>VFQR01000125.1_pt1 | contig 181034 bp, 201 predicted proteins | sample 3512321 | NCBI WGS metagenome assembly VFQR01 (sample SAMN10412374, study PRJNA504923) | tailings metagenome | isolation source: Relicate 3 Philex TSF1 revegetated site | place: Philippines: Tuba, Benguet | collected 2017-08-29
CCGGATCTTCACGTTGTAGTCGACAACCCGCTTAACAGGCACGAGAACTTTCATGTGGAACGTTTCCTTGCAGTCGCCACGAAACCGCGTCAGGCCGGGGCGATCCTGACCCTGGCGTTGAGCGTGCGTGCCTCGCTCGCCTCGAACTCAAGTGCGTCGGCGAGTGGCATGGCGAAGCCGCGGTCCATGAGCGCCTTGATGCGCCGTATATGATCCGGTTGCCATTGGGCGATCGACAACGCCACCGCCCGCGCCTCGTCGACAAGCAGGGCATCGGGCACGACGCGCGAGACGAAACCGAGCCGGGCCGCTTCCTCGGCCGGCACCTTGCGGGCGCTCAGCGAAATCTCCTTGGCACGCGAGAGGCCGATCGTGCGCGGAAGGCGCTGAGACAGGCCCCAGCCCGGCAGAAGGCCGATCCTGGCGTGGGTGTCCTGGAACCAGGCCGACTCGGCCGCCAGAACGATGTCGCAGGCCAGCGTGATCTCGAAGCCGCCCGTGACCGCGAGCCCGTTGATCGCGGCGACTATCGGCTTCTTCAGCGCCTTGAGGGCGGCGCCGATGTCGGACTTGCCGACATTGCTGGCGACGTCGCTCCGCGAGGCCGCGAGTTCCTTGACGTCGAGGCCGGCGCAGAAGGCGCGGCCGTTGCCGGTGAGGACGATCACCGAGACGTCGTCGCGCGCGTCCATATCGCTGAGGGCCGAGACCAGCGTGTCCCGCAACGCCGCGTTGAGCGCATTGAGCACAGCCGGCCTGTTCATCGTCAGCGTCGCGACCTTGTCGTCTACCTCGACCAGAAGCGGGGCGTCGTGCATCGCGTCCTCCCTCAGATGTCCCTGGCGAGCCGCTCGGCCGTCGCGATGAAGCGAGGCGCCTGCGTGGCGTCCTCGTAGTAGGCGTCACGCGCGAGCCGATGCTGATAGTCGTAGAGCACGGCGAGCTTCCAGGCCGCCATCGCTGCATACCAGGGCAGGCGTGAGACGTCTCGGCCGGTCGTCTGCGCATAGCGGTCGACGAATGCCGCGCGCGACGGAAACCCGTCCCCCAGCATAGCGGCTGACAGCTCCTGCGTCGGGTTCAGCTCCTCGCCTGGCATCGGGTAGCAGCAGGCAGCGTAGCCGAGGTCGAGCAGGGGATCGCCGATCGTGGCGAGCTCCCAGTCGAGGATCGCGAGCAGCCTCGGCGGCGACGCCTCCGACCAGATGACATTGCCGAGCCGGAAATCATTGTGGACGATCGCATCGCCGGATTCGGGCGGCACGGTCGTGCGCAGGTGAGCCGCCATGTCGGTCAGCCACGTCGGCGGCGTCGGATTGAGGTTCATCAATCCCTCGAGCCGTTTGAGATGCCTCGCATTAAAGTCCTTTGGCTGGCCGAAACCCTCGAGCCCCGCCGCGCGCCAGTCGACGGCGTGCAGCCGCGCCAGTCCGTCGGCGAGCCCAAAGGCGATGGCCGGACCGTCCTGCCGTGCAGCGAACTGAGGCACGAGCCGGTCGGTCATGATGGGGCCGGGCACATGCTGCATGACGTAGAAGGGCACGTCGAGCACGTCGCCGGTCGCGGCAAGCGCGAGCACGCGCGGTACGGGCACCTCGTGACCTTCCAGCGCCTTGAGCACACGGGCCTCGCGCTCGACGTCATTCGCCCCCTTCGGCACCGGCGGTGGCGGCGGGCGGCGCAGCACCGCGTTGCCACCCCTGACGCGGATGAGGTAGGTCAGGTTGGAATGGCCGTCGCCTATGCGGCGCGGCGAGGGCGGCCCGTCCTTCAGGCCCCGCGCCTCGAGGTATCGCCCAAGCGCGTCTAGCGTCGTCGTGTCCCACTCCCAGCTCATCGCGAGGTCTTGTTCAGTTCGATCATCGCGTCGAGATAGGATTGCGGCCACTGGCATTCGAACTGGCCGGCAGCCTCCTGGCCGTCGATCCGGGCGCGGCAGGCCGCCTCCATGATCATCGTGGCATGGCGTCCGCCGGTCGGCAGCTTTACGAGGCCGAAGCGCTCCATCTGCATCGAGCATGGGCGACCTCTCACGTCGGTCAGCGTGATGTCGATCGAGCGCTGGGTCATGTCGTCGTCGAAGACGGCCTTCTGGTCGACCGAGGCGATCGGCGCCAGTTCGCCGTCGCGCACGACATAGCCGCCGACGCCCCATTCGCCTTTGGCCATCCAGATCCAGGCGTTGACGATGCGCGCGGCGTCCGGCGTGTAGGCGACCAGCCATTTCCAATGCTGCGGCACCTGCCAGTGACGTACGCCCCAGGAGTGGTCGCGGTGGCCGATCCGGTCGAGTTCGATCCGCCTGCCATCCCACTCGATATGGCCTTTCACCCAGCCGGACTGCTCCAGCCGGTTGTCGGCGAACCATGAGGGCAAACCGTCGGGGTTGGAGCGGTAGCTGAAGGGCGCGTGGAACCCCGCGAACGAATAGTCGAGCCTGACCTTGTCGCTCTCGAACGTGACGTGCGCCGTCTTCTGATCGGCCGGCTGGCGGACGTGCAGGCCGCCCAGCCGGAAATCGTCGAAATCCATTGCGTCGGGCACGTCTCCCTGCACCAGTTCCAGCACGTGGGGCTTTCGCTCCTTGCCCCAGAGGATGAGGTTGAAGCCCGCCTTGCCGGCGCCGGTGAGGTAGAGGTAGCACTGGAAGCCCAGTTCATGGTCCGGCATGATGACCTGCCAGAACAGGGAGTCGCGTGCCTTGCCGCCGTCCTTCGGTCGGTGGCGCAGATCGTCGGTCGGCAGATAGCCGGGGTCGGTGATTTCCGGCGCGTTGCTGATCCAGTCGATCATGGCGAGGCCTCCAGAGCTGACATACTATCTGCCCCCGCAGCGGCGTGGGGTCAAGGTATATATATATGCGTATCATGCACTAGCGAATTAATTCTGGACATTCTCGGTCCGGGGATGTCTGCTGCCGTCTCCGCGAAACCCCGATCGCCCTGGGAGGAGACGATGTCCAGCACCACCAAACCGCCCTTCGCGCCGATCGACGACGACTGGTTCGAGGACCAGCGTATCGGCTTCACGCACGCGACGCCCGCGCGCACCGTGTCGGAGGCGGATGCCAGCCTGTTCGGCGGCCTTACGGGCGACCTCGCAGAACTTCACACCAACGAGGCGTATGCGCGTACAACGGAATTCGGCGGACGCATCGCGCACGGCATGCTGAGCCTGTCGCTAATGCACGGGCTGACGGTGCGTGCTGGACACCTCGTCGGCAGCGGCATTGCATTGCTTGGCTGGAACGACATCAAGTTCCACGGACCGGTGAAGCTTGGAGACACCGTCCAGGCGCGCTGGACGACCATCGCCAAGCGCGAGAGCAGCAGCCGGCCGGACGCCGGTATCGTCACCGACAGGCTCGAGCTTTACAACCAGCACGGCGACCTGGTCGTCTCCGGGGAGGTGACGGAACTGGTGCGCAAGCGGCCGGTCTGAAGGCCTCGCCTCAAGGCTGCTCCAGCACCTTCGGCTTCACCGCCCGGTGAAAGCCGTTGAATTCGGGAATGTTGCTCGCGTCGTAGGACTGCGTCCAGGTCTGGCGCAGGTTCGGTGCGCCGCCGTCGACCCTCACGCAACTGCCGGTGACATAGGCCGCAGCCGGAGACAGAAGGTAGACCACGGCGGCCGAAATCTCGGACTCCGTACCGTAGCGGGGCAGGGGGACCTTCTCGGCGTAGGCGCGCAGCCGCGGGCCGATCTCTTCCGGGTAAGTGTCGAAGCCGCTGGAGGCGATGCCGCCGGGCGCTACCGTGTTGACGCGCACGCCGGCATGGGCCCATTCGCAGGCGGCCGTCTCGCTTAGCGTCAGCATGCCGCCGCGCGAAGCGCCGGAATGGCCCATTTCCGGCCATCCGTTCCAGATGTCGGCGATTATGTTGACGATGGTGCCGCCGTTGGCCTCCATCCAGCGCGTGTAGGTCTCGCGCATGAATATGAAACCGCCGGTGAGGTTGTTGCGCACCACGGCCTCGAAGCCCTTGGTCGAGATCGACTTCAGCTCGGCGCGGTACTGTCCGCCGGCATTGTTCACGAGGCCGTGGATCGCGCCGAACTGTTCGAGTGTCCGATCGATGACGGAGACCACCTGCGCTTCGTCGCGGATGTCGCAGGTCATGGCGGCGACCTTGCCGCCGTCCTCGACGATCTCGCGGCCGACCATGTCCAGTTTCTCGGGGTTGCGCCCGACGATCACGACCGTGGCGCCGAGATGCGCCAGCTCGTGCGCGGTGCAGCGGCCGATGCCCGAGCCGCCGCCGGTGACGATGATCGTCTTGCCGTCGAACAGGCCGGGGGCGAAGACCGATCTGTAGCCCATGTTCCTCTCCCGCGCGTCTGGACCCGACGTCGAAGGCGCCCGGCCCGGAACGCGCTCTCCTCGGTGGACGCCGCTCAGCGATGATGATAGTAATCAATATTATGGTACGCAAGTATATTATTTCTATGGCGCGGACTCCTGCGGACGCGCTTGCACCAGAACGGGAAGGGGGATCGTCCGATGAACAGCTACGATCTCGTGGGCAAGCGGGCGCTGGTGACCGGCGGCGGCTCTGGCATCGGCTTCGCGTCGGCAGAGCTCTATCTCAAGTCTGGCGCGGCGGTTGCGCTCTGGGGTCGCGATGCCGCGAAGCTGTACGCGGCGCGCCGCCGGCTGGACCCGTTGGGCGAGGTGCACGCCGCCTCGGTCGACGTCTCCGACGGACACCGCGTCGCGCGGGCAGCCGAAATGCTGCTGTCGCGCTGGAACGGCCTCGACATCCTGTTCAACTGCGCCGGTCATTCGACCCGCGTCGCCCCGCTCACCGAACTGAGCGACGAGGACTGGCGCGCGGCGATCGGCATCAATCTCGACAGCGTGTTCTACACCTGCCGCGCCTTCGTGCCCGGCATGGTGGCGCAGGGTTGGGGTCGTATCGTCAACACGACGAGCCAGGCGGGGAAGGACGGCAACCCCTTCATGGCGGGTTACGTCTCGGCCAAGGCCGGCATCATCGGTCTCACCAAGTCGCTCGGCAAGGAACTGGCCAAGACCGGCGTGCTGGTCAACGCGATCTGCCCGACGGTCTTCGATACGCCGTTGGTCGCCGACACGGTCGAGCGCGCGCCGGCCGCGATGGCGGCCGCCGTGGCGAAGATTCCGATGGAACGGATGGGCCGGCCCGAGGAGGCCGCCCAACTCGTCGCATGGCTTTCGTCCGACGCCTGTAGTTTCAATACCGGTGTCACCTTCGACCTTTCCGGCGGACGGGCGGTATACTGAAGGACGGAACGAAGCGGGATGGACATGGAAGACATCGTCGTCGAGGGCGGGCTGAATTTCCGCGCCGTCGCCTCCTACGCGGCGCGCGGCGGGCGGGTGAGGCCCTTCGCCATCTATCGCAGCGGCGCGTTCGAGGGCGTCGGTGCGGCCGGCGCGGAGGCGATGCGGCGCCTCGGCGTGCGCACGGCCTTCGACCTGCGCAGCGAATACGAGAAGGCCCGCAGCCCGTCGCCGCTCCTGTCCACGGCCGGTTTCACCGTCGTCGCGGAGCCGCACAAAATCCGCCACGGCGACCTCTATGCGGTGCTGGCCGATCCGGCCTCGACCGCGCAGGCCTGCGCCGACGTCATGGCGGCGATCTATGCGACGCTGCCCACGAGCTTCGCCCACATCTATCGCCGATATTTCCGCACCATGGTCGAGGCGACGACGCCGGTGGTTGTCCACTGCGCCGCCGGCAAGGACCGCACCGGCGTCGTCGTCGCCATGCTGCTCGAACTCCTGGGCGTTTCCCGCGACGACGTCATGGACGACTATCTGCGGACCAACGCCGCCCGCGACGCGCTCTACCAGCGCCTGATCCGGCGCAGCCACGGCGTCGACTACGGCGCCGTCCCCGAGCACGTGATCGAACCGATGATCACCGCCAACACACCATATCTCGAGGCGATGCTTGCCACGATCGCCCGCGACTACGGCGACATGAACGCCTATGCCGAACGGGCGCTGGGTCTTTCGCGGGACGACATCGAGACGCTGCACCGGCACCTGGTGGTCTGACCCGGCGCTAGCCGATCTCGCAGACGCCCTGGTCGATGACCGGCCGGCCGCCGACCCTGACCTCGAAGAGGACCCGTCCGTCTTCCTTCCAGCAGGAGAAATCGAGCGCGTCGCCGGGCATGACGACGCCGGCGAAGCGCAGGTCGAGCGATTTCATCCGCGCCGGCTCGCCGCCGCAGAAGGCGCGCAGCACCACCGCGCAGGCCGTGCCGTAGGAGGCGAGCCCGTGCAGGATGGGACGGTCGTAGCCGGCCTTGCGGGCGACGTCATAATCCGCGTGCAGCGGGTTGGTGTCGCCGGACAGCCGGTACATCAGCGCCGCGCGCGCCGAGGTCCGCACCGTCTCGGCATGGTCGGGCGCGCGCGCCGGCATCTGCGGGCGCGCGACCCTCGGCAAAGGCTGCCCGCCGAAGCCGCCATTGCCGCGCATGGCGACCGTCTGGTCGATCGTGCAGTAGAGCCGGCCATCGTCCGCGTCGTGGACCTGGCGCCGCAGGACGCAGACCGACCCCTTGTCGGAGCCTCGGTCGTAGAGTTCCGTGATCTGCGCGCGACTGATCACCGTTGCGGCCGGAGGCAGCGGCGTCTCGAAGCGGGCGGCGTGCGCCATGTGCAGCACCTTGACCCAGTCGATTTCGAGTTCGGGTCGCTTGGGCCACATGCCGGGTGTCGCCAACGTCACGGCGAAGGCGGGCAGCACGCGAAGCCGGTCCTCCAGCAGGAAATTCAGGTCGTCGCTCTCGCCGGGCGCGATCGGCAGGCCCACGCCGAGCGCATAGACGATCGCGTCGCGTGCGTCGTAGCTGTGACGCTGCTCGCCGAAGTCCCAGTCGAGCATCCGCTGCGGATCGAAGCCCATCAGACCGGATCCCACGTGAAGATGTCGCCAGACCGGTGCAGCGGGTAAAAGTCGTTGCGGAACTGCGGGATCACGCGCTCGACGATCGTCTCCGGCGTCCAGCCCTCGGCGGTGTGCGCGGTACGGATCGGGCGCGGCTGGGAAAAGAGGTAGATCTCGTTGTTGCGCGAGCCGAACACCTGCCCGGTGACCTCCTTCGCCGCGTCGGAGCACAGTGCCACGCACAGCGCCGCCACCTTCTCCGGCACCAGCTTCTTGAGGCCGTCGACGCGCTTCTGCTGCTCGGGCGTGTCGGTCGGGATGGAAGAGACCATGCGCGTCCATGCGAAGGGGGCCACCGCATTGGAGCGCACGTTGAAGCGCTGCATGTCCATGGCGATCGTCTTCGACATGGCCACGATGCCGAGCTTGGCGGCGGCGTAGTTGACCTGGCCCATATTGCCGATCAGGCCGGAGGTCGACGCCATGTGCACATAGGCGCCGCTGGCCTGTTCCTTGAAATGGGGGGCAGCCGCGCGCGAGACGTTGAACGACCCTTTCAGGTGCACGCCGATCACGGCGTCGAAATCCTCTTCGGTCATCTTGTGGAAGAGCACGTCGCGCAGGTTGCCGGCGTTGTTGACCACCGCGTCGATGCGGCCAAAACTGTCGATCGCCGTCTTCACCATCGCATGGGCGTCTTCCCAGGACGCAACCGATCCGAAATTCGCCACGGCGCGGCCGCCGAGCGACTCGATCTCGCGCACGACCTCCAGCGCCGGCTCAGTGTCCGTGTCGCTCTGGCCGGACAGCGAGACGCCGAGATCGTTGATGACGACCGCCGCGCCGGCCCGCGCCATCTCGACCGCCACCGCCCTGCCCACGCCGCGGGCCGAACCGGTGACGAGCACGACCCTTCCGTCCATCAGACCCATGCGGTCCTCCCTTGTTTCCTTCGTCGGCTCGAGGCCGCGCGTCAGTAGCTCTTGGGCAGATCGAGGACCTTTTCGCCGATGAAGCTCTGGATGAGTTGCTCGGTCACCGGCGCGATGCGGGTGACGGTGACTTCGCGCAATAGGCGCTCGACATGGTACTCCTTGGCGTAGCCGAAGCCGCCATGGGTGAGCACAGCCTGCAGACAGGCATCGTAGCCGGCGCGCGCGCCGAGGAACTTGCCGGCATTGGCCTCCGCGCCGCATGGCTTGTCGGCGTCATAGAGCTCCGCCGCCTTCATCAGCATCAGCCACGCTGATTCCAGATACATCCAGCGTTCCGCCAGAGGGTGCTGTATGCCCTGGTTCTGGCCGATCGGCCGGCCGAACACGATCCGCTCCTTGGCGTACTTCGCAGCGCGGGCGAGCGCGTCGCGACCGATCGCGACCGCCTCCGTGCCGACGAGCACGCGTTCGGGGTTGAGCGAATGGAGGATGTAGGAGAAGCCCTTGCCCTCTTCGCCAATGCGGTGCTCGTCGGGGATGAACAGGTCCTCGATGAAGATTGCGTTCGAATCGACCGCCTTGCGGCCCATCTTCGGGATCCGCTGCACCTCGATCTTCGACCGGTCGAGATCGGTGTAGAAGATCGTGATTCCGTCGGTCGGCCGCTTGCAGTCCTCGTAGCGCGTGGTGCGCGTGAGCAGCATGATCTTAGAGGCGACCTGCGCCGTCGAGGTCCAGACCTTCTGGCCGCGCACCTTGTAGCCGCCCGGCACCTTCTCGGCGAAGGTCTTGATGCGGGTGGTGTCGAGACCGGCATCGGGCTCGGTGACGCCGAATGCGACCTTGTCCTGTCCGGCGACGAGCCGCGGGATCCATTCCGACTTCTGCGCGTGATTTCCGAAGACAACGATCGGGTGCGGGCCGAACAGGTTGATGTGCACCGACGAGGCCGCCGCCATGCCCCCGCCGTGGCCCGCCACCTCGTGCATCATTATCGCGGCCTCAGTGACACCCAGCCCCGAGCCGCCATATTCCTCCGGCATGGTGATGCCGAGCCAGCCGGCATCGGCCATGGCGCGATGGAACTCGTTCGGGAACACGCCGTCCTCGTCGCGCTCAAGCCAGTATTCGTCATCGAACCTGCGCACGACGGCGCGGACGCCGTCGCGGATCGCGTTGAGCGTGTCCTCGCGTTCATCGGCTGACGCCATGGCCAAACCTCCCTGTTCTCAGCCCAACGAGGCCAGCGTGCGCCGGGCCTGCTTCAGATGGGGAATGTCGTACATCTTGCCGTCCAGCCCGATCGCGCCGAGCCCGGGAGTGCCCTCGAATGCAGCCACGATCCGGCGCGCCAGCGCCACGTCCGCCTCGCTCGGCGCAAAGGCCTGTCGGATGCCGGCCACCTGGTCCGGATGGATGGCGAGGCGACCGGTGAAGCCGTCGCGCCGCGACGACCGGCACGATGCCTCAAGCCCAGATGGATCGCGGAAATCGGCGTAGAGCGTGTCGAGAGCCGGGACTCCGGCATTGGCCGCGGCAAACAGGCAGAGCGACCGGGCGAGCTGGTAGGGCTGGGACCAGTTGCCGTCCGCCTCCTTGTTGGCGGTGGAGCCCACCACCGCCGACAGGTCTTCGGCACCCCAGGTGAGCGCGGCGAGCCGCGGATGCGCCGGCGCGTAGGAGCCGAGATTGAACATCGCTGCGGCCGTTTCGGTCGCAACGACGATGATCCTGACATGACCCGCGGGCATGCCTGCCGCGGCCTCCATCGGATCGATCATCGCAGACACGGTCGCGACGTCATGCCCGCCGTTCGACTTCGGTAGCAATATGCCGTCGAGACCGGGACGGACCACGGCCTTGAGATCGTCCTGCGTCATGCCTGTGTCTAGCGGATTGACGCGGACCCAGAACGACCAGTCTCTCGGTCCGTCCGCTGCGTCGATCCAGCCCGACAATGTCGTCCTCGCCGCGACCTTGTTCGGCGGCGCGACGGAATCCTCGAGGTCGAGGATCAGGCCGTCGGCGCCCACAGTCCGCGCTTTGGCGAACTTCTTCTCCGAGTCCGCGGGCACGAAGAGCAGCGACGTCAGCCTCATGCCGGCGCCTTCATCATCAATGCGAGCCTGCGGCATTCGCACACCACCTCGTCGCGCTGGTTGATGCCGCGGTGAAGGAAGGTGACGATGCCCTGCGTCGGCCGTGTCCTGGATTCGCGCTTCGTCAGCACCGTCGTCTCGACGCGGATGGTGTCGCCGGCGAAGACGGGCTTCGGATACTTCACCTCCTCGAAGCCGAGATTGCCGACGGTGGTGCCGAGCGTCGTGTCCGCGATCGACAGCCCGACCACCAGCCCGAGCGTGAAGACCGAATTCATCAGCGGCTTGCCGAATTCGGTGCGCGACGAATAGTCGTGGTCGAGATGGATCGCGGCCGGGTTCATCGACAGCGTCGTGAAGACGACGTTGTCGGTCTCCGTCACCGTCCGGCGGATGTCGTGGACGATCACCTCGCCGTCCACGAACTGTTCGAACCAGCGTCCGGCCATGGCCCGTTCTCCTCAGAGGCGCCCGAAGATCGAGACGGAGGCCACCGAGTTCGATGGCTGGCCTCCGAGATTGTGGGTGAGGCCGAAATCGAGCTTGCGCAACTGTCGCTGCCCCGCGCGACCAAGCAGTTGCGCGTGCACCTCGTAGGCCATGCGCAGGCCCGAGGCGCCGACCGGATGGCCGAAGCATTTCAGGCCTCCGTCCACCTGCGCCGGCAGCGTACCATCGCGGTCGTAGCGGCCGTCGAGGAAGTCGAAGGCGGCCCGCCCGTCGTCGGAAAGGCCCAGATCCTCCATCGTCACAAGTTCGGTGATCGAGAAGCAGTCGTGGACCTCGGCCATGCCGATATCGGCCTTTGGGTCGCCGATGCCGGCCTCCCGGTAGGCCCGGGATGCGGCGACCTGCGTGTTGCGCATCGACGCGCCGTCCCATGCGCCATACTGGCTCTCCCAGCCGTTTGACGCGCAGACCTGCAAGGCCTTCACCGCGACCAGGTCCTCGGCATTCTTGCCCAGGCTCATCGCCATCTCGGGCGTGGTGACGATGGCGCAGGCCGCTCCGTCGGAGACCCCGCAGCAGTCGTAGAGGCCCAGCGGATCGGCGATCAGCGGCGCGTTGATGATCGTATCCATGTCGACCGGCTTGCGCAGGTGAGCCTTGGGCGCGTCGGCGCCGTTCCGGTGGCTCTTCCAGCTGACATGCGCCATACCGCGCTTGAGATCCCCGGCCGAGATGCCGTGCCTGGCGCGGTAGGCGCCGGCGAGCTGGGCGAAGGTGCCGGGAGCGGAACCATAGGGCATCCACAAATCGTTGACCGATCCCTTGGTGCGGATCGGCAGGCCACCGAAGCCGGTGTCCTTGAGCTTCTCGACGCCGAGCGCCATGGCGACGTCGACTGCGCCGGAGGCGACGGCGTAGACTGCGCCGCGCAGCGCCTCGGTACCCGTCGCGCACATGTTCTCGACGCGCGTGACGGCGGCGTTCTGCAGCCTGAGCGCCGTCGCCAGCGGCAGGGCCGAGTTGCCGACGTTGAAGTCGTCGAGCGCCGAGCCGAGCCACGCCGCCTCGATCCGGCCCTTCTCGATGCCCGCATCGGTCAGCGCCTCGGTGAATGCCTCGACCATGAGCATGTCGGACGACATGTCCCAGCGTTCGCCGAACTCGGTGCAGCCCATGCCGAGGATGACGACCTTGTCCTTGATGCCGCTCGCCATGACTCAGGCCTCCTTGGGGAGTTCGGGACGCTCGACCGGCGCAGCCTTCCAGAAATAGGTGCGGAAGTGGCGCTGCCGGTCCATCGCCTTGATCCGGAAGCGCATCCGCACCGGATCGCCGACCTCGGGCGCGCCGCCTTCGATGTCGCAGTGCTCCATCGCCACGCGCGCGCCGTTGTCGAACTGGACCAGGCCGAAGTGGAACGGCGGGTCGGGGGTGAAGTTCAGCCGGTCGGCGGTCATCGACACGATCTTCGCAGGCACCTCGGCCAGCGGCACGTCCACGTAGGGTTCCGGTCCCTCGGCATCGGGATGCACCGGGATCGGTGTCTTCGGAAACTGCACGTTGCCCTTCGCGTCGCGGCCGCCGACGAAGCCGTGCATGTCGCGGCCGTGGCGCAGCAGGGTCGAGGCAGAAACCTTCTGGTTGACCTCGGAGCGCGGACCCCAGTCGAGCGCAATGCCGCCGGTGAGGCTGAGAAACCGGGAATATGAGGCGAGCGGTGCACCGCGTGAGAGAGCTTCGCCTGCCGTCGCCGCGCTCTTGCCCGTGACCTCGAGCACCAGAACGTCCGCGCCGTTGCCGAAGCCGGCAACGAGCAGCTTCTGTCCCGGTCCGGCGCGCTCCAGCGCCAGTGCCAAGCCGAACAGCGGCATCGCGGCCCCGAGGTCGCCCGCCTGCGCGGCGACCTCGGCGCAGACATTGTCCGCCGTGAGGCCGCAGGCCTTGGCAACCGCCCTGTAGATGCCGTCGACCGGTTCCGGAACGACCGCGATCGCGATGTCGCCGGCCGCCACACCGGCCCTGTCGAGGGCGGCCCCGATCGCCGGGACGTAGATCTCCTGCACCGCTTCGTCACGCACGAACCGGTCTTCGGCACCATAGGGAAGGCCGTGGTCTGCTACGGTGAAGACGTCGAGCAGGTCGGCATTCATCGTCGCGGATCCGAGCAGACGGGCGATGCCGTCCCCCGGCCCGACGAGAGCGGCCGATGCGCCGTCGCCCCAGTTGAGATGCTGGCTGCTGCCGGGAGCGGCGGTGCGTTTCTCGCCGGCGACGACCAGTTCTGTCGCGCCGGTCTTGAATGCCTTGAGCAATGCCGTGACGGAGGCGCGGCGCACGTTTGCGACGTCCTGTGCGGTGGCACCGCGGTCGAGACGCAGCGCCTCGCCGACGAGGCCCGCCATCGAGCGGTCGGTGAAGGGCGACGAGGTCGATGCGAAGACGACGCCATCCACGGGGCCGTCGATCCGCAACGCCCTGGCGGCCTCTACCGCCATCGTCAGCGCGTCCTCGTCCCAGCCGGCCACCGCGCGGCGGCCGCGACCCGATCCGCCCAGGCCCGACCACTTCAATTCGCCGCGAGCCACCTTGCGGTCGAAGCGGAGAAGCGGGAGATAGCCGGCGACGGATTTCAGTACGGCCTGCGCCATCGAATGTTCCCTTTCGTCTGGCTGCCAGAAATAACTTGCCAGCGTATGGTAAGCAAGCATATTATTTCTGCGAATGGAGTTTCGAAGGCTCGGCGGGACGGCGCGGGCCATGAAAGAGCAGGGGAGATCACGTGTCCGATCTGAAGGGTAGAGTGGCGATCGTCACCGGTGGTGGACAGGGCATAGGCAAGGCGATCACGCTGCGGCTGGCCGCCGAGGGCTGCAAGGTCGCCGTGTTCGACCTGCAACCCGCTGCCGCCGAAGCGACGGCGCAAGAGGCGCGCGCCAAGGGTGGCGAGGCGAAGGTCTACGAGGTCGACATTTCCGACCAGGCGGCCGTGAACGAGGGCGTCCAGCGGGCGGAGGCCGACCTCGGCCCGACCTGGCTGCTGGTCAACAATGCCGGCTGGGACAAGCCGGCACCCTTTCTCCAGACGGAAAAGCCGCTGTGGGACAAGATCATCGCGATCAATCTCAACGGCCCGCTATACATGCACAAGGCGGTGCTGCCGGGAATGGTGTCGCGCAACGGCGGCCGGGTCGTGAACATCGCTTCCGACGCCGCGCGCGTCGGCACGTCGACCGAGGCCGTGTACTCAGCCTGCAAGGGCGGCATGATCGCCTTCACCAAGTCGCTGGCGCGCGAACTGGCCCGCAACAACGTACTCCTCAACTGCGTCTGCCCGGGTCCGACCAACACGCCGATGATGCAGTCGGTTCTGGGGCAGGGGGAGCAGGCAGAAAAGTGGAAGAACGCCATGGTGCGCGGCATACCGCTCAAGCGCATGGGCGAGCCGGAGGACTATGCCGGTATCGTCGCCTTCCTTGGCACCGCCGACGCGGCCTACATCACCGGACAGGCCATCTCCGTCTCCGGCGGCATGAACATGGTATGACCGCGCCCGCGACCATGAGCGACGAGGACGCGCCGCCGGCCGGCTTCGCTCCGCTGGACAACGTCACGGAAGCGGAAGCTTTCAACGGACCCTACTATATCCGGCGATCGACCGACGCCGTGAGCATCGGCTTTCGCGTCCATGGCCGGCACTTGAACGCGGCGGGCATCTGCCATGGCGGCGTCATCGGTGTCTTCGCCGACATGCAGGGCTATGCGATCGAGGTCGGCAATTTTTCGGGAGCCGCTCCGACGATCAACCTTTCCCTCGATTTCCTCGCTGCCATCAGGCGAGGCGACTGGGTGGAAGCGACGCCGCAAGTCACGCGCGACACGCGCTCGCTGACGTTCTTTCGCAGCGTCATGACGGTGGATGGCTCGCCGGTGGCGTCCTGCCACGGCATCTACAAGAAGCGCAGCCCGGCCGGTGGTCGGGGCAATGAAGGAGTTTCCCGATGACGCAAGCGACCGAATTCTCGGATATCCTTTACGAGGTGAAGGGCCGCGCAGCCTGGCTGACGATCAACCGGCCGAAGGTCTACAATGCCTTTCGCGGCCAGACGCTGGAAGATCTGATCCGGGGCCTGCATCTGGCATGGAACGACAAGGGCGTCTCCTCGATCGTGCTGACGGGTGCCGGCGACAAGGCATTCTGCACCGGCGGCGACCAGTCGGCCCACGAAGGCAATTATGACGGCCGCGGCGTCGTAGGTCTTCCGATAGACGAGTTGCAGGGTCTGATCCGCGACGTGCCGAAGCCGGTGATCGCGCGGGTCAACGGCTTCGCGATCGGCGGTGGCAATGTGCTGGTGACGCTCTGCGACCTGGCGATCGCCGCCGACACGGCCAAGATGGGCCAGGTTGGCCCGAAGGTCGGCTCCTTCGACGCCGGCTGGGGCACGGCGCTGCTCGCGCGCGTCGTTGGCGAGAAGAAGGCCCGTGAAATCTGGTTTCTCAACGAGACCTACACGGCGCAGGAGGCGCTAGAGATGGGCCTCGTCAACAAGGTCGTGCCGCAGGCCGAACTCGACGATGCCGTGACGAAGTGGACGGATACGCTGGGCGAACGCTCGCCGACCGCGCTCGCATTCCTGAAGCGCTCGTTCAACGCCGACAGCGACCAGATCAGGGGCATCTCGAATCTCGCCTTGCACGCGGTAAAGCTCTACTACGCGACGCCGGAATCGAAGGAAGGTGTCAACGCCTTCAACGAGAAGCGCAAGCCCGACTTCCACAAATTCGTCGACTGATGCCGGCCACCGTCGCGCCCTCCGCGATCGGCGATCTCCTGCCGCGGGGCGCACTGTGCTGGGTATCGGCCTGCTCGGCCGAATCCGACATCTTCCGGGAAGGGCTCGCCGGCCTTTCCCGTCCGGATCTCGCCTTCACCGGCATTTTCGTGCCGGGCCTGAACAAGCCGGGCTATCTGCTCGATACCGGAGCGCGGGTCACGACCTTCTTTATGTTGCCGGAGTTCGCAGGCAACAACCGCGTCGACTTCCGGCCGCTCTCCTATCGCGACATTCGGGCCTGGCTCGGCGCCAACACACCGGATGCAGCGCTCGTCATGGTGGCACCGCCGGGCCCCGACGGGCGATGCAGCTTCGGGCCGGTGACCGACTTCATCGCCGATCTCTGGGAGCAAATCCCCGTCCTGATCGGGCACGTCAATCCGCATCTGCCGAGAACCTCCGGTACGCCCGGAATCCCGCTGGAAAGGTTCACGGCTATCATCATCGACGCGCCGCAGCTGCTGCGCGAATCCGATCCCGGCAGCGACGCGATTTCGGAGCGGCTCGCCGCCCATGCTGCCGCATTCGTTCCCGACGGCGCAACGGTCCAGGCCGGGCTCGGACGTGCGCCCGAGGCTGTCCTGCGCGGCTTGACCGGAAAGAACGGCCTGGCCATTCATTCCGGCCTCATCGGCGACTCGACATTGCATCTGCTTAAGTCCGGGGCCTTGCGCCGGGAAAACCCCATCACCGCCGGTGTGGCGATCGGCACGCGTGCACTTTACGAAGCGATCTCCGACCCCCGCTTCACCTTCCGCGCCCCCTCCTTCACGCACGACATCGCAACGCTGGCGCGGATCGAGCGCCTGGTGACGGTCAATTCGGCGATCGAGGTCGACCTCGAAGGCCAGGCACATTCCGAGATGACGCCGTCCGGCTTCGTGTCCGGTCCAGGTGGTGCGTCGGACTTTGCCGCCGGTGCGCGAGGCAAGGATGGATTGAGGATGGTGGTGCTGCCTTCCACGGCCGCGAATGGCGCGGTCTCACGCATCGTGCCGACAGGGCAGGCTATCGGCCCGGTCTCGCTCGGCCGCTTCGACATCGACGTCGTCGTGACCGAGCACGGCGCTGCCGACCTGCGCGGCCTGTCCCACGGCGCACGCAGGGCCGCAATCGTTGACATCGCCGATCCGGCTCACCGTGAACGTCTCCGCGACGCCGATTGAATTTCCGGATTATGCGACGGTGGTAAGGTTGCGTACTTGATGGTTGGCTGGTAGAAGGTAAGGTAGCATACCAAACGCGGGTTTCTCGATGATCGAGCGCAGCCTCTTCGCAGAAGAACACGAGATGTTCCGCCAGAGCGTGCGGCGTTTCGTCGAGAAGGAGATCGTACCCTTCCATGCCGAGTGGGAGCGGGAAGGGATCGTTCCGCGCGAACTGTGGCTGAAGGCCGGCGCGCAGGGGATGCTTTGCTGCACGGTGCCGGAGGAGTATGGCGGCCTGGGTCTCGACTATCTGTTCGACGTCGTGGTGTTCGAGGAGCTGTGGCGGGTGGGCGCGTCGGGTCCGGGCTTCCTGATCCACACGGATCTTGTGGCGACCTACATCCTGTCCTTCGGGACGGAGGCGCAGAAGAAGAAGTTTCTGCCGAAGATGGTGTCCGGTGAGTGGATCGGGTCGCTGGGCATGACGGAGCCGCATGCCGGTTCCGACCTGAAGGCGATACGCACGAAGGCGGTGCGCGACGGCAACGAGTTCCTGATCAACGGCCAGAAGGTGTTCATCTCGAACGGCCAGCTCTGCGACGTGCTGGTTCTCGCCGCCAAGACCGATTCCGACGCCGGCGCGAAGGGCGTGACGCTGTTCCTGGTGGAGGGTGACCGGGAGGGCTTCCGGCGGGGCAAGAATCTGGAGAAGCTCGGAATGCGGGCGCAGGACACGTCCGAGCTGTTCTTCGACAACATGCGTCTGCCGCCGGAGAACATGCTCGGCGAAGAGGGCAAGGGCTTCGCGCTCATGATGACGAAGCTGTCGCAGGAGCGGCTGGCGCAGGCGATCCGCTCGGCGACGGTGGCCGAGACGATCATCGAGTGGACGGTCGACTACACGATGCAGCGCCAGGCTTTCGGCAAGTCGATCTTCGATCAGCAGAACACGCAGTTCACTCTGGCCGCGCTCCAGGCGCAGGCGGTGGCAGCGCGCGTCCTGACCGACAAGTGCATCTCGCTGTTCATGGCGGGCAAGCTCGACCCGGTCGACGCCGCGGTGGCCAAGATGCTGACCACCGAGCTACACTGCAAGGCGGCCGACGAGTGCCTGCAGCTTTTCGGCGGTTGGGGATACATGTGGGAAATGCCGATCGCGCGTGCCTATGCGGATGCCCGCATCACCAAGATCGCCGGCGGCTCCATCGAAATCATGAAGCTGATCATCGCGCGTCAGATGGCTGATGACGCCAAGCAAAGACACTGACCGCGTCCTCCCAGACGCACTGGCGGCGGCGCATGCCAGCGTCGCCGCCGATCTTCCGCGAGCGAGGCGCTGAGGCGTGGACGCCCGGAACGCCCCCGATGAGGTGCTGCCCCGTCGAAGGCCCAGCCGCGCGGAGACGATCCGCGCCATCGTGCTGATGCTGATCGGCTTCGTCTGTTACTCGACCTCGGACATGCTCGCAAAGGTCCTGACGCAATCGATGAACCCGCTTCAGGTGGCGTGGCTCAGGCAGCTGGGCCTGCTCTCCGGCGTGCTGGTGCTGCTGGCATTCAGGGGGCCGCGGCTGCTGCGCAGCCAGCACCCCTGGCTCCAGTTCGGGCGAGGTCTTACCGTCGTGGTGGCTGCGACGAGCTTCCTGACCTCGATCGCCTTCGTGCCGCTGGCCGACGCGACCGCTGTCACCTTCGTCGCGCCGTTCATGGTGACGATCCTGGCCGTGCTCTTCCTGGGCGAGGAGATCGGGGCGAAGCGCTGGATCGCCGTGGGACTCGGCTTCGTCGGGACGCTGATCATCATCAGGCCGGGCATGAACGCGTTCCATCCTGCGATCTTCCTGTCGCTGGTCTCGGCCGGGGCCTTCGCGATCCGGCAGATCATATCGAGGCGGCTGAGCGGGACCGACCCGATCCTGACGACGATCGCCTACACCGCGCTGACGGCAGCCCTGATACTCAGCCTGCCGTTGCCGTTCATCTGGCGTAACCCGGCAGATGGCTGGCAGCTCCTCCTGATGGTGGCAATAGCGGTGGTCGCGAGCTGCGGCGAGCTTTCCATCATCCGCGCGCTGGACCTCGGCGAGGCCGTGGTGCTGTCGCCGATGCAGTACACGCTGATGATCTGGAGTACGATCTGGGGCTTCCTGGTCTTCGCCCAGCTTCCCGATGCGTGGACCTTCGTCGGCACCGCCGTCATCGTCGCGTCCGGCATCTATTCGATCTACCGGGAGACGCGACGCCGTCCCCACGAGGCTGCGTCCGCACTGGATCCCGAAAGACCCTGAGCATCGGACCGAAAAATGGAATCCGGTTTTCGGATTATCCGATGCTCGTTGAACAGTTTAGATCGTCCTTTGTGCGTCCGGTCGGACGCACGGCGATCTAGAACCCGACGTTGTCCGCACCCTTGAGGCCGAGCATGGCGCGCGCCTCGTCGGGCGTGGCGATCTCGATCGAAAGTTCACGCAGGATACGCACGATCTTGGCGACCTGGTCGGCATTGGACTTCGCAAGTTCTCCCTTGGCGATATAGATCGAGTCTTCCAGCCCGACGCGGACATGCCCGCCGCCGATCGCGTTGATCGTGGCCAGCGGCATCTGATGTCGCCCCGCGCCCAGGCAGGAGAAGTAGTAGTCCTCGCCGAACAGGCGGTCGGCCGTCTCTCGCATATGCATGAGATGATCGGGCTCCGGGGCGATGCCGCCCAGTATGCCGAACACGCCCTGGACAAAGAATGGCGCCTCGACCATGCCGCGGTCGACGAAGTGGGCGAGGTTGTAAAGGTGCCCGATGTCGTAGCACTCGAACTCGAAGCGGGTCCCATTGGCGGAGAGCTCGGTGATGCCGCGCTCTATCTGTGCGAATGTGTTGGACAGGATGAAATCCGTCGTCCGCTCGAGATAGGGCCGCTCCCAGGGCTCCTTGAACTCCTTGATGCGGGCGGCGGCGCCCGAGATGTTGAAGTTGAGGCTTCCCATGTTCATCGACGCGACCTCGGGCTGCGCCCAGAGGGCTGCCGCCAGCCGCTGGTCGAGCGTCATTCCGAGACCGCCTCCGGTGGTGATGTTCACGACGGCGTTGCAGTTCTGCTTGATCCGCGGAAGGAAGAGTTCGTAGTGCTTCGGATCCTGGCTCGGCGAGCCGTCCGACGGGTCGCGGGCGTGGAGGTGGAGAATGGCAGCGCCGGCCTCGGCCGCGGCGATCGCCTCGCGCGCGATCTGGTCGGCGGTCACGGGCAGGTGCGGCGTCATGGTTGGCGTGTGGATCGACCCGGTGACCGCGCAACTGACGATGACCTTGTTCGACTTTCGCACGAGCATTCCTCCATGATAAGTAATTTACCGTACGATACGAAAGCGTATTGAAATTGTAAAGCGATCCGCTCGTTTGCGCTGGCCGGTGCACGCGTTTCCGATTCTGAGGCGGGCCGGTGGCCCAAGACGTGGCAACAGGCTGGTATTGCGGCTTACATTGATTCAAGTGAAAGATATGATAGCTGACTAAGTCGATTCCTTACTATCTCGCGGTCAATTTCCGCACAGGAGCATATGATGAACGACAAGCGGTCCTGGGATCTCAGGCTGGGCTATCTGATTCACGACGTGTCGCGTCTGCGCCGCGTAACCTACGATCGCGAACTGGCGCCCCTCGGCATCACCCGCTCCCAATGGTGGGTGCTCGCCTTCATCTCGCGCAACGACGGTCTTCCGCAGACGCAACTGGCACATGAACTGGACGTCGGAAAGGTGGCGCTCGGGTCGCTGATCGACCGGCTGCAGACGGCCGGCTTCGTCGAGCGCCGCGCCGACGAGAAGGACCGCCGGGTCAAGCGCGTCTTCCTGACCGCCAAGGCGCTCAAGCTGATCACCGAGATTGCACCCATCAACGACAGCTTCAACGCGCGCATCCTCAAGGGCATTCCCCGGAAGGACCTCGAACTCACGTCTCAGACGCTCTATGCGATGAAGACCAACCTACTGGCGCTCGTGGCCGAGCGCAGCGGTGGCGACCTCGACACGCTCGACGAGGAAGAAGAGGCAACCGCTCCGCGCCGTCGTCCGCGAGTCGCAGCATTGTAAATATGATATTCTAGCGTATCATACTCTTCCTAACGGAAAGTCGGACGATACGTCGTCCGGCGGAGGAGTTATGATGCTGCCCAACCGGCCCGTCTACGACGCGGAACACGAGAGCCTTCGCGGCAGTCTGCGGCGGTTCATCGCCGAGGAGATCGCGCCGCATTTCGACCGCTGGGAAGCCGAGGGAATCGTCGACCGTACTCTTTGGGGCAGGCTCGGCGCCGGCGGTTTCCTCTGCCCGGCGGTGCCGGAGCAATTCGGCGGCCTGGGCGCGGATTTCCGCATGCACACCATCATCGCCGAGGAACTGGCCTATTCCGGCTTCATGGGACCGGCCGCCGACGTCTCGGTCCATTCCGACGTGTGCCTGGGCTATCTCCTGCACCATGCCGACGATGCCCAGAAGGCACGCTGGCTGCCCGGCATGGTCGACGGCTCGTTGGTCTGCGCCATCGCCATGACCGAGCCGGGAACCGGATCCGACCTGCAGGGGGTGCGCACGCGCGCCATGCGCGACGGCGACGACTGGGTCATCAATGGCGCCAAGACCTTCATTTCCAACGGCCAGCACGCCGACATCGTCATCGTCGTGACGCGCACCGGCGAGGGGCGTGGATCGGGCAACATGACTCTGGTCGTCGTCGAGGCGGAGCGCGAGGGGTATCGGCGCGGGCGCAACCTCGACAAGCTGGGGCAGATCAGCGCCGACACCTCGGAACTCTTCTTCGATGACGTCCGGGTGCCGATCTCCAACACGCTGGGCGGCGAAGGCCGTGCCATGGGCATGCTGATGAGCGAACTGCCGCAGGAGCGGCTCATCATCGCCACCACCTCCATCGCGGCCGCGCAGAAGGCCTTCGACATCACCCGCGACTACGTGCGCGAACGCAAGGTCTTCGGACAGTCGGTGGCCGACTTCCAGAACACGCGCTATCGCCTGGCCGATCTGAAGACCGAACTGGCGGTCGGCTGGGCCTTCGTCGACCAGTGCATCACCAGGCACCTGAAGGGAGAACTCTCCACCTACGAGGCCTCCATGGCCAAGCTGTGGTGTTCGGAGATGCAGGGTCGCGTGGTCGACAGCGGCGTCCAGATGCATGGCGGCTACGGTTTCATGCGTGAATACGAGATCTGCCGGCTCTACGCCGACGCGCGTGTCCAGCGCATCTATGGCGGGACGTCGGAGATCATGAAGGAACTGATATCGAGGAACCTCTGACATGATTGCCGAACGCATGGCCGTCGCCGTGGCGACGATGGCCGACGACCTCGACGACGATCCGCCGCCCGGTTTCGTGCCGATCGACATCCGTCCCGACTTCCACACGATGATGGGCCAGATCTACGGGAAAATGGAAAAGGGTGCGCTGGTCTGCGGCTTCCGCTGCTCGCCACGCCACATGAACAGCAACGGCGGCTGCCACGGTGGCATGATCGCGAGCTTCGCGGATTTCTCCGCCTATGAACTGCGGCTGATTCCGGAACTCGCCGAGGTGACGACCCCGACCGCGTCGCTGGCGGTGGAGTACCTGCGTCCGGTCAGGCTCGGCGACTGGGTCGAATCCCGTGTCCAGGTGACACGGCAGGGCAGGCGGCTCATCTTCTGCCGGGTGACGGGAACGGTGAAAGACGAAATCGTCTTCACCGCGACGGGCCTGTTTGTGGCGGGAGCGCCCGATCCCGGCGGCCATGCGGTGCTCGCGCAGGTGATGGCAACGCCGTAATGGCCCGTGCACCCGAGCATCAGCCCGGTCTCCGGGGCGACGTCCATGCCTGTCCCGTCAGCCTGCGGCGCTGCGGCACCGCTCGGCGCCATAGCGCGCCAGGAAGGTGAACGGTCCGCCCAGATAGGCGGGGAACCCGGCCGCCTGCTGGCAGTGGAGGTCGACGAGGTTGCGGTCCTCGGCCTTGAAACGTTCCTGGTTGGCGGCAGCCACCAACGCGGCGCCCGCGAGGATCGCGAACGCTGCCGTCTCGACATCGCCAAGGGGTTTCTCGAACCACTGCGTGCGGCGACCCGCCACATCGCGCGCGGTCTCGAGGCTTTCGGCTGTGGCGTCGTCGATGCCTGCGAAGGCACGAGCCGCTTCGCCGGCAGGTCCAAGCGCGGCCATCTTCGCATCCATCGCCGCCTTCACCTGCGCCGCGAACGCGTCGAGCCCGTCCGGCAGCGTGTTCTTGCGCTTGCGCCTGTCATGGTCGACGCGGCCGAGGAACTTCACCGCGATCATGTTGCGCGGTTCGATCCGCTGGACAAGATCCTTGAAGGAATCCATCTCGGCTTCGATGCCGCCGTCCATATCGCGTGGCAATCCCTCGTCGAGGCAATCGAGAATGGCGAGCTCGGCCGGATAGTGGCCTCCGGTCCTGCGCAGGAATTCCTCGCGCACCGGCCTCGTTGCGGCCAGCACCTCGTCCCTGGTCGGAGCCTTCCAGTCGGGCCTGTCCCATGGCTGGCGAGGATCGGGCTTGGAGCGTATCCAGGCTTCGGCGGCCTTCACTTCCTCGCCGGGTGGTACCGCTTCGCTCGCCGCGCCCAGCGCAACCGCCTGCCCGGCATCGAAGCGCGCGCCCTCGATCAGCACGCCGAGCGATTCCTCCACGCCGGTGAAGCGCGGCAGGCGCTGCGTGCCGCCGCCGCCAGGCAGCAGGCCGACCAGCGATTCCGGCAGGCCGATCTGCGTCTCCTTCGCGTCGGTCAGCACACGGTAGTGGCAGGCGAGGAAGAGTTCGCAGCCGCCGCCAAGCGCGAGCCCGTGTACAGCCACGGCCACCGGCTTGCCCGCGGTCTCCAGCATGCGGAAGGCGCGGCCGATCGGCGAGAAGTGCTCGACCGTCAAGAGGTCGCGCTCTTCCTTCGGCGCGGCCATGATCATCTCGTAGGCCTGTGCCAGTTCGGTGAGGTCCGCTCCGGCGCAGAAGGCATTCGCCTTCCCCGACGAGATGACCACGCCGGCCACGTCCGATCCCTTCAGCCAGGCCGCGAAGGCCTCGATCTCGTTGATCGCCCGGCTTGTGAAGACGTTCATGGAGCGATCGGGCATGTCGAAGACGAGATGCAGGATGCCGTCATCCGTCGTGCTCGTGCGGAAACTGGTCATCCTGGGCATGTCGGTCACGTCTTCCTCCCCGGCTATTCCAATACGTATCTCGTAATCTGGCGTACTATACGTTAGACATGTAATCAAGCCTCGGCTATGGTCCTCGCCGGCCTTGAGTTCGAAGAGGGAGGTAGCATGAGCCCGTTCCGCAGCGATGTCCTAAAAGGCAAACGCATACTCGTGACGGGAGGCGGCACGGGCCTCGGCAAGGAGATGTCGGTCGGCTATGCCGCTCATGGCGCCCATATCGTGATCTGCGGGCGACGCGAGCAGGTGCTCGACGAAGCTTGCCGGGACATCGAGAAAAGGAGCGGCGGCACGGCGGAGTATCGAACCGTCAACATCCGCGATGCCGAGGCCGTGGACGCGATGGTCGCCGACATATGGACCGGCGGTCCGCTGACGGGCCTGGTCAACAATGCCGGCGCCAACTTCATCGCGCCGACGGAATCGATCTCGCATCGCGCCTACGATGCAGTCCGCTCCACGGTGATGGACGGCAGCTTCTACGCGACGCATTCATGCGGCAAGCGCTGGATCGGGGAGGGGCTGAAGGGCTCCGTCATCTCGAACCTCGTGACCTGGGTCTGGTCCGGTTCCGCCTATGTCGTGCCGTGCGCGATGGCGAAGACGGCGATCCACGCCATGACCATGTCGCTGGCTGCCGAATGGGGTCCGAAAGGCATTCGGCTCAACGCTGTCGCGCCGGGTCCCTTTCCGACGGAGAACGCCTGGGAAAAGCTCAACCCGATCCCGGGCTCGTCGGTCGGCGCCACGCAGTCCGAGACCGTCCCGCTTCGCCGCTTCGGGCAGATGGACGAACTGCGCAACATCCTCATCTTCCTGATGCTTGACGAGTGCTCATACCTGAACGGGGCAACGATCCCGATCGACGGCGGGCACCGGCTGACCGCGCACTCGACCTTCGCGGAACTCTCCAACATGAGCGACGACGACTGGGCGCGGGCGCGCGAAGCGATCAAGGTCTCCCAGCAGAAGGAAAAGCAGGGCCGATGAGCACCGTCACGGTCGAGCAGGCGGCTGGCGTCGCCACGCTCGTCCTCAACCGTCCGGAAAAGCTGAACGCGCTGTCCGACGAGATGGTCGACGCCTTTTTCGGCGCGCTCGATGGGATCGCGGCGTCGGATGCGCGCGTGGTCGTCATTACCGGGGCCGGCCGGGGCTTTTGCGCCGGCTTCGACCTCTCACTTGCGGGTGAGGGGAGCGGCGACCCGATTTTCTGGGCGCGGCGTCAGGAGCGCTTTGGCTCGCTTGTCACCCGCATCCGCGACCTCCCGCAACCGACAGTGGCGGCGGTAAATGGTGCGGCGACCGGCGCCGGCCTCGGACTCGCGCTCGCCTGTGACACGCGCATCGCCGCGACCACCGCCCGCCTCTCCTCGGCCTTCATTCGTGTCGGAATGTCGAGCTGCGACGTTGGCGTAAGCTGGCTGCTGCCGCGCGCCATCGGAACCACCCGCGCCTTCGAGATGATGCTGACCGGGCGCATGGTCGAAGCGGAGGAGGCCGAGCGCATCGGCCTCGTCCTTCGCCTGACGGAGCACGGCAAGCTCGTAGAGGAGGCGCGGACGATGGCGCGGACCATTGGCGAAAATGGCGATATCGGCACCTGGATGACCAAGCGCGGGATGTGGGCCAACCTGGAGGCCGGCAGCCTGCAGGCCGCGATCGAGCTGGAAAACCGCACGCAGGCGTTCATGCTGTCCACCGGTGGCCTCGCGGCCCGGGCAATCGAGCGTGGTTTCCTAAAGAAGGACTGAGACTGGCCGGATTCGAGCTGGCGCACGCAATCTTCCAGGAGGCGCCCATGGAACGGGCCTGCCGATCGCTCCATCGCCGCCCTGTCTTCCAGCGGTGCAAATCCCCGGGGCGGCTCGTCGTCGTCCGGTTGCGCAGGCGCGGCTCGTCCTTTCCGCGATGCGTCGCGCTTGCTTTTGATGCGCTAGAATATAGTATGTTAATGAACAGAATGAGGTCCATCACGGAGGGTGCGCGGCATGTCCGAACTCAATATGGAAACCCTGACATGCCATATCGAAGACGGTATCGCCCGCGTTCGCCTCACCCAGGCTCAACGCGGCAATCCGTTCGACGGTCCGTTCTGCCGCGACATGTGCGACCTCTCCGTGGAACTCTCCTGCCGCGAAGACGTAAGGGTGGTGCTGCTGGCCGCCGACGGCCGGTTCTTCTCGGTAGGCGGTGACATACGGTCCTTCCTTGAGGATCTGTCGCAACTGCCGCGCATCGTCAAATCCTGGACAGCCGATATTCACATGGCCATCACGCGCTTCCAGCGCATGAACGCGCCGGTGGTTTGCGCCGTGCACGGCGATGCCGCGGGCGGGGCGGTTTCGCTCGTTGCCATGTCCGACATCGTCATCGCCGCCGAAAGCGTCAAGTTCAACGCCGCCTTCTCGATGATAGGTTTCTGCGCGGATTCCGGGTCCACCGTCTCGCTGAGCCATCGAATGGGTTTCTCCCGCGCCAGGCGGTTCCTCTTGCTGTCTGAGGTTCTGGATGCCGGGGAAGCTCTGGATGCGGGTCTCGTCGACTACGTCGTCCTGGCCGCCGAGCTGACCGCAACCGCGGAGAAGATGGCGGAAAGGCTCGCCACCGGCCCGACCCTCGCCTACGGCGCCATCAGGCGGACGATGCTTTCGGCGCGCCATCAGGGACTGGAAGCGCAACTCGAAGCCGAGGCGCAGGCGCTGGCCGAGCTCGCGTCAAGCGAGGACGCGCGCGAAGGTCTCACCGCCTTCGGTCAGCGCCGCAAGCCCGAGTTCAAGGGCAGGTGATGACCCGGCCACCCGACCGTACGGAACCGCGTCGGCCTGACGACGAGCTTCGCTTCGGCTATCTGATACATGACGTCTCGCGGCTCAGGCGCACACTGTTCGATCGTTGGCTTGCGCCCGCCGGCATCACCCGCTCGCAGTGGTGGGTGCTGGCCTTTCTGGCGCGCGGCGACGGCATGCCTCAGACCGCACTTGCCGATGAGCTCGACATCGGCAAGGTTGCACTCGGCGCGCTGGTCGATCGGCTCGAGGGCGGCGGCTTCGTCCAGCGACGACCCGCCCCGGCAGACCGCCGTGTCAAGCTAGTCTTTCTGGCGCCGCAGGGACGGGCGCTTCTCGACACGCTCAGACTGAACAGCCGCGCGTTCAACAAGCGCATTCTCGCCGGCATTCCGGACCACGACATCCGCACCGCGATCCAGACGCTTGGCCATATCAAGGGCAACCTTGTCGGCGATGCCGACGCGCCCGCGATGCGCCATCCCGGCGCATAGGTCATTTCCGGCCAACGCTGGACGGATCGTCCCTCAGAGAAGCGTCCGGAACCGCTTCTGCAGCTCGCCGACGATGCCCTGCCTGAACAGGAGCACGAAGAAGGTGAAGACGATGCCCTGGATCAGCAGGAACCAGGGTCCGTAGGGCGCCAGCGTATGTTCCAGCCACAGGATGAAGAAGCTGCCGATCACCGGCCCGAAGATCGTGCCGATGCCGCCGACAAGGCTGATCAGCACCACTTCGGTGGAGATCACATAGGAGACGTCGGTCAGCGTGGCGATGCCGAACGTGATCGCCTTGAGCGATGCCGCGAAGCCCGCCATAGCCGCCGAGATGGTGAAGGCCGCGAGCTTGAACCGGTCGACATCATAGCCGAGTGATTTCGCCCGCTCCGGGTTGTTGCGTACCGCGCGCAGCACCTGCCCGAAGGGCGAATGGATAATGCGGTTGTAGAAGGCGACCGCCACCAGCACGATCACCGACATGACCCAGTAGAGCGTCGTGTTCGACGACAGGTCGAGAATGCCGAGGAGACTGCCGCGCGGGATGGACTGGATGCCGTTCTCGCCGCCGGTGAACGGCGCCTGCATCGCGATGAAGTAAACCATCTGCGCGAGCGCCAGCGTGATCATGGCGAAGTAGAGCCCCGTGCGGCGGATCGCGATCCAGCCGAACACCAGGCCCATCGCCGCGGAGACGATCGTCCCCGTCAGCACGGCCAGTTCGAAAGGAAGGCCCCATTGGGTCGCCGCGTAGCCGCACAGATAGGCGCCCATCCCGAAGAAGGCTGCATGGCCGAAGCTCATCAGGCCGGTGTAGCCGAGGAGAAGGTTGTAGCCGCAGGCGAATATGATGAAGCAGTACACCTTGATCAGGAAGATCGGGTACAGGAACAGGGGCGCGACCGCCACGAAGGCCGCGAACAGCAGGAAGAGGACCGCGCGCGCCTTGGTGAATCCGAGTATCTGCGTCGATCGGGTCGCATCGGCCGGTATCGTCGCCTTGAGGGATGTCGTTTCAGCCATGGTCAAGCCGCCTTGCCGAACAGGCCACGCGGACGCAGCACCAGTATGATGACCATCGCCACGAAGATGACGGTCGAGGATGCCTGCGGGAACACCGCCTTGGTCAGGCCCTCTAGGAGCCCAAGGCCGAGGCCCGTGACGATCGAGCCGAAGATCGAGCCCATTCCGCCGATGACGACGACCGCGAACACGACGATCACGATGTTCGTCCCCATCGATGGATCGACCGACAGTATCGGTGCCGCCATGACGCCGCCCAGCGCGGCGAGTGCAACTCCTGCCCCGTAGGTGAGCGTGAGCATCACGGGCACGTTGATTCCGAAGGCCTGTACGAGCAGCGGGCGGTCTGTTGCCGCGCGCAGCTTGGCGCCAAGCGGGGTCCATTCTATGACGAACCACGTCGCCAGGCACAGGACGATGCCGGCGACCACCACCCATGCCCGGTAGAGCGGCAGCATCATGTATCCGAGATCCACGGCGCCGCGCAGGCTGGGAGGCACGGAGTAGGGCAGTCCCTGCGGACCGAAGACGATGCGTATCAACCCTTCGGTGAACAGGGCCAGTCCGAGTGTGAGAAGCAGTCCGTAAAGGTGGTCGATGCGGTAGAGATGGCGGATGAACAGGACCTCGACCAAGAGGCCCAGTACGCCGATGACGAGTGGCGCGATGACGAGGGCGCCCCAATAGCCGATCCCCAGCCACTGGCCGAGCGCATAGGCGATGAAGGCCCCGAGCATGAAGAACACGCCGTGCGCAAAGTTGATCACTCCGAGCAGGCCGAAGATGATTGCCAGGCCGAGTGACAGGATCGCGTAGAAGACGCCGTTCACGAGCCCGAGCGTCATCTGGCTGAGGATCAGGTAGATGTCCATGTCCGGCCCCTTTCGCTAGACGCCGAGCAGCTTGTCGACGCGGGAGATGTTGGCCGCCAGATCCGCGCCTTCCAGGCGATCAAGGATCAGGCCGTTCTCCATCAGGTAGTGGATGTCCGCCAGGTCGCCGACGAAATGGGCGTTCTGCTCCACCAGGATGATCGTGTAGCCAAGTTCCTTGATCTCGCGGATCGTGCGGGCGATCTGCTTCACGATGACGGGTGCAAGCCCTTCGGTAGGCTCGTCCAGAAGCAGCGTTCTGGCGCCCGTGCGAAGGATGCGCGCGATTGCCAGCATCTGCTGTTCCCCGCCGGAAAGTTCGGTCCCGCGGCTCGACCCGCGCTCGCGTATGTTGGGAAACAGGGCGTAGATGCGCTCCACGTCCATGCCGCCCTTCGCAATGGCCGGCGGCAGGAAGAGATTCTCCGTGACGGTCAGCGACGGGAAGATACCGCGGTCTTCCGGGCAGATCGCAATGCCCTTTCGTGCAATCTGGTCCGGCCGCAGCCTGAGGAGATCCGCGCCGCCGAACCGGATTTCTCCGGTCGTCTTGTCCATCATGCCCATGATGGCGCGCATGGTCGTCGTCTTGCCGGCCCCGTTTCGTCCGAGCAGGGACACCACGCGACCCTCCGGAACCTCCATGTGAAGCCCGTGGAGGACATGGCTTTCTCCATACCAGGCATGGAGGTCGCGGATCTCAAGCATGGGACGCACCCAGATAGGCTTCGACGACCTTCTCGTTGCTGGCGACCTGCTCGTAGTTTCCCGATGCGATGATGCGGCCGCGTGCCAGTACCGTTACCGTGTTGCACAGGCCCTCGACGACCGGCAGATTGTGCTCGACCATGACGACGGTGCGGCCCTTGGCGACCTTTGCGATGAGCTCGACGACGCGGCCGATGTCCTCGCGCCCCATGCCGGACGTAGGCTCGTCGAGCAGCAGCACCTTCGGGTCGAGAGCAAGCGTGGTGGCTATCTCCAGCGCCCGCTTGCGGCCATACGGCAGGTCACCGGCGCGCATGTGCGCCCATTCGTTGAGGCCGAGCGTCTCGAGAAGTTCCATGGACCTGTCGCGCAACGCCTCGAGCGTCTCCTCCGAACGCCAGAAATCGAAGTTCGAGCCACGCTTCTGCTGGAGTGCGAACCTCACATTGGCAAGCGCGGAGAAATCCGGAAAGATCGAGGAAATCTGGTAGGAGCGGACGATGCCGCGGCGCGCGATCTGGTCCATGCGCAGTCCGGAAATGACGGACCCGCCCATGATGATCTCGCCCGAAGTCAGCGGAAGGCTGCCCGTCAGCAGGTTGAAGAACGTGGTCTTGCCTGCGCCGTTCGGCCCGATAACGCCGTGGATTTCGCCGTCGGCGATATCGAGATCGACATTGTCGACCGCCTTGAACGCACCAAAGCTCTTCGTGATGCCACGCACTCTCAGCAGGGCGTCGGTCAAACCGTTGCTCCTCGGTCCTCGGAAGCGGCGTCAGGCCGATGGGCGGGCCAGCGGGAAACCCCGGGAAGGACGAGGCCTTCCCGGGAGATCACATCAGCCCTTTACCAGGGGGCAGGTGCTTTCCGACAAGGGCGGGGCGATCTGGTCGGCCTCGATCTTGCCGGTGATCTTGAAATAGTCCCAGTCGCCGGTCGATTCCTCGGGAGTCTTCGTCACATAGGTATACATCGGCCGCATCGTACGGCCGTCCTCGCGGATCGTCGCGGAGTCGCCGTTGATCATCTGGAGCGGCGTTTCGCGCATCTTCTTGACGACCGCGGCGGAATCCTTCGAACCGACTTCCTTCATCGACTTGAGGTAGTGCGTGATGAACTCGTAATGCATGGCATTGGTGAAGGTCGGCGGACGGTTGTACCGCTCCTGGTAGCGCTTGGCGAATTCGCGCGTCTCGTCATTCTGGTCCCAATAGAACTGGATGGCGCCCTGGACGTTCTGGAAGCTCTCCAGCCCCGCCGCCTTCACGTCGGTATCGCCGAGGAAGTAGGGGGCGAGGGGGATGCTGATGCCGAATTCCTGTGCCTGCTTGCCGATCGCGATCTGCCACGACCCGAATGTCGCCAGGCCGATCGTCTCGGCTCCCTTGGACTGAGCTTCCAGCAGGAAGGGCGAGAAGTCCGTCGTCTGCGGAGAATGCATCGCCGAACCGACGAACTCGCCACCTGCCTCCTGGATCGCCGCCTGGCCCTTGGCCTGGAGATCCTGGCCGAACGCATAGTCGACCGTGATGTAGAACCACTTCTTTCGACCGGCCTCGATCAGCGGAATGGTGATCGCTCGCGAGAGGGCATATGTGTCGAGCAGCATCTGGATCTGGTTGGGTCCGCACTTGTCGTTTGTCAATGCGGTAGAGGATGCGCCGTGGATGTAGGCGATATTCTTGTCCCGGACGAGGTCGGAGACTGCGAGCGCTACGGCCGACTGGTCCACGCTGAAGAGCAGGTCGACCTTGTTGCCGTCGACATATTCGCGGGCGATGCCTAGGCCGACATCCGGCTTGGAGAGGTGGTCGGCGACGTTGAGCACGACCTTCTCGCCGTTCACCTCGCCACCGAAGTCGGCAATGGCCATCTCGATGGCGCGCTGGCTCGATTCGCCCGTGAGAACCGAAGTTGGGCCGGACATGTCGGAAAGATAGAGAATATTGACGTCGGCCAGTGCGGGCAGCGTTATGGCGATCGTCGCGACGCCAGACAGCGCAATCATCTTCATTGTACGAAGTTGCATAGTGGTTCCTCCTTCACCAGGCATTGTCGACCGGGCATTCTTCTGGGTTCGGCCCCGGATACGGGGCCAGCGTCGCGGCGGTGCCAGTGCAATCCGCAAGCTCATCGTACAGTAGCGTATCTTTTTATCGTCGTAAACAGAAAATGCGCTAGCTCACAATCTGTTCACACCTGTACAATTGCGTAAGGCGGAGGCCGACGTTGCCGCCGCCGCTGCTTCAATACGGTACGGCCGCGCGCCCGATCTTCTGGCGCGCTATGACCTGCTTCATCACGCCGGCAGTGCCGTCGCCGATCTGCAGCCCCATCACGTCGCGCATGCGCTGCTGGTGCGGCAAGTCGAAGGTGTATCCGTAATGGCCCATGGTCAGCAGGCAGCTATGGATTACGTCCATCGCGTGCTTCGGGCCCATCCATTTGCACATGGCCGCCTCGGCCGTGTGGGGCATCCCTGCCTCGCGCAGCTCGAGCGTGTGGTAGGCGAGCTGCCGCACCGCCTCGATGATGGATTCGCCTTCCGCGAGCGGGAAGCTGACCCCCTGGAACTGTCCGATCGGCCGGCCGAAAGCCTGACGGTCCTTGGCATAAGCCCAGGCCTCTTCGAGCGATGCCTTCGCGGCGCCGACGCATTCCAGCGCGATCAATGCACGCGAATAATCGAAGCCATGCATCACTTGCGTGAAGCCGCTGCCTTCGGGGCCGAGCCGGAAGGCTTCCGGGATGACGACGTCGTCGAAGAACAGCGAACCACGTCCGACGACCCGATGTCCGATATCGTCGAAGCGCGAACGTGCAATCCCCGGCGTACCCTCCGGAACGAAGAAGGCCGACACGCCGCGGGCGCCTTCCTCGACCGTGCCGGTGCGGGCGAAGACCAGGAAGATGTCGGCGCAATCGGCAAACGTGATCGAGGTCTTTTCGCCTGAAAGCACGTAGTCGCCGCCGCGCCTGCGCGCCTTGAGTTCGATGCGGGCCGCATCCGACCCGCCGCGCGGCTCGGTCAGGCAGATCGCCATCAGTTTCTCGCCGGCGATCATCTTCGGCACCCACTCCGCAGTGATCTCCTTCGTCGCGTGTTGCAGGAGCACGGCCGCATTGAGCGAAACGTTGACCGGCAACGCCGACATGTTGAAGTCGCCATAGGCCAGGGCCTCGGCCACGAGCCCGGTGGTGATCGAAGACTGGCCGAGACCGCCCAGATGCTCGGGGAGGTCGGTGCCGATGAAGCCGAGCGCGCCCATCTCGCGCGCCAGATCGCGGTCGAACGGCTGGTTTTCGCGCTTCTGATAGTCGGGGAGCAGCACTTCGCGCGCGAAGCGGTCGGCGGCCTCCTTCAGAGCAAGCTGGTCTTCTGAAAAGATCATTCTGTCAATCCTTGCGAGACACTCCATTCCGATAGCACGTCCCGCGTGTCCGCTCCCGGTTCCGGCGCACGGCCCTTGTGTGTGCCGGGCGTTCGCGACAGCCGGGGCGCAGGCGACGGATATTTGAGGCCGTCCATTTCGACGAAGATCTGCCGGGAGGTCATCTGCGGCTCGCGCCACGCCTCGTCGATCGTCAGAACCGGCGACAGGCAGGCGTCCTTTCCACGCATCGATGCGACCCATTCGTCGCGGGTTCTGGCCGCGAAGATCGCTGCGAAGCGCTTGCGCAACGCTGGCCAGTGCTGCCGGTCGTGCTGGTCGGGCAACTCGCTCGCGGTCAGCCCCAGTCCGGCAACGAGCGCGGCATAGAACTGCGGCTCGATCGCGCCGACGGCAACGTAGCGGCCGTCGCTGGTCTCGTAGGTTCCGTAGAAGGGTGCGCCGCCGTCGACGATGTTGTCCTGCCGGTTGGTCGTCCATGTGCCCTGCTGGCGGAATGCCTGGAACGCCGACATCAGCTGGACGACGCCGTCCAGCATGGCGCAGTCGACGACCTGGCCATGACCGCTCACACGCGTAGCGTGAAGCGCCATCAGGATGCCCGCAACGAGGTACATGCCGCCGCCGCCGAGATCGGCGACCAGATTCAGTGGTGGCGGGGGCAGGGCGCCGTCCTGGCCGATCGCATGCAGCGCCCCCGTCATGGCGAGATAGTTGATGTCGTGGCCGGCCTCCTGGGCCATGGGACCTTCCTGTCCCCAACCCGTCATGCGCCCGTAGACGAGGCGCGGGTTGAGACCGAGACAGACGTCGGGACCGAGCCCCAGCCGCTCCACGACGCCCGGGCGAAAACCCTCGACGAACACGTCAGCCTTTCCGATCAATGCCCTGGCGGTTGCGAGCCCTTCAGGCGATTTGAGATCGAGCGCGACCGAGCGCTTGTTGCGCATGTAGAAATCGTAGCGGCGTGGCGTGTCGATCTGCCGGCCCGACGCCGCAGGTCGATCGATCACGACGACGTCGGCGCCGAAATCGGCGAGCATGGCGCACGCGAAGGGCGCGGGACCCTGGCCCGCGAGTTCGACGACTCTCACTCCGGCGAGCGGACCGGCCGACGTCATCCCGTCTCTCCCAGCACGAAGCGCGACACCTCGCCCTTCGGGCACAGTTCGACGATCGTGCCGTGGCCGTCGCCCTTGGTGATCCAGCCGCGCGAGAGCGGCAGGTTCGCGGTAGGTTTCTGGTGATGGGCCTTGATGCCGGCCGCCTTCAGTCGGGCGATTTCGCCTTCCAGGTCATCGACCTCCAGCGCGACCACGACATCGCCATGCTTCATCTCGGTCTTTCCCGAGCTTTCCACCAGTTCGATCGGGAGGCCGCCCTGATCATGGAAGAAAGCGAGGCGCAGGCCCAGTTCCGGCACCTCCCTGATGATCGGCGCGCCACGGCCGATGACCGTCTGGTAGAAAGGGATCGCTTCCTCGAGGCTGTCGACGAAGATGCCGATATGGTCGAGCCTTCCGGTCATCGCGCTCCTCCTGCGACAAGAATGAAAGCTAGTTTACTTTCATCTTGCTTACCTTACAATCGGCTTTTCGATCGGATCGCACGGGAGGAGAACGATGCGTCGTCTCGAAGGCCGTCGTGCCATCATCACTGGCGGCGGAAGTGGCATCGGCAAGGCAAGCGCATTGCGGCTGGCCGAAGAGGGCGCCGCGGTCATGGTCGTCGGCCGGCGCGAGGGGCCGCTGAAGGAGACCCTGGCGCTCGTCGCCGAGGCGGGCGGGACATGTATCCACCACGTCGCCGACGCGGGTGACGAGGCCGACATCGCCGCGGCGATCGAGCGCTGCGTCGCCGAGCTTGGCGGGCTGGAGATATTCTTCGCCAATGCCGGCAACACCGATTCGGTGAAGCCCTTCGTCGAGCAGACCGTCGACCAGTGGGAAGCCATGTTCCGCGACAACGTCGTCACCGCCTTCGTCGCCTGCAAGCTCGCCGGCCGCTATATGGCGGACAATGTCGGCGGCTCGATCATTCTCAATTCCTCGACGGGATCGTTGCGCGCACGCGGCGGCACCGAGGCCTACGGAGCCGCCAAGGCGGGCGTGAACCACCTGACCATGACCGCCGCTTGCGCCTTTGCGGGCAGGGGCGTGCGGGTGAACGCGATCCTGCCGGGGCTGACCGAGACTGGCCTCACCCGGCCGATGTTCGACTGGGCGCGCAGCGCCGGCAAGGAGGACCGGCTCGGCAGGCTGACGCCGATGCAGCGCCCGGGCCATGTCGCCGACATGGCTGGCGTCGTCGCCTTCCTCGCCTCCGACGATTCCGCCTATGTCGATGGACAGTTGATCCCCGTCGATGGGGGCATCTCGGCCACCCATCCCGCCGGCAAGTTCGTCTACTGATGATGCGCTTCCACCATATGGGCGTGTTCGTCTCCAACATCGACGAGGCGCTGAAGCTTTGGGTGGACGTGCTTGGCTTCACGCTGACGCACCGGGCCGTCATCCCGGATGGGCGGCGCGACCAGCCAGGGACGCGCATGCCGCAGGAGACGCTGGACGATATCTTCGGCGTCGTCGGCGCGCGCTCGGAGATGGCTTTGCTGACCTCGCCGGACGGCGCGATGATCGAGTTGCAGCGCCCGATGACACCGGCGATCGAGAAGACGCCGCCGGAACGTCTCCGCTACGGCCATACAGGCATCCACGAGCTAGGCTTCCAGGTGGAGAACATCGAGGACTGGTTCGCGAGAATCCGTGCGGCAGGCTACGAGACGCAGACCGACTATGTCTGGCCCTGGGCGGTCACGGGAAAGTCGTTCCTGTTCTACGATGGCGACGGCAACCTCATACAGTTCTGTGAACAGAAGGGCGTGCCGTCATGGCGACCGCAGCCATGAATCGCCGGTGGATCTTCGCCCGGCCGCTCGACGGACCGCTGACGCGGGCGCATTTCGAACGGCGCGAGGCGCCGCTCCCGAGATTGCGCCAAGGCCAGGCGCTGGTGCAGGTCCGGCTTGTTTCGATCGATCCGGCCAACCGCCTCTACTTTGCAATGCAGGCCTATCGGCCGCAATTGCAGCCCGGAGATGTCATGGCCGGGTTCGGTATCGGCGAGGTAGTCGAGAGTGCCGACCCGCGCTTTCGCGTCGGCGACCTTTGGCACGGCGATTTCGGCTGGCAGGACTACACCGTCGTCAATTCCTACGACCGGCACGAATACTGGTACCGCTGCAGCGAAGGTCATTCGCCTTCGGATCTGCTGGGCGTGCTCGGCACCACCGGCATGACCGCGTGGTTCGGCGTCGAGGAGACGATCCAACCGGTAGCAGGCGAGACGGCGGTGGTGGCGGGCGCGACCGGCGCCTGTGGCTCGATCATCGCGCAATTGCTGAAGATGCGCGGTTGCCGCGTCATCGGCATCGGCGGCGGTGCGGACAAGTGCCGCTGGCTTCTCGATGAACTCGGGCTCGACGAGGCCGTGGACTATCGGTCGCCCGACATGGGCAAGGTGCTCGAAAGGGCATGTCCGGACGGCGTGGAGATCTTCTCTGACGGGGTCGGCGGCGACGTCAGCCGCGCCGTTCTGCCCCTGATGCGCAAGGGTGCCCGCTGGTATCACTACGGCAATCTGTCGACTTACGAGGATGCGCGCCCCGGCGCGGCACCGCAGCGCCACGACGCCTTCATGTCCGACGCCTTGCGCGCCCACTGCACGACGCAGGGGCTGCGTCCGCGCTTCCTGATGGTCTTCGACCACTACTGCAGGCGCCTCGAGGCCGAGCAGCAGATCGCGACGCTCCTGCGGACCGGCCGACTGAAGGCTCCATCCACCGAAATCTCCGGCTTTCACGCGCTGCCGGGAGCTCTCGTCGACGGTGGACCTGTCGGCAAGGTCGGCAAGCTCAACGTCGCGCTCGATCGTGAATAATCGCGCGCGCGGTCGTGCAGGGTGTCGGCGCGCTTGACTGCCCCATTTATGATGTGGTTTTGTATCGTATACTAGTTTACGATATCGCGCTGCGAGGACGCTGGACGCGCGATCATCCGGGAGGTGAATGCCATGGCTGGACAGTTCGACTACGCTGCGCACTCCAGGAAGATGCGCAAGCAGGGATGGTGGCAGGACCGTACCCTCGATGATCTCCTCGATGCGGCGGTCGCAAGATATCCGGACAAGAAGGCGATCGTCGGATACCGGATGGACAAGGGCTTCGAAGCACCCCACCGGGTGATGAGCTATCGAGAGCTGGGCGACGCGGTCTCGCAGGCCGCCGGATCGTTCCGCGCGCTGGGCATCGGCAAGGGCGACGTCGTCGGCCTGATGCTGCCGAACTGGTGGGAATTCGTCGTCTCCGCATATGCGCTCGCCCGCATCGGCGCCGTCGCCAACCCGCTGATGCACATCTTCCGCGAGCGCGAGTTGCGCTTCATGCTGGGTTTCGCCGAGGCAAAGGCGATCGTCATACCCAAGCTGTTCCGGGGCCACGATTTCGAGGCGATGCTGGACGGGCTCAAGCCGGAGCTGCCCAAGCTGCAGCACATCATCGTCGTCGACGGCGAGGGCAAACGCTCCTTCGACAGCCTGATCATGAAGTCTGGCGCGGCTCCCGTTTCCGCCGCCCAGGGCACTCCCGCCAGGCCCGACGAGATGGCCGTGCTGATGTACACCTCCGGCACCACGGGCGAACCGAAAGGGGCGATGCACTCATTCAACACGCTGATCGCCTGCGGCAAGGCGCTGGGCGCCCGGCTGGGACACGACGACAGCGTGATCCATTTCGGCTCCACTCCGTTCGGCCACATGACGGGCTACGCCGCGGTGATGGTGCAGGCGCTCTATCACAGCAACACCATCGTATTCCCCGATGTGTGGGAGCCTAAGGCGGGCGTCGGAATCATGGCACGCGAGGGCGTGACACATATGGCCGCGGCGACGCCGTTCCTGGCCGACATCGTGCGCCTCGTGGGCGAGGGCGCGCCGAAGCCGTCGCTCAAGACCTTCCTATGCGCCGGCGCGCCGATCCCGCCGGTGATCATCGAGAATGCCCGAAAGCTGATGGACCTCAACGTCTCGTCCTGCTGGGGCATGACGGAAAGCCTCGGCGGCTCGCTTACGGAGCCGGAACGGGCGTCGGACAAGTCCGTGTCGAGCGACGGCCGCGCGGTCGACGGCGTGGAGGTGCTGATCGCCGACGAGAACCTGCAGCCGATGCCGACCGGCAAGACCGGCCGACTCTTCTTCCGCGGCGCGCAGCAGTTCATCGGCTACTACAAGAAGCCCGGGCTCGACGGCCGCGGCGAGGAAGGCTGGTTCGACACCGGGGACCTCGCCTACATGGATGCCGACGGATACATCCGCATCGACGGCCGCACCAAGGACATCATCATCCGCGGTGGCGAGAACGTGCCGGTCGCCGAGATCGAGTCGATTCTCTACCGCCACCCCAGCATCACCGATGCGGCGATCGTCGGCTATCCGGACAAGCGGATGGGCGAGCGCGGCTGCGCCTTCGTCGTGGTGAAGGAGGGCCAGACCTTCTCCATGAACGATCTGCGCGAATGGATGGGCCAGAGCGGAGCGGCCAAGCAGTATTGGCCGGAGGCCGTCGAGGTGATCGACGCGATGCCGCGCACGGCGACCGGCAAGATCCAGAAGTTCGTCCTCAAGGACAAGGCGGCAAAGCACGTCGCCGACTGACTTCGCCAATCCCGTACGCTTCGCATCGAGGGTCGCATCATGGACTTCGACCTCCCGCAGAACATTGTCGCCAAGCTCGTCGAACTCGACGCCTTCATCGAAGCCGAGATCAGGCCGCTGGAGCAGGAGAACATCAAGTTCTTCGACCATCGCCGCGAATGGGCGCGAACGAACTGGGAGGAGGACGGGCGGCCGTCCGACGAATGGCGGGCGCTGATCTCGGAGATGGAGCGACGCGCCGACCGGGCCGGCCACCTGCGGCTCTGCCTGCCGGAAAGCTGCGGCGGACAGGCAGCCGGCAACCTGATGAACGCGGCCATCCGCGAGCATCTGTCCGGCAAGGGGCTCGGGCTGCACAACGACCTTCAGGACGAGTCCTCCATCGTCGGCAACTTTCCGATCGTGCCGGCGATCGCGCGATACGGCACCGATGAGCAGAAGGTCTATATCGAAGGCATCATCACCGGCGAGCGGCATCTCTCCTTCGCGCTGACCGAGCCGAACCATGGCTCCGATGCGACGTGGCTGGAGACGCGTGCCGTGCGGGAGGGCGATCACTGGATCATCAACGGCCGCAAGCGCTGGAACTCGCAGGTCGGCCGGGCCGAGGCGAACCTCGTCTTCGCCCGCACGGGCGGCAAGGACGGCGAGGCGAAGGGCATCACCGCCTTCATCGTGCCGACCGACACACCGGGCCACACGATCGTGATGAACCACTGGACGTTCAACATGCCGACCGACCATTCGGAGGTCGAACTGGACAATGTACGCGTGCCCAACTCCGCCATCCTCCACAAGGAGGGCGAGGGGCTGAAGATCGCGATGATGTTCATCCACGAGAACCGCATACGCCAGGCAGCCGCAAGCGCGGGGGCGGCGCGCTACTGCATCACGCAGGCGGTGAAATACGCCAAGGACCGCGTGCTCTTCGGCGAGCCGCTGTCGACGCGCCAGGCCATCCAGTTCCCGCTGAGCGAACTCTACGCGGAATGCGAGATGGTGCGGAACTACATCTTCCGCACCGCCTGGAAGATGGACAGGCAGGACCCGGCGACGTTCAGCCACGAGGTGTCGATCTGCAACTACGCCGCCAACAACCTCGTCTGCCGCGCCGCCGACATGGCGATCCAGGTGCATGGCGGGCTCGGCTATTCGCGGCACATGCCCTTCGAGCACATCTACCGCCACCACCGCCGCTACAAGATAACCGAAGGTTCGGAGGAGGTTCAGAAGCGCCGCATCGCGCACACCCTGTTCGGCTTCGGCGCGAAAGAGGCGTCGTGATCGGGGCTGCGATCATGGCGAACCACAGCACCGACTTCGATCCGGAAGCCTTGCGGGGGTTCCTCGCCGGCTTCCTCGGCCGCGGCGTCGACGGACTGGACATCCGCCCGACCGAAGGCGGCATGTCGAACCCGACCTACTTCGTCGACGCAGACGGCTGGCGAGCGGTGCTTCGAAAGCAGCCGGGCATGAAGCTGGCGAAGTCTGCGCACGCGATCGACCGCGAGTTTCGCGTACTGAAGGCGCTCGCTGCATCGGAGGTGCCCGTTCCGGAGGCCTATCACTACCACGAAGACGCCTCCGTGCTCGGCACGCCCTTCTACCTGATGGAGCGGCTGGAGGGGCGCGTGTTCACCGCCTACGCAACCCCGGGCCTTTCCGCCTCGCAGCGAGGCAAACTCTATTCCTCGATGTGCGAAACCATGGCGAAGGTCCATCGCCTCGACTTCCGAGCTGCCGGGCTCAGCGACTATGGGCGCGAGGGCAACTATTTTCGCCGCCAGATCAGCCGCTGGTCAGAACTGTGGGCACAGTATCGAAAGGACGACGCGGACAATCCCGATCTCGACCGGATGATCGTCTGGCTCGGGGAGCGTATACCCGACAGCGAACTGCTCGCCCTGTGCCATGGCGATTTCCGCATCGGCAACGTGATGTTTCATCCGACCGAGCAGCGGGTGATCGGCGTGCTCGACTGGGAACTGTCGACGCTCGGCCATCCGCTGGTGGATGTCGCCTTCAACACACAGGCCTGGAACATGGCGCCGGACGAGAACGGCGGCCTGGCGGGCGAGAACCTCGCCGCGCTCGGCATTCCGGAGGAGGACGACTATCTCGAGGACTACTACCGGCACGCGGGCGGAAGCGAGCGGCTGACCGATTTCCACCGGGTCTTCGCCATGTTTCGCGGCGCGGTCGGGGCATCGGGGGTCGCGGTGAGAGGCGAGTTGGGGAATTCGACGCTGCCGGATTCGGCCCGAGTCGGCCGCTTTCTCGCGCGCGCCTATGCGCAACGCGGCATGCAGATCGCCAGACGGAGCGGGTTGTGATCGCGAGGGAAAAGATGACACTGGACGAAGCCATCGTGAAGCGCCGTTCAGTGCGCGCCTTCCTGCCGCGTGAGGTTCCGCCCGAGACGATCCGCGAAGTCTTCGAATTGGCACAGCGTGCGCCGTCCAACTGCAACATCCAGCCATGGATCTCGCACGTCGTGTCAGGCGAGAGCCTGAAGGCATTGGGCGGCAAGATGGTCGACGCGGCGAATGCTGGCATCCCGCCGGATCCCGATTTCACCGCCGACCGCAAGTTCCTTGGCGCCTACCGCGAGCGGCAGATCGAGGCCGCGGTCAAGCTCTACGGCGCGATGGGCATCGATCGGCACGACAGGCCACGACGTGACTGGGCGTATCGCCGCAACCTTCGGTTCTTCGACGCGCCGCACGCGGTGTTCGTCTTCATGTCCGAGCAATTCGAGGAGCGCGAGGCGGTCGACCTCGGCATCTACGCGCAGACGCTGCTGCTGGCCTTCACGTCGCGCGGCATCGACACCTGCGCACAGGGGGCTCTGAGCCTCTACCCTTCCATCATCCGCGAGCATCTCGGCCTCGATCGGACGCATCGCATCCTCTTCGGTATTTCGTTTGGCTACGAGGACGCTGCCGCGCCTGCAAACGCGACTCGCGTCGGCCGTGTACCGCTCGGCGATTCCGTGGTGTTCCACCGATGAGCGTGACGGCGGGGAGGAGGCTCGACGGCAAGGCCGCCATCGTCACGGGCGCGGCGCGCGGCCTGGGTCGCGCCTATGCTCTGCGGCTGGCCGAACTCGGCGCCGATGTCGTGATCTGCGACGTCAATCTACAGGGCGCGGCCCGCATCGGCGAAACGTTGACAGCCGAAAGCGTGATGGCCGAGGTTCAGGCGCTCGGGGTCGGGTCGATCGGCGTCGAAGGCGACCTGCGCGAGCCGGCAACGGCGCAGCGCCTGGCCGCCGCTACGTTGGAAGCGTTTGGCCGCATCGACATCCTGGTGAACAATGCCGGCGTGGCGGTGGCGCGCGACAGCGGCACGCTGGCGACCGACACGACGCCAGATGCCTTCGACTATCTGGTCGACGTCAATCTGAAGTCGGTGCAGCTCTGCTGCGCCGCGGTCGCGCCGGCGATGAAGGCGCAGCGCTCCGGCGTCATCGTCAACATCTCCTCCCAGACGGGCATATCGCTGCTGGAAGGCGGCAACCTGGCAGTCTACGGCGCCGCGAAGGCGGGGGTGGCCTATCTCACGCGCACACTTGCCGCCGAACTCGGCCCCTACGGAATCCGCGTCAATGCGATCGCGCCTGGCATTGTCGAGACGGAAAGGCTGAAGCGGCTCGATCCCTCCATGGGTATCGCCACGGACAAACAGCGCGACGCGATCGCGCTCAGGCGTTTCGGCAGCACGCACGATCTGGCCAACGTCGTCGAGTTCCTGGCCACCGAGATGTCGGGATACGTGACCGGCCAGGTCATCTCGGTGTGCGGCGGGGCCGTGCTCCATCCGAGTTGATCGGCTTTCGACTGATCACGCCCGCGACCCGAAGGCATGGGGCTGGACCGACACGACGCCACTGATCTTTGCCGTGCCGTCGGAAGGCTCCTGGCTAACCTCTACGTCGCCTCACGGCCCAATCTGGGCGTTGCGCTGTAGGCGGTCAGCGCCATGAAGGGCCGGCACATGAACGCACACTGCGTGGATTTCGTGGACGCAGATGCACTTGCCGACGGCCGACAATTTCGTGACGTACGAACTGGAGAATGGCCTGAAGGTCGACGTCTTCGACCCCCCCGCGCGGTTATCCCTTCCAGTACGCCTACATGGGCGGCGACGAGTGTTCCTTGGACATCACCTTCCGGGGTCTGAACCGTCCGGTCGACCGCGAGGAATCTGCCGAGAACCCTCTCCTGGAGAAGCTGCAGGGATCCGCCTATGATTCACGCCTCGGCGACCAGAGGGGCAACCGCAGCGCCGATGCCACCTACGCATCGGGCCATTTCAACACGATCGGCCACGCCACTGGCGAGTTCGTGTCAGGGGCAAACGCTACAAGGTAAACAGCTGCGACTGCGTTGATTACAGCTGGAGCCGCCGCACCGAAGTCAGCTGTCGCTCGGTCTCCTGCCTAAGCGCCTGCTTCAGTGATGACTACCGCGTCGACGTTGCCGTGCCGATGGAGATGATCGACAGCAGGACGTGGACGTTCGCTTCGGTTTCGTGAAGGAGGACGGCGAGACCTTCGGCGTTACGCCCTGAACGATCGAAGCCACCGAAATCGACCTGATGCCGAGCGCTGCCTGGGTCACGGTCACCGACATCCGCGGCAAGGTTCACCGTTTTTCGAGCGGTGTGATCGCCGCCATCCGTGGGACGCCTTCAACCGTCGCCCATCGCCTCCCAGGCCCTGATGCGTTTGGAGAGGCCGGACGGCCGCGTCGGCTTCAGCGAGGTGGCGAACATCGTCAGCCGCGAGTTTCTCTCCCCGCCTCTCGGCGAGCGGCCGCGGATGAGCGGTCGGCTTTGGCTGCAAGGGAACGCACGCTATCGATGCGCTTAGCCCCAAACTGGAAATCCGAGATGCGCTTCATGTTAGCCCAGTAGGCAAGTTCGTGTCGGTGATCCGCAGGGTCCTGGCGGAGAATTTCCAGGCGTCCGGTCGGGCCATGGCGCCACCCACTCCGTACGGCGCCGAGCCGACAAGCCTGAAAGGATGACGAGCCGGCGGCGAAGACCTGGTGTATGGTGGGGGACGAGATCCGTGGCACGTGAGGATCGTCATGGTCGGTTCTCCAGCAACAGGCACCCTTGTCCTCAACGACAGGGTTATCGTCGACCTGGAAGGCGAGACGCTCCGTCTGGACAATGGCAAGGCAATCCCCCTCAGGCCGCAGGCCTTTGCGGTCCTTCGACACCTCGTCCAGAACGCGAACAGACTGGTCAGCAAGGCCGAACTGCTTGAGGCGGTCTGGGGAGGTTCCGCCGTCACCGACGACAGTCTCGTTCAATGCATCCACGAGATTCGGCGAGCGCTCGGCGACGAGCGCCATGCCGTGCTGGCCACTGTCTCGCGGCGAGGCTACCGTCTGTCGCTGGAGCGCGGCGACGAGAGTCCCCTCGGCGGCCCTTCGATCGCCGTGCTTCCATTCGCCACCATGAGCCGCGACGAGCCCCATCAGTATTTCGCTGATGGCCTCGTCGAGGACATCATCACCAACCTTTCGAAGATTCCGCGCTTGTTTGTCATCGCACGCAATTCATCCTTTTGCATCGGGGGCGAGACAGCCGATCCGCGCACGATCGCTGCCGAACTGCGCGTTACCTACCTGCTGCAGGGCAGCTTGCGGCAGGCAGGGGGGAGACTGAGGATCAATGCCCAGCTTCTCGACGGAGCATCGGCCACTCATGTCTGGGCCGACATGTTCGAGGGCCCGGCAGCAGACGTGTTCGACCTCCAGGATCGGGTGACCGAGCAGATTGTCGGCTCGATCGAACCGAGTTTGCGCCGTGCGGAGATCGAGCGCGCGCGCCGCAAGCGTCCCGAGAGTCTTGACGCGTACGATCTCTACCTTCGGGCCTTGCCGCACACGCACGCCAACACGCCCGCCGAAACCGATAAGGCCCTGCAACTGCTGGCGCGCGCGATCAAGCTTCAGCCGGACTATGTCGCTGCGCACGGCTATGCCGCTTGGTGCTACGAGCAGCGCTACCTTCGCAATGGGTTGGATCCTGCAGACAAGGCGGCCGCACTAAGTCATGCCGACATTGCGTTAGGCATCAACAGCGACGACCCGCAGGCGATGAGCATCGGTGCGTTTGTCCGCGCCAACCTCACCCGGGACTACGACGCCGCCGTCGAGGTGCTCGACCGGGCACTCGCATTGAACCACAACTCGGCGATGGCGTTTGGCTTCAGCGCCTTGATCAGCGCCCACAGCGAGCGCCACCAGCGGGCAGTGGAACACGCGCACAAGGCGCTGCGGCTGAGCCCGCTCGACGACCCGCTGAACTATCATCCCTACTGCGCACTCGCCCTGACCCACCTCTTTGCCGGCGCCTACGCGGATGCGGCCAGATACTCCGCCCTGGCGGTCCGGGCCAATCCCGGCTTCAGCATCCCCTACGCCTATCTCGCGGCCAGCCAGGTGGGCCTTGGCAATGTCGAAGCCGCCGACTCTGCGGCGCGACGATTGATCGAGGTGGCACCGCATTTTTCGGTCGGCAGCTATGTGCAGACGAAGCTATTTCGTCCGTCCTTGATGGACGCGCTGGCCGCAGCCTTGCGAACGGCAGGACTTCCCGAATGAGCCAGGCCAGCGCGGCCGAGACCGCGCGTCAATGTGCTGCGCTGTGACGGGTCGCTGGCCGACAGATCCTATCTGACGGACGCATGGACCGGTTGGGCACAGACGGGATTGGTCAAATAGGCCGATCGGGAAATATCGCCGTTTGATCGGAGTCCTTTCGTTACATCCGACAGGACCTAGCGCACATTTTTCGGCGCATTTGCGACCTCCCATCCCCGGAACACGAAAGATGAATCGCGCTTTGTTTTTATCTGCCGGCCTCGCGCTCTCTTGCTCGAATAGCGCTGCCGCCCACGACACCTTGTCGGGATGGACCTATCCACCCGCCTGCTGCCGAGGGGACAAAGAACGAGGCGACTGCCAGCAAATTCCGAACACCAGCGTGCGCGCCGGTCCTGACGGTTTCAGCGTGCGCCTCAATCCGGGCGACCATCACCTCGTCACAAGACGACAATTCTTCCGAATTCCGTACGGCGACGCCATTCCGTCCGAAGACAGCCATTTTCACATTTGCCTGCATCCGACCCAGGAGGACGCAAACTGCTTCTTTGCGCCACCCGACGGAGCTTGACCCGCCCGGCGAACTTTGCCGGCCGGGAGAGACGGAAAACCTTCACCGACCGGCAGCCAGCTTGCGCACATAGGTCTGGTCCAGCTCAGGCTTGTCGAGTGGAATGTCGCGCAGATAGGGCAACGTCGAGTGCAAGCTTCCCATAGTCGTCGATCGCGATGGGAAACCCCTTGGCCTACGGATCCTGCAGGCATCGAATGACCTGCCGATAACCTTCGACGAGAACTCCGACCGCTCGTTCCGTTAGGATCGCTGCTCGAGCCTGCGACTGGTAATGACCCGTCGGCAACACCATATGTCGATGGTCGGCAGCCATTGCACGCCGTGGCCCCCGTCGAAACAAGCCGACTTGGCCGAAGCATATCCTCAGCATCGAAGTCATCGATCACCGCGTGCAGCCGGCTCATGCTCGGAGGCCGCAATGCCTGGAACCGCCACAATGCTCGACAATCTCAGATTTGAAGATCCTATTGTCATTGAGAACAGTCCAACGGGGAGCACGGTTCAGCTCGTGGACGTCAACGCCTGCAGCGAGTTTCTGCTCCGTGGGTGGCCAGGCAAGCGGGGCGAGAAACATCGCGCAGCTCTCCAGGCTTGCGCTGACGTGACGGCCGGCAAGAAGCCGATGTCGAACGCTCGCAAGGCATTCGCAGCGGCGGCCCGCGAGGTGGGCCTGACGATCGGTCGGTGAATTTGCAGAGTTGGCCTTGATGGAGACACATTGATCCGGGACGTACGTCCATCGATCGCTTTTGACAGTGGCTCCGCACAGATGGTTCGTGAGGCTCGTTGATTGAGCGATCGCATTTGACCTGATCGACCCCGCGCCGACCATGAATGTACCGGCGGCGCGACAGGTTTCGGGGCTGGAGATGAAGCGGGCGAGAGCCCGCTTTTTTCATGTCCGGCTTGCCGGTCGTGCCACCACCCGACAATAGCTCCCGAAACTGCCAGGTTCGCGTCCCGGTTGGACGGGACGACCCGCATTCGGTGATCCACCGCCATTCCGGCGACCGCGTTGCCGAGAGGTCAGTTTTGTTCAGCGCATCAGTCCGGCTCTCCGGAGTGCGTCCTCGATGACCCTTCCTATCGGATCGGAACCACGCTCTTGGAGTTCGCCCAAGCGAAGCTTTGGCCCATGCTTCGGGTTCTCATGATTGGATTTCACCAGAATGGCCCCATCGGGATCCCTGCGATCGCCCGATGCCGGGGCGGCCGCGTTGCGAGTTCCCTCCAAGCCAGCGATGTCCCAGGAGCGCGCGATCTCGCGGGTCGACGAAACGCCGACATCAAGCATGAAGGGGCCGGGCGTCCCGAGACCGTCATTTCCAAGCGGTGTGCCGTGGCCCATGCCGGCAATAAGGTTGATCTCGATCAGCGCATCGCCGCTTGGGCTGGACCATACTTCCCTGGTTCGTCTGCCTTGAGCCCCCGAATAGCTGGGATCGCTTCCCATCTCGTGTACGCCGAACCACTGGGATGCAATTGCTTTCGCGTTGGAGGAAGCGACCGTCTTGTCTGAAGAGCCGTGCCATATCGAAAGGCGCGGCCAGGTACCGTCATGTTTGGAGGCGCTCCGGAGAAGCTGCTGCAGGCCTCGCTCGGAGGGACCGCCTTGACCGCGCATGCGGTCGAATGCTTCGGGGATCGTCGCTGCGCAACCGTAAGGCAGACCCGCGATGATCGCACCGGCCGAAAAGACGTCTGGATAGACTGCCAACATCGCCGCCGCCATCGCCCCGCCAGCGGACAGCCCGGTAATGAAGATGCGCTTGCGGTCGAGTTTGTGCGCCACGACCATTGTCTCGATCATCTCGCGGATCGACAGTGCTTCGCCGGAACCGCGTGCGACATCGCTGGGCTGAAACCAGTTGAAGCAGAGGTTCTGGTTGTTCGCTCTCTGTTGTTCCGGATAGAGCAACGCAAACCCGGCCTCGTCCGCCATTTGCGACCAGCCGGAGTGGTGATCGTATCCGGCAGCGGTCTGGGTACATCCGTGAAGTACCACGACCAAGGGCGCTCCCTCAGGCAGTTCCGGCGGAAGATATGACCGCGCTGCGAGATTGCCGGGGTTCGATCCAAAGCCGGAAAGGGGTGTCAGGCGTCCGTCATTTGTCGTTTGTCCGGAGCGCAGAGAAGACGCTGCCTGAAGCGCGGTCAGCCGCGCGATCGTATCGGAGATTTTTCGCAATTTATCCGTCCTGGTTCTGGCGCCCTGGAGCGGACGGCGAACAGGAACGTGCTGTGGATGGGTTCGTTGCTGCACTGCACAATATTCTTGCGAAACCTGTCGCCGCTGGTTGGCGGAGATGGCTGCCACGTGGATTGCTGGCCGGTCGGCATCAAGAACTCGAAGACCGTGCGCTTGTTGTGCGAGGAGGCCGCCAATGCGCCGCCGTGAGTCGCGGCGGCTCTTCGAGGCGATGTGGAGCCCGGACCGGCTCCATGATGTGCTCGCGGTGCCGGTCGCGCGCCGCGACGATTGTCTCGATCATTTGGCGACAGGGCTCTCTGAACGGCGGTCGACATCATTTGCCGTCACCGGTCGCCATCAGGCTGTGCGCCTCAGTAGGTGATGCTGGTCAGAACGATGTAGAGCAGTGCGGCAGCCACCCCACCGACGAGCAATATCAGGAGCCAGAGGGACGGCTCCGCCTTTATTCGATCGCGATACCGCATCGGCGCCTGCCTTTCCAAATTCGAGATGCAGTTCAGATCAGTCTTTCGTCCTCGGAAGTCTTGCGCGGGCGGCGACGTCTGCCATCGGCATCCGACTTGGCGTGCCGGTCGGCCGCGGCCTGACGGATTTGATCGAAGCGATTCACTTCGGCTTGCTCAAGCGGTTGCTGCGGATGCGGCTTTTTCACGAACGAGATCATGATTGAAGTCCTTTTCCTGGGGGCGCCCGGTCGCAAAGCCGAGCCCCGCCGATAGGAGTGCTTCTATGCTGACAGGGCGGCAGCGCAGGCTTCGGCGCCGCGCCTGTCGGGCGCGGTCTGTCCGGGCATCGTGGCCCAGCCGCCGGCCTCGACGAATTGTCGCTTCTTGAAACTGTCGGGTATCGCCTTGAACTCGGCAAGTTTCGTTGCGGAATCCGGCGCTGCGTTGAACCTTTCAACGCAAATGGCGGATGCCAGCTCTCCACGCGCCGTGTCGCCAGCCGCTTTGGACATGGTCTGCAACGTGCCGCCGGTGACCCACCCGCCCCAACTGAAGCCGACGACGATCGTGGCGATCATCGCCGCGACGCATGCCCAGACAAGCAGTGTCTTGGAGGGTTGGTAGTCTTCCCACCTACGGGCGAGAGAGGGTTTCGTCGTGTTCTGCATGGCCATGGAGGTCTTCCTTCCAGGTTGGGGTGAGGATGGCATGGGCCTGCCGCGCTGGCCGAATGGTTCAGGCACTGTTCTCAGTATCCACGCATGCCGCCGTTGCCGGCGGACGGGGTGGACTTATTCGCGGGAACGTCGGCGATCATCGCCTCTGCGGTGATCAGGAGCGCCGCGATGGAGCCCGCGTCCTGCAGGGCGGTTCTGACGACCTTGGCGGGATCGACGATGCCGGCTGCGACCATGTCCACATAGGTTTCGGTCTGGGCGTCGAAGCCCTGGTTGGCGTCCTTGCCGTCGGTCAGCTTCGCCACCACGACGGATCCTTCCACGCCGGCATTCTCGGCGATCTGCCGGATGGGCGCCTCGAGCGCCCTGCGTACGATCGATATCCCGGCGGCAATGTCGGCATTGTCTCCCGGAAGCACGGCGAGGACTGATCTCGCGCGCAGCAGCGCCACGCCGCCGCCCGGAACGATGCCTTCCTCGACGGCCGCGCGCGTGGCGTTCAGCGCGTCATCGATGCGATCCTTCCTTTCCTTGACCTCCGTCTCGGTGACGCCGCCGACGCGGATCACCGCGACGCCGCCGGCGAGCTTGGCCACCCGCTCCTGCAGCTTCTCCTTGTCGTAGTCGGAGGTGGTCGCCTCGATCTGCGCCTTGATCTGGGCGATGCGCCCGGCGATGCCATCCTTGTCGCCGGCGCCGTCGATCACCGTGGTCGTGTCCTTCTCCATCACCACCCGCTTGGCCCGGCCGAGCATGTCGAGCGTGACGTTTTCCAGCCTGATGCCAAGGTCCTCGGAGATCATCTGGCCGGCCGTGAGCACCGCGATGTCCTCCAGTGTGGCCTTGCGGCGATCGCCGAAGCCCGGAGCCTTCACGGCCGCAACCTTGAGGCCGCCGCGCAGTTTGTTGACGACGAGCGTGGCGAGCGCCTCGCCCTCGACATCCTCCGAAATTATTAGCAGCGGCTTGCCGCTCTGTACCACCGCCTCGAGGATCGGCAGCATGGCCTGAAGATTGGCCAGCTTCTTTTCGTGGATGAGGATGTAGGGATCCTCCAATTCCACCCGCATCTTCTCGGCGTTCGTGATGAAATATGGCGAGAGGTAGCCACGATCGAACTGCATGCCCTCGACCACGTCGAGCTCAGTTTCGGCGGTCTTGGCTTCCTCGACGGTGATCACACCCTGATTGCCGACCTTGTCCATTGCCCGGGCGATCATCTCGCCAACGGTCGGGTCGCCGTTGGCAGCGATGGTTCCCACCTGCGCGATCTCAGCTGAAGACTTGACCTTTCTGGCCTTCGCCAGGATTTCCTTGACGACGGTGGCGACGCCGAGGTCGATGCCGCGTTTCAGGTCCATCGGGTTCAGGCCAGCTGCGACGAGCTTGGCGCCCTCGCGCAGGATGGAGGCGGCGAGCACGGTGGCGGTTGTGGTGCCGTCGCCGGCGAGTTCGTTCGTCTTCGATGCCACTTCGCGCACCAATTGCGCGCCCATGTTCTCGAAATTGTCGGCGAGCTCGACCTCCCTGGCAACGGTGACGCCGTCCTTGGTGATGCGCGGTGCACCATAGGCCTTGTCGATGACGACGTTGCGTCCCTTTGGCCCGAGCGTCACCTTGACGGCGTTGTTCAGCAGTTCGACGCCGCGCAACATGCGGTCGCGGGCGTCGCCGGCGAATTTGATTTCCTTGGCAGACATGATGATGGTCCAGTTCGTTTCTTGAGATTGGAGATCGGCCGGTCAGGCGGCTTTCTTGGCGGCCGCCAGCGTCGTCTCGGCGCTGCCCGTGATGTCGGCCTCCTTCATGACAAGGAGATCCTCGCCATCGATCCTGACCTCGGTCCTGACCAATTTCCGGAAAGGATCAGGTCGCCGGCCTTGGCGTCGAGGGGAACCAGCTTGCCGCTGTCGTCGCGGGAACCGGGTCCGATGGCGATAACCTCACCTTCGAGCGGCTTCTCGTTCCCGGTGCCGGGGAGGATGATCCTGCCTTTGGACAAACGTCTGACTTCCGCACGTCGAATGACGACGCGGTCATGGAGGGGCCGGAATTTCATGGAGGTTCTTTCTGGGGCCGGCGCATAGGGCGACCGCGTCCGATACATAGCGACTTTGGCACTCCAATGATAGGAGTGCCATGATTATTTCGAATGCGCAAAAAATATTACTGAAATTAGGAAATTGGCCACTTCGGCACCGAAAAGAACAAACGCCAGATTTGCAATAATTTTTTCTTGGAAATTTATTTCATCGCTCGTGCGTAATTAAACAAAAAGCCGCTGGACGCCTTGCAAATAATACAATCCTGGCGCATATATCAAACTCGTTGATTTGGCCGATTTGGCTTCGCGGTGTCAGAGACTACGACCCGCCATTCACCACCGAATTCTCGATAGCGAATGCATCAAGCGCCGAACCGCTGCGTATATCGTTCCGTTCGAACAGTGGAACGAAATCGGGCGGTTGACCACGGATGCACTGGCGGCACGGAAGTTCGTTCCGGTTGGAATGGAAAGGATGCTGATGGCGCTCTCGCGTGCATCTGCGGAGGTATCGACCCATGACAACGCGCACTACGCAGACCGTCGTCCGGTTCTCCTCGCCCTTCATTCTGCCTGGCTTCGACGCCGCGCAGCCTGCCGGCGACTATCGCGTCGACCAGGATGAGGAACTGATGGAGGTGTCCTCCCGCCTCGCCTGGAGGCGTGTAGCTGCCTTCATTCACTTGCCGGCGATCGCCATGCAGCTTCCCACACAACAAATGGTGCCGATGAACCCGGCCGACCTCGATGCAGCACTCGAAAAGGATCGCCGACAATGATGATGTCAACGAATTCCCGCACGATCCGCCCCGCCCGCCACGAGGCTCCCGGTCATCTGTTCGCGATCGGACAGGCGGTCCGATTGAGAGGCGGATTTGGAAAGCTGCCTCAAGATGCAGAAATCTACCGCATCACCGGCAGATTGCCGCCTCGTGGAGATTCCCTCCAGTATCGCATCCGCAATGATGACGAACGTTATGAGCGGGTGACGACGCAGGACAGCCTCGAGCCGGTTGACATATCGCAATCCGGCAGCGGCGCAACGCCTATCGAAAGGACGTTCGGACATGGCTAAGGGTCAGAAACGAAGCAATCGCGAGATCAGAAAGCCGAAGCAGGAGAAGGCCCCGCCAAAGCCTGAAAGCAGCTTCGGCAACCAGATCAAGGTTGCCGCCAACGCCAATGGTCCCCGCGGCAAGGGCAGCAACTGAATTCGTGCTGCCAGAAGGATGGCGATGCATATCGTGATCGAATTCTACCGCACGCGGGGCAGGGACGACGCGCACGCCGTCATCGGTCGAGAGACTGCCGAAGTTGCCGACCTGGAAGACGCCATGAAAGTCGCGCGACGACTTTCGGAAACGCTCAACATGCCGCAACGTCCGGACGCCATGGCGATCACCGACGTGTCGGGGGCAATGCTCTATGCTGGCGCGATCGAACACCATGCGTCCAATGAAGATGGGCGATCATGAAGGACGGCGATAACGCGGCCGAGCGGAAACGGGACGCCGCAGCTTTCGCCGTCATGGCTGCAACCGACAGCATGATGTTGTTCAATCGCCGGGAGCAAGTACGCCGTCGCATGGGCATCCTGACGACGGGCATCCGGACCTCATCGCATTCAAGGCGGGAATGCCGACGATGATCGTCGATCCTCCCACCCTGATCAGTGACCATGTGCGCAACGACCCCGAAGCACGTAACCATCGGAAAGGGATCTCGTTGCCGCTTTCGATTAGGCGTGCAGTCGGAGACAGGATGTCGCGCGCGCGGCCAATTCCCATGGCCCCCACACCCCCGGCGCGCTTATCGCCATCGATTGCCGGTGGGGACACCACTCGATGCTGATCCGCTACGGATACGAGATCACGCTGACCTGCCAGCAGCCGACCGCTCTGGTGTGTCTGCTGTCGGTGCATGAAGACCGTGCGGCCGACATCAGGATGCCGGAGACGACGTTCACCACGCCCGATGTGCCCATATCGACCTACCGGGATTTGTTCGGCAACCGCTGCCGGAGGCTCGTTGCGCCGGCTGGCGACCTGACCATATGGGGCGATGCAACAATCTGGGATGACGGACAACCGGACAGGGTTGTGCCCAGCGCGCGCGAACTCGCGGTCCCGGAACTGGCAGACGATTGCCTCGTCTATCTCATGGGAAGCCGGTATTGCGAGACTGACCGTCTCAGCCAGATCGCCTGGGACCTGTTCGGCACAATCCCGGCCGGTTGGGGCCGCGTGCAGGCGATCTGCGACTTTGTCCAAAACCACATCCACTTCGACTACATGCAGGCCAGGTCGACCCGCACGGCTTTCGAAACGTTCAACGAAGGTGTGGGTGTCTGCCGCGACTTCGCGCATCTGGCAGTCACGTTTTGCCGATGTCTCAACATCCCCGCGCGCTACGTCAACGGTCATCTTGGCGACATCGGTGTCCCGGTCGTCGATCCGATGGATTTCAGCGCATGGATGGAGGTGTCCCTCGACGGGGAATGGCATACCTTCGATCCGCGCAACAACGTCCCTCGAATTGGCAGGATCGTGGTCGCGCGCGGCCGTGACGCTGCCGACATACCGCTTGTCAACTCCTTCGGTCCGCATGTGCTCAAGGCATTCAGGGTCTGGACCTACGAGGTGCCGGATCCCGGCTCGTAGGCGCTTTGCAGCTCTTGTTTCCGCAACGTGCAAATGGCTCACGACGCGGAACCCAGCGGGAGATGCACAGATTGAGCCGGTACCGGAGTATTTGAGAGCCCGCCACCGCGACCCAGATCCTTGCGCGACGCATGAAATCGCTTGTGAAGCGCGTGGACGCTGCAGGCCCGCTGGCAACATTCGCGGTGTATCCGCCGTGAACGATGCGCTGCTCGTCAACGCGCCCGCGCCCGCGGAAGAGACGCTCCCGCTGGATCGCGCGAGCCTGGCGTAGCGATCCGCCTCCGTCAGACGACGGCGTCGCTGATCACCTGGGGAACCGGCCTCGTCGAGGCGAAGGAGGGCCGTTCTTCGAGCCTGTTGCTGAAGGCTGACAGTTCGGGATGCCGCTCCCGCCAGGCCAGCTCGGGAAAGCGGACGTCAATGTACCCGACGACGGTGCCGGCGGCGATGTCGCCGAGGCCGAACCGGTCGCCCACCGCCCATTCGCGTCCGCCGACGAGGCGCGCGATCTCGGCGAGTCCGCCGTCCACCTTGCGCCACTGACGCGCCATCCATTCCTCGCTCCGGCTGTCGGGCGGCCGGTCCTCGCCGCCTCCAAGCTGTTCAGCCAGCTTCTCGCCTTCACCGGGGCGACGGGCGGTCTGGTGGCGCTGGTGGCCGGCCTCGAACTCCAGCCCTGGCAGATGTTCATGCTCCTGATGGCCGTGCCGCTGGTGCTGTGCATGTTTATCGACCAGATCGCCTTCATGCTGCTCGCCATCCCGCTCTACGTTCCGATCGTCGGCGTATATGGTTTCGACCCGATCTGGTTCTGGACGATGTTCCTCATCATCCTGACCATCGGCAGCATCACGCCGCCTTTCGGCTACACGCTGTTCGCCATCAAGGGTTCGTCTGACGCGCTCTCCATGAACGATGTCTTCCGTGCGTCCGTGCCCGTACTGTTCATCTTCCTCTCCGGCGTCGCGATCCTGTGTGCCTTCCCGGCGATCGTGACCTGGCTGCCACGCAGCATCTGAGCCGGCGCAACCCTCCATTGCAGGCCGCCGGATCCGGCGCCCGGGGCAATTCTGGCGGCGATTTGCAACCCTGGCGACGGCGCGCAACGGGTCTTCGACCCAGGGCGGTCGGGGAGCGCGTTTTTCGCTGTGGAGCGCCCAAAATGCCGCGCCCGCGCCGCAGGATTAACAAATTCTAAACCTACCGCGCTCGCTGGGCGACCGGGGGGCTTGGCTTACGCGATCAAACGGAGAGTCGATCACGATGCCGCAGCACAGCGCCAACGAGCAATACCTGCTCGAACTCATCAATGCGGAACGGGCCAAGGTCGGCGCCCAGCCGCTCGCATTCGACAACGACCTGAGCGAGGCGGCCGAAGGACACAGCCGCTGGATGCTCGCGACGGACGTCTTTTCCCATACGGGTTCGGGAGGGTCGAGCCCGACCACCCGCATGAAGAACGCGGGCTACGTGCTGGAAGGCTCGTGGGCGACGGGCGAGAACATCGCCTGGGCGACGACGCGCGCGCCTACGGGCTACGCCGACGAGGTGAAGCTGCTGCACACCAACCTCATGAACTCGTCGGGGCACCGCGCCAACATCCTCAATCCCAATTTCCGCGAGATCGGGCTCGGCTTCGAGGTCGGCGATTACAAGGGCCGCACCAGTGCCTTCGTCACCGAGAATTTCGCCAAGACGGGCACTGCGCTGTTCCTCACCGGCGTCGCCTTCGACGACAAGGACGGGGACCGCTTCTACGATCCGGGCGAGGGAATGGGCGGCATCACCGTGACCGCGAAAAGCTCGACCGGGCTCACCTACAAGACGACCACGATGACGGCCGGCGGCTACGACCTCGCCCTCAAGGCGGGCACCTACACCGTGACGTTCTCGGGTCCGGGTATCCAGACGTCGACGCAGTCGGTCACGATCGGGACAAAGAACGTCAAGCGCGACCTCGTCGATCCTGTCATGACATCCGGCACGCTTTCGGCGACGAGCACGCAGGAGCCCGTCTCCGATACCTCTCCGCAGGCGCAGCCGGTTTCCGAGCCCGTGGCCGCTCCAACGGGCCAGAACCGCTGGTATGGCGACCTGCTCGCGAAGTGGCAGGCGGGACGCACGCTTTCCTTCAACGAGGAGGGCGAGGGCTCAGGTGGCCGACCGAAGGCCGTCGCCACCTTCCTGGAAGGCGACAGCATCGCCTTCCACGCGATGCGCCCCATCGCTTCGCCCGAAGGGTCCGATTTCGCACGGCATCATGAGCGGCTTTCGGAGCGCCTTGCCGACATATGGGCTTCGGTCGAGGAAGTGCTGCCCAAGGGCGTGGACCACGACGCAGGACAGGCGCTCGCGGTCAAGATCATGGCCGATTTCTCGGCGGCGCAGAATCATCTCCAGGCCGATCTGGCGGTCTGAGATGCGAGGCCGGGGCCGCGTCGCTTCGGTGGCGCGGAACCGGCCGAGGCGTAGAGACGAAGGGGGTCGCTTTGGCGAGATCCGCATCCGCGAAGGCCGGTCCGGCCTCGCAGCAATCCGAACTCAGGGCGGGTCTGGCGTCGTTCCGTACGGCCTTCGTGGCCGTGGCGGTCTTCAGCGGCCTGATGAACGTGCTGATGCTGTCGGGTTCGCTCTTCATGCTGCAGGTGTACGACCGCGTACTGCCGAGCCGTAGCGTGCCGACGCTTCTTGCGCTGCTCGCCGTGGTGATGGTCCTCTACGTCTTCCAGGGAGTCTTCGACGCGGTGCGCGGGCGGTTGCTGACGCGTATCGGCGCAGGGCTCGATCAATTCCTGTCGCGCCGGGTTTTCGGAATGGTCACGGCGCTGCCCCTGGCGCGCGGTGCATCCGGCGACGCCGGCCAGCCCACGCGGGACCTGGACCAAGTCACCGGCTTCCTGGCGGGCGGGGGGCCATCCGCGCTCTTCGACCTGCCGTGGATGCCGCTCTACATACTCGTCTGCTTTGCCTTCCATCCCTGGCTGGGCGTCACGGCGCTGGCCGGTGCGATCCTGCTGCTGGCGATCACGCTCATGACCGAGCGCGCGGTGCGCGACCCCGCCAGCCGCATGGCGATGGCTCACGGGCGGCGCAACGCCATGGCCCAGGCCGGTGCCCGCAACGCCGAGGTTCTGGCCGCGATGGGCATGCGCCGCGCGAGCGAGGACCGCTGGTCGGAGGCGAACCTGGCGCACCGGCGCGCGCAGATGAGGGCGGGTGACGTCGCGGGAGGTTTCGGGGCGTTGTCGCGCACGGCGCGGATGATGCTGCAGTCGGGCGTACTGGCCGTCGGCGCCTGGCTGGTCATCCATCAGGAGGCGACGGCGGGCATCATCATCGCCGGCTCCATACTGACGGCGCGGGCCCTGGCGCCTGTCGAACTGGCGATCGCGCACTGGAAGAACTTCCTCGGCGCCCGGCAGAGCTGGCATCGCCTGGAGGATCTGTTCGAGGCGGTGCCGGTGCGCCAGGGCGAGCTCGAGCTTCCCGCCCCGGTGTCGGAGCTGCTGGTGGAGGACGTCACCGTCGTGCCCCCGGGTGCAAAGGTGCCCGTGGTCGAGAACGTGTCGCTATCGCTGCGTGCCGGGTCAGCCCTCGGGGTCATCGGGCCCAGCGCGTCCGGCAAATCCTCGCTCGCCAGGGCCATCACCGGCGTCTGGCCGCCCAGCCGCGGCGAGGTGCGGCTGGACGGCGCGGCCCTTGGCCAGTGGCCCGAGGGCATGCTCGGCCGCCATGTCGGATACCTGCCGCAGGACGTCGAACTCTTCTCCGGATCCGTGGCGACGAACATCGCCCGGCTGGAGGCGGCGCCGCGATCGGCCGACATCATCGCGGCGGCGAGGGCCGCCGGTATCCACGAGGCGATCCTGCGCCTGCCGCAGGGCTACCAGACCCAGATCGGCGAGGGCGGGGCGTCGCTGTCGGCGGGGCAGCGCCAGCGGATCGGACTGGCGCGCGCGCTTTACCGCGACCCGTTCCTGGTCGTGCTCGACGAGCCGAACTCCAACCTCGACGCCACCGGTGATCAGGCGCTGACCGAGGCAATCTTCGGGGTCAAGCGTCGCGGCGGGATCGTCGTCGTGGTGGCTCACCGACCGAGCGCGCTGGCGGCGGTGGATCAGCTTCTCGTGCTCGACGAGGGCAGGGTGCAGGCATTCGGGCCCAAGGAGGTGCTGGCACGCGAAAGGCTCCGCGCGGTGCCGGCGCCCGCCGGCGGCGAAGCGAGGGCCGCGCAATGACCGATCGGTTCTCCGCAATGGGCCCCGCATCGAAGCAGGCGGTTGCGCGCGCCGCCGCGGCTGCCTGGCCGAGGCAGAGACGCCGGCCGCGTCACGACGTGCGCGGTTCGATCCGCCGTCATATCATCTTCGGCGCGGCGTCCGTCATGCTGCTCGCAGGGGGGCTCGGCGTGTGGGCCGGCGGCAGCGAACTTTCCGGAGCCGTGGTGGCCGCCGGCCACCTCGTGGTGGAGTCCCACGTCAAGGCCGTCCAGCATCCCGCCGGAGGCGTCGTCGGCGAACTCAACGTGAAGAACGGCGACGAGGTCGAGGCGGGCGATGTCCTTCTGAAGCTCGACGACACTCAGACCCGCGCCAACCTCGCCATCGTCACCAATGGGCTCGACGTGCTGGCTGCGCGGCGCGCGCGGCTGGTCGCGGAACGCGACGGTCTCGCTGCGATCGGTTTTCCGTCCGACCTTGCTGCCCGGGCCGACGAGGCCCCCACCGCGGAGCTGCTCGATGGCGAGACCAGGCTTTTCGCGCTGCGCAGCGCCGCGCGCGAAGGGCAGCGCGGCCAGCTGAAGAAGCGCGTCGGGCAGTTCGAGGAAGAGATCGCCGGACTCGAATCCCAGCGCGCCGCCAAGGATCGCGAGATCGCGCTTATCCGGGAAGAACTCGGCTCCGTGCGGCAACTCTGGGACAAGAAGCTCGTGCAGCGGTCGCGGCTCCTCGAGCTCGAGCGCTTCGAGACGCGTCTCACGGGCGAGCGAGGGGAACTCGTCGCCGCCACCGGACAGGCCAGAGGCAGGATTACCGAGGCCGAGCTCGCCATCATCCAGATCGATCACGATCTGCGCAGCGAGGTTGCGCGTGAACTGCGCGACGCCGAAGCGCAGGCGGCCGAGCTCGAGGAGCGCAGGGTCGCTGCCGAGCAGCAACTTCGCCAGACGCTGGTGCGCGCGCCGCAGGGCGGGCGCGTCCACGAGCTCGCCGTTCACACGATCGGCGGCGTCGTCGCGGCCGGCGAGCCGATCATGCGCATCGTGCCCAGCGGCGACGAGCTCACGGTGGAAGCGCGCGTAGCCCCGCAGGACATCGACCAGGTCCGGGCCGGCCAGCCAGCGTTCCTCCGGCTTTCGGCGTTCAACCAGCAGACCACGCCGGAACTCGAGGGCAGGGTTCTCGCCGTCTCCCCCGATCTGGTGACGGACAGGGCGAGCGGCGCGAGCTTCTTCGTGGTGCGCATCGGCATCGACGATCGGGAAGCGGCGTCCGGTCTGGAGCAGGGCCTCACGCCGGGCATGCCCGTGGAAGTCTTCCTGCGAACCTCGGACCGGACGGTCCTGTCCTACCTCCTGAAGCCCGTCTCGGATCAGGTGAGCCGCGCGTTCCGGGAGTAGAGGGGATTGGATTTTAGGCCCTCACTGGTGTAGATGACGACGATGAACCGCCCGGTCGTGACTTCGGAGACCCCAACGGCGAGACTTCTCGTCGCGCTGCTCGGCCTGTTCTTCCTCGTCGCAGCCGCCCATCCCCACGGCACGCGCAGCCCTGCGCCCCACTTCTCCGACATCGCGCTCTTGTTCGATGCGGGGAAGACCACGAACGCGGTCCTCCCGAAGCTCGAACAGGACCAGCGGCAAAGGACGAAGGCGGCGACCGGCTTCGGTGGCGAGGATGCGACGGCGCTCGTCACGATCGCAGGCGCACTGCGCTTCCGTTCGCGCGAAGGCTGCGCGGCCGTAGCCAAGCCGGCGCGCGGCGAGCCGCGTCATCTCGCCGAATGCAGTACCGCCCCCCGCGCGCCTCCGAAATCCGTCTGAAGCATCCCGCGCGCCGCCCGGCGCGGCGCATCGCTCATATACGTGTCCCCGGCGCCGCCGATCGGCGTCCGCGGCGCGTCTCGACGGATGACAATCCCATGCAGTTCCTCATCGGACTGGTCATGTTCATGACCGGAGTAATGCTCGTGTACTACGGCCGCCCCTCGATCGGCGGCCGCATTGCAGCCTTCATCGCGCGTCCCAGCATCTCGACGTCGGCGGCCCTGGTGGTGACGGCGCTCATCAGCCTGGGCGTCGCCTTCATGGTGGCCGGGCTGGTATAGCCCGCGCGGGACGACGGAATTGACGAGACCGGCTGACATCGGACCGCCCGTCGGGGCGGCCCGGCAATCGGCGGGCGCACGCGCGCTCGACGCCGCGCGGCGTTGCGCGGCGCTCGCCTGGCTCGTCGTCCTGACCATCTTTGCCTTCGAGGCGGCCGGCCGGAACTTCAATGCTCCGGAGCCGGCTCTGCTCGTGGTCGACGCGGGCAAGGACCGATCGCACAGGAGCGCGGACGACCGGGAGGCCGGCGGACGCCCGTTCCTGAAGGCTCCGGCACCGGTCGAGCGCCAGTTTCACGGCGGCGGTCCAGACATCCACGCGTTGCCCGCCAGTCACGCCGGCGGCCCCAACGCACTTGCCAGCCGGTGGGCTGACCTGTGTCCGCTCGGCGCCGATCCCGCCTGTCTCCAGACCCGGCGCGCCCGCGCGCCGCCTTCGCACGCCTGAACCGTACGGTCGCGCGAAGACCGTTCGTGCCGGCCGCCCCCGTGGTGGCCGGACCCGAAGCATTTCTTGCAAGGATCAGACGATGCGAACTCCACGATGGGTCATGGTGACCTATACGCTCATCATACTGGCGGGCCTGATCGCGGCCCTGCCCAACATCTTCACCCCGGCCCAGCTCACCTCGATGCCGGGCTGGTTCCCCAGGCAGCAGGTCACGCTGGGCCTCGACCTGCGCGGCGGCGCGCATCTCGTGCTCGAGGTCGACGCCGCGGCGCTCAGGGCCGACAGGCTCAAGGGTCTTCAGGAGGAGGCCCGCCAGATCGCGCGCACGGAGCGCATCGACGCCCAGGTCAGGTCCGCGGGCGAGACGGTGGTCGTCACCGTAGCGGATCCGGCTGCACGTGCCAGGATGCTCGAGCGCCTGGGCGAGCTCACCGTGCCGGTCGGCGTCGGCGGCTTCGGCGCACCGGTCCGCGATGTCGACATCCGCTCCGAGGGCGAACGCATGGTCATGAGCCTGAGCGAGGCCGGCATTGCCGACCGCATCGACCAGGCGATCGGCCAGAGCCTCGAGATCGTGCGCCAGCGCGTCGACCAGGTCGGCGTTGCGGAGCCGACGATTCAGCGGGCAGGGTCCGACCGCATACTCGTCCAGCTTCCCGGGCTGCAGGATCCGACGCGGCTGCGCGAACTGCTGGGTTCGACCGCGCAGATGTCGTTCCACATGGTGGCGAACGGAGTGCGGGCGGCTCCTGGCGAGCGCCTGCCTCCGGGCGTCTCGCTGCTTCCCGATGCCAAGACGGGAGAGATGTTCGCGATCGAGGATCGTGTCGCGCTCAGCGGCGAGAGGCTGATCGACGCGCGCGCCGGCTTCGACCAGCGGACAAACGAGCCGATCGTCTCGTTCCGCTTCGACGGTGCCGGCGCCCGGCAGTTCGCCGACATCACGAACCGCAATGTCGGGCGGCCATTTGCCATCGTGCTCGACGGAAAGGTGCTGAGCGCGCCGGTCATCAGGGAACCGATCACGGGCGGCACGGGCCAGATCAGCGGCTCGTTCAACGTCGAGGACACGGTCGTGCTCTCCGCGCTCCTGCGCGCCGGGGCGCTGCCCGCACCGCTGACGGTCATCGAGGAGCGGACCGTCGGTCCCGACCTCGGCGCCGACGTCATCCGGATGGGCATCGTCACCGGCCTCGCCGGCTTCGCGGCCGTGGTCGTCTTCATGGTCGCGCTCTACGGCGGCTGGGGACTGTTCGCGAACTTCGCGCTCTTTCTCAACGTCGCGCTGACGGTGGGCATATTGAGCCTCATAGGCGGGACGCTCACGCTGCCCGGCATCGCGGGCATCATCCTGGGTATCGGCCTCGCCGTCGACGCCAACATCCTCATCAACGAACGAATACGCGAGGAGGCGAAGAAGGGCGTCAGCGCATTCGCTGCACTCGATCGAGGCTTCGGCCGCGCCTATTCGACGATCGTCGACGCGAACGTGACGTCGCTGATCGCCACCGCGCTGCTCTTCATGTTCGGGTCGGGCCCGGTGCGGGGCTTCGCCATCACCATGATGATCGGCATCTGCGTGTCGATGTTCACGGCGGTCGCGGTCGTGCGCATCCTGATGACGGAATGGGTCAGGTGGCGGCGCATGAAGACGATCTCGATCGAGCCGCTCATCCGGCTGGTGCCGGAAGGAACGTCGATTTCCTTCATGAAGGCCCGCTTCTTCGGCATCGGCCTGTCGATCCTGCTGTCGCTCGCCTCGATCGGCCTGTTCGTCAAGCCGGGCCTCAACTACGGCATCGACTTCACGGGCGGCATACAGGTGGAGGTGGCGACGCCGGGTCCGGCCGACCTGGCGAAGCTGCGGACCGAACTGGGGCGGCTCGATCTCGGGGAGGTCGCGCTGCAGCAGATCGGCAACGAGGATACGGTCCTGATCCGCATCCAGCGGCAGGAGGGCGGCGAGGCCATGCAGACGCAGGCCGTCAACACGCTTCGCGGCGCCCTCAACGCCATCGATCCGGACATCCGGGTCGAACGGACCGAGGTGGTCGGACCGAAGGTGAGCGAAGAGCTCGCACGAAACGGCGTGATCGCCGTCGTGCTGGCAAGCCTGGCGATGCTCGTCTACATCTGGTGGCGCTTCGAATGGAACTTCGCCATCGGCGCCATCGCAACGCTGGTGCTCGACACCACCAAGACGGTGGGGTTCTTCGCGCTGCTGGGGCTCGACTTCAACCTCACCGCGATCGCCGCGCTGCTCACCATCATCGGCTACTCGGTCAACGACAAGGTCGTCGTCTATGATCGGATGCGCGAGAATCTGCGCCTGTCGAAGCGCTACGATCTGAGGGGCGTCATCGACGCGAGCATCAACCAGGTGCTCGCGCGCTGCCTGTTCACCTCGGCCACCACCTTCCTGGCCATGCTGCCCATGGCGATATGGGGTGGCAGTGCGGTGGAGAACTTTGCGCTGCCGATGCTGTTCGGCGTGGTGGTCGCGACTTCGTCCTCGATCTTCATCGCCGCGCCGATCCTGCTTTTCCTCGGCGACTGGTGGCAGACGAGGCGGGTCGCGGCCGCCGACGCGCCGGTAACGAGGGACGCAGCTTCGCACGGCTGACGCGATTGCGCCGCGGGCCCTCGGGTTCGCGGCGTTTCCCTCATCTCCCTCGGCCGGTCAGGAGCCTGGCCGGTCGGGGTCCGGCCCGGTCGGGGGAGGTGCCCCGGCAGCCATCGGAGGCACGTCGGGATTGCCGGCCGACCGGTCGCGGTAGACGGCGGAACGCCCCAGCATCATGAGCGTCACCGGCGTGGTCACGGTGACGAAGACGCCGATCAGGATCTCGTGCAGGACGGGCCGCGAGGCGGCAGCGCTGAATATCACGATCGAGCCGACGACCATGCCGCCCGTGCCCCAGCTCGTTGCCAGGGTGGGGGCGTGCAGACGGTCATAGAAGGTGGCGAGGCGAACGAGCCCGAAGGCGCCCAGGAGGCTAAGCCCCGCGCCGAGCAGGAGGAAGGCGCTTCCGACCACGGCCGCCCAGAGCGGGATATCGGCGTGTTCGATCGTCATTCGATCACCTCCCCGCGCATCAGGAACTTCGCGAGCGTGACGGTGGCCACGAAGCCCAGCATGCCGATCACGAGCGCGGCCTCGAAATAGATCGCGTTTCCGGTGCGTACCCCGAATGCGAGGAGTTGCAGCATCGCGCACACATAAAGGCAGTCCAGGCCGAGGATCCGGTCCTGCGCCCGAGGGCCGCGGATCATCCGGAAGACGCAAAGGCACATGGCGAGCGCGAGCGCCCCTTGGGCCGTCCAGATGCTGGCCAGAACGATCGCGGCGCTCACTCGAATATCTCCATCAGAAGTCTCTCGTAGCGATTGGCGATGAGGTCGACCCAGGTTTCCTCGTCGACCAGGTCGAATACGTGGATTAGGAGTTCGCCGCGCGCGGAATTGTAGTCGAGCCACGCGGTACCCGGCGTGCTCGTCAGCACGATCGACAGGACGGCGAGCGCGGAAGGGTTGCGCAGGCGGATCGGCATGACGATGAAGCCGGAGGTGCGCGGCCGCCGGCCGCCGGCCAGGAGTATCGCGGCCACGGCGATGTTGGATCGCACGATGTCGTAGAGCACGATCCCGAAGAGTTCGGGTATCGCCGTCCAGCGCCGGATCCGGGGGCTGGTCTCGCCGAGAAAGCGAAGGCCGTGGCTCGCAGCCGTCGCGACGATCACCGAGAGCACGAGGTGCCCGGGCGTCAGCCCCGACAGCAGCAGCCACATCGCCGCCAGCGCCACGGTCAGGAGCGGATAGGGAAGCAGCGCGCTCATGGCGTGCGTCCGGCGAAGGGGGGCACGCGCTCGGCGCCGAGCACGGCCTCGAGGTAGCGGCCGGGTGCATGAAGGTCCGACGCCGTCGCCACAAGCAGATCCATGACGGGCCCGGCCTGGATCGCGAGGGCGACGAGCATGACGAGCAGGATCAGGATTGGCGCGGTCTCCGTCACGGTCACCTTCGGCATGAAGGGTTCGACGGGGGCCCAGAAGGTCCGGATCCCGATGCGGGACAGGGCGATGAGGGCCACCAGCCCCGAGACGACCAGCATGCCGGCAAGCATCATCCGCATGCCCGCGCCAGCCGCCGCGTCTCCCGAGCCAGGCCCGGCGAGCGCGGTCATGATGGCGAACTTCGACAGGAAACCCGACAGCGGTGGCAGGCCCGCCAGCACCAGCGCCAGCAGGCCGAACGCCACGCCGAGGATCGCCAGCGCGCCCGGCATGATCTGGCCGATTTCGGGCTCGGCCTCCTCGCCGTCTCCGTCGCCATAGGCTTCGAGCGTCACGGCGAGTACGCCCGAGGCGGTGTCCTGCTCGCGCTCCAGCAGCTCGACGAGCAGGAAGAGCGCGCTGACGGCGATCGTCGAGCTCACCAGGTAGAACAGGGCGCCGGCCGTGCTGGGAGGGTGGGAAACGCCGAAGGCGGCGAGCAGCGTGCCCGAAGACATCAGCACGAAGTAGGCTCCGGCCCGCTTCATGGATTGCGAGGCCAGCACGCCAAGGCAGGCGAAGGCGAGGGTTGCCATGCCGCCTATGAAGATCACCATGGACCCGAAGGCGGCACCTTCGCCCGGCAGCAGCAGCGCCAGCCTCAGCAGCGCGTAGATGCCGACCTTGCTCAGCACCGCCAGCACGGCCGCCACCGGCCCTGCCGCGCTCGAATAGGCCGGAACCAGCCAGAAGCCCAGCGGCCACATGCCCGCCTTGACGAGGAATGCGACGCCGAGCAGCGCCAGCCCGACATGGAGCGCCGGCAGCGCGAAGCCCTCCATCGTCCCGGTCCGGATCGCGATCTCGGCGAAGTTCAGGCTGCCGGCCGCGCCAAACACCATCGCGATCCCGATGAGGAAGATCAGCGACGCGCCGAGATTGACCGCGATGTAGTGCAGGCCCGAGCGGATGCGCATCGCACCGCCCCCATGCAGCACGAGACCGTAGGAGGCCGCCAGCATCACCTCGAAAAAAACGAAGAGGTTGAAGAGATCGCCGGTGAGGAAGGCACCGTTGAGGCCCACCAAGAGGAACTGGAACAGGGAATGGAAATGCGGCCCGACACGCTCCCAGCGCTCGGAGGCGAAGAGCAGTGCCGGTGGAGCCAGGCAGGCGGTCAGCAGGAGCATGACGATCGCGAGGCGATCGGCGAGGAGATTGATGGCCACCGGAACGGGCCAGTTTCCAAGCAGGTAGACGGCGGCCAGCGCCCCGTCCTCGAAATGCACCCTTGCCAGCAGCGCGATCGCCGCCGCCAGCAGGCCCAGCGACGACACCAGCGACAGGACCAGCTTCAGGCGCCGCTCGCGATCGTCGAAGAAGAGCATCAGCGCCCCCACAACGAGAGGCAGTACGATGGGCGTCACGACGAGATGCTGGGGCGCGGTCTCCACGGCCGTCACTCCCTCCCGTCGACATGGTCGGTGCCCGTAAGGCCACGCGACACGATGAGCACCACCAGGAACAGCGCCGTGGTGGCGAAGCCGATCACGATCGCCGTCAGCACGAGGGCCTGTGGCAGAGGATCGGTATAGGCCGCCACGTCCACCGGGGACGAGCCGTCCAGGACTGGCGGAGCGTTCACCCTGAGGCGACCCATGCTGAATATGAACAGGTTGACGGCGTAGGAGAGCAGCGCCAGCCCGATGACGAGCTGGTATGTGCGCGGCCGCAGCACGAGCCACACCCCCGAGCCCGTCAGTACGCCGATGGCCGCAGCGATCACGAGTTCCATCAGCCAGGCCCTCCCTCGTCGCCCGGACGCGCGGCGCGCGAGCGAACGCGCAGCGACTGGTGCGCTATCGCGATGAGCATGAGCACTGTCGCGCCGACCACGAGCGCGAACACACCAAGATCGAACAGCAGCGCGGAGGCGGTCGGCACGTCGCCGACGAAGGGAAGCCGCATGTACTGGAAATAGGAGGTGAGGAACGGATAGCCGAAGATGAAGGAGCCGACGCCGGTCATCGCGGCTACCAGCAGGCCGAAGCCGATCCAGCGCACCGGAAGGATGCGAAGACGTTCCTCGACCCAGCGCGTTCCACCGGCAAGATACTGCAGCAGGAAGCCGATCGCCATGGCGATGCCGGCGGCGAAGCCGCCCCCCGGCAGGTCGTGGCCGCGCAGGAACAGATAGGCCGCAAGCAGCACGACCACCGGGAACATCCAGCGCATGATCACCGAGGGCACCAGCAGGTAATCCATGAGGGTCTCGCCGATCTCGCGATCGCGGCGCACGCTGTCATACTCGTCCTGCTCGCGCTGCTGGTAGGGCAGACCGGCATTGTCCTCGGCCGGGCGGAACCTGCGCAGCAGCGCGAAGACCGTCAACGCGACGATCGCGAGCACAACGATCTCGCCCATCGTGTCGAAGCCGCGGAAATCGACCAGGATCACGTTGACGACGTTGGTGCCGCCGCCTTCCGAATAGGCACGCTCGAGATAGAAGTCGCCGACCGAGGGTGGCAGCGGCGTCAGCATGGTCAGGTACGCGATGACGGCGATGCCGAGACCGGCGGCGACGGCCAGGGCGAAGTCGCGATGACGGCGCATGCGCGTCGTGGAATCGATCGCCGCCGAGACGCCCTCATCGCGTTTCGGCAACCAGCGCAGGCCGAGCAGGATCAGGACGGTCGTGACGATTTCCACGAGCAGCTGCGTGACAGCGAGGTCCGGTGCCGACAGCCAGACGAAGGAGATGCAGGTCGCCAGGCCCGCGCCGCTCATCAGGATCAGGGCGGCCAGACGGTGGAACTTCGCCTGGTAGGCGGCGCTGACCGCGCAGAATGCTCCGATCGCCCAGAGCGTGCCGAGCACCGGGTCCAGGCCGCGCAGCGTCGGGTCGGGAAGCAGGTGGCCGTCGCCCCACATGGCCCAGACGCCGGCCAGCACCGCTGCCGTAACGAGAAGGCGCATCTGCGGCTGCAGCCTGCGGGTCGCCAGCGTCGCTTCGGCGGCCCGCGCCCAGCGCCAGCTCACGGTCACGAGGATGCGCTCGAAGATGCGCTGACCCTTCAGCCTGCGGAAATAGGGCGGACCTTCCTCGCAGTGGCGCAGATAATCGCGCAGCGCCCAGTAGAGCACGAGGCCCGCCACCAGGGCCACGACGCTCATCAGGAGCGGGACGTTGAGCCCGTGCCAGACGGAGAGACTGTATGTCGGTGTGCGGTCGCCGAGCACGGCAACGACGCCGGTGTCGAGGATGTGTCCGATGCTGAGAGCCGGAACCGTCCCCACGACCACGCAGGCGATGACGAGCAGCTCGATCGGGCGGCGCATCCAATGCGGCGGTTCGTGGGGCTCGCGCGGCAGGTCGACAGGCTTGGGACCGAAGAACACCGTATGGATGAAGCGCACCGAATAGGCGACAGCGAAGGCGCCCGCGAGCGTGGCTACATAGGGCGCCGCGCCGTCCAGCAATGAGCGCTGGTGCTCCTCGATCGCCTCGGCGAAGAACATCTCCTTCGAAAGGAACCCGTTGAGCAGGGGAACGCCCGCCATAGCCGCGCTCGCCACCATTGCGAGCGTCGCGGTTATGGGCATGGCGGAGAAGAGACCGCTCAGTTTTCGCATGTCGCGCGTGCCGGCCTCGTGATCGATGATCCCGGCCGCCATGAACAGCGAGGCCTTGAACGTGGCGTGGTTGGCCATGTGGAAGATCGCCGCGACGGCCGCGAGCGGACTGCCGAAGCTGAGCAGCGTGGTTATCAGCCCGAGATGGCTGATCGTCGAATAGGCGAGCAGGCCCTTCAGGTCCTGCTGGAAGATCGCGAAATATGCGCCCAGCAAGAGGGTGGTCAGTCCGGCCAGGCCTACCAGCGTGAACCATTCCGGCGTGCCGGAGAGGACGGGCCAGAAGCGGGCGAGCAGGAACACGCCTGCCTTCACCATCGTCGCCGAGTGGAGATAGGCGGAAACGGGGGTCGGCGCCGCCATCGCGTTGGGCAGCCAGAAGTGGAACGGGAACTGGGCGCTCTTCGTGAGCGCGCCCACCAGGATGAGCAGCAGCGCTGGCAGGTAGAGGTCGTGCCCGCGGATCAGGTCGCCCGACGCGAGCACGACGTCCATGTCGTAACTGCCGACCATCTGCCCGATCAGCACAAGTCCCAGAAGGAGGCAGAGCCCGCCCGTGCCGGTGATCGTCAGTGCCATTCGCGCGCCGTCGCGCGCCGCCTGGTTGTGATGCCAGTAGCCGATCAGCAGGAAAGAGAAGACGCTGGTCAGCTCCCAGAAGACGGCCAGCAGGATGAGGTTTCCCGCGATGACGATGCCCTGCATCGCCCCCATGAAGGCCAGCAGGAACGCGTAGAAGCGCGCCACAGGGTCCTTCGGCGACATGTAGTAGCGGGCGTAGATGACGACGAGCAGGCCGATGCCGGTGATGAGCAGCGAGAACAGCCAGCCGAAACCGTCGAGCCGCAGCGTCAGCGACAGGCCGAGCGCCGGCACCCACTCGACCGTATGGCGCACGACGCCGCCGTCTGCGACGGAAGGATAGGCCGATATCGTCAGGGCGAGACCGCCGACGGCGACGCTGCCCGCCAGCCACGCCTCGGCGTTGCGCGCGTTGGGCGACAGGAGTGCGGCAAGCAGCGCTCCCAGGAAGGGAAGCGCCACCAGCACCAGCAGCAGCCCGCTATGCCACATGGCCGTCACCCTTCACCGCCGGGCAGCGGCGGAAGCTTCCGCCACCCGCCTCTGGGCGCGCCTGCCGCGGCAACGAACCTCTCGCCGCCGCATCGATGGTCAATCACTGTATGCTCCACGAACCACTCCGCCAAAGCCACGTCCACTGCGCTTGCCGGGGCCGGTCAGGCCGCTTCGCAAGCGGGGATCGATGCGACTTCAGGCGGCCGGCGGCGCGCGGGCCGAGCGGTTTCGCGAAACGAGCCGGTGGGTTGGCGCAGGCGCCAGTGCGGCGGGATGCGATCGCGGCCACGAGCGTGCGTCCGGCGCAGGCGCGGTGGGGATCGGCACCTCGTCGGCGCCGGGAAGGTCGTCCGCGGCAAGCTGGATTTCGCGACCGCGATATTCCTTTGCCTGCGCGGGCACGACGTAGCGATCCGGGGCCGGTTGCGCGGCCGCTTCGGCCGGAACCGCCCAGTTCCTGTCGTGGAAACCGCCCGGCGGGTTGGAGGGCAGGCCGCAATAGGCCGCGACGGCGAGCAGCAGCAGCGTGCACGACAGCAGTCGATACGCCGCGTGGCAGCGCATGGCATAGCCGGATCGATGGTCGCGCGATCTGCCCAAAACTTCTCCGCGTCTGGAATGATTGCTGGTTAGCCCAGACTCGCGCATGTGTCCACCATGCGCGAGAGATTGATGGCGCGCACTGCCAGGCGGCGTCGAACCGCCGTTGAAATCGATTTCATCTTGTGCTTTCCTACCCTTCGAAGCCAATCCAAGGGAGGAACTCGTGAAGAAACTGACCGCGCTTGCTCTGTCCGTTGCGGCGATCGCCGTGACGGCGTTCTCCGCCAACGCCGAAGACTTCAAGATCGGCCTGTCCAATGGCTGGGTCGGTTCGGAATGGCGCACCCAGATGATCGAGGAAGCCCAGGCCGCTGCCGCCGCCTGGAAGGAAAAGGGTCACAATGTCGAAGTCGTGGTGCAGAGCGCCAATGTCGACGTGCCCGGCCAGATCGCGCATGTGCGTAACTTCATCAGCGAGGGCGTCGACGCGATCATCATCAACCCGAACAGCCCGACGGCCTTCGACCCGGTCTTTGCCCAGGCCAAGGAGGCCGGCATTCTGGTGATCTCGACCGACGCCGAGGTTTCCTCTCCCGACGCGATCTACGTCGGCATCGACCAGACCGCCTGGGGTGCGGCGGGCGCCGAATGGCTCGCGAAGACGCTCGACGGCAAGGGCAAGGTCGTCGCCATCAACGGCGTAGCCGGTCACCCGGCCAACGAGATGCGCGTCGCCGGCTATCGCTCGGTCTTCGAGAAGCATCCCGGCATCGAGGTCGTCAACGAGGTCAACGCCAACTGGGACCAGGCGCAGGGCCAGCAGGCCATGCAGAACCTGCTCGCCACATATCCCGACATCAACGGCGTGTGGGTGCAGGACGGCATGGCGGCGGGCGCCTGGAAGTCGATCATGGATGCGGGCAAGGCCGGCGACATCGCGGCCACCGGTGAGATCCGCAAGGATTTCATCGACCTGTGGAACGCCGAGAAGCTGAACTCTGGCGCGACCGTCAACCCGCCCGGCGTCATGGCTTCGGCGCTCAACGTCGCCGTGCTGATGCTGGCGGGCCGTGAATTGAAGGAGCCGGCGACGGCGGGGCAGTACGGCAACGCGCTCTACCTGCCGATCCCGTTCATCGATTCCGGCAATCTGGCCGAGGCCACCAGCCAGCTCGAAGGCAAGCCGGGTCACTATTCCTACACCGACCAGCTGTCGATCGAGGACGCCGAGGCGCTCTTCAAGTAATCCTCCCAAGCCGGGGACGCGCGGACCGTCATGGTCGGCGCGTCTCCGGTTCCATTACGGAGGTCCTGATGGCCAAGCTCAGGCTGAGCGGGGTGAGCAAGTCTTACGGTGCCACCCAGGCGCTGCGTCGCGGCGACCTCGAGATCGCGGCCGGCGAAGTGCACGTGCTGATCGGCTCCAACGGGTCGGGCAAGAGCACCCTCTGCAAGATCGCCGCCGGCAGCGTCCGCCCGGATGGGGGAGAGATGTACCTCGACGGCCGGCCGGTCACGATCTCGCGGCCTCAGGCGGCGCGCTCGCTGGGCATAGGCATCTTCTACCAGGAACTCAGCCTGGCGGCGCATCGCAGCGTCGAGGAGAACATCTGCCTGTCGGACCTGCCGGCGACCGCGGCCGTCTTCGTGGACAGGCGGGCCCTGGCTGAGAAGGCGGCACGCTACATCACGCTGTTCGACGGCGTGACGGGCGAGGGCTTTTCCGCCGACGCGACCGTCGGCGACCTCCGTGCAGACCAGCGCCAGCTCGTCGAGATCATGAAGGCGCTTGCCAGCGAGGCGCCGATCCTGATCTTCGACGAGCCGACATCGGCGCTGGACGGGGCACAGGTCGAACGGTTCTTCGACATACTGAGGCAGCTCAAGGAAGAGGGGCGCGCGATCATCTTCATCTCGCACCGCATGGACGAGATCTTTGCGATCGGCGACCGCGTCACCGTGATCCGCGACGGCGAGACGGTCGGTACCTCCCGGCTGTCCGAAACCGATGCCGCCAGCATCATCGGCCTGATGGTGGGCCAACAGGATGAACTCGCGCCGCCTTCGGGCGCGGCCGATCCGGTCGCGCCGGCATCGCCTGCCGGCGACGTGATCCTGGCGGCGCGCCAGGCTTCCGGCCCCGGCTTCTCGGACGTCACCTTCGAAGTGCGCAGGGGCGAGATCCTCGGCTTCGGCGGGCTGCACGGGCAGGGCCAGTCGGCGCTGCTTCGGGCGATGTTCGGCGCCTCCCGGCTCGTGGAGGGCGAGTTTGTCCTCAACGGCGAGAGGCTGGATGCGAAGAGCCCGCGCGCGGCCATCGCGAAAGGCGTCGCCTACGTGTCCGGCGACCGGGGCCGCGACGGCGTGATCCACGGCCGGCCGATCCTTGAGAACGCCACGCCCATACATTTCCTCAGGCAGCATCTCCTGCTGGCGCGGCCGCGCGCGCTGCGCGACAGGGTGCGCCCGGCGCTCGAGGCGCTGAAGACGCGTTTTGCCGCCGTGTCGCAGCCGATCAACGCGCTGTCGGGGGGCAACCAGCAGAAGGTCGTCATCGCGCGCTGGCTGGTCGACCGTCCCGACGTGCTCCTGCTCGACGATCCGACCAAGGGGATCGACCTCTCCGCGAAGGCAGACCTCTTCGCGCTTGTCCGCCGGCTGGCGGAGGAGGGCGTGGGCATCGTTCTCTATTCGTCTGAGGACGCCGAGCTTCTCAACAATGCCGACCGCATCCTCGTCTTCAATGGTGGGCGCGTGACGCGCGAGCTCGCGGGTACGGAGCGCACGCGCTTCAATCTCTACCATGCCGCCTACGAGGCCGCCTGATGGCAGAATTCGTCGCCCCCGCGCGCCGCTCCGGCGGCCTGAAGCGGCTGCTGGAACGCTACCCGTTCCTGCCGGCGCTGGCGATCCTCGTGGCATTGCTCGTGCTGAACGGCATCTACCAGCCGCGCAGCGTTAGCCTCGTCGGTATCACCGGCCTGGTGAAGACCTATCTCGCGCTGATGATGCTCGCGGTGGCGCAGACCTATGTCGTCTATTCCGGCGACATCGACCTTTCGGCCGGCGCGATCGTTTCGCTCGTCAACGTCGTCGTGGTGGTGCTGATGCAGCACCTGGGCGGCGATGCGGTTTCTGTCCTCGCCGCCATGGGCGTGGGGCTCGCGACCGGCCTCGCCTGCGGCATTGTCAACGGGCTGGTCGTCGCCGCGCTCAGGCTGCAAGCTATCGTGGCGACCTTCGCAACGTCGATCTTCTTCACCGGCCTCGCGCTCTACGTGCTGCCCGTCGCCGGAACGCCGGCGCCGGCCGCGTTCTGGCGCACCTATGGCGGCCGCTTTCTCGACATCCCCTTCGTGTTCTACGCGGCCGTGCTGCTGGCGGTCGTCCTCTGGGCGCTGGCGCGTACGCGTCTGGCCACGCAACTGCTTGCCGTTGGTGACGATCACCAGCGCGCCTACCAGAGCGGGCTGCCGGTGACTGCGATCCGCATCAGGGGCTATGCGCTGTGCGGCCTCTTCGCCGCGCTCGCGGCCTTCTGCGTCACGGGCGACACGGCCAGCGGCGATCCGCTCGTCGGCGGCAAGATGACCCTGTTCTCCATCGCCGCCGTCGTACTTGGAGGCAGTGCGCTTTCGGGCGGCTATGGTACCGTGGTCGGCTCGGTCATCGGCGCCCTGATCATCGGCCTCATCAACTCGCTGGTCTATTTCGTCGGCACCCCGTCGGAGTGGCAGAACCTGGTCCAGGGCGTCGCGATCCTGATCGCTCTTATGGCCGGGGTCGTGGTCGGCCGGAGGACGCGCGCATGAGCGGCGCCTCGACCTTGCTGCGTCAGCCGCTCGTGGTGGCGCTCGTCCTCATCGTGGCCCTGCTGGTCGTGGGCGAGCTCCTTTCGCCCGGCTTCGCCTCGAGCCGGCAGATCATGCGCCTGCTGACGGTCGCGGCGCTGCTGGGCATCGTCGCCGCCGGCCAGAACCTTGTCATTCTCGGCGGGCGCGAAGGCATCGACCTGTCGGTCGGCGGTGTCGTCTCGCTGTCGGCGATCGTCGCCGGCAACGTCATGCAGGGCGCGGATGCCGGCATTCCGCTGGCCATCCTCGCCTGCGTGGCCACCGGGGCCTTCTTCGGCCTGCTCAACGGTATCGGCGTCACGCTGCTCCGGATCCCGCCGCTGGTCATGACGCTCGGCATGCTCGGCGTGCTCCAGGGGCTGCTCGTCGTCATCAGGCAGGGCATCCCGTCGGGGCGCGCCGCGCCGTCGCTTTCCCAGTTCGTGACCCAGCCGCTTCTGCTGGGCCTGCCCGGCATCATCTGGCTCTGGATCGTGATCGGCCTCTTCATGGCGTTTCTTCTGGGGCGTACCGTATTCGGGCATCGCATCTACGCCGTGGGGTCCAACGAGCAGGCCGCCTACATGGCCGGCGTCCCCGTCAAGCGAGTGCGGATCGCGCTGTTCACGTTGTCGGGCGTTTTCGCTGCCATCGCCGGCGTCTGCCTGCTCGGCTATTCCGGATCCTCCTTCGCCAATGTCGGCGAGCAGTACATGCTGCCGTCCATCATCGCGGTCGTGCTCGGCGGGACGTCGCTTGCCGGTGGCAAGGGCGCCTATACGGGCACGATGGCCGGCGCGGTCATGCTGGTCGTGCTGCAGAGCATCCTGACGACGGTCAATATCGACGAATCCGGCCGGCAGATGGTATTCGGCGCGACGCTTCTCCTCCTGATGGTCTTCTACGGACGCGGACAGGCAATGCGCGCATGAGCAACCGACCGCGGATCAAGGACCTCGCAGCCCAGCTCGGCGTCTCGCCGGCCACGGTGTCGCGCGCCCTGTCCGACAGCGGCCTCGTTGCCGAGCCGACGCTGTCGCGGATACGTGACGCCGCACGCGCGCTCGATTACCGGCCCAATGTCAGCGCGCGCAATCTGAGGACGCGCCGCTCCATGGCCGTGCTGATGGTCGTGCGCGACATCGGCAACCCGTTCTACCTCGAGATCCTCAAAGGCATGGAGGCTACGGCGCGCGCCGCCGGCTATTCCGTCCTGATGGGCAATACGGAGAACGATCCGGACCGCGAGAGCGAGTATTTCAACATGCTCCGCGACGGGCATGCCGACGGCATGATCCTCATGACGGGCAAGCTCCCGTCGGGCAGGCGGCCCTCCGAGGCGCTGGCGAAGCGGCTGCCGGTCGTCGTGGCGCTCGAGATGATCGAGGGCTCCGGCTTCCCGCATGTGCAGATCGACAACGAGGGCGCGGCGGCAGAGGCCGTCCGCCACCTCATCGCCCTTGGCCACCGTCGCATCGCGCACATCACCGGGCCGGTTCCCGAAATCATGTCGGTCAGGCGCCGGGCGGGCTATCGTTCGGCGATGGCCGCGGCCGGGCTCGCGATCGAGCCAGGCTACGAGCAGCGCGGCGACTACCTTCTCCACACCGGTCAGGAACTCTGCCGGCGCCTCATGCAGCTCGACGCCCCGCCGACAGCGATCTTCTGCGCCAACGACGAGATGGCCTTCGGCGTGATCCACGAACTGCGCCGGCTGGGCCGGGACGTTCCGGGCGACGTCTCGGTCGTCGGCTTCGACGACATCTATCTCAGCGAGGCCTTCCAGCCGCCGCTGACCACGGTCAGCCAGCCGAGGGCGGAGATCGGCAGCCGGGCCATGGCCGTCCTGCTCGACATCATCGCGGGCCGAAGCGTGCCGCCGGACCCCGTGGTCCTGCCGACCGCGCTCAGGCTCAGAGGCAGCACCGCGCCCGCACCAGGAAAACAGTGAATGAAGGAGACGGGAATGAGCGAGCAGAGAAAGACGCTGCGCGTCGGGTTCGTGGGGTCGGGCTTCATCGCCCATTTCCACCTGCGCTCGATGGTCGGCGTGCGCAATGTCGAGGTCACCGGCATCTACAGCCGCAGCGCCGAGCGCCGCGATCGCTTCGCCGCCGCGGTGGACGAGTTGGGACTCGGCACCTGCCGCACATACGCCACGCTCGAGGAGATGCTGCGCGCCGAAGACGTGGACGCCGTGTGGATCCTGTCGCCCAACGACACCCGGCTGGGCGTCATGCAGGCGATCCATGCCGAGGTGGCCGCGGGACGGTCGAAGGTGTTCGCTGTCGCCTGCGAGAAGCCGCTCGCGCGCACCATCGGCGAGGCGCGCGAGATGCTGCGGCTCGCCGAGGATGCCGGGCTGAACCACGGCTATCTGGAGAACCAGGTGTTTTCGACCGCGGTGCTCCGGGGCAAGGAGATCGTCTGGCGGCGCGCGGCCTCGACGACCGGCAGGCCGTATCTGGCGCGTGCCGCCGAAGAGCATTCCGGCCCGCATGAGGCGTGGTTCTGGCAGGGCGAGCGTCAGGGCGGCGGCGTCCTGTCCGACATGATGTGCCATTCGGTGGAGGTTGCCCGGCACCTGTTGACGAAACCCGGCGCGGCGCGCAGCTCACTCAGGGTGAAGTCGGTCAATGGCACGGTCGCCAACCTGAAATGGACGCGGCCCAACTACGTCGAAGAGTTGCGCAAGCGCTACGGACCAGAGGTCGACTATGCGCGGCGTCCCTCCGAGGATTTCGCGCGCGCCACCGTCACCCTCGTCGACGAGGACGGCATCGAGGTGATGATCGAGGCGACCACATCCTGGGCCTATGTCGGCGCCGGGCTGCGCATCCAGCTCGAACTTCTGGGCCCGGAATACGCCATGGAGTTCAACTCGCTCGGCACGGGTCTCAAGATATTCATGTCGCGCGCCGTGACCGGCTCGGAGGGCGAGGATCTCGTCGAGAAGCAGAACGCCGAGCAGGGCCTGATGCCCGTGCTCGAGGACGAGGCCGGCATCTACGGCTACACCGACGAGAACCGCCACATGGTGGAATGCTTCCGCAAGGGGGAGACCCCCATCGAGACCTTCCACGACGGGCTCGCCGTGGTGGAGATACTGATGGGGCTCTACCGTTCGGCCGAGATCGAGCAGACGGTCAAGTTCCCCGCGCCCGACCTGGAGTACTATGTCCCGCCCGTCGCCCGTCCTCGCCGCTGATGCCGGCGGAGCAGCGCAGGCTCGCGGGCTCAGGCTGCTCCGAGGCGAAATGGCGCGCCAGTATGCCGATGCGCGTGCATCCTACGATGCCGCGCGGGCGGACGCCCCGCCGATCGCCCGGCGCATTGCCGAGACCGGCCGCCTCGTCATGCTCGGCATGGGCGCTTCGCACTGGGCCAACCGAATCGTGGTCGCCCGATACCGCGCGCTTGGGATAGATGCGGTCGCCGAAGTCCTGTCGGAAAACATGCGCATGCCGATCCCCGGGACGGGGCATGTCACGCTGGTGGTCTCGCAATCGGGTGAATCCGGCGAGGTGCTCGCGTGGCTGCGCGGCGGTCGCGCGCAGGCGGACCGCTTCGGGCTGACGCTGGATGCCGGCAGCGCGCTCGCGCGCGGTCTCCCCGGCCTGACGGGGCGCGGTCCGAAGGAAGCGGCCTTCGCGGCGACGCGCTCGATCGTCGTCACGCTTGCACTGCACGCTGCGATACTCGCGGAGCTCGGCCACGAGGACGAGGAGTTCCTCGACGTGCTCGACAACGAACCGCCGGTCCCGGCCGCGGTCGATCCGGCCGCCGTTGCCGCGCTCGCGTCCTGCGACCAGCTCGTGCTTTCCTCGCGCGGCGAGGCGCATTGCGTGCTCGAGGCGGCCGCCCTGACATATATGGAGCTCGCCCGCGCGCCGGCGCTCGCGCTGGAACTCGGCCAGTTGCTGCACGGGCCAATCGAGTGCCTGTCGCCGCGAACCGCGCTGGTCATGGCGCGGCCGGCCGGTGACGATGGCGGCGTCACTGCCCTGGCTCGCGCCGCCGTCTCCTACGGCCTCGCGCCCATTCTTTTCGATCTCGGCGACCATCTGGCGGTCGAGGGCTGCGTTCGCGTGCGGCTCGCACAGCTAGGCGGGCTCGCCGGCTCCCTCGTGCTGCTGCCCGCCGTGCAGTCGCTTGCGATCGAGGCGGCGGGTCGGCGCCTGGCCGATGCCGGCACTCCCCTTCGCGCACGCAAGATCACCGACGGAGAGGCGCACTGAGCGTTCCGTCGATCCTGGTGTTCGGCAACGCCAATGTCGATCTCGTTATCGGCGAGGTCGACGGCTGGCCGGCGGTGGGCACCGAGGTGATGGTCGAGCGAAGCGAGATGCGCGCCGGCGGTTCGGCGGGCAATACCGCGCTGGCACTGACGGGCATGGGCGTGGCGCATCGGTTCGTCGCGTCGACAGGCAGCGATCCCAACGGGAGATGGCTGATGTCGCAGTTCGATCCGGCCTCCACCGACTGGCTCGTGCATGACGGCGCGACCACGCTTACGGTCGGCATAGTCCACCGGGGAGGGGACCGTGCGTTCTTCACGACGCCGGGGCATCTCCAGGCGGCCCGGATCGCCGACCTTCTCGATCGCGTCGAGGAAGCACCGGCGGGCGGCGGCGTCGCGCTCCTGTCGGGCGGCTTCCTGATGCCCGACATCGAAGCCGGGACCGCCGCGCTGCTTTCCCGCCTGCGCGCGAAGGGGTGGCGCAGCGCGATCGATCCGGGCTGGCCGCCCGGCGGCTGGTCCCCGGCAAGGCGCGGGCTTGCCCGCCAATGGATGGCGGAGGCGGACATGGCGCTCGTCAATGGCGAGGAAGCCGTCGCCATCGCCGGGACTAACGATCCGGAGGCGGCCGCCACTGCCCTTTCGGCGACGCTCCCTGCCGGTCATCTCCTCGTCGTCAAGCAGGGCGCGCTTGGCGCATCGGCCCATGTCGGCGGCAAACGCCATTTCGCGCCGGCACCGTGTGTCGAGGTCGTCGACACGGTCGGTGCCGGCGACACGTTCAACGCCGGGCTGATCGCGTCGCTTGCGCGCGGCCAGGGGATCGCGGAGGCGCTGCGCGCCGGCATCGCCGTCGCGTCACGCGCCATCTCGACCTATCCGCGACGCTACGCGGACTGACGGCGACGGTTATGGGTTGCGCTCCGACCAGATCTCTTGGTCGATCCTGCCCTGCAGCTCCGGGTAGTTCTCCGCATGGAAGGTCGGCCGCCTGCCTTCCTTCTTCTGGTCGAAATAGTCCTTCGTCAGCTTGGCCACGGTGCCCGACAGGAGCACGATCGCGATGAGGTTGATCGTTGCCATCAGGCCCATCGAGGCATCCGCCGCATCGAAGACCGTCGACACGGTCTGCAGCGAGCCCCAGAGCACCATCGCCAGCACCAGCAAGCGCAGAACCATGATCGGCGTGCCCGTACCCGCGCCCAGGAAGGTCATCGCATTCTCCGAGTAGGAGTAGTTGCCGATGATCGACGTGAAGGCGAAGAAGAAGATCGCCACCGCGATGAAGGCGACGCCGGCGGAGCCGATATGCACCTGCAGTGCGGCCTGGGTGAGTTGCGTTCCCGTCAGGCCCGAATCCGGCACGAGCGTGCCCGACAGCAGGATCATGACGGCCGTCGCCGTGCAGATCAGTATCGTGTCGATGAAAACACCCAGCGCCTGCACGAAGCCCTGCGATGAGGGGTGGTGGGGGTCCGGCGTCGCCACCGCGGCGATGTTTGGCGCAGAGCCCATGCCGGCCTCGTTGGAGAACAGGCCGCGCTTGACGCCGTTGAGCATCGCCGCGGCGAGGCCGCCCGTGAAGCCGGCCGCCGCCTCGCCGATGCCGAAGGCGCTGGCGACGATGGTTGCGATGACGCCGGGGATCTCGCCGAGGTGCACGACAAGCACGTAGATCGCCATCAGCAGGTAGACGATCGCCATGAACGGGACGATCACCTCCGCCACGCGCGCGATCTGCCTGATGCCGCCGAAGATGACGACGCCCGCGATTGCCGCGACCACCACTCCCGTCGCAATCTTCGGCAGGCCGAAGGCGCCTTCCATGGCGTCGGCGATCGAGTTGGCCTGGACGGCGTTGAAGACGAGTCCGAAGGCGAGGATGAGACATACGGAGAAGATGCCGCCGGCCCACGGCGCGCCGAGGCCGCGAGCGATGTAGAAAGCCGGACCGCCGCGATACTGCCCTTCCGCATTCCTGACCTTGTAGAGCTGGGCCAGGGTCGATTCCGAATAGGCGGTCGCCATGCCGACCAGAGCAACCATCCACATCCAGAAGATCGCCCCGGGGCCGCCGAGATAGAGTGCGACGGCGACGCCGGCGATGTTGCCTGTCCCGACCCGCGAAGCCAGGCTCGTGCACAGGGCCTGGAACGGCGTGATCCCGGACCTGTCATTGGCGTTGGAGCCGCGCACGGCGCGGAACATCTCGCCGAAATGGACGATCTGGATGAAGCGCAGCCTGATTGTGAAGTAGATGCCGACGGCCAGCAGGCCGTAGATCAGCACATAGCCCCAGAAAAACGTGTTCAGCAAACCGACTATCGCTGTCATTGCCCTCTCCGGTAACCGTGTGCCCCGTCCTCCCGACGCAGATAGTCACTTTAGGCAGCGGCTCCTGTCCAACGAATATTTGTGTCCGACCGGTCCAGACCCGCACGGTCGATGGGCACAGATGTCAGAGGAGCGGCAGAGCGCGCGATGGGGCGGGAGCGGTTCGCCGGGTGGCCATTGAGCGTGCGATGGCTGCGAGAGCGTTGACCTCGGCCGGGTCCAATCCACCACGGGCGAGCGCGATCTCGAGCCGCTCGCGAAGGATCGCGATTTCCGGATTCGTGTCGCGCCTCGCTGCGCGGCGGAGCGCCTCGACCGCCGCCGCGGGGTCGAGCCGTCTGATCGCGCTCGACGCTTCGGCGAGTTCGGCACGCGCCGGCGTGCGCCGGGTTCGGTCGCGTCCCGTGCCTATGAGCGTTGCCGCTGTCGCCGCGGCGGCGGCAACGAGGCAGGCGATCACGATCGATGTGGCATTCGGCGCAGCCACGAGACTGATCCAGCGGTCGCCTCCCGCCGCCTCGATCAGCTTCTCGCGGTCGGGCATACCAATCTCGATGCGGCGGGCCGGAATGATCGCCTCGCGGGCAACCGCGGCCGACGTGTCCCACCATGGCAGCCGTATGGTGTCGACGAAGATGGCGACGGGGCTGATCGCACGGATGCGGAAACTGAACCTGGCGGTCGCCACGATGCCGCCCTCGCCGACCGTGCCGGTGCGCTCCTCGCCGGACTTCGCCACCAGCAGGCCGCGCGTGTCGGCCATGACGATGTCTGGGATCTGCTCCGGGCGGACAGCTTCCGCCTCGACCGTTATCGTGCGCTCTACCTCATCTCCGGCAGAGAGCGTCGTCGGGTCGGAAGACCATTCGTCGCGAAGGCGAACCGCGCGCGCTGGCAGCCACCACCCCGCGCCGCTGGCGGCCGGCTTCACCGTGAGGCGCAACGGTCCGGCCGAGAAGTCGATGCGTGCGCGTTCTGAGCGGGAGCGGGCGAGCGTCGCGGCGAAACGTGCCGGACCGATCTCGACCGGTCCAGAACGCTCGGGATGGAGTAGGTAGCGCCAGGCGATGACGCCCCAGCCGCCTTCGGCAGGCTCGAGCGTCCGCCGCTCTGCAAACACGGGAACCGCGCCCAGTCCGGCCAGTGAAGGCAGGGTCACCTCTTCTTCGAAGACGGGGTGGCGATGGCGCAGGCGGATGTCCAGCATGATTTCTTCCTGTACCCTCGGCGCGGCGTGGGTCACCGTCATGGAGAACTGTACGTCGTCCCCGTCGGGCACCCAGGTCGCCGGCCTTTGGGCCTCGACGCGGATGGCGATGGCGTTCGAGACGAGGTGGCCTGCCGTCACGGGCCCTACGACCAGGTCGCCGGCCCGCCTCGGCGTCAGCTCGATCCTGACGGACTGGATCTCGACGACCTGACCTGCGATGACGGCGATGCGCGTGCCGATCGTCCTGCGACCAACCTCCCCGATCCATTCGAGTGCCGCGAGATCGAGCGGCTCGAGCAGGCCGGTGGCCTCGATGTCGACGATCACCGTCTCGCCGAGAAAGAAGTTCTCGTCGTCGACCTGAATGCGGATCGACGGCTCCGGTTTCGATGCGGCCCACGTCGATGCGAGGCAGGCGATGAGGATCGCGGCCAGCAATATGGCGCGCATCACCATGCGTCAGTCTCCGAGCGCACGGCTGTGCCGGCCGCGGCGCGCCGGCGCGCCTCCTGCGCTATCCTGGCCTTCAGGAAGCGGCCCGGATCGTCGACGATGCGGTTGAGCCACTGTTCGGTCGCCTGGTCGGCCTCGATCCGGGCCCTCAGGCCGCTCGCCTTGCCGCTGTCGGCCTCGCCGCCGGCTCGAGCGGATGCGGACGCGGTGGCTTCCGTCTCGTCCGCGCCGGGCTCGCCTTCGGCCTCGCCGCTTTCGGCGTCCCCCTCCGGGGTGCCGGGATCGGCGCCATCGCCGCCGTCGCCCGCGCTCTGGTTGCCGGAGGCCTCGGGTTCGGCTTCGCTTTCCCTGGCATCTTCCCGGTTTCCCTCGCTTTCGCGCTTATCGGCCTGGCCGGTCTCGCCGTCGCCGGCCGCACCCCGTTCTTCCTCACGCCTGCTTTCGATGCGGTCGATCGCCTCCGCCTGCGGCTGTACGCCTGCGGCTCCCGAACGTTCCCGCGCGGCGATCAGGCTCCGCATGAGATCGGCATTGGCCGCTGCATCCGCGTTGGAGGGGTCCGCGGAAAGAGCTCCGAGAAAGGCTTGCAGCGCGAGCTCGAAGTAGCCGAGCCTCGCATAGGCGTTGCCGAGATTGTAGGTCGATGCGGGATCCCCGGCTCTCAGGAATGCCTCCACGGCGCGCCAGTATTGGTCCGAGCGATAGAATGCCACGCCCTTCCAGGCAGGGCTTGTGAAGAGTTCCGCGGCCTCGGCATGGCGACCCTCGGCGAAGAGCCGATGCGCAATGCGGTCGTCCGGCGTGGCGTGCGCGCCCGCCGTCGCGACGAGTAGCGTCAGGACAAGTCCGGCCACCCGGACCATCACGCGGTCCTCCGGAACAGCAACAGGAAAAGCGGGGCGCCCGCGATGAGCAGCCAGTGCGACAGGTTGTGCCAGTCCGTCGTCGCCAGTTCGAGCGGCAGCATCGACAATCGCTGGCCGCCGGTGCGTTGCAGGTCGAGTGCCCCGAGATCGGCATTCCCGTTCGCGTCGACGGTGACGAGACGTCCGCCGCCCGCCTCGACGGTCGCCGCGAATGCGGCCGGGTCCGGAGCGTCGGGCGATCCGGTTCCCGCGGGCGCGACCATCACGCCGTCCACGGTCACGCCTCGCCCGGCGAGCAGGCGCGCGACGTCGACGGAAGCGGGGCCGAAGCCGCCGCCGTCCGAAATCAGCACGAGGCGCGCCGTCGCCACGCCGCTCTGCCGCAGTACGGTGGCGGCCAGCGTGAGCGCGCGCGACGGATCGGAGCCGGGTTCGGCGACGAGACCATGGTCCAGCGCGGCGACCAAGGACGCATACTGTGCGCGATTGGTGGAGAACGGCTGTGCCAGATAGGCGTCTCCGGCAAAGACGATGAGCCCGGCAGGGCGCGCGCCCGCGAAACGTCCGATGTCGGCAACTGCCGCACGAGCGGCCGTGAGCCGGCTCGGTGCCGCGTCCGCGAGCGTCATGGACCGTGACAGGTCCACGACCGCCATCAGGGCCTGATCGGGCTGCCAGGCCTGCGCCGGGGCCCTGATCGAAGGGCTCGAAAGCGCCAGGAACACGAGCGCAAGCAGCAGGAAGGTCAGGTCGCGCCGGCCGACGCGCTCCACGCCCGCCGTCAGGGCGGCATGGACCTCACGCGAGAGCACGCGGCGCCAGTCGTCCTCATTGACGCGCCGGCGCAAGAACACGAACAGGACAAGCGACACGAGCGCTGCGGCCAGCCAGGAGGGGTGGACCAGGCTCATCGCCGCCTCGAAAGGGCCAGGGCGCCAAGGACGAGTGCAAGCCCGACCAGCGCGAAGTTGCGCAGGTCGATCATCGGCACCACGGGCGGCGCTGCCGCCTCCGTGCGTTCGAGGCGGTCGATCGCCGCATAGATGGCGGCCAGTTCGCCGGTGGTCCGGGCACGGAAGAAGCGTCCGCCGGACGTCTCGGCAACGATGCGCAGCGTCTCCTCGTCCAGATCGGCCGAGGGGTCCAGCGAACTGCCGGGCCCCTCTGCCCTCGTGCTGGCCATGCCGACGGCATGGACGCGGATGCCGAAGTCTCGCGCCAGCTGTGCCGCGTCCTCCGGTTCCACGGAGCCGGCATTGTTGGTTCCGTCAGACATCAGGACGATGGCGCTCTCGGAGGCCGGATCGTCGCGCAGCATGATGGTGGCAAGGCCGATGGCCTCGCCGATGGCCGTGGTGCGGCCGGCCATGCCGATGCCGGCCTCGCGAATGGTGTTGGACATGGCCGAGAGGTCGTAGCCGACGGGCGAGGCGGAAAAGGCTGCCTCTCCGAAGAAGACGAGGCCTATGCGGTCGCCCACGCGACCGTCGACGAAGTGACCGGCAACGGACTTGAAGGCGGTCAGGCGGTCGACCGGCCGCCCGTCCAACTCGAAATCGGTGCGCTCCATGCTGCTCGACAGGTCGATGGCAACGACGATGGCGCGGCCGCTCGCGGGCCGCAGCGCCTCGCCGGCCATCAGTGCGGGCTGGGCGATAGCGAGCAGCAGCAGCGACCAGGCGATCCAGGCGAGCATCCGCGAGCGGCCGCCGCCCGTCGATGTTTCGCCGACCACTTCGCAGAGCGCCTCGGCGAGAAGCGGCGGCGGCCTGATCCCGTGTTCGGCCCGACGCGGGCGCGTCGCCCATGCGAGGAGCAGCGGAAGCGGAAGCGCCGTCAGCGCCCATGGCCAGGCGAGGCTCACCATGGCCGCATCGCTCCACGCCGCAGGGCTTTCACCAGCCTGTCACGCAGGTTCGCGGCATCGAGATCGGGCGATGTCGGCCGGTAGAGCGCGTCACCAAAGGCGCGTCCGTCCCCGGTGGTGAAGAAGCGGGTCGCAAACAGCGCATCAAGATGGCGGAGCCAGTCGTCGCCCGTCAGGCCGGCAGGCCCACCGCCGCGCCGGCCGAGTGCCGCCCGGCGCAGGATGCTTGCCATCTCCGCCAGCGCGACGGGCGCGTCGGATGTGTCGATGCGGCCGATGGCGGAGATCGCCGCCCCGCGCCAACCGTACCAACGTTGCCATACTCGCCAGGCAATCAGCATGAACATGGCGAGCGAGAACAGGGCGAGCGCCACGAGCGCCGGGCCGGCTGCTCCGGCCTCCGGCGCGGGCGGCATGTGGAGGTCGCGCAGTGCGGCGAGCCCGTCGGTCCGATCCATGGTCACATCATGCCGGCCCGTTCGACCATGGTGAAAAGGTCTGCGGGCGGGGCGTCCGTGTCGAGTTCGATGAAGGGGAGGCCAGACGCCGCGACCGCCGCGCGGCGTATCTCGCGCAGGCGGGCAAGCGTCGCGCGCAGCCGGGCGGCGCCGGCGGCATCCAGACGCGTCTCGCTTGAACGCCCGCCCGCTCGCCAGGTATATCGGCCCGCCTCGAGCCCGCCGGTCTCCAGTCGGTCGGACAGGAGAACGAGCGAGAGGCGACCGCAGCGGCCGGCCTCGGCCAGTTCCGTGCCCAGCTCCGCGCCGGGGTGGTCAAGGCCGGTGAGAAGGATGATGGCGCCGGCCGAGCGGCGGGTCCGGTTGATCCAGTTGACGATCCCGTCGAGCGTGCGCGGCGACGCGTGGGGGCGGTCCATTGCCGCGCGGCCTTGCGCGAATAGGCGGGACACCGCTGCCACCGCCTCAAGTGCGCCGCGCTCGCGCGTCGACGGCCTTGTCGCGACGATCTCGGCGTCGTCGAAGATGATGGCGCCGGCACGGTCGCGCCTTGCCGCGACGCCCCAGATCAGGCGAGCGGCGACCTCCCCGGCGACCACCGCGCGCAGACGATGCGAGCCCGTGAACATCGATTGGCGCAGATCGACTGCGACCGTCACGGCGCGCTCGCGTTCCTCGCGGTAGAGCCTCGTATGGGGACGCCCGGTGCGGGCGGTGACCTTCCAGTCGATGTGGCGCAGGTCGTCGCCCTCCGCATAGGGGCGCAGATCGTCGAATTCGAGCCCGCGTCCGCGCAGTCGGCTCCGCGCGGCTCCCGGCAGATGCGTGAAGGCGCGTCGCGCGATGTGTTCCTCCCGGCCGGCCGGTGCGCGCAGCGCAACGAGCCTGTCGATCGGCAGCGTCGTCGCCGTGTCGTCGACGTCGTGCGATGCGCGGGGTGCGAACAGCGTCCTCAGCATTCAGGTCACCGGCGTCCGCTCCAGGATCGCGTGGATGGCGTCTCGCGCGCTTCGTCCCTCCGCGCGGGCGCGATATGCAAGCCCGATGCGCCCTGAAAGAACATCCGGCGCCAGCTCCTCGACGTCGAGCGGCAGGACGTGATCCCGACCGGCAAGCCAAGCGCGCGCCTGTGCGGCGATGGCCAGACCCACCGAGCCGCGGGGGCTTGCCGCATGCTCGATGTCGCCTGCCGCCGCGCCGCCTGCGCCCATGCCCCGGGTTGCAGCGACGATGCGTACGATGAAATCGCGTACCGCGGGCGAGACGTGGATAGCGGACGCCTCGCGACGGGCGGCGGCGATGGTCGCCGCCCCGATCCTCGGGCTCTCGGCGGAAACGGCGACACCGCCGCGCTCGCCGAGCGCGAGGTCGAGGATCGCGCGCTCGCCGACCGCGTCCGGCATGGCCAGCTCGACGAAGAAGAGGAAGCGGTCGAGCTGTGCCTCGGGCAGAGGATAGGTGCCCTCGTGCTCGATCGGGTTCTGTGTCGCGGCTACCAGGAACGGGTCCTGCAGATGACGCGTTTGGCCGGCATGCGTGATCTGGCCTTCGCCCATCGCTTCCAGAAGCGCGCTCTGGACCTTTGGCGGAGCGCGATTGATCTCGTCGACCAGCACGACGTTATGGAAGAGCGGACCCTCGATGAATTCGAAGCCGCCGCTCTCGGGTCGGAACACCGTCGTCCCGGTGAGGTCCGAAGGGAGAAGGTCGGGCGTCGCCTGGATGCGTACGAAGCTCGCTTCGACCAGTTCGGCAAACAGCTTCACGGCGCGGGTCTTGGCAAGACCGGGCGCGCCTTCGATGAGGACATGGCCCCCGCAGACCAGCGCGATGAGGAGGCGCTCGATGAGCGAGTCGCGGCCGATTAGACCGCGTGCCATCTCGGCGCGGATAGCCATGAAACCGTCGCGCGCCGAAACGACCGACGGGACTATTCCTGGCCCGTGCATCTGCTTCGTTCCCTGAGCCGTCCCGTCAACGCCGTTCCTCCCCGATCGGGTTTGGCTCCACCGGCACGAGCGGCAGCCCCAGGTCGCGCCAGCCATCCGTGCCGTTGGGATACCAGGCGACGTCGCCGTAGCCGGCCCGGATGGCGCGGCGCGCGGCGTTCCACGAATGCCAGCAATCCGCGATGCAGAAGATCATGAGGCCCGTCTGCATGCGTCCTCGCGTCAGCCGTGCAAGGGCATCCAGGTAGCGCTGCTCCACGCCGGCCTCTGGCCGTCCGGTGCCCACGCCGGGAAGCCAGTGCGCCCCGGGGATGGAAAGCCGCGGGATCGTGACCACCCATTCGTCGGTCAGGGGATCGACGACCGCGCCTTCGCTCATGACGTCTATCAGCACCCGTGCGCCTTCACTGACGGCCGATGCGGCTTTCGCGTCGTCCAGCACGATGCCTCCGGGCAGGAAGTCCGGCGTGGGCGCGCGGTAGTTGGCGATGCGGTATCCCGTGGACGGATCCACGCCCGCGGGCAGGATTTCCCCGCCGACCGCCGGTGCGGCGCCTAGCGTCAAGGCGGCGAAGGCCAGCATCGCCGCTCGCGCCTGCCGGAACATGCGCATCCTCGCTCCTCCATCGCACGACTATGCGTCGAAGGCGGTCGTGCTCGCATCTGTACCAAAGTGGTAGAGCGTTCAGGCAGTGCGCCCCGCGCGGAAGCGGCGCGCCGGGTCGAACGACCAGGCTGCGGCGAGGAAGAAGGCGAGGCCGGTCGCCACGACCACGGCCAGAGCCAGGACGTTCAACTGGCCGTACAGCGCGAAGCGTATCAGTTCCACGGCGTGGCTGAACGGGTTCCATTCGCAGATCAGCGCCAGCGGAACGCTCGCCTCCCGCATTTTCCAAACCGGGTAGAGGGCGGTCGAGAGGAAGAAAGTCGGGAAGATGACGAAATTCATGACGCCCGCGAAGTTCTCCAACTGACGGATCGCGGAAGCAAGCAGCATGCCGAGCGCCCCCAGCATGAGCCCCGACAGCACGAGTGCCGGCAATATGGGAAGCAGGCCCGCCGTCGGCAGGTCGACGCCGAACAGCATCGTCACCGCGAGGAATGCATAGACCTGGAGAACCGATACCGCCACACCGGCGAGCAGCTTCGACATGAGCAGCCACCAGCGCGGCAGGGGCGTCGTCAGCAATACGCGCATCGAGCCCATCTCCTGGTCGTAGACCATGGAAAGCGACGATTGCATGCCGTTGAAGAGCTGGATCATGCCGATCAGGCCGGGCACGATGTAGACCTCGTAGGAGATATAGGTCTGGTACGGCGGGATGATCGACAGGCCGAGCGCGGCGCGGAAGCCAGCGGCGAAGACGATCAGCCAGACGAGCGGGCGCACCAGCGCCGACAGGAAACGCTCCCGCTGGTGGACGAAGCGCAGGAGTTCGCGCCATCCGATCGCCGTCAGCGCCCGCATCGCGTGGTTCAAGCCGCGCCCTCCCGCGTCAGCAGCGTGAAGGCGTGATCGAGGTCTGCAGCACCCACCTTGCGCGCGATTTCGGCCGGTCTGCCGTCGGCGACGAGCTTTCCGCGGTCGAGCACGATCACGCGGTCGTCCGGTGCCACCTCGTCGATCAGATGCGTCGCCCAGAGCAGCGCGGTTCCGTCCTCGCGCCCGCGCAAGTGCAGGTCTGCTATCAGTTCACGACGCGTCGGGATGTCGAGACCGACGGTAGGTTCGTCCAGCAGCAGGATCTTCGGGCGATGCAGCATCGCGCGGGCGATTTCGACGCGTCGCCTGTGACCGCCGTTGAGCGCGCGTACCCGCTCGTCGATCCGCTCGAGCATGTTCAGGCGGTGGAGTTCGCACGAGATCCGCCCGTCGGCTTCCCCGCGCGGCATCCCGCGCAGCGCGCAGAAATAGCGCAGGTTCTGACGGACGGTAAGGTCGAGATCGAGTGTCTGGGACTGGAACACGATGCCGAGCGGGGCCAGCGCCGCCGCGCCCGCTGTCGCCAGCGACCTCCCGGCGATCGTGACCTCTCCTTCCGCGGTCGAGAACAGGCCGCAGACCAGCGAGAAGAGCGTCGTCTTGCCGGCGCCGTTCGGCCCCAGGAGGATCACCGTCTCGCCCGGTTCCACGGAAAACGAGACGCCCGAAAGGGCGCGTCGCGCGCCATAGGCGAAGCCCAGTCCTTCAACTGCCAGCGCGCTGCCGGTCATGATCGACGACCTCCCTAGACCAGCAAGGCGGGTGGGGCGGTTGCCGTCAAGCCGGTTATTTCACCGTGATCGTCAGCGGTTCGGCGCCCGTCGCGCGGAGCTCGAACTTGCCGGGCTTGATCGGCACGAAGCTCAGAGCGGCCTCTCCCTCGTCGTCGAATTCGAGCGAATCGAGGCCGAGCGGACGCACCTCTATGTCGTTGATGACGACCTCGTCGATCCAGATGTTGCGGAAGAATCCCGGCGCCGTCACGGTGATCTCGGAGGAGCCGTCCGCGACGAACTTGAGTTCGTAGTATTTTCCGGCCTCTATCTCGATCGGCTTTTCGGCCATCGGCTCCCCGGCCGCCAGCGTGATGTCGGGCAGGCGCTCCTTCTTGCCGACGAGGCCGGACTGGGCATGCACCCATCCGGTGATTGCGAGGACAGATCCGGCGGCGAGGACGGCTGCGGCAATTCTTTTCATGTTTCCCTCCTGGAAGTGCCGGCGGCTCAGCCGGGTATATGTTGCTTCGGCAGCACCGCCGCCCCCCAGGGGAAGCGTCCCACCTTGATCGTCTTGACCGGCTTGAGCGTGGCGACGTCCACGACGGTGACGTCGCCCGAGACGCCGTTGGTGGTGAATAGGCGGTCCTCCTCGGGCGTGAGGGCCATGTGCCACACGCGCCGGCCGACGAGGATGTAGTCCAGCACCTCGAACGTCGCCCGATCCACGACGGCGACGTGGTTCGACGGTCCCAGCGCGACGAAGGCCAGCTTGCCATCGGAGGTCAGCTCCATGCCGACCGGCTGGATCATGTCCCTGGAAACACCTGAAATCTTGAAAGCGATCGTATGCTTGATCTGGTGCGTCTCGACGTCGATCACCGCTACGGTGCCGCCGATCTCGGAGGACACCCACAATTCCCTGTCGTCGGCGGTGAACTCGGCATCGCGCGGGCGCTGGTCGACGAGCGTGTTGTCGGCGAGCGTCTGGGTCGCCGTGTCGATCCAGTGCACCATGTTAGTCGTCTCTGACGTGACGATCGCCCATTTGCCGTCATGGCTGACGGCCATGCCTTCCGGCTCCACGCCGACGTCGATCTGGGCGACCACGGTCCGGGTCTGCGTATCGACCACGGTCGCCAGCGCATCGTCCTCGTTGGCGATGTAGAGATGGCGGTTGTCGGGATGCAGCGCGAACTGCTCGGGGTCCTCGCCGGACGGCAGGTCGTGGATGATCTTCTTCTGGGCGATGTCGTAGACCTGCACGGCGTTCGAATCCGACGCGCATATGTAGAGATACTTGAAGTCCTGGCTGAGCGTGATGCCGCGCGGTCGCTGGCCGACCTTGATCGTGTCGATAACCTCGTAGGTCTCGGTGTCGATCACCGTGACGGTGTCGTCCTTTTCGTTGGAAACATAGACCCAGTGGGCCATTGCGCCGGTCGAGGCGATCAGCGACATGGCGGTCGCGGCGAGAAGGGTGCGAAGCTTCATGTCCTGGGCTCCATCGATGGGCATCCGCTTTCGGGTTCGTCGAGGCCGAGCGTGTCGAGCTCGGTGCGCTGGTGCAGGAAGCCTTCGAGCGGCGCCAGCGTCACGAGGGCGCGTTCGCTGGCCAGCGGAATAGGTTGCCTGAGCTGGCCGTTCCAGCCGCGGTAGGACAGGCGGGAGCCCTTGAATCCGTCGAGCGCGAAATCCTCCGACAGCACGAAGGCGCGGAGGGCGGCCACGTCGTTCGTCTTGGTCCGCGTCACGGCCTCTCCCACTGTGCGCGCGGCGAGCCACGCGGCATAGTCGTAGGAGTTCATCGGCCGGCCGGTCGCTTCGCGGAAGCGGTTCTGCAACTGTATTGCCGCCCATTGCTCCAGCACCGGCGACCAGCCCGAAGTCATGAGGCCGGCGCTGCCCATGACGGGGCGAGGCTGCCAGGTGTTGAACTGGAAGAAGGTCCCGAACTGGTCCTCCTCGTCAGCGACGATAACGGCGTCGAAATCGGGGCCCTGCGTGAAGAGCGGAACCTCCTGCATGGCGTTACGACGGATGTCGGCGTCGTCCAGCCAGGCCTTGTCGGCGACGATCTTCACGCCGAACTTTTTCGCCGAGTTGCGGAACGCCTCGCCGAGCGCCTTGTCGGTCTCGTAGAGGCCGGTGACGAGCATCACGTCCGTCCACTGGCGCTTGACCAGGAACTGCACCAGCGCGTCGCTCAGCATATCGCGGGAAGGCAGCGTGTGGAGCACGTTGCCCCGGCAGTTCTCCGCCCTGAGTGCTATGTCGGCGCTGCCGGCGTTGAAGAAAAGGTCGTCGGCCGCCTCGGGCAGATCCGCTATTGCGATCAGGTCCGCCGCTGGAACGTTGAGGATCGCGAGTTTCGCGCCGCCGTCGAGCGCGGTCCGTGCGTCCGCTACGACGTCTTCGCCGATCTCGTGCACGATTTCCGTTAGAGAGTAGTCGTGCTTGAGGAAGCGGCCGGTGGTGGCGTTGTCGGCCATTGCGAGCCGCGCGCCCTGGATGCCCTGGTCCTCGGGGATGGTCTCGAAGTTGGACAGGGTCGGGGGATGCTCGACCTTTTTCTCGATGTAGAGAATGGGAATCGCAAGCCGGTCCTGCGCGGAGGCGGTTCCAGGGCCCGCGGCGATCGCAGCGAGGCCCGATACCGCGGTCGCCAGTGCGGCCGTTCGCAAGGTGTCCACGTCTCCTCCCGGGAATGCTTTTCCTGATGATGAGCGACAAGCATGCAGCCGCAAATGGTACCAAGGTACAAGCGCCCCGAAGGCGCTGCCCGGCACGTCACGTACCAAAGACCAATTCCGCCTGTTGCGGCGGCCTGCTACCCCCTCTGGCCAAGGGTCGGGGCTGTGCCGGAGGAGAAGAATGCGCAGTTTTGCAATGGTCGCGCGCCTTGCCGCGGCACTGGTGCTGGCCTCGCCCGCGTCACTCGTGTTCGGCCATGGCGACGTGCAGCCGCAGGCCGTCGACACCAGCGGCCTCGAGGCGGTCGGCGAGGGATGGGCGGCCGAAAACCCCTATCGGGTCAAGGGCGGCGACCAGTACGAGAAGGCGGTCGCGATCGGAGCGTCCGGCTACAACCAGAACTGCGCCCGCTGCCACGGGCTGGAGGCCATCTCTGGCGGCGTGGCGCCGGATGTGCGCTATTTGGAGGACGGTGCCCTGGGCGACGAATGGTACCTGGAGCGCGTGCGCAAGGGCTATTCGCAGAACGGCGCCTACAAGATGCCGCCGTTCGAGCAGATCCTGAGCCAGGAGGCCATGTGGGCCATCCGCTCCTACATCGAGACGAGGCCGGAGGAATGACGGGACCGGCAAGCCGCTTGTGACATACTTCCAGGCGATATCCTCCCTGAGCTGCGCGGCGGTCGCATTCCTGGCCGCCGCGCCCTTTTGCCTCGCCAGGCCGATCGACGACGTGGTCAAGAGCGGTTACCTCGACGTCGCCGTCTATACGGATTTCGCGCCCTGGTCGTGGACCGACGAGACCGGAAAGCCTCGGGGCATAGACGTGGACATCGCGGCGGAACTGGCCAGCGCGATCGGCGTCGAGGTGCGCTACATGGTGCGCATCGCGGGCGAGAATATCGATGCCGACCTGCGTTCCAACATCTGGCGCGGCGACATCGTCGACAGGAAGATGGCCGACGTGATGATGCACGTGCCGCAGGATCGCGGTCTGATCGCACCGGTGCCGGGCGAACTCGAACCGCGAAACGAACTCGTCCATTTCTGCTGCGGCTACTACCAGGAGCGCTTCGCTGTCGTCGTCGATCCCGCCATCATCACGGCCAACACTTTCGCGCCCTTCGTGCGTCGTCCGATCGCGGTGGAGGTCGACACGGTTCCCGACTTTTTTCTATCCGCGGCCTTCGGTGGCCAGCTGATGAACTCCGTCTTCCGTGCCCGAACATTCGAGCAGGCGGCGCAGGCTTTCGAAAAGGGCGAGGTGACCGCAGTGATGGCATCCTACGCCCAGGCCGAATGGATCGTGCGCAATTCCGCGCGCGCGACGCGCATCATGCGCCCGCCGACGCCTGGAATCGTGCGCGAGGACTGGCCGGTCGGTCTCGCTGTGCGTACCGACAGCCGCGACCTCGCCTACGAATTCGACTTGGTGCTTGAGAAGCTCGCCCAAAGTGGCAGACTTCGGGAGATCATGGCCGACTATGGCGTGACCTACACGCCGGTGCCGGTCCGCGAGTAAAAGGTCAGGGAGGTCGGATATTTGCGCGGACTTTTTGCGTCGCTCGTGGCTGCCCTTCTCGTTTGCACGCCGGCGGGGGCGGAGGACGTGCCCACCGATCCGCTGCGGTCAGGAATGTGGGCGAGCATGGCGGCCCAGTATTTCGGCGGCGGCAGGATCGTCTTCGATCCGCGGGTGGTTGTCCTCGTGCCGGATGCCGCCGAGGACCAGTTCCAGGTCCCCGTGACGGTCGACGCCAGCGCGCTCGACGACGTCGTTGAAATCGTCGTCGTCGCCGACCTCAACCCCATCCAGAAGGCTATGGCCTTTCGCCCGGGCGATGCGGAGCCATTCGTCGGCCTGAGGCTCAAGGTCGAGCAGACGACGCCGATACGTGCCGGCGTTCGCACCGCAGACGGAACGTGGCATATCGGCGGGGCGATCGTGGAGGCTGCCGGGGGAGGGTGTACGGCGCCCGCCGCCGCGCACGGCCAGGCCAACTGGATGGCAAGGCTCGGCGAGGCACATGGTGCGCTCGTCGACGCGCCTGACGGCATCTCGCGCGTCATGGTGAAGCTGCGCCACCCGATGGATACCGGGCTCGCCGACGGCATTCCCGTCTTCCACCTCGACCGGCTTTCGCTCGTCTCGGCGGCTGGCGCGCAACTTGCAGAAATGGACGTTTACGAGCCGGTGTCGGAAAACCCGTCCTTCGCGTTCAGGGCGCGGCTAGGCGGGCAGGGCGTGAACGTCAGCGGCCGCGACACCGAAGGAAACGAATACGCCTTCGCGATCGCCGCGCCCGCTGCCGGAAACTGAGCCATGCCTGCGGTCGGACGCCGCGAGGTCCTGAGGTTTGCCGCGGCCGGTTGCGTCTGCGCATTCTGCGGCCCGTTGCGTGCGGCTCCGCTCGGCTACCGTCTCGAGGCGAAGGAAGTCGCACGCCGCACCTACGCGGTGTTCGGAGCACCGGAGCACTTCACCCCGGCCAATGGCGGCGCCATCGTCAACGTCGCTTTCGTGGTGGCGCCGGACGGCGTGGTGGTGATCGACACCGGCCCTTCCCGCCGCTACGGTGAGGCGTTGGTAGACCTCATCGGCCGCACCGCGCCAGGGCGTCCGATCCTGCGCGTCTTCAACACGCATCATCATCCCGACCATTTCCTGGGCAACCAAGTATTCGACCCGGCCATCATCGCTGCCCCGCAGAAGGTCATCGACAACATCCGCGCGGAAGGCGACGCCTTCGCGACCAACATGTACCGGCTTCTGGGCGACTGGATGCGCGGCACCACGCCGGTCGCGCCTGCCCGGGTCGTGGCCGTCTCGCGCGAGGACGTCGGCGGCCGCGCGTTCTCCTTTCTCGAACTTTCCGGGCACACGTCCTGCGATTTTGTCCTCCGCGACGACGAGACCGGCACGCTCTTCGCCGGAGACCTGGCATTCCTCGATCGTGCGCCGACCACGCCGCATGCCGATCTCGGCCTGTGGCGGTCCGCGCTCGCCACGTTGCGGGCGACGGACCGGGAAGCGCTCCTGCCGGGCCACGGTCCGCTGGACCCTGCCGGGGATGCGCTCGCGCAGACGCTCGACTGGCTCGACTGGCTCGACGGAACACTGCGCGAGGCCGTCGGCGCTGGTCTCACCATGAACGAGGCCATGGCGCTGCCGATCCCTGCCAGGCTCGCCGCGCTCGGTGTCGCGCGCGGCGAATTCCAGCGGTCCGTCGCGCATCTCTATCCGCGCCTGGAGGACGAGATCTGGACACCGGCCCCGGCGCGACGCGGCTGAGCCTGCGAGCCGAATGCCAGTTCTACTATTTGGCAATTATTTGCCCGTCGATCCTCGTCTAACGTCGCCGACGATCCTCGGCGACCGGTTCGCGGGATCGAGTTTGTCGGCGACGCCGCGCGCGCGCCCTTGGGAGGATCTGATGACATCCGTTAGCCAGTTGATGGCTACGACGAGCGCGCTCGTCGTGGCAATGAGTGCCTTTGTCTCGAACGCAGGCGCCGTGACGATCGACGAGATCGTCAACGACCAGGCCTCGACGGCCGACGTCGTTTCATACGGGCTTGGACCGCAGGGGCAGCGTTTCTCGCCGCTCACGACGCTCAACAAGCAGAACGTCAAGAATCTCACGCCCGCGTGGTCCTTCTCGTTCGGTGGCGAAAAGCAGCGAGGCCAGGAATCGCAGCCGCTGATCCGCGATGGCGTCATGTACGTGACCGGCTCCTACAGCCGCATGTGGGCGATCGACCTGAAGACCGGCGAGGAGATCTGGGAGTACAACGCCCGCCTTCCCGAGGGCATCCTGCCGTGCTGTGACGTCATCAACCGCGGCGCCGCCATCCTCGGCGACAAGGTGTTCTTCTCGACGCTCGACGCGCAACTCGTGGCGCTCAACGCCAAGACCGGCGACGTCGTTTGGCGCAAGAAGCTGGCCGATTTCGAAGCGGGATACTCAAACACCGCAGCGCCGCTGATCGTGCCTTCCGAGAAGCACGGTCCGCTGATCGTGACCGGCAATTCGGGCGGCGAGTTCGGCATCGTCGGCGAGGTGCAGGCGCGCAACCCCGAGAACGGGGAAATCGTGTGGACGCGTCCGGTGATCGAAGGACACATGGGCACGCTCAACGGTCAGGACTCGACCATGACCGGCACCAAGAACGAGTCGTGGCCTGGCGACATGTGGCAGAACGGCGGCGGCGCCACATGGCTCGGCGGCACGTACGACACGGCCACGAAGCTCATCTATTTCGGCACCGGCAACCCGGCACCGTGGAACTCGCACCTGCGCCCGGGCGACAACAAGTGGACCTCGTCGCGCATCGCGATCGATCCCGAGGACGGGGAGATCAAGTGGGGCTTCCAGACGACGCCGCATGACGGGTGGGACTATGACGGCGTCAACGAGTTCGTCGCCTTCGACATGGAGAAGGACGGCCAGACCATCCAGGCAGGCGCCACCGCCGACCGCAACGGCTTTTTCTACGTCCTCGACCGAACCAACGGGAAGTTCATCTCCGGCGTGCCCTTCGTGAAGGACATCACCTGGGCCAAGGGCCTCGACGAGAACGGCCGACCGATCTACGACCCGGCCAACCGGCCCGGCAACCCGGCGCAGTCGGCCGACGGCAAGAAGGGCGAGCAGGTCTTCGCGGTGCCATCCTTCCTGGGCGGCAAGAACTGGATGCCCATCGCCTACTCGCAGAACACCAAGCTGTTCTACATCCCTTCAAACGAATGGGGCATGGACATCTGGAACGAGCCGATCACCTACAAGAAGGGTGCCGCCTATCTCGGCGCAGGCTTCACCATCAAGCCGATCTTCGACGACCATATCGGTTCGCTGAAGGCCATCGACCCGGTGACGGGCGAGACCCGGTGGGAATACAAGAACAAGGCTCCGCTCTGGGGCGGCGTGCTGACCACGGCCGGCGGCCTCGTCTTCACCGGAACGCCTGAAGGCCATCTCAAGGCGTTCGACGACGAGACCGGCGAGGAGTTGTGGAGCTTTCAGACCGGAACCGGAATCGTCGGTTCGCCGGTGACGTGGGAGCAGGACGGCGAGCAGTGGGTCGCGGTCGTGGCCGGCTGGGGCGGCGCGGTGCCGCTCTGGGGCGGCGAGGTCGCCAAGGCGGTCGTCCACATCAACCAGGGTGGCTCGGTCTGGGCCTTCCGGTTGCCGAAGCAGCTCGCAGCGAACTGATCAGGATCGTACCGTTCGGATGGGGCGCGTGCCCTGCAGGGCATGCGCCTTTCCCATTCCGGAACTGTTCAGCGAATTCTCCGGCCCTGCGCGTCGATCACCACCTCGCCGTCGTCCTTCGTGAAGGGGCCGATGTCGGGATTGGGGAGGATGTCGAGAACGATCTCGGAGGGGCGGCACAGCCTGGTTCCCAGCGAGGTCTCCACGATCGGGCGGTTGATCAGGATCGGGTGCGCCAGCATGAAGTCGATCAGCTCGGCATCGCTCCACTTCGGATCGTCGAGCTCGAGGTCGGCATAGGGCGTGCCCTTCTGGCGCAGGACGTCGCGGGGCGCCATGCCCATGGCCTCGATCAGCTCGATCAGCCTTTCTCGGGTGGGTGGAGACGTCAGGTATTCGATCACCTCCGGCTCCTCGCCGGACTGGCGGATCATGGCCAGCGTGTTGCGCGAGGTCCCGCATGCGGGGTTGTGGTAGATCGTGATCGTCATGCGGATGTCCTTCCAGATCGCTTGTGTTCGGGTTCGTCGAGCAGCCAGCCGGCGAGCACCATGGCGACGACCGTGCCAGCAAGTTCGGCGGCGATGAAGCCCGGCAGGTCGATCGGTCTGATGCCGGCGAAGGTGTCGGTGAAGGCGCGGGCGATCGCCACGGCAGGGTTCGCGAACGACGTGGACGCGGTGAACCAGTAGGCGGCGGTTATGTATAGCCCCACCAGCCACGGTATCGCGTCCGCCCTGAACCGCAGCCCGGCGAGGATGGTGAGGACGAGCCCGAAAGCCGCCACCCCTTCAGCCAGCCATTGCGCGCCGCCGCTGCGCACGGTCGTCGAGGCCTGCCAGATGGGCAGTTCGAACATGGCGTGCGCGAGAAGCGCCCCGGCGATGCCGCCGGCGATCTGGGCAAGGACGTATCCCATGGCCGCGGTGGCGTCGATCTGGCGGCGCAGCGCGAAGACCAGCGTCACCGCCGGATTGAAATGCGCTCCCGACAACGGGCCGAGAATGGTTATCAGAACCACGAGGATGGCCCCCGTCGGCAGCGTGTTGCCAAGCAGCGCCAGCGCCACGTCGTCGGTCAGCCTGTCGGCCATGATGCCGGAGCCGACGACCGTCGCGACGAGGACGCCAGTGCCCAGCGCCTCCGCCGCCAGCCGCCTCGACAGGTCAAACGGCATCGTCAGCCGCGCTCCGGCAGGTCGCGGCCGATCTCGCGCAGACGCCCCTGAAGCGTCAACCGGTCGAGCGAGTGCAGCGGCAGGGCGGTAAAGATGGAGATGCGGTTGTCGAGCATGCGATAGGCATCGGCGAAGGCAAGGCGCCTCACGGCGTCGGTTCCCGCGACGGCGGCGGGGTCGGGCACGCCCCAATGCGCGGTCATCGGCTGGCCGGGCCAGGCAGGGCAGGACTCGCCCGCGGCGTCGTCGCAGACGGTGAAGACGAAATCCATAGCCTGCGCGTCCTCTTCGGCAAATTCTTCCCAGCTCTTGGAACGGGCGAAGGAGACGTCGTGATCGAGACTCCTCAGCAGGTCGAGCGCGAAGGGATGGACATCGCCCCGCGGTTTCGATCCGGCGGAAAAGGCCCGGAAGCGCCCCTGGCCGCGACGGGTCAATATCGCCTCGGCCAGGATCGAACGGGCCGAATTGCCCGTGCACAGGAACAGGACGTCGTAGGTCTTGTCGCTCATGACCGGCTCCGCGGGGATGCGCGCGATTTGTTCAGCATTGGCAGGTGACGGCGTCGATCACCGGGCGGCAGAGTTCGGGCGCTCCGTCACAGCAATCCTCCATCAGGAAGGCCAGAAGGTCGCGGAAGCCGTTCATGTCGGCGACGTAGCGCACGATGCGGCCGTCGCGAGCGGGCCTGATGAGGCCCGCCTGCGTCAGGATCTTGAGATGCGCCGACACCGTGTTCTGAACCGCATCGAGCCGCGTCGCGATCTCTCCGGCGGGCACGCCGGCCTTCCCGGCGCGGATCAGCAGGCGAAATATGTCGAGCCGCGTTTCCTGACCTAGGGCGGCCAGGGCGGAAAGTGCGGAAGAGCGGTTCATGGACAAATCTATCTATCCGGAATTGTCGCTAGGATTCCACGCCTCCATGACAGAGCGATGACGTGGACGCAAGCGTCGGCGACGAGATGCGGGAAGCACGGCCCGGCATTGGTCCACAAGCAACGATCGAACCGGATTCGAGCGATCGTTAGCATCCTGTTTCGTCGTGCGTCGCGCATTTGGAACGGAACGGCGTTTGAATATCCTACCAATTCGATAGAGTTTGCTGGTGTTTCACGGAGGTCATCATGCTCTTCAACCGGCGCTTCCTCTTCACTGCCGCGCTCGCTGCGTCGGCCCAGTTCGGTGGGCTGGGTTTCGCATTCGCGCAGGATGCACTCAACAACGTCTCCTACGACCCGACCCGCGAGCTCTACCGCGAGTATGGCGAGCATTTCGGCAAGGTCTGGCAGGAGAAGACCGGCCGCACCGTCACCGTATCCAACAGCCACGGCGGATCGGGCGCGCAGGTCCGCGCCGTGGTGGAGGGACTGCCGGCGGACGTCGTCACCTTTCCCCTCGAAGGCGACATCCTCGGCATCGAGGAGGCCGGCCTGATCGAGCCGGGCTGGCAGAGCGAGTTCCCGGCCGAATCGTCGCCTTACACCTCGACCATCGTCTTCTTGGTGCGAGCCGGAAATCCCAAGGGAATCAAGGACTGGGACGATCTGGCCAATGACGGCGTGCAGGTCATCACGCCGAATCCGAAGACCTCGGGCGGAGCGCGCTGGAACTATCTGGCAGCCTGGGCCTACGAGCTCGACCGGTCGGGAGGAGATGCCGAAAAGGCGAAGGCGTTCGTGGCCTCGATCTACAAGAACGTGCCGGTGCTGGACACGGGCGCGCGCGGATCGACCAACACCTTCGTCCAGAACAAGGTCGGCGACGTGCTCATCGCCTGGGAGAACGAGGCGCTGCTCTCGCTGAAGGAGTTCGGCGGGGACGAGTACGAGATCGTCGTGCCCTCCGTTTCCATTCTCGCCGAGGTGAAGGTCGCTATCGTCGACAAGAACGTGGATTCCAAGGGCACGCGTGAGGTGGCCAAGGCTTTCCTGGACGAGCTTTACTCGGATGAGTCGCAGAAGATCTTCGCGCGCAACTTCTACCGGCCGCTCTATCCCGAAAAGGTCGATCCGGCCGACCTCGAGGGGTTTCCCGACGTGAAGCTGGTCAAGATCGGCGACGTGTTCGGCGGATGGGCCAAGGCACAGCCCGAGCATTTCGGCGACGGCGGCGTGTTCGACCAGATCTACTCCAAGGACTGACCTCTCTCTCCTCCCGGAGACTGCGGGCCGTGGGTCGCGATCCACGGCCCGCCGCCATGTGTATGATCTCAAGGCAGGCGAATGCGCGAATGAGATTTCGACAGCAAAGCATCATTCCGGGCTTCGGCCTGACCTTCGGGTTCACGATCTTCTATCTGTCGATCATCGTGCTCATCCCCATCGTCGGCCTCTTCATCAAGACCTTCGAGCTGGAATGGGCCGACTTCCAGCGCATCGTCACCGGCCCCCGTTTCCTGGCGGCGCTCCGGCTCAGCTTCGGGGCCTCGCTCCTCGCGGCGCTCTTCAACGTCGTCATCGGCGTGGTCATCGCCTGGGTACTGGTGCGCTACCGCTTCTTCGCCCGGCGCCTGCTGGACGCGATCATCGACCTGCCTTTCGCCCTGCCGACGGCGGTCGCGGGCATCGCGCTAACCTCGCTCTACGTGCCCTCGGGCTGGTTCGGGCAGTTCTTCTCGCCCTTCGGCATCACCATCGCTTACACGCCCGTCGGCATCTGGATCGCGCTCGTCTTCATCGGGCTCCCCTTCGTCGTGCGCTCGGTCCAGCCGGTCCTGGAGGACCTGAGCGTCGAAGTGGAGGAAGCCTCCGCGACGCTGGGCGCGTCTCGCTCGACGACGATCTCGAGGGTCATCTTCCCTTCCATCCTTCCCGCGATCCTCACCGGCTTCTCGATGGCCTTCGCCAGGGCCGTCGGCGAATACGGCTCGGTCATCTTCATCGCGGGCAACATCCCGCGCCAGACCGAGATCCTGCCGCTGCTCATCGTCTTCCGGCTGGAGGAGCGCGAATACGCGGCGGCGGCGGCCATCGCGGCGGTTATGCTGACGGTCTCCTTCGCCATCCTTCTCGCCGTCAACCTGATCCAGGTCTGGAGCAACCGGAGGTTCGGCCATGGCTGACGCGGCATTCGACGCATCGCTTGCGAGCCGGCCCGTCGCCGGGCGCTCGCCCATCACCGAGCCCCGCTACGTCAGGGTCGTGCTGATCGCGCTGGTCTTCATCCTGCTCGCGCTGTTCCTCGTCGTGCCGCTGGTCTCGGTGTTCGTGCAGGCGCTGGCGTTGGGGATCGGACCGGCGCTGTCGACCTTCAGCGACGCCGACGCGATCTCCGCCATCGGGCTGACGCTGCTCGTCGCGGCAATCGCGGTTCCCTGCAATCTCGTCTTCGGCGTCGCGGCGGCATGGGCGATCGCCAAGTACCGCTTTCCCGGCCGCGCTTTTCTCGTCACGCTGATCGACCTGCCGTTCTCGGTCTCCCCGGTCGTTGCGGGCCTCGTCTACGTGCTTCTGCTCGGCCCGTTCACGCCGATCGGGGCATGGCTGCTCGCAGACTACGGCGTGCGCATCATCTTCGCCGTGCCGGGGGTGGTGCTGGCCACCATCTTCGTGACCTTCCCCTTCATCGCGCGCGAACTCATCCCGCTGATGCAGGACCAGGGAACGGGCGACGAGGAGGCCGCGTTGTCGCTCGGCGCGTCTGGCTGGCAGACCTTCCGGCACGTCACGCTGCCCAACGTCAAATGGGCGCTGCTCTACGGCGTGCTGCTCTGCAACGCGCGCGCCATGGGCGAGTTCGGCGCCGTCGCCGTCATCTCCGGCAAGCTCAGGGGCGAGACCGTCACCATGCCGCTGCAGATCGAGCTATACTACCAGGAATTCCGGGCGCTGGCGCAGGTCTCCGCCTTCAGCATGGCCGCCGTGCTCGCCGGGCTCGCGCTGGTGACGCTGGCGATCAAGACCTGGCTCGAATGGCGTTACGCCGACCAGCTCGCCGCCACGCGCGCCGGCCATTGAGGAGAAGTCGATGGAACTCAAGATCCGCAACGTCCGCAAGGAGTTCGACCGGTTCCCGGCGCTCAACGACGTCTCGCTCGACATTCGCTCGGGCGAACTGATCGCGCTGCTCGGGCCGTCCGGCTCCGGCAAGACGACGCTGCTCAGGCTGATCGCCGGGCTGGATTTCCCGACCGACGGCGCGATCCTGTTCGGAGACGAGGACGCATCGCGCAAGTCTGTCCAGGAGCGCAATGTCGGCTTTGTCTTCCAGCACTACGCGCTTTTTCGCCACATGAGCGTGGCCGACAATATCGGCTTCGGGCTCAAGGTGCGCCCGGCTGCTTCGCGGCCGCCCAAGTCCGAGATCCGGCGGCGCGCGCTCGAACTGCTCGACCTCGTCCAGCTTTCTGGGCTGGAAAAGCGCTATCCGAGCCAGCTTTCCGGCGGGCAGCGGCAGCGCGTGGCCTTGGCGCGCGCACTCGCCATCGAGCCCCGCGTGCTTCTGCTCGACGAGCCCTTCGGCGCGCTCGACGCACAGGTGCGCCGCGAACTGCGGCGCTGGTTGCGCGAAATCCACGACGCGACCGGCCATACAACGGTCTTCGTCACCCACGACCAGGAGGAGGCGCTGGAACTCGCCGACCGCGTGGTCGTCATGAGCCAGGGCCGAATCGAGCAGGTGGGTTCGGCCGACGACGTCTACGACCATCCGGTCTCGCCCTTCGTCTACGGCTTCATCGGCGAATCCAGCGTGCTTCCCGTCAAGGTGGAGGGCGGCCAGGTCTGGCTCGAGGACAGAACCGTCGGGCTCGCCGTGCCGGGCATGAGGGACGGTCCCGCAACGCTTCATTTCCGGCCGCACGACGTCGAACTGCTCGAGGGCTGCGGTGGCTGCATCGCAGGCACGGTCGCAGCAAGCCGCCGGGTGGCCGGCACGCGGCGCGTCGAGCTGGAGATCGGCGGCGCGCGGCATCGCGTGGAGATCGAGCTCCCGGTCGATCACTCCGCTTCCGGCCGCAGCCGCATCGCCTTCAGGCCGAGGCGATGGAAGGTGTTCGCCGAGGATGGCGGTGTGGAAGGAGAGGCCACGGCCTCCGGGGGGCCGGTGCTGACCGCCTCCGCCGCCTGAGCCGAACGCCCTGCGGCGCCGATCCGTCCCGGCTCAGTGGAAGTCGCGCGATTTCGGAAGCATGCGCAAATTGCGCGGGTGGCCGTGGCCGGGACCGCGCGGAGCCTGGGGGCGCAGGATCTCGTCGGCGCGGGCGAATTGCGGCTCCGCGCGATGGATGCTCGACAGCCGTTCGAGTTCGCTCGTGCGGTCGATGACGGCGGTGGCGATCAGATGAACCACGCCCTCGCGGCTCTTCTGGACGTTGGCCTCCACGAGGGCGAGACGGGCCGACATGATCGGCCGCCGGTAGCGCTCGAACCGGCGCGCCCAGACGAGCGCGTTGGCGACGCCCGTCTCGTCCTCCAGCGTCATGAAGATGGCGTTGCCCTTGCCGGGCCGCTGGCGGATCAGCACGATGCCGGCCACCTTCGCGCGTGCGCCGTCGGGCAGGCGCGCCAGGCCGGCGCAGCTGACGACGCCTTCGCGGTCGAAGACCGGGCGCAGGAAGACCATCGGATGCGCCTTCAGGGACAGCCGCGTGGTCTGGTAGTCCGCGACCACATGCTCGCGGAGCTGCATGGGCGGAAGCGCGACCGCCTCCTCGCCGGGGAGTTCGCGCTGGTCGGCGGCGGCGAAGAGGGGCAGCGGCTCGTCTTCCGGAAGCCTGCGCACGGCCCACAGGGCGGCGCGCCGGTCCAGCCCGATCGAGCGCATGGCGTCGGCATCGGCCAGGAGCCTCAGCGCCCGGTGCGGGAGGCGGGCGAGCCGCCACGGGTCTTCGACCGTTGCGAAGCCTGAACCGCGTGCCGCCTCCAGGCGGTCCGACCAGTCCTCGTGGAAGCCATCGAGCTGGCGCAGGCCGATGCGCAGGGCGAAGTACCTCCCCGTCGCCGGTTCGAGCGTATTGTCGTGGCGGCTGTGGTTGATGTCGGCGGGGCGCAGTTCCACGCCGTGTTCACGCGCGTCGCGCACGATCTGGGCCGGCGCGTAGAAGCCCATGGGCTGGGAGTTGAGCAGCGCGCAGGCGAAGACCTCGGGATAGTGGTGCTTGATCCAGGCCGAGACGTAGACCAGCCGCGCGAACGAGGCGGCGTGGCTCTCGGGGAAGCCGTATTCGCCAAAACCCTTGATCTGGTCGAAGCAGCGCTGTGCGAAGGCGCGATCGTAGCCGCGCGCCACCATGCGCTCCACCATCAGCGCCTCGAAGCGATGGATGGTGCCGTTGTGCCGGAAAGTCGCCATGGCCTTGCGAAGCTGGTTGGCCTCCACATCGGAAAACTCCGCCGCCACCATGGCGATCTTCATCGCCTGTTCCTGGAAGAGCGGCACGCCCAGCGTCCGGTCGAGCACCTTCCTCAGTTCGTCGGGATCGTGCGGCGGACCGGGCGAGGGGTACTCCACCTTCTCCTCGCCGTTGCGTCGACGCAGATAGGGATGGACCATGTCGCCCTGGATGGGACCGGGCCTGACGATGGCGACCTGGATGACGAGGTCGTAGAACCTCTCGGGCCGCAGCCTCGGCAGCATGTTGATCTGGGCGCGGCTCTCCACCTGGAAGACGCCGATGGAATCGCCCTTCTTGAGCATGTGGTAGACATCGTCGTCGTGACTTATGTCAGCCAGTCCAACGACTTTGCCATAATGCTTCTCCAGAAGATCGAAGCTCTTGCGGATGCAGGTAAGCATGCCCAGCGCCAGCACGTCGACCTTCATGATGCCCAGCCGGTCGATGTCGTCCTTGTCCCATTCGATGAAGGTGCGGTCCTCCATCGCTGCGTTGCCGATCGGTACGGTCTCGTCGAGGCGTCCGCGCGCGAGCACGAAGCCGCCGACATGCTGGGACAGGTGGCGCGGAAAGTTGAGCAGCCGCCCGGCGAAGCCGACCGCGCGGGCGATGACGGGATTGTCGGGGTCGAGGCCGGCCTCGCGGATGCGCGCGTCGGGCAGCGTGTCGCGGCTCCAGCTTCCCCAGACCGTGCCGGCGATGCGCGCCGTGACGTCCTCGCTCAGCCCCATCACCTTGCCTACCTCGCGGATGGCGCTCTTGGGCCGGTAGTGGATGACGGTGGCGGCGATACCGGCGCGGTGCCGGCCATAGCGTTCGTAGATGTGCTGGATCACCTCCTCGCGCCGCTCGTGCTCGAAATCGACGTCGATGTCGGGCGGCTCGCCGCGCTTTTCGGAGATGAAGCGGGCGAACAGGAGCTCGTGCTCGGCAGGGTTCACCGAGGTGATGCCGAGCGCGTAGCAGACGGCGGAATTGGCCGCCGAGCCGCGGCCCTGGCACAGAATTCCCCTGTTCTCGGCGAACTGGACGATGTCGTAGATGGTCAGGAAGTAGCGCGCATAGTCGAGCCGCGCGATCAGCGCCAGCTCGGCTTCGATCAGCCCGCGCACCTTGTCGGGAACGCCATCGGGATAGCGCCACGCCGCGCGGCGCCAGGTCAGTTCCTCCAGCCATGGCTGCGGCGCCCAGCCTGGCGGCACCGGCTCGTCGGGATATTCGTAACGGAGCTGGTCGAGGCTGAAATCGACGCGCGAAAGCAGGGTCGCGGTCTCTTCCAGCGCCTGGGGAATGTCGCGGTAGAGCCGCGCCATGTCACGCGCGCTCTTCAGGTGGCGCTCGGCATTGGCGTGGAGCAGCCGGCCCGCCCGGTCGATCGTCACGCCTTCGCGGATGCAGGTCAGCACGTCCTGGAGGTCGCGCTCCGAGGGCGCGTGGTAGAGCGCGTCGTTGGCGGCCAGCAGCGGCACGCGGGCCCCCGCGGCGAGGCCGGCCAGCCGGGCGAGCCGGCGCCGGTCGTCGCCGCGATAGAGCATCGGCGCGGCGAGCCAGAGGCCGGCCGGTCCCGCTTCGCCGAGCCTTGCCAGGAGGTCGGGGAGGGGAGATTGCCCCGCATCCGGCACTGCGACGAGGAGCAGTGAGCGGCAGTGGCCGAGAAGGTCGTCGAGCCGCAGGATACAGTCCCCCTTCTCCGCACGGCGGTTGCCGATGGTGAGAAGCCGGCACAGATCGCCCCAACCCTTGCGGTCCTCCGGATAGGCGACGATGTCAGGCGTGCCGTCCGCGAAGGCGAGACGCGCGCCGACGGCGAGCCTGAAGGCGCCGGCCCGGGCCTTCATCTCCTCCTGGGTGAAGGGGATGACGAGGCCCGTCTCCCGCTCCATCCAGGAATATTCGCCGGGGCCGGAGCCGTCGCGCACCTTCTCGGCCAGCACTTCGCCCCTGCGCAGGTCCTCCAGCGCGCCGTGGGCGCGCACCACGCCGGCCACCGTGTTGCGGTCGGCGATACCGATGCCCGAATGGTCCAGCAGGAGGGCCGCCAGCACCATGTCCTGCGGATGGGAGGCGCCGCGCAGGAAGGAGAAGTTCGTCGCCGCGACGAGTTCGGCATAGGCACTCATGCGAAGAGCCCGTGGATGAACCAGGCCGGCCGGTCCGTCTCTCGGCCGTAGATGCCTTCGCGGAACAGCCAGAAGCGGCGGCCCTGCCGATCTTCCACGCGATAGTAGTCGCGCGAGCGGGCATCGGGATCGCGCCACCATTCGGCCGCGATGCGCTCTGGCCCCTCTGCGCGGGCGATCTCGTGGAGAACGCGCCGCCAGCGAAACCGGAAGGGCGGGCCTTCGGGCACCTCGGCCATGGTTTCGACCGGTTGCGGCGGGTTGAAGATGAGGATGGGTCGCGTGGGTGGCTGGTCGGGAGCGGGCACCGGCCAGTCGTCATGGCGGGCGCCGGCCGCGATCGCCGGCCTGAGCCGTACGGCACGCTCGGGCAGGTGGCTCTCCAACGCCTCGAAGCGCTCCACCGCGTCCGCGCCGAAACGCGCGGTGAGCCGGTCGACGAGATCGGCGAGCGCGATGTCTCCGCTCACCCGGCCGTCGAGCTCCGCCTGGAGTGGGCGCGCCTCCTCGTCTGCCAGCGCTGCAAGACGGATCATGTCGAAGCCGAAGCCGGGATCGAGCGGATCGGCGAGCGCGTCGAGCCGCATGGCGAACAGTCTCGACAGCGCCGTGGGGTCGCGCAGCGGCCGTCCGGACAGCGCGCGGATGCGCCGCGTGGCGCCGTCTGCGCGGAAGAAGCTCGCCTCGAAGACGCGCCCGCCCCTCACGGCCGTGTCGAGCCGGGCGCACAGGTCGCGGGCGAGCGCGCCGAGGGCATTGGTGACGTCCTCTTCAAGCCCGATCGGCTCGGCGAAGCGGCACTCGACGAAGAATTCGGGCAAGGGGCGACGCGGCGTCGCGGGCGGGTCGATCTCGCCCAGCACCGCGGAAAGCCGCTCCACCATCGACTGCCCGAAGCGGGCGGCGAGCGGCTTCCTCGGCAGCGCGGCCAGATCGGAGATGCGGGAAAGGCCGGCCCTGCGCAGCGCCAGCGCCTTGTCGGCGTCGAGTTCGAGGGCAGCGACGGGCAGGGCCGAGACCGTCTGCCGGAGTTCGTCCCCGGCGATGACGGCCGGCTTGCCGAAACGGGAGACCGCGCGCGCGGCCGCCGCGGTCGTCGCCACCGCCCAGCGCAGGGCGAAACCCTTGTCATGAAGCCGCGCGGCAAGGTCGCCGGCAAGCATCGCCTCGCCGCCGAAAAGATGCGCCGACCCCGAAACCTCCAGCAGGAGCCCGTCGGGCGGCTCCTCGATCACCACCGGCGTATAGCGGTCGCACCATTCGGCGATCGTGCCGAGAAGGGCGCGGTCGCGCTCCGGCTCGTGCTCGCGCACTGCGATCCGCGGCACGCGTGCGCGCGCATCGGCCAGCGCGAGCCCCGGGGCCAGGCCGAGCGATGCCGCGGACGCATCCACGGCCACCAGGCGCATGGCGCCGCCTTCGCGGGCCGCCACGACGAGCGGGCGCTCATCCGGCCTCGCGCCATGGCGTCTGGCCAGCCGGCGCAGCCGGTCCGTGGGCAGGAAGGGAAACCACAGGGCGCAATAGCGCTTCGGGAGCAAAACGCTGTTCGACACGACACCACTCCAGTCGCCATGAAAGACCTTCCCGGCCGGCCCGGTTGCGCGACAGCGTCACCTCGAAGGCCGGCGCGCCGGGCGCATTTGCCTCCAGCGCGTGCGAGGGGGAAGCCGCGATCCGCCATCGGGTGAGCGCGGCGCTCGCCGCCTTCCTCGGCGGCGTGCGCAGCATGAAAAGGGTCGTGCCGCTCCTTTCGGCGGCCAGTGCCAGCCTTCGCGTCGCCGTCAGGTCGAGCAGGGGCGGTTCCCCGCAGGGCTCGATGACGAGGGCGCCGAGCGCGGGGCAGCCGGCGGCCTCGATCCCGGCCCGCAGCAGGCTTTTGGCGTCGCGCAGGCGCAGCTGCACGATGCGGCCGGCCGCGAGCCCCATTCCGGCAAGGCCGGGCGCATAGAGACCGCCCGTCTCGGCTTCCCCATGGGCCTGCCTGATCCAGACCACGCCGCCGGGCTCGGCCTTCGCATGGCTGCCCTTCGCGGCCGGGTCGTCAAGGCCGGCGCGCAGGCACAGACCCGCCACGAAGCCGGCGGCCGCGCCCGCGTCCCCCGCCTCGGCGGGCACGATCTCATGCAATGCGCCACGGCACAGCCCACCGCCCAAAGCCCGGTCGACCCCGGGCGTGCCCAGGGTGACGCGCTTGTGCGGGGCATCGGGGCGCGCAGGCCCGAGGGCGGACAATATCTGCCGTAGCGCATGGATATCCCTTTGGGCATCCATCGCTAATGTTCCTATTTTGTTCTATTAAAGGCCCAGCAGCCGGCAGAGTCAATGCGGGTCTTTTGGTGAGGACATGAGAGGCGTCGATACAGGGACCGGCGCTGGCGGCCGCCGTGCCGCCCGTATCGCGAGGTCGCCCGCGTCAGCGCGCCAAAAGCACCGGCATCGGCGGGGCCTCCAGCATGGTGCGGGTGACGCCGCCGAAGATGCGCTCGCGCAGGCGCGAATGCCCGTATGCGCCCATGACGATCAGTTCCGCGCCGCAATCCGTCGCGTGCCTCGCCAGCGTGGCGGCGACGCCCCTGTTTTCCGAAGGGATTCGGTCGAGGGACACTTTCGCCCCGTGCCGCGCCAGCCATGTCGCGGCGTCGGCGCCGGGCTCCTCACCATGCGCGGTGTCGTCCTGGACAGGATCGACCAGCACGATGTGCACGGCCTCGGCGCCGGCCAGCAGCGGCAGTGCCTCCCGCGCGGCGCGCGCGGCTTCGACGCGGTGGTCCCACGCCACCATCACCCGGCGGGGCGCGAGCGTCGGCCGGCTACCTTCCGGCACCACCAGGAGCGGGCGCCCGGAAGAAAACAGCGCGCCCTCGACCGCCTTCTCGCCGACGAGGCCAGTGGAGGAGAGATCCGGACCGATCACCGTCAGGTCCGCGTAGCGTGCCCGTCGTCCGATGACCTCGTCGGCGCTGCCGGGCTCGGGGTAGTCGCTCGTCACGTCGCCGGGGGTACCGCCCTTGGCCAGCCAGTCATTGAGGGACTTCACCCGCGCCTCGATCTCGTCGAGATCGGTCTGACGCCCCGCCAGCCATACGTCTGGCGCCACGATGCCGAATTCGCCGACGGGCGGCGGCGCGGCCAGCGCCATCACGAGGATCGACAGGTGCGCGCCTGTCCCTTCTGCGAGCGTGCGGACGATCTCCAGGTCTTCGTTGCCCCTGTGCGGGGTCGTCACGGTAAGGATCGTCCTGAAGGACATGGCGCTTCTCCCTTTCCACGGTCCGATGGAACGTCGCCATCATCGGCCCGTGGAAAGCTTCGCGCCTTGCGCTGGATCAACCCATGCGCGCTGTCGCGCGATGCCGCGTCAACCGAGAATGCCCGGCAGTCGCAGCCCGTTCTCGCGCGCGCACTCGAGCGCGCTCTCGTAGCCCGCGTCCGCGTGCCGCCATACGCCCGATGCCGGGTCGTTCCAAAGGACGCGCTCGAGCCGCTTCGCCGCCTCGGGCGTTCCATCCGCCACGATCACCACGCCCGCATGCTGGCTGAAGCCCATGCCGACGCCGCCGCCATGGTGAAGGCTGACCCAGGTCGCGCCCGACGCGGTGTTGACCAGCGCGTTGAGCAGCGGCCAGTCGGAGACGGCGTCCGAGCCGTCCTTCATCGCCTCCGTCTCGCGGTTGGGGCTCGCTACGGAGCCTGAGTCCAGATGGTCGCGGCCGATGACGATCGGCGCCTTCAGTTCGCCGCTCGCCACCATCTCGTTGAACATCAGCCCGGCGCGGTGGCGGTCGCCGAGGCCGATCCAGCATATGCGGGCGGGAAGCCCCTGGAAGGCGATGCGCTCGCGGGCCATGTCCAGCCAGCGATGAAGATGCTCGTTCTCCGGGAACAGCCGCTTCATCGCCGCGTCGGTCCGGTAGATGTCCTCCGGGTCGCCCGACAGCGCGCACCAGCGGAAGGGGCCTATCCCCTTGCAGAATAGCGGGCGGATATAGGCCGGGACGAAGCCGGGGAAGGCGAAGGCGTTCTCCAGCCCCTCGTCGCGCGCCACCTGGCGGATGTTGTTGCCGTAGTCGAGCGTCGGCACGCCGGCGTTCCAGAATTCGACCATCGCGGCGACATGCGCCTTCATCGAGGCGCGCGCGGCCTTCTCCACCGCGCCCGCGTCGCTTTCCTGCCTCGCGCGCCATTCCGCCACCGACCAGCCGGCGGGGCAGTAGCCGTGCAGGGGATCGTGGGCCGAGGTCTGGTCGGTCACGATGTCGGGCCGCCCGTTGGGCATCGCCTCGCCCGCCTTCATGCGGCGCGCCAGCTCCACGAATACATCGGCCGCGTTGCCGAGCAGGCCGACCGACTTCGCCTCGCCCTTCGTCGTCCATTCCCCGATCAGTCCGAGCGCCTCGTCCAGCGTATGCGCCTTGGCGTCGAGGTAGCGGGTGCGGATGCGGAAATCGATGCGCGTCTCGTCCACTTCGACAGCGAGGCAGCAGGCGCCGGCCATCGCGGCGGCCAGCGGCTGCGCGCCGCCCATGCCGCCGAGTCCTCCGGTGAGGATCCACTTTCCCTTCAGGCTGCCGCCATAGTGCTGGCGCCCGGCTTCCGCGAAGGTCTCGTAGGTGCCCTGGACGATGCCCTGGGTGCCGATATAGATCCAGCTTCCGGCCGTCATCTGGCCGTACATCATCAGGCCCTTGCGGTCCAACTCGTTGAAATGCTGCCAGTTCGCCCAGTTCGGCACGAGGTTCGAATTGGCGATCAGGACGCGCGGCGCATCCGGGTGCGTCCGCACGATTGCCACCGGCTTGCCGGACTGGACCACCAGCGTCTCGTCCGCCTCCAGTTCCTTCAGCGAGGCGACGATGCGGTCGAAATCCTCCCAGCTCCGTGCCGCGCGCCCGATGCCGCCATACACGACGAGTTCGTGCGGGTTCTCCGCCACGTCGGGGTGGAGATTATTCATCAGCATGCGCATCGGCGCCTCGGTGAGCCAGCTCTTGGCGCTGATCTCGGTGCCCGTGGGCGGGTAGACGTCGCGGATGTTGTGGCGCGTGTTCATCTTGGTCTCCCTCAAACGAGCGCGCCGGAGCGCGCGATGTGGTCCAGATCGGCGAGGATCGTGCCGAGCACGGCGCGCAGGCGTTCCGCCCGGGCCGGATCGTAGCTCCAGGGGGCGACCTCGCGCTCGAGATAGGCGCGTTGGGCGAGTTCCATCTGTATGGCGTGGACACCTTCGCGGGGCCGCCCGTAATGCCGCGTCGTCCAGCCGCCCCTGAACCGGCCGTTCACCACAGTGTCGTGGCCGGCCGCCGATCGGCAGATTTCCGCGGTGCGGTCGGTGATCGTCGCGGCGCAGGTCGCGCCGTCGTCCGTGCCGATCGAGAATACCGGCAGAACGCCTTGGAACAGAAAAGGAATCTCGGACCTGATCGAGTGGCAGTCATAGAGCAGCGCGATGCCGTGGCGCGCCTTCACGCGGTCGATCTCCGCTGCGAGCGCCGCGTGGTAGGGGTCGTGCCAGGCACGTCGCCGCTCGCCGATCTCGTCTTGCGAGGGCTCCTCTCCGTCGCGCCATATCGGGTGGCCGTCGAAATCGCTCGTCGGACACAGGCCCGTCGTGTTCTGCCCGGGATAAAGCGACGCGCCAGCCGGGTCGCGATTGGCGTCGATCGCATAGCGGTGGACGTTGGAGCGCACGACCGTCACGCCGGCAAGCAGGCCATCGTAGAGGCGACCGATATGCCAGTCCGTGTCTGCGAGCGCCCGGCCGTTGTCGTTCAGGCGGCCGACGAGCGCATCGGGCAGCCATGTGCCGCCATGCGGTTGGCCGAGGATCACCGGCCCGTCTCCCGGGATGACCTCGAAAGGGGTCATGGCGCGAGCTCCGGCAGCGCCACGCCAGCCGAGCGCGCGATGGCGCCGTCGGCGATCAGGCGCGCCGCGCGTTCGATGTCGTCGGCGAGGTAGCGATCCTCGCCCAGCGTCGCGACGTCGTCGCGCAGGCGTGCGAGTACCGACTGGAGAGGCGGCGACGTCTTGAGCGGCGCCCGGAATTCGACGCCCTGCGCCGCGCACAACATCTCCACCCCGAGGATACGGCCGAGATTCTCCGTCATGCGTCCGAGCCGGCGGGCGCCGTGGGCAGCCATGCTGACATGGTCTTCCTGGTTGGCGGAGGTCGGCGTCGAATCCGTCACGCACGGATTGGCCAGGTGCTTGTTCTCGCTCATCAGCGCCGCCGTCGTCACTTCGGCGATCATGAAGCCGGAATTCAGCCCCGGATCGGGCGTCAGGAAGGGCGGCAGGTCGAAGGAGAGGGTGGGGTCGACCATCAGCGCGACGCGGCGCTGCGCGATGGCGCCGATCTCGCTGACGGCGAGGGCGATCATATCGGCTGCGAAACCGACCGGCTCGGCATGGAAGTTGCCGCCCGATACGATCATGTCGCTCTCGACCAGCACCAGCGGATTGTCGGTCGCGGCGTTGGCCTCGATCTCGAGCGTGCGCGCGGCCTGCCGCAGCACGTCCATCGCCGCGCCCGTCACCTGCGGCTGGCAGCGGATGCAGTAGGGGTCCTGCACACGGCTGTCGCCCTCGCGATGGCTTTCGCGGATGGCGGAGCCGTCGAGCAGGGCGCGCATCGTGGCGGCCGCCTCGATCTGGCCCGCATGGCCACGCAGCGCGTGGATTTCGGGCTGCAGCGGCGCGGTGGAGCCCATGATCGCGTCGGTCGAAAGCGCGGAGACGACCAGCGCGCCCTGCGCGGCGGTCCAGGCCTCGAACAGGCCTGCGAGCGCGAAGGCGGTCGAGAACTGCGTGCCGTTGATCAGCGCGAGGCCCTCCTTGGGTCCGAGCGCGATCGGCGAAAGCCCCGCCGTTTCAAGCGCTTTTCCGCCGGGCATGATGCGTCCGCCGAACTCGGCATGGCCGGCCCCGATCATGACGGCCGCCATGTGGGCGAGCGGCGCGAGGTCACCGGAAGCGCCCACGGAGCCCTGCGCCGGCACCACCGGCGTGACCCCGCGCGCAAGCATTCCCTGGATGAGCTCGATCAGCTCCCATCGCACGCCAGAGGCTCCGCGCCCGAGCGACAGCAGCTTCAGCGCCATCATCAGGCGGGTGTGCCGGCGCGGGATCGCCTCGCCGACGCCGCAGCAATGCGACAGGATGAGGTTCCTCTGCAGCGTCGCGGTGTCCTCAGGCGCGATCTTGACGCTGGCGAGCTTCCCGAAGCCCGTATTGACGCCGTAGACGGCCTCGCCGCCGCGCGCGGCCGCCGCCACCCGGGCGCTGGCTGCGTCCACTGCCGGACGGGCCGAGGCGGGCAGTTCGGCCGGCAACTCGTCGCGATAGAGACGTTCGAGCTGGGCGAGCGTCGTGGCGCCGGGAAGGAGTATTTCAGGCGTCAATGCGGCCTCCGTACATGCGGGCGTGAAGGGGTGTCGCGCCGATCCGGTAGGAAAGTTCGGCGGGTGCGCGCGCCTCCCAGATGGCGAGGTCGGCGCGCATGCCGGGCGCGATCTTGCCGCGGTCGGCAAGGCCGAGCGCGCGCGCAGCATTGGCGGTCGCACCCGACAGGGCCTCCTCGGGCGTCATGCGGAACAGCGTGCAGGCCATGTTCATGGCGAGCAACAGCGACGTCATCGGCGAGGTGCCGGGGTTGCAGTCGGTGGCGACCGCCATCGGCACGCCATGGCGGCGAAGGAGTTCGACCGGCGGCGCCTGGCGCTCGCGCAGCGCATAGAAAGCGCCGGGCAGCAGCACCGCCACGGTCCCGGCCCCCGCCATCGCCTCAACGCCGGCCTCGTCGAGATGTTCGAGATGATCGGCCGACAGCGCGCCGTGGCGGGCGGCCAGCGCGGCGGCACCCAGATTGGACAATTGCTCGGCATGGAGCTTGACCGGCAGGCCGAGCTGGGCGGCAGCCTCGAAGACGCGGGCGATCTGGCCGGTCGAGAAGGCTATTCCCTCGCAGAACCCGTCGACCGCGTCGACCAGCCCCTCGCCGGCCGCTTGGCGCAGGGCCGGAATCGCCACTTCGGTCAGGTAGTCGTCATGCCTGCCGCGATATTCCGGCGGCACGGTGTGGGCGCCGAGGAAGCTCGTGACGACCGAGACGTGCCGCACCGTCGCGATGCGCCGCGCGACCCGCAGCATCCGCAACTCTGTCTCCACGTCGAGCCCGTATCCGGACTTCACCTCGATCGTGGTCACGCCCTGGCCCAGCATCTGGTCGACGCGCAAAAGCGCGGCGTCGAGAAGCTCGTCCTCGCTCGCGCCACGGGTGGCGGACACGGTGGAGACGATGCCGCCGCCGGCCCGCGCGATCTCCTCGTAGGAGGCGCCTTCGAGCCGCATCTCGAATTCCCGCGCCCTGTTGCCGCCGAAGACGAGATGCGTGTGGCAGTCGATCAGCCCCGGCGTCACCAGCCTTCCGCCGGCATCGACCCGCGGGCCGGTCGCGCCGGGCAGCTCAGCCTCGGGCCCGACCCAGGCGATGCGGTCGCCCTCGATCACGATCGCCGCCCCTTCGACCACGGCGTTGCCGCTGGTCATCGCGGCCACTGTGGCGTTGCTGACGATCATCTTTTCCGGCCTTGTTTGGTCTGGACTAATGGGATATTATGTCTGTACATAATAGACTGTCAAGGCGGAATGCGCGATGACGACGATCCGGGCGCGGCAGGCGCTGCTTCCTGAAGGCTGGCGGGACGACGTAAGCGTTGAAGTCGGCGCCGACGGCCGCATCGCCTCGGTCTCGGCGGGAGCCGGCGGCCCGGTCGACCACACGGTCGGCGTCCTCGTTCCCGCCCCCGCCAACAGCCATTCCCACGCCTTCCAGCGCGCCATGGCAGGGCTGACGGAGCGCCGGGGGCAGAACCCGTCGGACAGCTTCTGGACCTGGCGGCGACTCATGTACCGTTTCCTCGACGCCATCACGCCCGACCAGGCCGAGGCCATCGCGGCCTATGTCCAGATGGAGATGCTGGAGGCCGGCTACGCCACCAATGTCGAATTCCACTACCTTCACCACCGGCCGGACGGCGCGCCCTACGACGACCTGGCGGAGATGTCGGCGCGCATCGCCGCCGCCGCCGCCACGACGGGCATCGGCCTGACCCTGCTGCCCGTCTCCTACCGCTTCGGCGGATGCGATCGTCGTCCGCTCGGGCCGGGCCAGCGCCGCTTCGGCAACGATCCGGAACGCTATGCCCGGCTCGTCGCGGAGGCGGGAAAGTCGATACGCGGTCTGCCGGCCGACACCGTGCTGGGCGTCGCCCCGCATTCGCTGCGCGCCGTCGCGCTCGAGGATATCGCCCCGCTCGCTGCGCTCCTGCCCGAAGCGCCGATCCACATGCATCTTGCCGAGACGGTCGGCGAGGTGGACGAGGTGCGCGCGGCGTACGGCGCACGGCCCGTCGAACTCATGCTCGACCGTCTTGGCCCTTCGCCGCGCTGGTGCCTCATCCATCTCACGCAGATGACGCCGCACGAGACGGAGGCGCTTGCAAAATCCGGCGCGGTCGCGGGCCTGTGCCCGCTCACCGAGGCCAGCCTCGGCGACGGCATCTTCGCGGGAACCGGCTGGATGGCGGCGGGCGGCGCGATCTCGCTCGGCTCCGACAGCAACATCCGCATCTCGCTGGCCGAGGAACTGCGCCAGCTCGACACGACGCAACGTCTGCGCGACCACAGCCGTGCGGCGCTGGCGACCGCAACCAGATCGACCGGCCGGCGTCTGCTCGAAGCCGTCGCGGCGGGCGGCGCCAGGGCTGCCGGCCGCGGCACGGGCGCCATCGAATCCGGCCGGTGGGCCGATCTCCTGGCGCTCGACACGGCCCATCCCGACCTCGAGGGTCTCGTCGGCGATACGATCCTCGATGCCTTCGCCTTCGCTGGCGCGAGCGACATGGTTGCCGACGTCTGGGCGGCCGGGCGACACATGGTGCGGGGAGGGCGCCATATACGTCGCGAGGCGATCCTGGCCGGCTACCGCGGGGCGGTGCGCCCGCTGCGCGAAGGGCTGTGAATCAGTAGCGGGTCGTCATGCGGTGGCCGCGCCGGTGCACGAGCCTGACATAGGTGACAGCGTTTCCGTCCCAGCGTGTCGCGCGCTCGACCTGCAAGAGCGCGTCGCCGGCATCGCAGGCCAGGTGCCCGGCAAGGGCGGCGTCGGCGAAGGTGGCCGAAATGGCGATCTCGACCTCGGAGAAGGGCACCTGCGCCACCAGCCATTCGTTCGGCCCGACCGTCGAGAAGTCCTGGCTCGCCGCCTCCGGCAGCAGCGCGACGTTGATCCAGCGATCCTCGTACTGGTAGGGCGCGCCGTCGGCGAAATGGACGCAGACGAGATGGCGCAACCTCGCCCCCGCCGGCAGGCCCATGCGGCCGCGCAGCCAGTCCGGCGCCCTGGCGATCTCGTCGCCGATCAGCGCGTAGCGATACGCCGCGCCGCGTTCCTCGATCTCGCGACGCACGATCGGGATGTCGAAGCGCGCCTGCCGGACCGGCGCGATGCGGACGCGCGATCCCGACTTGCGCTTGCGCTCGATGATGCCTTCCTCGGCGAGTTCGCGCATCGCCCGGTTCACCGTCGCGCGGGCGGCGCCGTAGGTTTCCGCCAGGTCGAGCTCGCTCGGGATCGCGCTTCCGGGCTTCCAGTCGCCCCGCGTGATCTTGCCGAGAATGTCGGCCTTGATGTCGCGATAGGTCGCGTTCACGCGATGCCCCACTCCGTCGAGCCCGGAAATTACATCTAGACATAAATGTATTCAACAGCAGACAAAACCGACAGGTGGCGATGCGCTCATGAAGCGTTTCCACACGGCGAAATTAACCTTTTGTTAACCAAATCACCGATAGACCAGAGCGAGGGAAAATTAACGAAGATCACCCAAATGTTAACCGCCCCACGGCCGATCCGTCTCAAGGGTCGTTCATTCCTTGCGCTCGTGCTCACGCCGGAGCTGCCCTTCGAGTACTGGCTGGTCCGCCTCGACGATCTGGCGGCCCGCTCCGCCGGTTTCTTCCTGCGAAGGCCGGTCGTGCTCGACGTCGCCGATCTCGACATCGACCGCCAGGAACTGCGCTCGCTGGTCGACGCGCTCGGCACACGCAACGTGCGGATCATGGGTATCGAAGGCGCCCGGGCCTCGCTGCTCGACGCCAACCTGCCGCCGGCGATGACCGACGGCCGGCCGGCCTCCGACTTCGAGCCGCCTGCCGAATCCGAAGCGACGGCTACTGCCGCGGAGGATGCGCCGAGCGTTCCGCGCGTCGGACGGCTCGAGCCGCAGGCGCCCAAGGGCACGCCCTCGATCATCGTCTCCGAGCCGGTGCGTTCCGGCCAGTCGATATTCTTTCCCGAGGGTGACGTCACCGTCGTCGGATCGGTCGCGTCCGGCGCCGAAATCGTCGCCGGTGGCTCGATCCACATCTACGGGACACTCAGGGGGCGGGCGCTGGCCGGCACCATGGGCAATGCTTCGGCGCGCATCTTCTGCCGCAAGCTGGAGGCGGAGCTCATCGCCGTCGACGGCTTCTACAAGACGGCCGAGGATCTGGAGCCGGAACTGAAGGGAAGGGCCGTGCAGATACGGCTCGAGGGCGAGGCGATCGTGGCGGACATACTCCGGTAGGCCAGCAGGTCACCGGCAGAACAGGAGAGGGTCAATGGGCAAGGTCATCGTGGTCACATCGGGCAAGGGCGGGGTGGGCAAGACGACCTCCACGGCCGCATTGGGAGCTGCGCTCGCACAGCGCGGCGACAAGGTCGTCGTCGTGGATTTCGACGTCGGCCTGCGCAATCTCGATCTGGTCATGGGCGCCGAGCGGCGCGTGGTCTACGACCTCGTCAACGTCATCCAGGGCGATGCCAAGCTGACCCAGGCGCTGATCCGCGACAAGCGGGTCGAAACGCTCTATCTGCTGCCGGCCTCGCAGACCCGCGACAAGGACAACCTCACCTCCGAAGGCGTCGAGAAGGTCGTCGCGGCGCTGAAGAAGGCATTCGACTGGGTCATCTGCGACAGCCCGGCCGGCATCGAGCGCGGCGCGACGCTGGCCATGCGCCATGCCGATATCGCCATCGTGGTGACCAATCCGGAAGTGTCGTCGGTACGCGATTCGGACCGCATCATCGGTCTGCTCGATTCCAAGACGCTGAAGGCGGAGAAGGGCGAGCGAATGGAGAAGCATCTGCTGCTCACCCGCTACAACCCGGCCCGGGCAGAGCGCGGCGACATGCTCAAGGTCGACGACGTGCTGGAGATACTGTCCATCCCGCTGCTCGGCATCATCCCCGAATCGATGGACGTTCTCAGGGCCTCCAACGTCGGCGCTCCGGTGACGCTGGCCGACGGAAGCTCGGCGCCCGCGATCGCCTATTTCGACGCCGCGCGCCGGCTCAAGGGCGAGACCGTGCCGATCACCGTTCCCGGCGAGAAGCGCGGCTTCTTCAACAAGATCTTCGGAAGGAAGGCGGCATGAGCATATTCCGTATCTTTTCCCGATCTCCCTCCGCGCCCGCTGCGCGCGAGCGCCTGCAGGTGCTGCTCGCGCACGAGCGCGTGTCGGTCAACGACAAGGACCTGGTCACGGTGCTGCGCGACGAGATCCTCGCGGTCATCGCCAAGCACATGCAGGTCGACGGCGACAAGGTCAGCGTGAAGATGGAGCGCGGCCTTCAGGTCTCGACGCTCGCCGTCGATATCGAGATCCCGTTCGACGCGGGCAAGAAGGCGGCCTGAGGGCCGCCTTCGACAAAAAGCGCGCAACCAGAAGAAGAAGGTGATGCCATGACCCGCCTCGCACTCCTCGAAAGGCTCAAGGTACTGCAGCAGATGCCGAAATACCGGGAGCGCGACATCACGACCATAAGCGCGGTGCTTTCAACGCAGGCGCTCGCGCGCCACGTGGAGGTCTGCGAAGGCGCGCTCGCGACGCCGGCGCCGATCCGCCAGGATACCGGACGCGAACGGGCGGCCTGAGCGCCGCCCCTGGCGACTTGAATGGCCCGTCGCTGCGGCGGGTCTCCTTCCCAACCGGCGAAGGCGTTCGCCGCCGTCCTACGCGCGCAGCCGGGTGCCCTCTGGGTCGAAGAACGGCATGCTGGCGACGACCGCGCGGGTCTTTCTTCCGCCGATCTCGATCAGCGTCTGTGTCCCGACAGCGTCATGCGGCATGCGCATATGTGCGGTCGCCAGCGTCACGCCGAGCGAATGGCCGTGATCGCTGTATGTCACGATGCCGGCCGTTTCGCCGTCCACCATGACCGCTGCTCCAGCCTCGGCAGGCGTGTCGCCGTCGACGACCAGTCCCGCCCAGCGTTCGTCCACGCCTTCGTCGCGCACCCGCAGGAGCGCGTCGCGTCCGACGAAATCGCCCTTGTCGAACCTGATCCAGCGGTCGAGCCCGACATGGAAGGGCGTGCGCGTCTCGTCCATGTCGATGCCGTGCGCGGGATAGCCCTTCTCGAGGCCGAGCGTGAACATCGCCAGCACCCCATAGGGCTTCAGGCCGAAATCCCGACCGGCGCCGATCAGCGTGTCCCAGACGGAAGCGGCCTCGTCGGCTGGCACGAAGAGCTCGAAGCCGAGTTCGCCGGTCACGCCGGTTCGCGAGATCATGATCCTCGTGTCGCCGATGCGCGCATGCGCGAAGGACCAGCGCTTCAGCGCGCCGAGGTCGGCATCCTCCACGATCGTGGCGAGCAACGCGCGGGAATTGGGGCCCTGAACCGTGGGGAAGGCGATCGCGGCGGTCAGGTCGGTGACGTAGACCCGGCGCCCCTCGGCATGCCGTTCCAGCCAGGGCCGTATCTTCAGCCGATTGACCGAGCCCGTCACCAGCATGAAACGCTCCTCGGCCAGGCGGAATACGGTCAGGTCGTCCATGATCCCGCCATCCTCGCGGCAGACGGTCGAGTAGCGCACCTGGCCGGGCCGCATCGCGGCGGCGTCGTTGACGATCACGCGGTTGACCAGCGCTTCTGCATCGGGACCCTTGATGTCCATCTTGCCCATCGTGCTGAGATCCTGCACGCCGACGGCCGCGCGGGTGTTGAGGTGCTCCTCCGCCACGCCCGTGTAGAAATGGGCCGAGACGAAGTTGCCGCCGACCCGGCCCATGGTGGCGCCGGTCGCGACGATGTTGGCGTAGAAGGGTGAACGTCGCTCCGCCAAGGGGTTCTCCTGTCTGTTGATGACGATCCCGGTGCGTGGCCCGAGCCACTAGGGATCGATACTTGCATATACAACCATAGGTGACCAGCCGGTCCGTTCCTGGTCGGCGACCTATGGCGAACTTCCCTCCAGCCTGTAGCGGGAGCCGGGATAGAGCAGCCTCACCGACGTTACGGGCACCGATTGCGACCACGTCCGGCGACGGATCATGAGGCAGGGCTCGATGTCCGGGATCGACAGGAGCCTGCATTCCCAGGGCTGGGCCGAGACCGCTTCGACGAGTTGATGGACGCGCGAGATCGGCGCGATCTGGGTGAGGTAGGCGTTGGGCGTGATCTCGTCGAACGGCTGCGCCATGTAGTGCGGGGCCGCGGAAGGGTTGACGAAGCGGTCCTCGATCTGGATCGGCACCTCGTTTTCCCGGTGCGTGATGATGGAGTGGAACACCGGCGAGCCGACGGGCAGGTCTAACGCGTCGCCCACCTCGGGCGTCGTCGCCTCTTCCTGCAGGAGCACGATCCTCGAGGAATGGACGTTTCCTCGGGCGCGGATCTCGTCGGCGATGTTCTTGACGTCCAGCAGGGGTGCGCTGCTCTTGCGTGAGGCGACGAACGAGCCGACGCCCGGCACGCGCAGTATGGAGCCCTCGGCCGCCAGTTCGCGCAGCGCCCGGTTGGCCGTCATGCGGCTGACGCAGAGTTCGGCGACGATCTCGTTCTCGGAGGGGATGCGAGCGTTTGGCGCCCATTCGCCGCTGTCGATGCGCCGCCGCACGTAGTTCTTCACGGTCACGTAAAGTGGTTCGGCGATGCTCGAAGCATGCATGTTCATGCTTGGACCGACCATTGCACGACCTCCTCGCCGGCGCGCTTGCAAGCGCATCGCGAACGCATTCTCCGCATCCTGGCGCGATGTGCGCCGCGCGGCACTTGGCGCTTGCGAACAAGACTAAAGCATCTATAGTTCCATATACAAGTCGGCTTGAAAGCCCCCGAGGGACGCGCGTTCGGCCGCTGTCAAAAACATTCGCTCAAACAGGGGAACAGCCATGACGAACATTGCCTATCGACATCTCGCATATCTTGGCGTCGCCGGATTGCTGGCAAGCCTCGGCGCCGCGCCGGCGCTCGCGCAGGAGATCCTTCGCATCAATTCCTTCGGCGGCGTCTACGAGGAGACGCACCAGCGCCTCGTCATCAAGCCCTTCGAGGAGGCCAACAACGTCCGGGTCGAGGTGGTGACGCTCTATTCGGCCGACACGCTCGCCCAACTCCGCGCCCAGAAGGATTCGCCGCAGTTCGACGTCGTCCATTTCTCGGGCGGGCAGGAGATCGTCGCCGCGCGCGAGGGGCTCCTGGTACCGATCAAGCCGGAGGAACTGTCCAATTACGACCAGCTCTACTCTTTCGCCGCGCAGGGCATCGAGCAGGGCATCGGTCCGGCCTATGTCGTCGTCGCCAACGGCCTCATCTACAACAGCGAGAAGGTCGAGAACCCGCCCGCCACCTGGGCCGAGTTCCTGGCCGGCGGCTTCGGCGAGGAGGTGACCCTCACCGACCTGTCCAACACCTACGGCCTGCAGGCGCTGCTGATGATGAATCAGGTCGCCGGTGGCACGCTGGACAACATCCAGCCCGGCCTCGACGCGGCGCGCAAGCTGCTCGATGACGGCGCGCAGATCGTCGCCTCGGCGCCCGAGATCCAGCAGGCCTTCGCGCAGGGTGCGACGGCCATCGCGCCATACGCCCAGGAATACGCCTATACGCTGCGGGCGGCCGGAATGCCGGTCGGCTTCATCGCGCCGACGGATGGCTCGCCGGTCTCCTACTTCACCATCAGCGCGGTCGCCGGGCGCCCGAACAGCGAGCTGGCCAAGAAGTTCATCGACTTCTCGCTCAGCGCCGAGGTGCAGGCGGGCTGGGCGGAAGCCATGCGCTATTCGCCGACCAACAAGACCGCGCAGCTGCCCGACGAGGTGGCCGCCGACGTGATCCACGGCGAGGAGGCGATGAGCCAGACCGTCCGCTTCGATCCCGAGGTGGTCAATGCCAACCGGCCCGCATGGGTCGAGGCGTGGAACCGCATGATCGCCCAGTAGGGCGGACGGGCCGGAGCGATCGGCGGTGTCGGCGTTCTCGTCCGCGCCCGCGATGCGAGCCCCTTCCGAGGGGCTCGTCTCGCCGGTCCTTCTGTCGCCGTCGATCGCGCTGCTGTGCGGGGCCTTCCTGTTCCCGCTCGGTCAGGTTCTCGTCCTGAGCTTCGTCCCGCCGCAGGAGGGGATGTCGGTCTGGGCGAACTTCCAGCGCTTCTTCGCCGACGACTACTATCTCTCCGTCGCCTACCGCACGCTGCGCCTGTCGGCGATCATCGCGCTGGTCTGCGTCCTCGTCGGCTTCCCGCTCGCCTACGCAATATCCAAGGCGTCGCGGCGGCTGCGCCTCTTCCTGCTCATCGTCACCGTGTTGCCGCTGATGACCAGCGTCGTCATCCGCACCTTCGGCTGGATGATCGTGTTCGGGCGCGGCGGCGTGCTTTCCGACATGCTGCGAGCGATCGGCGTGCCGGGATCGTCCTCGGTGCTGCTCCACACCGAGACGGGGCTCGTCATCGCCATGGTGCAGGTCATGCTGCCCTTCATGGTGCTGACCACGCTGGGCGTCATCAATTCCATCCATCCGCATCTCGAGGAAGCCTCGCGCACCATGGGCGCCGGCTTCTACCGCACCCTGTCTTCCGTCATGCTGCCGCTGTCCATGCCGGGCATCACGTCCGGCGCCATCCTCGTCTTCACCCTGTCGATCTCGTCCTTCGTCACGCCCAGCCTGGTCGGCGGCGTCCGCCTGCCTGTCATGGCGGGGGCGATCTACCAGGAGGCGACGCGCAATCTCGACTGGGGGTTTGCCGCCGCCCAGTCGACGCTGCTCCTGACCGGGGCGATGGTGCTGCTGCTGCCCTATTTCTTCATCACGGGTGGTCGTCGTGGTTAGGCTGTTCCCTGCCTCCGTCGTTCTCGTGGGCGGGCTCTTCATGACGGCGGCCGTGCTGTTCATGGTGCTGCCGCTGATGGTGGTCGTGGCGTCCTCGCTGACGGCCGGCAATTTCCTGACCTTCCCGCCGCAGGGCCTCAGCCTACGCTGGTACCAGCAGGCGCTGTCCACCGACGCCTATCTGCGCGCCGGCTGGACGAGCCTGTGGATGGCGAGCCTCGTGACGGCGTCCGCTGTCGTGGTCGGCGGGGCGGCGGCGATCGCCGTCCACCGCATGAAGGGGCCCGCCCATGCGGGCATGTCGGCGCTGCTTCTGTCGCCGCTGGTTCTGCCGACGATCATCTTCGGCATCGGCCTGCTGCTCGTCTTCTCGCGCCATTTCGGCGGCCCTTCGCTGACCGGCCTGTGGCTGGGCCACACGGTGCTGGCAGTGCCCTACGTGGTGCGCACCACGCTCGCCGTGCTTTCCAACAGCGACCCGATGCTGGAGGAGGCCGCGCGTACGATGGGCGCCGGGCCGTGGCGCCGGCTGTGGACGATCACGCTGCCGCAGTGCCGCGTCGGCCTGCTCGCGGGCGGCTTCTTCGCCTTCAACATCTCGTTCGACGAGGCCGTCATAGCGCTCTTCTTGCGCTCGCCCGGCGTCGACACGCTGCCGCTGCGCATCTACGGCGAGCTGGAATACAGTTCCAGTCCCGGCATCGCCGCGGTCTCGGCGATGATGATCGCACTCACCGTGCTCCTGATCGTCATCGTCGAGCGCATCATCGGCATCGGCCGTGTCACCTGATCGGAGAGATGGTCGCCACCGTGTCATTCCTGCGCATTGAAGACGTCCAGAAATCCTTCGGCCCGAACCGGGTGCTGAAGGGCGTGAGCCTCGACATCGAGCGTGGCTCCTTCGTGGCGCTGCTCGGTGCGTCTGGCTGCGGCAAGACCACGCTGCTGCGCATCGTCGCCGGGCTCGAGGCGGTATCTGCGGGCCGCGTCCTGATTGGCGGCGAGGACGTCACACAGCAGCCCCCGGAGACGCGCGGCCTGTCCATGATGTTCCAGTCCTACGCACTCTTCCCGCATATGAGCGTGCTGGAGAATGTGCGCTATCCGCTGCGCATGCAGCGCAAGGGCACGACGCCGGAGCAGCGCGGGCGCGCGATGGAGGCGCTGAGCCTCGTCAAGCTCGCCCATGTCGCCGACCGGGCCCCGCGCGCGCTTTCCGGCGGCCAGCAGCAGCGCGTCGCGCTCGCCCGCGCCATCGTCAGCGAGCCGCGCGTGCTGCTCCTCGACGAGCCGCTCTCCAACCTCGACGCGCGTCTGCGCGAGGACATGCAGATCGAACTGCAGGAGCTTCATCGCAGGCTCGGCATCACGACGATCTTCGTCACCCACGACCAGGAGGAGGCGCTGAGCCTGGCCGACCGCGTGGTCCTGATGCGCGACGGCGAGATCCTGCGCGACGACACGCCGGCCGCCATCTACGACGATCCGCAGAGCAGCTTCGCGGCCGACTTCCTCGGCTCTGCCAACATGTTCGAGCTGGAGCATGTCGCAGGCTCCGTGGCGCGGCTGGCCGGCGGCCAGGAACTCATCTTCCCGCAGGCGCCTGCCTCGTCCGGACGCATGCTGCTGCGCCAGGAAGACATCACCATCGCGCCCGCCGACGCGGTTGCCGGGCCGGGCGTCATGCGGGTGCCGGCGACGGTCTCGGCCCGCATCTTCCTGGGCACGCGCACGCGCTACGTGGTGCGCGTGGGCCAACAGGAAGTGCGCCTGTTCGCGTCGCGCAACGCGCCGTTCGCGCGCGGCGACGAGGTGATGCTCCTGTGGGATGCGGCGGCCGTGCGCTGGGCGCCCGCCTGAAAGGGCGCGACCGGCGACGCGCGCGCCGGCCTCAGATGCGCGGCATGCCGGTCGGTCGAAGCGCGCGCTTCTGCGCGGCGATGCGGAACGAGGCGTTGGGGGCGCCATAGCCCCGGTAGCGGCCGCGCCGCTCGACGATCTCGAAGAAGAAGCCCTCGCCGAAATTCCGGCTGTAGAACTGGAAGAACTCGCCCCCTTCGTCGCGATCGTAGAGGATGTCGAATTCGCGCAGGGAATCGGCCAGCGCCTGGTCGAGGCCGAACCGTGCCTCGAGGTCGTCGAAATAGTTGGGCGATATCTTCAGCGGCACGAAGCCGCGTGCCCGCAGTCGCGCGGCGGTGGCGAAGATGTCCTCGGCGGCGAAGGCGATGTGCTGCACGCTCGAACCGAAAGTCTCCGCGATGAAATGGCCTGCCAGCGTCTTGCGGTTCTCTGCCCCGTTCAGGGTCAGCCGCAGCGCCCCGTCTTCGCTCTCGATCACCTGGCTGCGCACGAGCCCGGAAGGATCGACGACGTCGACCATGGGCGACTTCCGGGTGCGGAAGATCGAGGTGTAGAAGAGCAGCCAGGTCAGCATCTCCTCGTAGTTCATCGTCTGAGCGACGTGGTCTATGCGGGTCAGGCCGAAATCTGCCGTCGCGGCGCCGGTCGGCTCGAACTCGATCTCCCAGACCTGGGCCAACTCGCTCTTGTCGTCGACGAAATAGATGATGCCTCCGCCCACGCCGCGAATGGCGGGGATCGCCAGCTCGCCCGGTCCGTGCCGCTGGCTGAACGGCTCGGCACCTAGCGCCCGCGCGCGGGCCACCGTCGCGGCCGCATCCTCGACCCGGAGGCCGATCGCATAGGCGGATGCGCCGTGAACCAGGTGCGAGGAATGCGCGAAACCCTCCTTCTCCGTGTTGACGACGATGTTGATGCCGCCCTGCCTGTAGAGCACGACGTCCTTGTTGCGGTGGCGTGCTACCGGCTCGAAGCCCATGGCGGCCAGAATAGCGCCCAGTTCCTCCGCCTCGGCCTCGTCGGCCGCGAACTCCACGAACTCCACGCCCGTCGGCACGATCCGGTCCGGCATCGGCGGCACGGAGATCGCCACGTCGGGTTCGGCGCGGGTGACCTGATCCATCAGGTTGATGAGCGAGCGACGGCCATCGACGGAAATCGATTTCGGCGAGCCGCCGCGGAACTGGTCGTTGAATATCTCCAGTGACAGCGGCCCCCGGTAGCCGGTCGCCGCGACAGCGCGCATGAAGTCCACCACCGGCAGGTCGCCTTCTCCCGGCATGTTTCGGAAGTGGCGCGACCAGTAGAGCAAATCCATCTCGATCAACGGCGCATCGGCGAGCTGGACGATGAAGATGCGGTCGCCGGGGATGGACCGGATCGTATCGGGATCGATCCTGCGCGCCAGCGTGTGGAAGGAGTCGAGTATCAGGCCGACATTGGCATGGTCGGCGCGGCGCACGACTTCCCATGCGTCGCGGTGGTCGCTGACGTGACGTCCCCAGGCGAGCGCCTCGAAGCCGACGCGCAGGCCGCGCCGGGCGGCACGCTCGCCGAGTTCGCGAAAGTCCGCCGCCGCTCGGTCGATGCCGCCGAGGGAAGCCGGCGACACGTTGGAGCAGATCAGCATCAGGTCGGTGCCGAGTTCCTGCATCAGATCGAACTTGCGCTCGGCGCGATCGAATGCGCGGGCCCGCATCGGTTCCGGCATGCCCTCGAAATCCCGAAACGGCTGGAACAGCGTGATCTCCAGCCCGTGGTCGCGCACCATCCTGCCGACGTCCGACGGCGTGCCGTCGAAGGCCAGGAAATCGTTCTCGAATATCTCGACGCCGTCGAACCCCGCCGCCGCGATCGCCGCCAGCTTCTCGCGCAGGTCGCCGCTGATCGAGACGGTGGCGATGGAGGTCTTCATCCCGGCCGGGCCTCCAGATCCTCGACGAGATCGATCAGCGCCCGAACGCCATGCGCATAGCCTCGCGCGCCGAGGCCGGCGATCACGGCCGTGACCGCACGCGACATGAGCGAGTGCTGGTAGATGTCCTCCCGGCGGTGGATGTTGGAGATGTGGAATTCCACGATCGGGCCCGGAAACATCTTCAGCGCATCAAGCAGCGGGATCGAACGGAAGGAGAGCCCGGCCGGGTTGATCAGGATGCCGGCACCCTGGTCGATGGCCTCGTGGACCCAGTCGATGAGCTGGTGTTCGGCGTTCGACTGGCGGAAGCGGATTTCCCGCTCTCCTGCCGCCTCGCGGCACAGCGCCTCGACCTCATCCAGCGTCGTGCTGCCGTAGATGTGCGGCTCGCGCCTGCCGAGGCGGTTCAGGTTGGGACCGTTGAGTACGTAGATCGGCTTCATGGATTACCCCGGATAGCCCAGCAGGCGCGGCAGGAAGAGTACGGCATCGGGAACGAAGGCCACGATGGCGAGCACGCCGAACATCGCCATAAGGAACGGCAGAATGTCGCGCACGATGTCCCACAGCGGCACCTCCGCGATGCGCGTCATGATGAACAGCAGCAGGCCGTAGGGCGGCGTGACCAGGCCCAGCATGATGTTGAGCACGCTCATGATGCCGAAATGCACCATGTCGATGCCCAGCGCCTTCGCGGTCGGGATGAGCACCGGCACGATGACGAGCAGGATGGTCGTGCCCTCGAGTACGCAGCCGAGCAGGAGCAGGAGGACGTTGACGAGTATGAGGAACTGCGTCGGCGTCAGGTCGTGTGACAGCAGGAAGGCCGAAAGCGCCTGCGGGATGTTCTCGACGGTGACGACGTAGTTGAACAGCATGGCGCCGGCGAGCAGCATGCCGATCGAGGCCGTCGTGCGGCCGCTGTTGAGAAGCGCGCCGTAGAGCTGGCGGGGGCTGACGCTCCGGTAGATCACGATCGAGATCAGCAGGGCGTAGCCCGCCGCCACGCCGGCCGCCTCCGTCGGGGTCATCACGCCGCCACGAATGCCGACGAGCAGCACCACCGGCAGCAAAAGCGCGGGCAGGGCGCGCAGCGTCAGGCCGGGCACCCGGCGCAGCGGCACCGGCTCCTCGACCGGAAAGTTCTTGCGCCTGGCATCGATCACCACGATGACCATCATGGCCAGCGCGAGCATGATCCCTGGCACGATGCCCGCGATGAACAGGAAGCCGATCGAGGCATCGGAGACGAGCGCGTAGATGACCAGCGGTATCGAGGGCGGCAGGATCGGCGCGATCACCGCCGTGGCCGCCGTCAGCGCGGCTGCGTAGCTCGCCGGATAGCGGTCGTCGCGCGTCATCAGTTTCTGCATCATGCGGCCGGTTCCCGCGGCGTCCGCGATGGCCGATCCAGACATGCCGGCGAAGATGAGCGACTGCAGGACGTTGACCTGCGCGAGACCGCCGCGAAACCGGCCGACGACGGCGTTGCAGAAATGAAGCAGCCGTTCGGTCATGGAGCCGGCATTCATGATCTCGGCCGCCAGGATGAACATGGGCACCGCCAGCAGCAGGTAGCCGGTGTAGAGCCCGTTGAGGATCTGCTCGGCCGACGTGCCCATGTCGAGCCCGGCCATCCACAGATAGAGGATGGAGGCGGCGATCATGGCATGGCCGATCGGGAGCCCGAGGAGGGCGAGCACGCAGATCGCGACCAGCGAGACGGTGAAGGGGTCGGTCATCACAGGCCCGATCCGGAGCTGACGATCTCGGACTTGGCTGTCGTCCTGCCCCTGATGGCGTGCCAGGCGAGCCAGACGTAGCGCGCGACGACGGCGACGACGAAGATGACGTAGATCGAGTAGAGCCAGTCGAAGCGTATCTTGAGATAGGCGGTCTTCTGGACCTTCATGAAGGTCACGTAGTCGAAGACTGCGGGAAACGACCAGACGTAGAGCGCGATCAGCGCCGCGGCCGAGACGATCGTCATGGCGCGGCGCGTGCGCTCGCGGACGGCGCCGTAGACGAGGTCGAAGCGGATCTCCTCGTGTTCACGCACCACGAAGGCCGCGCCGAACAGCACGACCCAGATCCACATCACGACGGTCAGTTCGTTGCTCCAGCCGGTCGGCCAGTTCAGCAGGTAGCGGAAGGCGACCTGCAGCAGGAAGCCGGCGAACATGATGCCGATCATCAGTGCGAGCAGGTTCTCGCAGCGACGGTAGAGCCAGCCGGCCAGGGTGCTGAGATAGTTCGGCATCTGCGTCCCTCCCGGCAGCGGCCGTCGCGGGGGCGTCCGCGGGAGGCAAGCCGCCCGCGGACCCGTCCAGAATGGACCTCAGAGTGCGTTGATCTTGTCGACCATGCCCTCGGGCCAGCTCTTGGCGAGCTCGGAGGCCAGATACTTCTCCTGCACGTGGCTGCGGAAGGCCTCCTGGTCGGGCTCGTAGATGTTCAGGCCGCCGGCCTTGAACTTCTCGACCAGTTCGTTCTCGCGCGCCAGGTGCTTCTCGGTGGAGAAGGCGATCGCGGCGTCGGCCGCCGCCTGGAACTTCGCCTGGCCGTCGGCGTCCATGGAGTCCCAGACCGACTTGGAGACGGTCAGCAGATCGTAGCCGACGAGATGCGAGGTGAGCACGATCTGGTCCATGACCTCGAAGAACTTCATGTTCTCCACGTTCGGCAGGGGGTTGTCCTGGCCGTCGATCGCGCCGGTCTGCAGGCCCGTATAGACCTCGGCGTAGGCCATCGGCGTCGGATTGGCGCCGAGCGCCTCGCCGAGGAACTGCCACGCGTCGCCGCCAGGCATGCGCAGCTTGATGCCGGCCATGTCGGCGGGGGTCTTGATCTCCTTGTTGCCCTTGAGGCCCACCTGCCGGACGCCGAAATAGGTGGGTCCGAGGATGCGGACGCCGAGCTGGTCTTCGGCGAGCTTCTTCATCTCCGAACCTGCCTCGGAGGCGAAGAAGGCGGTCAGGTGCGCGGCGTCGCGGAACAGGTAGCCGGCGGTCATGATCGACCATGCCGGGATCTGGCTCGACACGTCCTGCGGGGCGATGTTGCCCATCTCGAGATTGCCGCGCTGCAGCGCGACGAGTTCGGTTCCCTGCTTGAAGAGGTTGCCGCCGTAGTAGCCCTCGAAGGTGAAGTCGTCGGCAACGGCGTCGGCGAACTGCTTCATCATCTCGGCGCGGATGTCCTGCTCGGAGAACACGGCCGAGAAGCGCAGCTTCGGCTTGTCCTGGGCGAGTGCGGGAAACGAGGCGAGCGCGCCGGCCGCGGCCGTGCCGATCAGGAGCTGACGGCGTGTCACGTGCATGTTCATTTTCATTCCTCCCTTTTGAAGACTAGGCTTTCGATCGAAGAGATGCGGGGCGACGGTTCATGCCGCCGCCTCGAAATGTCTCGCCATGGCGTCGATGTCGGCGGCGCGTCCGGTGAAGTGCTCGAAGGCGCGCGCGGCCTGTCCGATCGCCATGCCGATGCCGGGCAGGGTGCGGCAGCCGGACTGGCGGGCGCGCCGCAGCAGCTCTGTTTCCTGTGGAAAGTAGATCACGTCGGCCACCCACTGGTGCGGCGCCAGCCACTCGGCCGGAAACGGCGTGCCCGGGTGCTTTGCCATGCCGACCGGCGTCGTGTTGACGACGCCGTCGGCGCCCCCGACCGAGCCTCGGGCGTCGCTGCCGGCGACGATGTCGGCCCGGCCGTCGGCTGCGAGGCGGCCCGCAAGCGCCTCGGCGCGGCCGCCATCGGCATCGACGAAGGTGATGTGCCGCGCGCCGAGGCCGATCAGCGCGGCGCCTATGGCCGAACCGGCCCCGCCCGCTCCGAACACGCAGACGCGGCCCATGGCAGCACCCGGCATCTCCCGGCGGAAGCTCTCGGCGAAGCCCCAGTAGTCGGTGTTGTGGCCGGCCGTGCCGTCGCCGAACACGACCGTGTTGACCGCGCCGATCGCGGAGGCCTCCTGGGAGACGCGGTCGAGCAGCGGCATGATCGCCTGCTTGAACGGATAGGTGACGTTGACGCCGGCAAAGCCCAGCATCTCGGCGGCGCGCAGGGCGGCGGCGAGATCGCCGTCGGCGAGGCCGAGTGCGTCGAAGTCGATCAGCGCGTAGGTGCAGGTCAGGCCCAGCCGGGCCGCCTCGCGCTCGTGCATGGCGGGGGATCGCGAATGCTGGATGCCGCGGCCCAGCAGGCCTATCAGCACGTCGGGCCGGGCGGGGCCGCCCGCCCAGCGCATACGCAGCTCGGCATCGAGTGCCGCGGCGATGGCGCCGGCGTCCGCGAGCATTCTTCCTCCCGTGCGCCAGGTGTGGCGCGCTTGTGTTTTCAGGGTCGCAAAAGATAAATGGACAACCTGCGAGGCACTATGTACGAACTGGTTAGTTTGTCAATCGCTCCGAGCGAGAGAAGTTGATGTCGAGCCCGAAGACCACCCGCAAGGACCGCGCGCCGGCCAAGCGCGCGCAGGATCCCGACGGCACGCGTCGCGACATACTGGAGACCGCGCAGCGGGAGTTCGCGCTCAACGGCCTGTCGGGCGCGCGCATCGACGAGATCGCGGCGCGCACGAAGTCGTCCAAGCGGATGATCTACTATTATTTCGGCGACAAGGACGGGCTCTACCTGCAGGCCCTTGAAAACGCCTACCGCACGGTGCGCGACGGCGAGAACGCGCTCGAGACCGGCGATCTGCCGCCGCGGGAAGCGCTGCGGCGGCTCGTCGAGTTCACCTTCGACCACCACCGCGAGCACGAGGATTTCATCCGCATGGTGATGATCGAGAACATCCATCACGGGCAGTATCTCGATCGCTCGGAGGTCATCCGCGGCCTCAACGTCACGGCCATCGACCACATCGCCTCGATCTACCAGCGGGGCGTGCGCGAGGGCGCGTTCCGGCCTGGCCTCGATCCGCTCGAACTCCACTGGCAGGTCAGCGCGCTGTGCTTCTTCAACGTGTCCAACCGCGCCACCTTCTCGAAGATCTTCGGGCGCGACATGGGCTCGGACGCCGACCAGGCGAAGCTGCGCGAGAACACGGTCGACATGCTCCTGCGCTTCGTGGCGGCCGGCTGAACGCCTCAATCAACGACAGGTAGCGTCAGGATCGGGGTGGTTATCTGCCGGTCCGCTTCTGGGCCGCGTATCCGAGAAAGCGGCCAGCCCTGTGAGAGTGGCGCGTCGGCGGCAACACGCCACCACTCAGGCCTCCTAAGCGTGCGCATTCGCGGCCTGACGCGGTCATCGAGAACTGACGCATCCGCGTAAGGCGCCCCGGGGCACGAGAAGGTCGGTTGACGAATGAGGGATAGCCTTCGCAAGGTCAGGGCGCTTCCGTCCTCCTTGCCGCTAAGCGTCGAAACAGATAGTTTCCCGCCGATGTCAAAGGATTTGCTCAATCCAGAAAAAGCGCTGATCTTCCGCATAGTTCACAAGAACAATATCGGGCAGGTCCTTCAAGGCGGTTGCCAGTGCAGAAGCGCGGTAGAAGCCCAGGCCGGCTACGTGGAGATCGGCAACCAGGAGCTGATCCAGAAGCGGACGCAGCGTGTCGTGCCATGTCTACCGGGCGGAACACTGAGCGACTACGTCCCGTTTTACTTCACGCCCTACACACCGATGATATACAATATCAAGACAGGCTACGGCGTGCCTCAAAAGCCATTGAAGGATATAGTAATACTTGTATCTTCATTGCGTAAGTTGAAGAAGTTGAATAAGTCGTTTGTGTTTAGCGACCGGCATGCCTACTTAAAGACAGCGCAATTCTCGAACGACTTGGCTGATCTTGACCGAATAATCTGGCCGGTGCTTCAGGCGCGCGACTTCAAACGCGATGATTTGGACAAGTTCGAGAAGTATCAGGCTGAAGCACTTGTGCACTGGCATGTTCCCATCAGCGCGCTGATCGGAATCGCATGTTATGATACCGAGACCCGCGAGCAAATGCGGCAGTTGGCTGCCGCGCACGGCGTAGCCGTTGAGATCGTCGCACAGAGAAGCTGGTTCCTATGATGATTGAGTTCACCGAAGGAAATTTGTTGGAGGCCGATGCCGAAGCGCTCGTCAATACCGTGAATACGGTCGGTGTAATGGGCAAGGGCGTAGCCTTAATGTTCAAGGAAGCCTTCCCGGAGAACTTCGAGGAGTACGAAGCGGCCTGTCGTGCAAAAGAACTGCAGGTCGGCAAGATGTTTGTCACCCGCCGGGATGCGCTTTTTGGGCCGAAATGGATCGTCAATTTTCCGACGAAGGCGCATTGGCGCTATCCGTCGAAGATGGAATGGGTCGAGCGCGGGCTCGATGATCTCAAGGCTGTAATCGTGCGCAATAACATTCGATCGATCGCACTGCCGCCGCTCGGGGCAGGCAATGGCGGTCTGGATTGGGCCGAAGTCAAGAAGGTGATGATTGAGAAGCTGGCGGACCTAGAGGACATCCAGGTCGTTATCTACGAGCCCACGAAGAAGTACCAGAACGTAGCCAAGCGGACTGGAGTGGAAAAACTGACGGCACCGCGCGCATCGATCGCGGAACTGATAAGACGCTATTCAATCTTAGGTATCGAGTGCTCGCTTTTGGAGGTTCAAAAGCTCGGCTACTTTCTTGAGCGCTTTAATCGCAAGCTGTCCCTGCCGGAATTCGATTTCGACTTTGACGCCAACAAGTTCGGACCATATTCCGATAAGCTGAAGCACATGCTCAATGGACTCGACGGGAGCTATTTACGTTGCGACAAGCGGCTTGCGGATGCCGGCCCATTCGAGCCGATACGGTTTGATGAGGCCAAACGCGATCTGGTTGCGCTCTTCATGAAGACCGAGGGAAAGAGTCATCTGCCGGCAGTCGAGGCGACGTCAGCTCTCATCGATGGCTTTGAGTCGCCACTCGGTATGGAACTCCTCGCGACGGTCGACTGGCTTGTTTCCGAGATGGGTGCCGAACCCACCGTCCCAGCAATCCAGGAGAAGCTTCAATCCTGGCCAGGCGGGAAGGAATCGGCAGAGCGGAAGCTGCGTCTCTTCGAGGATCGCATCATTGAAATTGCGTTGGACGCACTCAAGGAAGCGGAACTCACGCGGTAGTTTTGTCGTGCACAGACAGGGCGATTTTCCGCAGAGCGGCGCCATGACCAAGCCAATCTCTAAGTAGCGGACCCCGACCGTCTTTGCCTAAGCGCAGACCGAGACTGACGGCCCCTTTCGAGCCGAGATCTAACGTGCTTCGAATGACTGTTTTTGGGCTGCTGTCGAACCATGGCGAACGGCGGAAATGGGGTCGCAAGCCGTCGCCGTCGCCCCCCGAGCGCTTGCGCCCCGGTGCCGCCATCATCCAGTCCGCCACGCACGGTTTGCCGCGCGCGACGCGCGCACTGTAACGCGCAGGTTCACTTGGCAGGAACCGGAGATATCCGGGAATAGCCGGGAACGGCCGGGAAGTGGCGGTTTTGCAAGGCTTTGAAAGAGTTTTGAAGCGGGCTGACGGGAGGAGCTCCAACGCTGCGCGCAAGTTCACTTGGCACGGCGGGGCGATGGGCGGCGGCCGTTGCTGACGGGAAAAGCCCGGAAATCCGGTGTTGTCGAGTGCAAGGTGGGAAGTCCGTCGCCTGGCCGGGAGATCGCTTCCCACCTCGGCCAAAGCGTTGCAGACCAACGCATCAAGCCCGATCGCATCCACGGCCGGTACCGCGTGAGGTGGGAACCGGCGGAGGCCTCACGGCTCGTCCTCCCAGATCACCTTGCGCACCATCCGGATCTGCTTGATGCGCCGGAGACGTACTCGCTGGCGCTCGCCTGCCGGCAGTCGCTCGAAGCAGACACGAACGTGGTCTCCGGTGCCGCAACCGCTGCAGCTCATATGCCGGTCGATCTCCGAGCACGGCACGTCACCCAACAGCCTCAGGAAGTCCTCCGGCGCGAACCAGATTCGCCGGCCGCAGCAGCCGCAGCGGACCGAGATCGTATGGTTCAACCTGACCGATTCAGACAGCGTGAAGACATCGCGGCTCATGAGAACAAAATAGAAACAAGCTGCCGCGGAGGTCAATGGCGGCCTTGGGACCGACTGCGGACTGTCCGGATTTGGCGGACGAACTGAAAAAGATGACGTTCCGTACCCGACCCCAACCGTTTCGAGACGGTCTCTGACAACTCGTCCAGCCGGCAGTCAATTGAGCGAGCGATCTTTGGCGGGTGTCTTCTTCGGAGCGAGCGCACTCTTGCGGCAGGCCTGGAACCAGTGGTTGACCGCGATGCCAATAACCTCAGCCAACGCGTCCTTGCCGGAGACATATTTGGTGGCGTTCGCGAAAGCGGCTTCCCTGAAATCTCTGAGTTCCTTCTCGAAAAGATCGACGATCGCGCCAGCCTTAGTCCCCGACACAGGAACCTCCACATTCCCCACCACGCCAAGTTCACGGAGCATCAACACATACCGCAGCCGTGAATAGTCCTTCAGATCGACCGCCTTGGTCTTTGTCCTGATGATCCCTTCTTCGAATAGCGGGCGCGAGGGCGGTATGTAAGCGCTGGCAGGGGCATTCACGACTTCGACGACTTCTTCTGTCGGCAGCAGCCCGCGCGGGAAAAGCGTCACAGTGTGTTCCAGCTCTTCCCAAACGCGCTTTCCGGCGATTTCCACCGGCCGCTGGTGTCGATTGACGCCGGTTGCATTCATCGTCCGGCGGTTCGCCCGCATCTGGACTTCGACATCCTCAATGTTAGCGCGCCAGCGGCCGTAGCTGAGATACAGCCTTTCCAGCAGAACTGCCGCCTGGCCCCTCGTTAGGCCAAGGGCGACCAACAACGCTGTATCAAGCTCGCGACGCAAATCGACGACGACACCGTGACGATCGGGCGCCGGAAGCATCTCGTTGTTTCTCCGGATTTCATCGAGACACGCGAGTACGCTTTGGCCGGCGGTAGCCGAAAACTTCCGGACATCGGGAAGGCGCACCTTACGGGCCGCCGGCGGTCCGACGTCAAACGCTCCCTCGACTCCAGTCGCAACGCCTTCGAGAAGTCTTCCCATCGCTGCGAAGGTGCTGTTCAGCACGGCACCGACAAGGGGCGAGAGTTGAGCTTCGACAGCCTCGACCCCCACAAACCGTCCGTTGAGAACGGCGCCCCCGGGATTGTGGCATGCGCCATAGTCATAGGCCGAATTATAAGGCAGGACCCACTCGCTGGTTACGAGAGATCGGGTTTGACGGTACCATGCCAGTTCGCTGCCGTTACTCTGCACCAGCTTTCCCTGATGGACGCCCGCTAGTTCGCCGAGACGCACATAATCTGCCAGGCCGTACATCACCTTGCCAGGCTTCGGGTGGAGATATACGTGCTTACCGTCTTTGGGGATCGTAAAGAGCCTCGTGTCCCGGCCCCCGAGGCTATGCGGATTGAGGACGGCGGGCATAACGTCTGATTTGGCGAGCTCCCCTTGCCAGTTGTCACGCCCACGCACCTCTATGACACCGCGCCGCGATATGAGCTGAGCGGCGGCATCTTGACGGACAATCCGCTCCAGGAAGAAGAAGTCGTCTGCGCCAGTCTTCAGCCCAAGCCTGACCGTAGCTAAGATCTCCAACGGAACGAAATCTTCGCGCTCGGCGAGCTCCAAAGCCATCTTCGGCGCGCGAAGAAAGCGTGAGCGCCATGCTGCGCCAGAATAGGCGTGACCGGCGCTCGCATCGCCGAGGTCAAGGGTAGCATCAGCCATTCTATCGCTCTCGCCTCATCGAGTGCCCAAGCTGCGGAGTTCGCTTTGTGGCAACGCACTCCAATCCATATCATTGCCTTCCCCGTGGCCGTGCAGAGACATGATGTTGTCTCTCAGCAGGTCGACAGCGCGAATGTGGTCGTCCACGGAGTCGTGTAGGCCGATAAGGTCTCGGACGGTTCTGCGAAACGTCACGAACCTCACGACATTCGCTTCTCGTTCCGCACGATCCGAACATTGCCGGGCAATGGTGACAACAGTTCCGACGCGCGCCTCTGAAAACCATGCTTCCGCACCGCTTTCGATGAAGGCTTCGATGGCGAAGTTGTTGAGAAGCCATTCCTGCAGGGCGGCGCCATAATCGCTGTCGAGCCACTCGCCAGACGTCAGCAGCGCCAAGTAACCTCCAGGTTCAATAAACTGCGCCCCATGAAACCAAAAATAGACATGGTAGTTCGACGATTTTGGTAACTTGGTGGGCGTCCGAACGCGCCCTCCGCGCCCGAGCACCGACGCGACCTCAGCCTGTCGCTCCTTGCCCAGTTTGTGAATGCGAATATAGGGCGGATTGCCGACCACCGCGTGCATCGCTGGCAATGTAACTGTCGCCATTTCGCCCGGTGCCGCGGACTCATCCGTGAGCGGCAACTGCATTAATTCATCACCCGGCGCGATCCTGAAGAAGCTTTTGGTGGCAACTCTCGGATAATTGTTCTGAAATTCAAGCTGACGAATGGCCAAGTTCACAGTCGCGATCGTCGCCACAAATCGCGATACATCCAGGCCGAAAAGTTCGGCTAGGCATTCTTCATGGGACTTGTCCGGCTTGAGGGCCTTCTTCCTAGCATAGGCTCGCACAAGGAACGTACCGCCCCCCGCCGCAGGATCAAGCACGTTGCCTTCCCCGTCGCGCAGCGCGAAGGACAGCATGAGATCAACCACATCCGAGGACGTATAGTGTTGACCCCACTCATATCTTTCATTCGGTTCAATCAAGCGCTCAAACAGTCGCCCCATAATGTCGTGATCGATCGTGCTCAGATCAAAATGCTCGATATGCTGGAGCATACGACGCCAGAATGGAATACACCCATCCGAGATTAGAGCATATTCAGAAACCCGATCCCACGAGAACAAAGTCTCGTAGTCACCGGAGATACGCCGCGCTTCTCTAAACTGGAAACTCAGCATCTGAGCTGCGAGCCGTGCACTGTTGCTCGGTGCCGGGGGGAAGGCCAAACTTTCCAGAGTCTGTTTTGAACGCCGCAGCGCCTCGTAAAAGAGGAGGCGCATCACAAAGACATATGCCGTCAGCTTCGCGGCGCGATTGACTTCAGCTTCCCATTTCCCGGGGTCGTGCGCCCAACCCTGTTCATCCACCATCCACTCGATGAGTTCACCCTGAAACGAACTGTCCGCCAAACGCCGTTCATGCATCGCGTCGCGTATAGCGGCGACAGGTGCTGCCATCAGTTCGCGCAGGGCCTCAACGAACAGCGCGTCAGCGGGCATGCCCGATGGCTTTTTTTGCCCCGTGATGATCGGGGCGAGGTCGTGCAGGGCGCTAACCCAGACCTTGGAGATGCGCGAGAGCACAGCGGGATCATCAAGTTCGTCGCGTCTGAAGGTATCGCCCAAGATCTCCTTGTGAACGATCTTAGTTATGAGCGATCCGCTTTGGTGAGTGTCTATGAGGTACAGAGACCGTGTGTCGGAGGTGAATGCCCATCGGCATCCATGCTGAAGCGCCTTCGATACAGCGTCCTTGAGATTCTCGAAATCGAGCGGTGAGGCGTTCACATGATCCGGGAGCCGAATTTCGCCACACAGGGCCGGCTGATCCCCCTGAATAATGAGATCACTCCGCTGCCGGCTGCCCGGAATGGTTTCTTCCACCTTTACCTTGTGGAATCGCCAGGTCGGATTGGCGGCCGCTGCCTGCTCCCACCACTTGCTGACCTCGGCAGCAAATCCCCACTCGTTCACACTGCATGCCCCCTGCGCGAAACATTAATGTGGCCGACGAGACGTTTCCAAGCGGTTAACCTTGTAACTTACTGCTTTAATTGCTCTATATTCAATCGGTGGTTTCTCAACTCGTGGCAGCCAGGACAGTTACATGTACTAGAGATCGAAGCGGTCGTCGGTACGAAATCGGACGTTGACGAGAGCCAAGGTGGTGCGCCTACGAAGCCGTCGGGAGGAACAAACGCCTGCTCTCAGAACGCCGGCCGGTTTGCACGAATGACCGATTTCAAGGCGAAACCAGCACTTTCGACGCTCGTGTTGCACCCGCGAAGCGGTACGGTGCTGCCCCCGTCGATAGAGAGCAACGCTGCGCAGCCTTTGCATTCCTATCTGCTCCATTTCCGCTTGAGCCGGCGGAGCGCGATGAATATCCCGACGATCCTCACGCGGTCGTCGAGCGCGACGGGTAGCTGTTCGATCGCCGGATCGAGCGTTCGGACCATGAGGACGGGCGGCATGTAGAGCCGCATGACCGTCGCAAAGCTGCCGCGCTCGTCGCCATAGATCTGAGCCAATACGGGTTCTCCCTGAGCGGGCACGCCGGCGGTGGAGAATTCGATGACGTCGCCGGGCAATATGCCCGCCAGTTCGAGCGCACGCGTGCGGACGATCCAGCGCGTGTGATCGGCTGGCAGGTCGTCGGCAGGGCCTGCATCGGGCTCGACTTCCGTCTCCGCGCGACCGGACGGGCCGCCCTGGATCGCCCACTCGTCGTCGGGCGCAAGAAGCAGTTCGATATCCACACCGCAGCCCCTGGCAACCTTTGCGAGAACTTCGAGCGGAATCTTCCTGGTGGCGCCGCTCAAATAGCGCTTGAGCGAAGGTAGCGGCACATCGGCCGCATTCGACACGGCGGTCGGACCGCCGTGTCCAGAGACCAGGCGGCGCAGCCGCTCGCGGATCGCCTCCGCCTCGTCATACCCGGAAATCTTCACAGAAATCCCCCAGAAGGATCATATTTGATCCTTCTCTCGGCATTTCGGTTGACGAATCGGATCAAAAATGATCCTCCTGAAAAATCAGAACCGACACTAGACCGAGCCGGCTGGCGGGCCGGGCCGGTCCTTTCGAAGGAACAGCCGGTTGTCAGAGCATCCGACCATCCGCGACCGACACGACATCCTGGCGCTGATCAAGCGGCGCTACGGGTCGCAGCTGGATCTGGCCCGCGAAACCGGCCTCTCCAGCTCCAAGATCTCGGCCGCCCTCGGTTCCTCCTATCCGGAGGTCGAGAGAGCGATTGCAGCCGCGCTCGGCCTACCGGTCCAGCAGCTTTGGCCGGACCGGTATTGGCCAAACGGCCGCAGGCGCCAATCGAATACCAGACCGCAGAGGGCGCGCGCGAGTCAAAACGCCAAGCCGATAACGGACGAGGAGCCGCACCCATGAGTCCATGCCGGTCTGCATTCCCGGCCCGCGAGGACGGAAGCCGCAATCCCTTCGCGCCAACCGACCCCGCAGCTCCCAGCAGCCACGCCACAATCATCGCCGCGGTGCTCGTCGTCTCGATCATCGTGCTTGGCGGCTGGCTCGGCTTCAACCTCGCCGGCGCTATCCGTTGACCGCCGTTCCTTCCCGATCCGCAACCGGCACCGCCGTTGCGGGCGCCAAGGCGGCCACCTATCGGCGCATCGCGATCGCGGCGATCGACGTTACGCCAGACCGGCTATCGGAGGTCCGGGCAGCCCGCGTCGAGACGATCGGCAAAACGTCCCGCGCGGTGGGCCAGCTCCAGGCGATCAACGTCATCGCCGAGGAGGATGGCCGCTTCACGCTGCTCGCCGGCGCGAAGCGGTTGGCGGCGCTCGATCTCGCGGGCGAGGTCTGGATCGACGCCAGGGTTCATCCAGCGGGCTCGCTCGACGCTGACGGTCGGCGCCTCGTCGAGATTATCGAGAATCTCGACCGGCAGGACCTGACCAAGCTGGAGCGCGCCGAATATCTCGCCGTGCTGAAGTCGATCCACGAGCGGCTCAACCCCGCAACGCGAAAGGGCGGGGACAGGAGGAGCGCCGGGGCGAAGGCGGCACGGGCCGATCAAAGCGAAATTTTTGCGTTTAGCTCGACCGCGGCCGAGATGACCGGCATGTCGCGGCGCGCGATCGAGGTGTCGGTCGCGATCGTCGCCGGGCTCACCGACGCCACGAAGCGTCGCCTGCGCGGCACCTGGCTGGAGGACCACCAGGCCGGACTGAAGCTCCTCGCGGAGCAGAGCCCGGACATGCAGGACCGGATCTGCGACCTGCTCTTCGCCACGCCCCCCGAGGCGGCGAACGTCGCCGACGCACTGGCGCTCGCAGAGGGCCGTCGCCTGCTGACGACGGCGGAGAAGCTGTTCTCGTCGACGGTCGGCAACTGGTCGCGGCTGACAGAGCGCCAGCGGGCCGATTTCCTTGACGCCAACGAGGCGGCCGTGCGCAGCCACGCCAGGGCGCGAGGGTGGTTCAAATGAAGCGCCGCGACCGGCTGACGCCCGACCTCTTCGACTGGCAGCCGCCGAAGGTGACGATCGCCTTCGCCGCCGAGCCCGCCGGGGTGAACCGGATCGGCTCGCGGATCAGCCGCGCCGTGGGACTTGCGCTCGCCGGCTGCGGCAAGAGCCGGGTGGAGGTGGCGCGCCTGATGAGCGAGGAGCTCGGCACGCGGATCTCGCCCGACATGCTCGACGCCTATGCGTCGGAGGCCAAGGAAGGCCACCGGATCACGCTCGAACGCTTCATCGCGCTGGTCACGGTGACCGGGGCGCACGAACTCATCGGCTTCGTCGCCGGGCTTTTCGACCTCGTCGTCGTGCCGGAGCGCTATGCGGCGCTACTGGAGCTGCATGAGATCGAGGAGCACGAGCGCGAGGTGGCGCGCCGCAAGCAGGCCGTCGAGGCCCGTTGGAAGGGCAGCCGATGAAGTGCTGGCTGACGCCGAGCGAACTCGCCACGCTGGCCGAAGAGGGCGCGCTGCCGGGTCTGCCCGCGACGAAGCGCGGGATCAATCTGATGATCGAGCGCGAGGGCTGGGACGGCCGGCCGGGCCTGGTGCGGTCTCGTCGCGGCCGGGAAGGCGGCGGCGGCAGCGAGTATCATATCGACCTGTTGCCGCTCTCCTGCCGGCTGGTCTATGCGGCGCGGCATTTCACGGTCGACCCGGCCGATCTCAGGCCGGCAATCGCGGAAGAGGACGGGCTTCCCGCCCGCGCAAGGGAACGCCGCGAAGCGCGGCTGGTGCTGGTGCGCATGGCCGACCGGTTCCGCGCCGAGCACCGGCTGTCGATCGCGGGCGCCGACCGGCTGTTCGCCGATCTCTACAATGCCGCCTCGATCGAGGTTCCTGCCTGGATCACCAAGGTCGTCGTGGCGGCGAGCCAGCGCAGCCTGGCACGCTGGCGCGCCGAGCAGGATGCGCCCGGCGCGCTCGCCTTCGACCCGGGGTCTGCAAGGCGCGGCACGGGCCGGCTCGACCGCGTTCTGGACGGCAGGGTGAAGACCTTCGTGCTGGCGGCGATCGCCAAGAAGCCCTTCATCCGCGCCAAGGACGTCGTCGACCTGGTCGCCGACACTTTCGGCGGCGAGTTCAGCGTCCCGCCGCTCCGGACCTTCCAGGAGACGCTGACGCGTTGGCGAAGCGAGTACCGCGCGGAGCTCCAATATCTCACCGATCCCGACGGCTACCGCTCGAAGACCGAATTCGCCCTGGTCGTGGCCGCGCGCGCCGAACGGCTCAACCAGCTCTGGCAGATCGACGCCTCGCCCGGCGACATCATGCTCAAGGGCGGACGCCATTCAATCTATCTCGTCATCGACGTCTTCTCGCGGCGCACCAAGGTGCTGGCGACAAAGACCCCGCGGGCCTCCGGCGTCGGGATGCTGGTGCGCAAGGCGATGCTTTCGTGGGGCGTGCCGGAGACGATCAAGGTCGACAACGGGTCGGACTTCGCCGCGCACGCCACGCAACGCCTTTTCGCCGCGCTCGGCATCGAGGTCGACTTCTCCCGGCCCTATTCGCCGAAGGAGAAGGGCATGGTCGAGCGCGCGATCGGCACTTTCCAGCGCGATCTGGCCGGGCTGCCCGGATTCATCGGGCATTCGGTCGCGGACCGGAAGCGGATCGAAGGACGCAAGGCGTTCGCGGCGCGGCTGGGGGCCGACGAGGCGGAGCTTTTCGAGGTCGACATGGATCTCGGCGAGTTCCAGGCTTGGTGCGACGACTGGTCGGACACGATCTACGCGCACACCCCGCACGAGGGTATCGGCCGGCGGACGCCGTTCCAGGCCGCGGCGGAATGCCCTGGCGAAGTGCGCAGGGTGGCGAACCCTGCCGCGCTCGACATGCTGCTCGCGCCCGTTCCGGGTCGCGATGGACTCCGGACAGTCGCCAAGACCGGCATCCGCATCGACGGCGCTCACTACCTGCCCGACGCGGTGATGCCCGGCACGACGGTCTTCTGCCGCATGGACCCCGCCGATCTCGGCCGCATCTGGCTGTTCGAGCCGGACGGCGAGACGTTCCTGGGCGAGGCGGTGTGCCCGGAACTCGCGGGTCTTGACCCGGTCGAGACCATCCAGCGGGTCAAGGCGGCACAGAAGGCGCGCCTGCAGGAGGGCATCGCAGACATCAGAAAGGAAATGCGCCGCATCGGTCCGCGCGCGATCGCCGATGCGCGGCGGCGCGAGGCGCACAAGCGCGCAGACAATCTCGTGGCCTTTCCGGCACGCAGCGCCGACCACGCGACGCCGGCACTGGACGCGGCGGCGACCGCGACGAAACAGCCACAGGCGCAGGAGCTCAGCCGGCACGCCGCGGAGATCCATCGGGCGATGATCGCGGCGCAGGCGGAGGTCGCACCGTCGGCAAGCGCCGCCGCCCCTGTCCACCGCCTGCCCGAGACGCCGAAGCAGCGCTTCCGCCGCGCGGCCGATCTGGAGGCGCGGCTGGAGCGGGGCGAGGAGCCGCGTCCCGAGGAACTCGTCTGGCTCGGCGGCTACCGGGGTTCGTCTGAGTACAGGGCGATGAAGCGGATGATGGAGGATTTCGGCGGCGAGGCCGTGGGTCTCGGTGCCAGCGCGCGTGAGTGACGGGTTGTTGCGTAGGATCGCCGCGATGCGGCCAAACGAAAACACAAGGACGGCACAGATGACAGGCAACACCCAAGTCAGACCGGGCTCCGTGGCACCGCTGAAGAACGTAGCGGCCTGCCTCGCCCTCGTCGATACGCTGATCACACGTCCGGCGCACCTGCCCTCGATCGGCGTCTTCTCGGGCTTTTCCGGCTACGGCAAGACGATGGCGGCGCAATATTGCTGGAACGCCTCCGGCGCACTGTTCGTCGAGGTCTTCGACTTCTGGACGCGGAAGAAATTCTGCCAGGCGTTGCTGGCCGAGCTGGGCGTGGTCCGTCCGCGCGGCACGATCGGCGACATGATGGACGAGATCATCGCCCGGCTCGGGGACGACCCGGCGCGGCCTGTCATCATCGACGAGGCCGACAAGCTCGTCGACAAGGGCATGATCGAGCTGGTGCGCGATATCAACAAGGCGGCTCAGGTGCCGATCCTGCTGGTGGGCGAGGAACTGCTGCCGCAAAAACTCGAGACATACGAGCGGGTCCACAACCGGGTGCTCGACTGGGTGCTGGCGCAGCCCTGCGACCTGGAGGACACGCGCTGCCTCGCCGCGTTCCTCTATCCCGCGCTCGCCTTCACCGACGGCCTGCTCGACCGCATCCGCGTGGAGACGGGCGGCAAGGCGCGGCGCATCGCGACGACGCTCAACGCGGCGGACCAGTTCGCCCGGACGCACGGGCTCGAAGGGCTGGACGAGACGACCTATCGCGGCCGGGTCTTCACCGGCGAGACGCCAAAGCGGGTTTCTTCGCGCGACGAGTCGCGGAGGGCGGCGTGATGGCCGCCATCCTGAAACTCGGCGTGGATCGCATCGTGCCGCTCAGACGCGGGCAGGAGCATTTCTGGCAGGTGATGCTCGCACTGTCGGCGCGGGGCGAAGCCTTCGCCGCGAGCCAGATACTGGCCTGTTCGGAAGAGGCGCACATGGCGACGATTCGCGCCTATCTGCGTCGCCTGGTCAAGTCGGGGATCGCCGCGATCGAGGCTGAGCCGGTCGCGACCGACTATCCCGGACGCAGCGAGACGCTCTACCGGTTGCTGCAGCGGCCCGCCGATCCCCCCGTCGTCTCGCGGGATGGGTCGAGATTGCGCGGCTCGACGGCACAGCAGGCACTGTGGAACGTCATGCGCGGGCCGATGGGCCGATCCGGCTTTACGGCGAGAGACCTGGTCGCCTGGGGATCGACTGACATACTGTCTATCAGCATCGATACGGCGAAATCCTACGTGAAGAGCCTGGCGGCCGCGGGCTATCTCGTCGCCGCCCGCCCCGGCGGCCCAAACCGACTGACTATCTGGCGCCTGAAGCCGTCACGCAATTCAGGGCCTCGGCCGCCGGCGATCCTGCGCGCCAAGATCGTCTGGGACCAGAATCGCGGCAAGCTCGCAGGCGAGGTGATCGCCGAGGAGGTGGCGCCGTGACGCGGGGACCGAAGGTCGGCGCGGGCCGCAACGGCGACGACCGGTCGTTCGCACAGAAGGCCGCCGCCGCATGGGACGCCGTGCCCGACTGGGTGGAGGCGCTCGCCGCGGAGGCCGACCGGGACGGGCTGAAGGGCGCCGCGCGCCGGATCGGGTATTCGCCAAGCGCGGTGTCGACCGTCCTCAACGGGCGTTACCAGGGCGATCTCGGCCGCGTCGCGGAAACGGTTCGCGGCGCACTCCTCGGCGACACGGTGGGATGTCCCGCGCTCGGCGCGATCGGGCGCGACCAATGCCTCGCATGGCAGAAGAAGCCCTTCGCCGCGTCTTCGTCGATCCGTGTGGAGGTCTACCGGGCCTGCCGGTCGGGCTGCCGCCATTCGGGCCTGAAGCAGGAGGCCCGCCTGCCATGACACCCAGCCGCGCCGCCGCGAAGCAGATGGCCGAGGCGTTGGAACCGCTGATTGCCGGAGCGCTGGACGAGTATCGCCAGACACTCAGGCCGGTGACGGTGCCGGCGACAAACGTCCGGCTGCTGGCGGCGGCGCGGGCCGTGGCTGAGGCCGTGGACCGGCTGGAGGCGAGCCGCTTCACGAGCGGGGAACGCGCCGCGCGGGTGGCGCTGGAGCGCCGGGCGCGCAGCCTGCGCAGCGTAATGAGGAGATCGCAATGACCGACGCGAGGCTCGTGGACGCGAAGCTGATGGCGGCCGTGGCGGAGATCGACGTGATCGACCTCGCCGGCCGCATCATCGCCAATCCGCGCCGGACGCAGGTGAGCCAGGCCGGCGAGCTGGCGCTGGCCATGGCCGTGGAGCGGTTCTGGTCGGTGGCGATCGAGGCGGAGGTGCTCGTTCGGGCGCTGGACATGCAGGCGGGGGACTATCCAGAGGTCCGCGAAGCCGCGATCGAGCACCAGGCCGCGACCGTGAAGACGATGATGGCCGCGCTGCGCGGCGCAACCGAGGAGAAGAACGATGCAGGACGCTGAAGGCATCACGGTCATCAACGGCAGCGACCACATGCGGGACGCCAAGGGCCGGTACACGCCGGTCGAGACGATCCGCCCGGCGGACCGGCTGCAGGACGAGACGGTGCGCAAGATCATGAGCCACGCCCGTGAGCTCTCCGCCCAGGTCGCCCGCTTCAAGGCGCACACATTCGACGATCTCGGTGCATTCGAGGCGCTGCTCGCCCAGGAATACGGCGCGAGCGTCGGCGGTGCCAAGGGTAACAAGACCTTCATGAGCTTCGACGGGCTCATGAAGGTGCAGGTGCAGGTCCAGGATCACATCGACTTCGGCCCGGAACTGCAGATCGCGAAGGGCCTGGTCGACGAGTGCCTCAACGAATGGTCGGCCGAAGCGAATGCAGAGCTGCGCACGATCGTGACGCGGGCCTTCAACACCGACAAGGCCGGCCAGATCAACCGGGCCGAAATCTTCATGCTGCTGCGCCACGACTTCGCCGACGAGCGCTGGAAGCGGGCCATGCAGGCGATCCGCGACGCGATCCGCGTCGTCGGCTCCAAGACCTATGTGCGCTGCTACGAGCGCGACAGCTTCGACGCGCCCTGGCGCGCCGTGACGATCGACCTTGCGAAGGCCTGAAAGGAGGCGACGACGATGAATGCGCATGTGACGACAGAGGAACTGGCGGCGGCGATCGAGAAGAATCTGGCCGGCCTGGCGGACCAGGGCGAGGTCGAGCGGATGACACGCGCCTACGAGCACGCGGTGCGGCAGTACGATGCGCGCCGCGCCGCTTCCCGGCGCGAGGGGAAGGCCGAGATCGACGCGATCGGGGCCGAGCGGGACATGCTGAAGGCCACATACGAGGCCGAGCTGGAGAAGCTCGCCGCGCGCGAGGAGACGGTCCGTGCCCGCACGGCGGAGCGCGTTGCTGCCGCCGACCGGCTGGGCGCAGCCGCCCGCACCGCGCTGGAAGCGCTGTCGTGAGCCGGACCCTGTTTTCGCCCGCGGCACTCCGCGCGCTGTTGCCGGTCGTGGCAAAGTCGACGCCGGAGGAACTCCGGACGGTGCATGGCGCGCGGTTCGAATTCCGGGCCGGCGCCTACGAGATGAGGATGGCGGGCGTCGCCGGCACGAGCACGATGAGCCGGGAAGCCGCGCGGGACAGCTGGCTGCGTGCCGTCCGCAGGAAGCTTCGCGCGGTCGGCGAACCCGTCATCGATCCAGTCAACCTGGCCGGCTCCGGCCCGGTGCCGATCGAGCCGCGGGAGGGCTGAGGTTGTGAACGCGCTGGCCGCCATCCATGTGGCGCGGAAGCAGCTCGGCCTCGACGAGGAGACCTACCGGGCGGTGCTGGTGCGCGTGACTGGCAAGGATTCGGCCGGCGCCATGGACGAGGCCGAGCGCCGGCGCGTCGTGGACGAACTGCGCCGTCAGGGCTTCAAGCCCGCAAAAAGCGCTCTTGAAGGGCCATTCGCGAAGAAGCTGCAGGCCCTCTGGATCGCCGCCTGGAACCTCGGCCTGGTGCGCGACCGGCGCGACGCCGCCATGCTTGCCTTCGTCAAGCGCCAGACGGGAATCGAGCACACGCGGTTCCTGCGCGAAACGGCCGACGCCAGGAAGGCGATCGAGGCGCTGAAGGCCTGGATCGCGCGCGATGCCGGAGTCGACTGGCGCTTCTTCAAGCATGCTCCGGAATGGAGACAGAAGGACGGATTCCGCATCGCCTGGGCGCAGTACCGCATTCTCGTTCCCGGCGCCACGGCGATGGGCAACAGCCTCCAGTTCGGCGAGGAGATCGGCAGGATCACGGATCGCGAGGGACTTGCGGAAGTGACCGCGCCGGACTGGCAGAAGGTCATGAACACGCTTGGCGAGCGGATCAGGAAGGCGGCGCGATGACGAAGATCGCGCTCGCCGGCCAGATCGCCGAGGTGCAGCGCGAGCTGGCGCTGCGCCGCAACGTCTATCCGATCCGCGTACGCGACCGGAAGATGCGGCAGCAGGAGGCGGAGCTCTGCATGCGCCGCCTGGAGGCCGTTCTGGCGACGCTCATGTGGTGCCAGGACAACGAGGCCGACATCAGGGCGATCGTCGCCGAGCGAAGGGGCCGTTCGTGAGCCCGCGCACCGCCATGGTCTCGGACCACGCGGTGCTGCGCTATCTGGAACGCGCCCACGGGCTCGACGTCGAGGCGGTGCGCAAACATCTGGCGGGCCTGACAGTCACCGCCGTGCGCCTCGGCGCGATCGCGGTGACCGTCGAGAACGTCAAGCTCGTCATCCATCCCCATCGCGACGGATCGGGCCGCCCGATCGTCACCACCGCGCTGGACCCGCAATGGCCGGCAAGGGAGGGTCCGCGGTGATCTGGCCCTTCGACCCGCTGCGGCCGCTATCCTTCGGCGCCATCCTCGCCGACCCGCCCTGGGCCTATGACATGCGCTCGGAGAAGGGGTACGAGAAAAGTCCCGAGGCGCATTATGAGACGCTCGACGAGGCGGCGATCGCGGCACTGCCGGTCGGCCATCTCGCGGGCCGCGACTGCCTGCTGTGGCTCTGGTCGACCTGGCCCCATCTGGAAGCCGCGCTACGCGTCATGCGCGCCTGGGGCTTCACCTACAAGACCGGCGGCTCGTGGACGAAGCTGACGCCGTCGGGCAAGCACGCCTTCGGAACCGGCTACATACTGCGCTCGACGACCGAGCCGTTCCTGATCGGCACGATCGGCGAGCCGCGCTACGGCTCCAGATCGCTGCGCAACGTGATCGAGTCGCTCAGGCGCGAGCACAGCCGCAAGCCGCCCGAGGCGCGCGCCATGATCGAGCGGCTGCTGCCGCATGTCCATGCCTGCGAACTCTTCGCCCGCGAGCCGTGGCCCGGCCATTCGGTATGGGGCGCGGAGACGGGCCGCTTCTCAGTCGCCGAGACCGAGGCGGGCGGCGAGCACGCCGGAAGCCTCGCAATAGGCCGCGCGGTCGACGTCGCTCCAGCCGCGATGCTCACGCGCGATCCGGTTGTTGACCCGGAACATGTCGACGCGGAACGCGTGGTCGCCGGGGCCGGCGATCTCTTCGGCCAGGCGCCCGAGGCGCTTGCGATCGAGGGCGAGGCCGCAGAGCTGGGGCGCGATCGACAGCGCGCCCAGCGCCTCGACGGCCGTCGCCCGGTCCTGGAAGGCGGCAGCGGGCGCGGCGAGGAGGATCAGGAGGGCGGCGACGAGCGAGCGCATGACGGGCACCCTAGCGGAGCGGGGCGCTGATGCCAATGGCCGCGGCGCAGCGCATCCAGGCATTCCCGGCCGGCATGATCGTGCCGGCGGAGGCCGCGCCATCGGTGGCCGCGCCGGCGCCCCGGCTCGACGGGCTCGCGGACATCGAGCGGCGTCGCAGGGAACTGATCGCCCGGCTCGCCGCGCTCGGCACGCATTCGCATCGCCGGGCCGAGCTGACCGGCCGGCTGCGCGAGCTGACGGCCCGCCAGCTTAGGATGGAAACGGACCTCCTCCGGGCGCAGCGGGGACGCCCATGACGCGCATGCCGGAGAAACAGCGCCGCGGCGACGAGCTGCTGCTGCTGATCGGCCCTTCGGCGCTGGTGCGGCTCGCCGAGGCGCATGGCGGGACGCGGCTCTATGTGCCGGTCTCGGCGGAACGGACCGGGCTGACGCGGCTGCTCGGCGAGGAGGCGGTCGAGAAGCTCGTGCGCCGCTACGGCCGCGACTACATACTGGTGCCGCTTGCGCGCGAGCTCCGGGCGCGCCACTATCGCGCGGCCGGCGCGTCCAATGGCGATATCGCCCGAAGGCTCGGCATCACCGAACGAGCCGTCGAGCGCATCTTCGCCGGCATGGCGAACCCGCCGATCAAGGGCTCGGGCGACCCGCGCCAGCTCCGCCTCTTCGGCTGACCCGCCGGCCATCGTCGGCATGAAAACCGGCGCCGGAATGAACCATCCTGCTCCCAGCTTCGGCCGGCCCCTGCCGGCCGATCGGCATCGGGGAGCCAGCCAATGTTCGACCAGCAGACCATCACGGCGGCGCGGGCTCAGGCCACCGCGCTGAGCGTCGAGCCGGCCGCGCTGCTGGCGGTTATCGAACTGGAGAGCGCCGGCGTGGTGACGGCGAGGATCGGCGATCGCGACGAGCCGCTGATCCGCTTCGAGGGGCATTACTTCGACCGGCGGCTGAAGGGCGCGGCACTCGAAAGGGCGCGGCGCGAAGGCCTTGCCGACCCGCGTGCCGGCGCCGTGAAGAACCCGTCGACGCAGATCGCCCGCTGGCGGCTGCTCAACCGGGCGATCGAGATCGACGCCGTCGCGGCGCTCGAAAGCTGCTCCTGGGGCGTCGGCCAGGTCATGGGCGCGCATTGGAAATGGCTCGGCTACGATCGCGTCGAGAAGCTCGTGAACACTGCCCGGTCCGGGGTGGCGGGCCAGATCGGCCTGATGGCGCTTTATATCGCCAAGGCCGATCTGGCCGGCGCGCTGAAGCGCCGCGACTGGGCCGCCTTCGCCCGCGGCTACAATGGCCCGGCCTTCGCGAAGAACGGCTACCACACGAAGCTCGCGGCCGCCTATCGGCGCCATTCGGGAGGCGTCTCGGCGCCGGCCCCATCGGCGCAGGGCATGCTGCGGCTGGGCAGCGCCGGCGCGCGCGTTCGCGAGTTGCAGGCCCTCTTGGTCCGTGCCGGCCATCCCGTCCGCGTAGACGGTGATTACGGTCCGGCGACGCACGCCGCCGTGCGCGAATTCCAGAAGATCGCCGGGCTGGAGGTGGACGGCGTCGCCGGCCCGCAGACGCTGCGCGCGCTCGACCGGTTCCGCCAGGGCGCAGCCGACAGCCCCGGCGCGCAAGCGGCGCTGGAGGTGAAGGAGGTGCGCGATGGCCTCGCAGGCGGTCTCGGCGGCGGTCTCGCGACCGAGGTGGCGCGCCAGCATGTCGAGACGGCGGCCGACCGGCTCGCCTTCGTGCCCGGCCTCGAATGGCTATCGGCCGGGTTGACCGTGGCCGCCGTGGTGCTCGTCGTCGGCGGCCTCGCCTGGGCCGCGCATGGCTGGTGGAAGAGCCGGCGCACCGTCGAGGCGCCGGGCGAACGCCATGCGCTGCCCGAACCGGACTGGATCTCCTGATGCTGGCGCGGCTGATCGGATCACCGTGGGTACTTCCCGCCGCTGCGATCGTCGCGGCCGGCGCGCTCGCCGGCGCCTACGTCAAGGGCCGGATCGATGGCCGGGCGCTGGTCATGGACCGCCTGGCCTCCAGCCGTATCGCAATCCTCCAGGACGGAAGGAAGATCGACCATGAGGTGCTTGGCGCGGACGATCATGATCTTTGCCGCCTGCTCGGCGGCTGCGGGGTGCGGGAACAGGCTGGCCGTGACTGAGCCCTGCGACCTGCTGGTCAGGATGGAGCCGCGGCCCGAGACGAACGGCTTCATCGTCGAGCGCGACCGGACCTTCGCGCAGGCCGTCGCCATGCATCGCGGACGCTACACGAAATGGAGGTGCGGAGAATGAACCAGACCTGGCGCATTGCCCTGACGGCGCTCTTCGCAGCCGCTGTCGCCGGCTTCATCATGTGGCTGGCCATGCCCGAGGCACGTGCTCACGACGCGCCGCCATCGCCGGGCCAGCCGCAGGGCTGGACCTACCCCGTCGCGTGCTGCTCCGGCTACGACTGCAGACCGGTGGCGCACGGCCGCGACGACGGCCGGGTCCGGATCTTCGAGACGGCGGAGGGCTATCGCTTCTCGACCTCGAAGGAAGTGGTCGTCTACACGGACTCGCGGCTTCGCGAGTCTCCGGACGGCGAGTTCCACTGGTGCACCGTCGCCGGCGCCGATGACGGCCGTACCATCTGCCTCTTCGTGCCGCCGAGGGCGTTCTGATGGCCGCGCCGATACTACTGTCCGGGGTGTTCGCAATGCTGCTGATCGCAGGCGGCATCCTGATGTGGTGGGCGGCCGTGCTGGCGGAGGGAGATCCCCATGCGCCGGACGGCATGCGCTGCCTGGTCCGGATCGGCCGGTGCATCGCCGCATTCGGCGTCTTCCTCATCCTGCTCCTGGTGTTCACATGAGGGCGTCGAACGCGATGATCGAGCTTGCCGAAGCCAGGGTGGCGCAGGAGACGGCGGCCGGTGTCGAGCGTGTCCGCGCACAGCTCGCCGGCGCGTCCGGCCGCCTCATCTGCGACTGCGGCGAGCCGATACCCGAGGCGCGGCGGCGCGCCTATCCGAATGCGCGGGACTGCATCGACTGCGCGACCTTCAGGCAGAGGAAGCGCGCATGAATGCGGCCGACATCAATCCCTGGCTGACGCTGATCCTCAGCCTGATCGCGATCGGCGGGTTCATCTGGAGTCACGTCACCTCGAACGGATCGAAGGCGATCAAGGATCTCGCGAAGCTGCGCGAGGAGGAAAAGCTCCGCTCCGACGCCATCGTCGCGCGTTTCCAGTTGATCGAGGGGCGGGTGCAGACGATCGAGGGCGAGATGAAGCACCTGCCCGACCACAAGACGGCGCACGCGCTGGAGCTGGCAGTCGAGAAGCTCAACGGCCGGATAGAGACGCTCGACGAGCGGCTGAAGCCGGTCGCGGCGATCAGCGAGCGCATGCAGGAAATTCTCCTGGAGCAGGCAAAACGATGAAGACGATGGACCAGCTCATCCGGGAACAGGCCCGGCTGATCATGCTGAAGGCGCTCGCCGCCCAGACGGACGAGCAGCTCAATTCCGATCTCATGGTGCACGAGCTGGAGCCCTTCGCGATCCGCAAGCCGCGTGCCTGGGTGCATGAGGAATTCGCCTATCTTGCCGAAGTCGGGGCGGTCGTGGTGACGCCGATCGGCTCGGTCCAGGTCGCGACCCTGACCGAGAAGGGGCATCGGCATCTGCGACGCGAGATCGCCATCGAGGGCGTCAAGCGCCCGTCGCGCCCGGGGGAGTGAGATGGCGAAGGGGCGCGGCCGGCTCTCCGGCATCGAGCAGTTGCCGGGCGAAGCGACGCCGATCATCGCCTGGGCCAACGAGGAACTGCGCAACCGCGAGCGTACCCAGCTCGACATCTACCAGGAGTTCGTCGCGAGACTGGAGGCTCTTTCCCGGGAGCATCGCGGCGAGATCGATATCGCGGTTCCGTCCTTCACTGCCTTCAACAGGCATTCGATCAAGCTCGCAACGCTGTCTCGCCGCCTCGACGAGACACGCGAGATAGCCGGCGTGATCGCGAAGAAATTCGATGCCGGCGATTCCGACAATCTGACCGTCATCGCGGCCGAGGCGATCAAGACGCTGGTGTTCGAAGTGCTGACGGCGGCAGGCGAGCACGGGATCGACCCCAAGGGCGCGATGAACCTCGCCAACGCGCTGCGCGCCGCCGCCCAGGCGCAGGGCGTCTCGACGACGCGCCGTCAGAAGGTCGAGCGGGAATTCGCGGGCCAGGTCGAGGCAGCGGTGGAGACCGTCGTCAGGGAGAAAGGCATGTCGGCCGAGACCGCCGAGGCGATCAAGGCGAAGATCCTCGGGGTGCGGGGATGAAGCTCGTCAGGCTCTCGGAGACGGTCCACGTCAACCCGAACGAGGTCGCCTCGGTCGAGCTGCCCGATCGCGCGGAGCATGTCCTGGTGACGATGCGCACTGGCGAGCAACATCGGATCGATCGCTCCTACAAAGGCACGCGCTGGGAGAAGTACGACCAGATCATCCGCGCGATCGAGGGGACCGCATGACTGGCCGCGCGACGATGCTCCTCACGATGGTCCGCGCACGGGAGGTGATGCTTACCCATGCGAGTCGGCGGGCCGTCGCTCACGCCCAGGCGGGGAATGACGACGACGTCCGGTCCTGGTTGGAGCGGGAGCGTGCGTCAGCGCAGTCTCACCAGGCTCTGGTCGAGGCATATGAGCTGGAATTCGGCGAGGTGCCGCGCGGACGACACGGCGAAATCGCGATCGAGGGCGTAGGATGACCGCCCCGATCAGCCAGGCCGACTGGGAAAAATTCCGGCGCGAGTCCATGGAGATCATGCCGGAGCTGGCCGAGAAGCTCGGCCTGCCCGCGGTGCTGCTGCCTTACCAATCGAAGGCGGTCAGGCTGATCGACTCCACCGCAATGCGCGTGCTCTTCATCGAGAAGAGCCGGCGCATCGGCCTCACCTGGGGACTTGCCGCCTATGCCGTGCTGCGGGCGGGCCGGAAGAAGAGCGCGCGCGGCATGGACGTGCTCTACATCTCCTACAAGCAGGAGATCGCCAAGGAATTCGTCGACGTCTGCGGCATGTGGGCGCGCGCCTTCGCGGTCGCGGCGGCCGATGTCGACGAGGCGCTGTTCGATGACACCAACCCGGACAATCCGGAAGATACGCGCCAGATCCAGGCGTACCGCATCCGCTTCGCCTCCGGCTTCCAGATTTTGGCGCTGTCGTCGGCGCCGCGTTCGCTGCGCGGCCAGCAGGGCGACGTCATCATCGACGAGGCCGCCTTCGTGGACAGCCTCAAGGAGCTGATGAAGGCCGCCATCGCGATGCGCATGTGGGGCGGCAAGGTCATCGTCTGCTCAACCCATGACGGCGTCGACAACCCGTTCAACGCCTACGTCCAGGAGATCGTCGGCGGGAAGTCGAAATACCAGCACATGAAGGTCGACCTCGACCTGGCGCTGGTCGACGGGCTCTTCAAGCGCATGTGCCTTGTCAACCGCGAGGCGTGGACACCGGAAGGCGAGGCGCGGTGGCGCCAGGAGATTATCGAAGACTACGGCGAGGGCGCCGACGAGGAGCTGTTCTGCATCCCGGCAATGGGTTCCGGTGCCTGGCTGACCAGCGCTCTGATCGAGGCGCGCATGGTGTTGTCGCCCGAGGAAGCTCCCGTGATCCGGATCGAGCTTCCGGCCGACTTCCTGCACCGCCCGGAGCTGGAACGGCGACACCTTCTGGAGCCGCATCTCGACCGGGTGAAGCGCGTCGTGGCGGCCCTCGACGAGAAGCTGGAACACGCGTTTGGCTACGATCCGGCGCGCAAGGTCGACCCGGCGATCATCAGTCTGCTCGCGATCGACAGGCTGCTGAAGCGGCGATCGGCTCTAACGGTCGAGATGCGGAACGTGCCGTTCCAGGAGCAGCGGCAGATCGCCGGCATCATCCTTTCAGGCGCGCCGCGCCTGGTGGGCGCGGCGATCGACGCGACGGGCATGGGCATGAACCTTGCCGAAGATCTCGGGCGCGACTACGGCCTGCGGGAGGATCTGGAATCGTCCGGCCTCGTGTGGGCGATCAAGCTTTCGGTGCCGTGGTACAACGAGCACTTCCCGCCGCTGAAGACCGCATTCGAGGACGGTTCGGTGCTGCTCGCCCAGGACAACGAGCACCTGGCCGACCTGCGCCTGGTCAAGATCATCCGCGGCGTCCCGCAGGTGCCGCCCGAGCGGGAGGGCGAGACGGGGAAGAAGCGGCACGGCGACTTCGCCGTCGCGCTGGCGCTGGCGCATTTCGCTTCCCGGATGCAGTGGCACGAATACGGCTACGACGCGGTTCGCGGCCCGAGCGCGCCGGCCGGAAGCGACCGGGGCGGCGATGGGTTCTGGCTGCCCGACGAGAGCGACGACTTCATGCCGGCCGATCCCTTCCGCGGGCCGATGGGCGTCCGCATCCGCGGCGGGCTGTGATGACGTCGCGCGCTGATGACGACACGGCGGCACAGGCGCGCCTGGGGCCCTTCGGGCGGGCAAGGACGCGCGGAAAGCCGCAAGGGCCGTCCACGGCCGTTCAAAACCCCTTTAACGGCCAGGAAAAGGCCCGAGGATAGAGCCATGACGACGAGACCAGCGATTCTCGACCAGTGGGGCCGCCCGATCGAGCGCCGGACGCTGACGCAGGAGGTAGCCGCGGCGACGGTGACGGGCGTGCGCTCGCCGATCACCGGCTACCCCGGCGACGGGCTCGACCCGGTCCGCCTCGCCACCATCCTGCGCGAGGCCGACCAGGGCGATCCGCTGCGCTATCTGGAGCTGGCCGAGACGATCGAGGAGCGCGACCTCCACTATGTCGGCGTGCTCGGCACCAGGCGGCGCTCGGTCGCGCAGATTGAGATCTCGGTGGACGCCGCATCCGACGCGGCCGAGGACGTCGATCGCGCCGACATGGTGCGCGACTGGCTCACGCGCGACGAGCTTTCGGACGAGCTATTCGACGTGCTCGACGCAATCGGCAAGGGCTACTCCTTCACCGAGATCATGTGGGACACGTCGCAGGGCCAGTGGCGGCCGGCGCGCCTGGAATGGCGCGACCCGCGCTGGTTCCGGCCGGCAAGGTACGACCTCACCACACCGCTGATGCTCGGCGAGCATGGCGAGGAGCTGGAGCTTCCCGGCGGCAAGTTCGTCCAGGCGGTGATCCGGGCCAAGTCCGGCCTGCCGGTGCGATCCGGACTGGCACGAATGGTGACCTGGGCGTGGATGTTCAAGGCCTTCACCCAGCGCGACTGGGCGATCTTCACGCAAACCTACGGCCAGCCCGTCCGGATCGGCAAGTATGGGCCGGGCGCGACGAAAGACGATCGCGATACGCTCTACCGCGCCGTGGCCAACATCGCCGGCGACTGCGCGGCGATCATGCCGGCGGGCATGGACATCGAATTCGTCGAGGCGGCCAATCTCGGCACCGGCCACTCCAACTACATGGAGCGCGCCGACTGGCTGGACCGACAGGTCTCGAAGGGCGTTCTCGGCCAGACGACGACGACCGACGCGATCTCCGGCGGACATGCGGTCTCCAGAGAACACAGGCAGGTGCAGGAGGACATCGAGCGCGCCGACGCGAAGGCACTGTCGGCCGTCATCAACCGCGACCTGGTGCGCGTCTGGATGGATCTCGAATTCGGGCCGCAGAAGGCCTATCCGAAGATCCGCATCGCGCGGCCCGACGAGGAGGATCTGGCGGCATTCTCATCCGCCCTCAATCCTTTCATCGACCGCGGGCTGCGCGTCTCGGCATCGGAGGTCCGCGACAGGTTCGGCCTGGCCGATCCCGACGACCACGAGGAAGTGCTGGTCGCGCGCACCTCGCCGGCCGCGCCTACCGGCGGCGGCGAGGTGTCGGGCGATGTCGATCGCGACGAAGACCGAAAGCAGGCACTGCACCAGCAGCAGCGTGCCGCGCCGCTCGCGGACGAGATCGTCGCCGAGAGCGCTATGCCGATCGCCGTGCCCGCCGTCGCCGAGTTGGTCGACCAGGTGCGCGGCATCGTCGCCCGTGCCGGCAGCCTGGAGGCGGCCGAGAGGCTCCTCGAGGAGACGGCCAGCGCCATGCGGACGCCGGCCGCGCTGACGGCGGCCATGCGCCAGGCAATGCTGCTGGCCTGGCTGATGGGCGAGACGTCGGAGACCGCGCTTGGCGACGCCTGAGGTTCTCGACGTCCGCTTCGCCGAGGCGATCGACTTCCTGCGCCGGCGACTGACGCTGCCCGACGGGCGCTGGTCGCAGATCCTGCGCGAGGTCGATGCCGCGGCGCGCGACCGGTCGGCCGGCATGTCCGACACTCTGGTGCGCGACGTGCTACGGGCGTTGCTTTCCGCGATCGAGGAAGGCGCCGCCTTCGACGACTTCCTGGAGCGCTGGACGGAGAACACCCTGCGCCATGGCTGGAGCCCGGCCGAGGACGGCGGCTTCGAGAGCGCGCATCGCGCCCGGCTCGCCTTCCGCATCATGACGTCGCAGGCCTATGCCGCCGGCCGCTGGGCACAGATACAGAGGGTCAAGCGCATCCGGCCGTTCCTGCGCTACGTCCATGTCGATCCCGAGCTGACGCAGCCAGCATCGCGCCACGAACATGCGGAATGGCACGGGCTGATCCTGCCGGTCGACCATGAATGGTGGGTGACCCATTTCCCGCCGAACGGATGGAACTGCCGCTGCTACGTCCAGTCCGTCTCGGTCCGGGACCTGGCGCGCTACGGATGGCAGGTCTCGGCCGAGGCGCCCGAGGCCCGCACCGTCATCCGCTTCATGCGCGGCCGGCCGGTGGAGACGCCGGCCGGCATCGATCCGGGTTTCGCGTTCAATGCGGGAATCATCGGGCTGGGCCTACCGGAGGCGGGCTAGGCTGAAGTCTCGTCAGGAAAGGTCATGCGGCCTGCGCGGCGTACCAGTGTCCGATAGGCAGCGATAACACTCCGAGGCTCATCGTGCATTGAATAGCGATTGCTGTGGAGCATCGCGAGTTCAACCCCCATCCGGCGACTGATGAAGGCTCCGACTGGCCCGTTGCCCGCACGGTTGATGGCAGCGGGAAGAGAATAGCCTTGTGCCGCATCGAGAACTGATTTGGCGAATTCGCCGTACCTCACGTCAACCCACTGCCCGTTATGGTGGTGCCGCGTCTGCCACTGCGACGACGTTCGACCAAGTTGCTTGGCCGCGTCTGCGTGTTCGAAATTGGCGCGATTCTCGTGGTACGATGCGATCAGAGGCAGCAGTACGACTAGCTCAATGGGCACCCTCTCGTTCCAGGCTTCTGCCACATAGCGCAATGTGTCGTAGATCTGGCCGATCGAGCGAAGGTCGAGATCCGACGCAACAAAAAACTCCCTGATGAGGTCGCTGCCATCGCCGAACGGCGCCGCGACTTTGGCGGCGTCGATAGGATGCGCGGCCAACAGGGCGTCGACGAACTGAGCCGGCGGCGTCGGCTCGAACGTGTAGGTTCGATCGAAGAAGCGGTTGAGATAGTGTTTGCTGTCGAAGCCCGCCCCATAGATCGCATTGATGGAGTGGCAGAGTTCCTTCGAATTGGTCGCGAAGACAAAGACCACGTTCGGCGTCTCGAATATGTGCTTTACGCTTTCCAGCATCGCGATCGCATAGGGCGGACGGCATCGATCGAGCTCGTCGATCAGGATGAACAACGGCCCCGTGAAATCCTCGTTCTGTTCGACCTGAAGTACGAATTTGGCGAGCTTGTCGGTGAACTGCCTGATGCCATTCCTTGTCTCGACGAAGGCATCGACGGCTCCCTGCTGTCCCTTCGCAAGAACTTTCTCGAAGGCCTTCTGAACCTCAGCTCCAACCTGCTCCGCATGTTCGTCGGCCGAGGTGTCCCCGGCCCCATCGCTGCTGGTCACCACCTCGGCAATGGCCGTCGCAACGCCGGTGGTTACGGCCATCGACAACAGGCGCAGCCCAACCCCCTGGGTCGTGAGTTTCGCGAGCTGGCCGGCCTTGCCCTTCAGTTCACCCAGGGTCTTCTTGACGATGGGCTTCTTCGTGCGTTGTGCAACCACCTCGTCGATCGCCGCCATGACGGCCGTCAATGGATCGTCGGCGAAGTCGTTGCGCCAAGCATCCACATAGACCGCGATGTGCTGCTGGGCGAGCTCGTCGCGGAACCGCTTCATGAAGAACGTCTTCCCGTCTCCCCATCGCGCATCGATGTTGAGGACGTAGGCGCGTTTCTCGCCGCGATCCGAAAGCTCCTTGCTTCGCCGCCGCAGGAAATCCGCCAGCCATTCCGCATCGCGGCTGCGTCCGAGCCGATCGCCGTCCCAGATTCCCATCTTTCCCCCTCTAAACTCAGCCCACGCGCAAGAGCTCCTCGTCGGCGAGCGGTCGCTGTAGCGATTTGGCCTCGCTCCAGGGCGCGGTCATCCACGTCTCCATCTCCGCAGGCGTCGTCAGGATCACCGGCATCGCCTTCTGATGCACCGGAGCGACGATCCCGTTCGGCGCACAGGTAAGGAATGCGAAGATCTCGTGCTCGGCCGGCTCCTCCTTTGCCTTGCGCTTTCCCGTCCAGCGGGTCCAGAGGCCGGCGAAGGCGAAGAGCTGGCGCTCGCAACCGAGCGCGAACCAGGCATTGGGCGTGTGCCCGCCCTCGACCTTGCTGCCCGGGTCGGGCTCGGCGAACCGCGTCGCGGGCACCAGGCAGCGATGCTCGACGCCCGTCCATTGCCGCCAGTGCGGCAGGAAGGTTCGGCGCACGTTGGTGACGCCATAGTCGTAGGCCTTGCCGCCGAGATGCTCGGGCGGCGTCGGCATTCCCCAGCGCCCGCGCCTGATCGATCGTTCTCCGCCTTCGCCGGCGCGCACGATCGGCGCGAAGGTGTTGGGATAGACGTCGATCGATTCCTCGTTGAAGCCGGCGTCGTCGCGCACGGCCCGCGTCAGGTCGAGGATCGCCTGCCTCGCGGTCGTGATGTTGTAGAGGTTGCACATGCCACGACTTTGCGACGCGACCGGGCGCCGATCAAGGCCGCTTGACCCGATCGGCGGCTTCGTGACAGCCTCCACACGCTTCGCCGCGCAACCGTCGCGTCCGGCCGACCGTCGCGGCTCCTCTCTCTCACGCGAAGTACCCCCGACGCGCGTCGGCATGGTTTGAGGCGGAGGCCTCGGCCACTCTGCGGCCATGCTTCGCGACGACGACGAAACCCTCTCCCTGTGCTCGGCCGGCCCTGGCGGCGCCTCCACCGGCGTCGCGCTGTGCGCCGCGCTCGACATGGCGGCAGCGACCGGCGCGCCGGAATGGGTGCATCTCCTGCCCGCCGGCGAGATCCGCACCGCCGACGGCCGCGGCCCCTACCGGGTCGTCGACCCGGCCGCCCTGGTCGCCGCCAGCCTGACGGACGGCGACCGCCTGCCGATCGACGAAAACCACGCGACCGACCTCGCGGCCCCGCGGGGCGAGCCGGCGCCGGCCCGCGGCTGGATCGTTGGCCTGCAGGCCCGCGCAGACGGCATCTGGGGCCGGGTGGAGTGGACGGCGCTCGGGCGGCGCCTCGTGGCCGGCCGCGCCTATCGCGGCCTGTCGCCGGCCATCCGCCATTCGAAGACCGGCGAGGTCTCCGCGATCCTGCGCGCCTCGCTCGTCAACCGCCCCAATCTGCGCGGCCTGACCGCGCTCCACCAGGAACAGGAGAACGACATGGACCTGAAGGCGCAGATCGCCCAGCTGCTCGGCCTGCCCGGCGCGACGACCGATGCCGACATTGTCGCGAAGATCACGACGCTGCACGCCGGGAAGGGCAAGGACGGTACCGCGCTGCAGGCGGCGCTCGACCCCATCGCCCAGCTCGTCGGCCTGCAGGCCGGCGCCGATGCCGCCGCCATTCTTGCCGGCGTCCGTGAGCTCGCGGCCGACGACGGCGACGAGGGCGTGGTTACCGCGCTGCAGGCGGAGCTCGTCGAGGTCACGACCAAGCTCAACGGGCTGCTCGATTCCGGCAAGCGCGACAAGGCGACCGCCTTCGTCGACGGCGCCATCCGTGAAGGCCGCGTCGGCGTAAAGCCGCAGCGCGACCGCTACGTCACGATGCACATGGCCGATCCCGACAATACCAAGGCACTGATCGAGGCGCTGCCGATCCTGGGCGGCGGCGGCCAGATCGTGCCCGCCACCCCGCCGGCGCGCGACGGCGAGGTCTCGCTCAACGCGGCGCAGATGACCGTCGCCCGCATGCTCGGCCAGGATGCCAAGGCCTATGCCGAGACGCTGAAGGCCGAGCGCGAGGCCGAGACCGCGCTCTGATCCGGGCGCTTCAACTCCCTTTCAACCGCTCTCGAAGGACAGACCCATGGCTCTCACCAAGGACCGCAACACGCCCCAGGCGATCGGCGACATGCGCGAGGGCGCCATGGCGGCCGCCACCACGATCCACGGCGGCGCGATCGTCATGCGCAACGCCGCCGGCTATCTGCGCAACGGCGCGACCGCGGCCGGCCTGGTCGGCGTCGGCCGCGCCGAGAAGCGCGCCGTCAATGCGGGCTCGGCCGGCGACGCCGCGGTGAAATACCGTCCCGGCGTCTTCCGCTTCGCCAATGCCGATGGCGGCGACGCCGTCGCGATCGCCCATCTTGGGGCGGTCTGCTTCGCGGTCGACGACGAGACTGTCGCCGGCAATGACGGCACCGGCACGCGCTCGCCGGCGGGCTTCGTCGACCACATCGACGCGCTCGGCGTCTGGGTCCGCTTCGACGAGGCGGCGATCCGCGCCTGGGCGGAACTGCAGGCCGCGATCGCCGCGATCGAGTAGCACGCCGCCAGAACCCTATCCATCCACGAGGAATCCTCTCGATGATCATCAATACCGAAAATCTCGACGCGATCCGGGTCGGCTTCTCGACCGCCTTCCGCCGCGGCCTCGGCCAGGCGACGAGCCAGTACGGCCGCGTCGCCACCACGGTCCCGTCGACCACCCGCGAGAACGCCTATGGCTGGCTCGGCAAGATGCCGAACATGCGCGAATGGGTCGGCCCGCGCCATGTTCACGGCATCGCCGAGCACGACTACCGGATTAAGAACCGGCCGTTCGAGCTGACGATCGGCGTCGACCGCGACGACATCCGCGACGACAATCTCGGCGTCTACGAGCCGATGTTCGTGGAGATGGGCGAGTCGGTCGCGGCGCATCCGGACCTGCTGGTCTGGAACCTCCTGAAGAGCGGCACCACGGAGCCCTGCTACGACGGCCAGCCATTCTTCGACGACGACCATCCGGTGCTCGACGAGGCCGGTGAGGTCGTCTCGATCTCGAACGACGCCGGCGGAGGCGGCACGCCCTGGTACCTGATGTGCGCCAACCGGGCGCTCAAGCCGATCATCTACCAGGAGCGCGAGAAGGCGAACTTCGTCGCCAAGGACAATCCGCGCGATCACAACGTCTTCCAGAACCGGGAATTCGTCTACGGCGTGGACGGCCGCTGGAATGTTGGCTTCGGCTACTGGCAGATGGCCTACCGGTCAGGACAGACGCTCAACGCGGCCAACTACGAGGCGGCGCGTGCCGCAATCACCGGCATGAAGGGTGACCATGGCCGCCCCCTCGGCCTGGTGCCCAACCTGCTCGTCGTTCCGCCGACGCTCGAAGGTGCCGCGCGCGAGCTGCTCAAGAGCCAGCTCGTCAATGGCGGCGAGACCAACAAGTGGGCCGGCTCGGCCGAGATGCTCATGGTGCCCTGGCTTGCATGACGCTTTCCGGCGGGCGCTTGGCGCCGGCCGGAGACCGCCCGCCGCCCCGATGTCGTCGCGGGGCGGCGGGTTCTTCGAAAGCGGCGAAGGTATTGCGTGCCGCCCCTTTCCAAGAACCCGCCCACGACACGCCAGGAGCCAACCATGGACGATCTGACCAGGATTTCCGGCATCGGCAAGGCGACGGCCGCAAGGCTGGCCTCAGCCGGCGTCGACAGCTTCGCCAGGCTGGCACTTTACGGCGACGATCTGATCGCGGCCGACGATCTCGGCATCAAGGCCGGCTGGATCGCAGCAGCGGCCGCAATCCACGAAGAGAATATCGAGGGGAGCTCTGGCACGGCTCGCGAGGCCTCCAGCACCGATATCGGGACGACGGCGGAAGCGCCGATCGTAGGGGCTCAGCCCGGCTCCCAATTCAATACCCCCCCGAGCGAAGACCGTGGCGGCGGGGGCGGCGATCCGGCCGTCCCCGCCCGCAACCATGCCGCCGGGACGATCGTCCGGATCAGGTCGAAGCGCGAGGGCTTCCGCCGCTGCGGGATCGCCCATCCGAAAGCGGCTACCGACCATCACTTGCACCGCTTCACACCGGCCGAACTGGAGCGGCTGCTGGCCGAGCCCATGCTGATCGTGGAGCTGGCCTGATCGCATGGCTTACTGCACCGTCCAGGAGCTGACCGACCGCTATTCGGAAAGGATGCTGACCGACATCTCCGATCGCGGCGCGAACGCCACCGGCGCGATCGACGCAGCGCTGATCGATCGCGCGATCGCCGATGCCGACGCGCTGATCGACGGCTACCTGAAGGTCCGCTACCGGCTGCCGCTGGCATCCGTCCCGCGTCTGGTGAAGGACCTCTCTCTCAGGATCTCGATCTACTACGCCCATGCCCATGTCGCGGCCGACAAGATCGTAGCCGACTACAAGGAGGCGCTGAAGACGCTCCAGCACATCAGCCAGGGGCTCATCCAGCTCGACGTCGACGGCGCCGAACCGGCCGCCTCCGGCGCGGCGGAAGTCCGCACCAACGATCCGGACCGCCGCCTGACGGCCGCCACGATGAAGGGCTGGATCTGATGACCGGCGTGCGCATGGAGCTGAAGGGATCGGAGGAGGCGCTCGGCATCCTGTCGGAAACGATCTCGCGCACCGAGGACGCCAAGGGACTTTTCGACGCGATCGGCATGGCGCTCGTCACCTCGACCCAGAAGCGCTTCGAGGACGAGGCCGGCCCGGACGGCAATCCCTGGCCGGACAGCCTGCGCAAGACGCTGCTGGGCGGGCGGACGCTGACCGAGACGGCGCGCCTCGTCCAGTCGATCACGCATGAGGCGAGCGACGCCCGCGTCGCGGTCGGCACCAACGTCATCTACGCCGCGATCCACCAGATGGGCGGCACGATCAAGGCGAAGACCGAAATGGGGTTGCGCTTCCGCTCGCCGGGAAATGGCGGATGGGTCCGCCGGAACGAGGTGACGATGCCGGCGCGGCCCTTCCTCGGCCTCGACGAAGAGGACCGCCAGGAGATCACCGCGATCTGCGCCGAGTGGCTCGGCGCCGTCGAGGACGGAGCGCCCGATGCTCGCCGGTGAACTGATCGAGCGCATCGGATCGCAGCTTCCGGAGCTGTCGGGGCGACTGCAGACGGCGGCCGACCTCGCCGAGCTGGTGCGCCAGGGCGCATGGCCCCAGGCCTCGCCGGCCGGCTTCGTCCTGCCCCTCGGCCTGACGCCACGCAGCGCCGGCGACGCCTCGGCCGGCGCCTTCACCCAGATGATCGCCGAGAGCTGGGGCGTGCTCCTGGTGGTGCGGGCCTCCGGCGACATCACCGGCGGCCGTGCGGAGCCGGCGATCGATACGCTGGTCCGCGCGATCATCGGCGCGGTCTGCGGCTGGGGACCGGACGACGCAATGGGCGTGTTCGCGCTGGCCCGCGGCCAGATCCTCGCGGCCCGAGACGGCCGCGTGACCTACCAGCTCGACTTTTCCATCCCAGACCAGGTGAGGGTCATCCCGTGAGCCAGAAGACCGACAAGCCGACCCGTCCGCCGCTGCCCGCCGGCGGCGGCAGCTATCGCCGCGAGCCCGACGGCGCATTGCGGCGCCAGGACGCCTCTGTCGAGCGGGCGTCGGCCAGGAAGCCGAAGACCACCGAGACGCCGGCCAGGAAGGGGAACTGACCATGCCTATCCGCTGGGATTCGAAAATTCTGCTCGCCAAGATCGAGAGCGACTACGCGGTCGACGCCGCACCGTCCGGAGCCGCCAACGCGATCCTCGCCACCAATGTCGTGCTGACGCCGATGGAGGGCCAGGACGTTTCCCGCGAGCTGGAGCTGCCCTGGCTGGCAGCACAGGCCACGATCCCGGCCGGGCTCCACACGCGGCTGCAGTTCCGCGTCGAGCTCGTTCCGTCCGGCGAAGCGGGCACGGCTCCGGCCTGGGGGCCGCTTCTGAGGGCCTGTGCCGTGGCCGAGACGGTCGAAGCGGAGACGTCCGTCACCTACAACCCGATCTCGGAGGATCACGAGAGCGTCACCATCCATCTGTGGATCGGTGGCACACGCTACGTGGCGCGCGGATCGCGCGGCGACGCGCGGCTGACCTTCACCGCCCAGGGCATCGCCTATCTCGAATTCGACCTGCGGGGCCTGTTCGCCGTGCCCGGCGAGCAGGCGCGTCCGACGCCGGACCTCTCGGCCTTCCTGCGGCCGGACCTGGTGACGAGCCAGAACACACCGGTCTTCGAGATCGACGAGAATCCGTTCGTCATGCGCAGCTTCTTGCTGGCGCTCGGCAACGCGGTCGAGCCGCGCTTCCTGGTCGGTTCGGAGTCGATCCTGATTACGCGCAAGTCCGAGCTCGCCTCGACGCAGATCGAGGCTACGGCGCTGACCGCGATCAACCCGTTCCAGATGGCGCTCGACCAGGACGTGGTCGCGATTGCGCTCACCCACGGCACCGCCGCAGGCAGGATCGCGACGCTCGCGATCGACCAGGCGCAGATGCAGCGGCCGACCGGGTTGGAGAACAGCCAGAACATCGCCGAATGGCCGCTGCGCATGGTGCCGCTGCCGGTGGCCGGCAACGACCAGTGGGTGCTGACGCTGACCTGAGGCGCGGCGGTCCCGAAATCCCGTGACGACAGAGACGAGGGAGACATGCATGTACAGGCTCGACCCGACACCCGAATTCTGGGCGACCGTGACCGTGCGCCGGCCCGGCGAAGGCGGTCATTCGGACAGGTTCCGCGCCCGCTTTATGGCGCTGACGATCTCCGCATTCGAGGGCTACGACCTCGCGAGCCCCGAGGCCACCCGCGAATTCCTGACCGAGGTCCTGAGGGAGATCGACGAGGTCGAGGCGGAGGACGGCTCGGCGCTGAGGCTCACCTCGGCCGTGCGCGACCGGATGCTCGACGCACCGCATGTCCGCGCCGCACTCGTCAGGGCCTATCTGGAATCCTTCTCCGAGGCGCTCCTGGGAAACTGAGGGCCGCCGCCCGGGCCTGGGCGGCGGGAACCCTGATCGCGCGAGCCGGTGGGGTGGAGCCCGAGGCCGTCTCCGACGCAAGGCGCTGGGGCGCCGGCGCCGAAGAGATCGCCGCGATCGCGCGCGCGCTGGGCGGATGCGGAGAGGTCAGGGTCTGGCCCCAGAACCGGGCGGCGCTGGACGCGTTCCTCGCCGCGGCGACCCAGTGGCGGACGGCGATCGGCCTGCGCGACGGCCGCCTCGCCACGCTGTGGGTCGGGCTCGACTATGCCGGAGTGCGCGTCGCGCTCGCATCGCGCGGCATCGCGCTCGACCGGCAGACCATGAGCGGGCTGCACGTCCTTGAACTGGCCGCGCGCGAAGCGATGAACGGAGAGGCAGGATGACGCTGCGCCTCTCTCTCGTCATCGAAGGCGACGCCGGCGGCGCGAAGAAGGCGCTGGCCGACACGTCGAGCGCCATCGAGGACATCGGCAGGAAGGCCGAAGAGACGAAGCGCAAGCTCGACGAGGCGTCGAAGGGCTTCAGCTGGAACGATCACGAGTTCGACCGGGCGCGCAACGGGCTGAAGGAAACGGCCGACGAAGGCAGCCGGGCGGCCGAGAGCGTTGATGCGGTGGCCGATGCCGGCGCCAAGGCCGCGCCGGAGATCGCGGCCGTCGGCCGGGCGGCCGAGGGCGCACGCGGTGGCCTGTCCGGCGTCTCCTCGATACTGCTCGGCATGGCCGGCGGGCTGGCCGCCGCCGCCGCGGTCACGGCGATCGGTACGGGTCTCAAGGTCGCCGCGGGCGCGGCAGCCGACCTCTTCCGCGAGGTCACCTCCAACGAGCCCGCCATGAACCGGGCGCTGGAGGGCCACCGCGAGCTTGTCCAGCGCATCAGGGGCGCGTGGGCGGAAGCGCAGGGCGCGGCCTCCTCCTACGGCCAGAACGCCGCGCCGTTGCTGCGCTTCCAGGTCCAGCAGGACATCGGCCGGCTGCAGCGCTCCTCGCGCGACGTCCAGGGCGACCTGCTGGCCTCCGACGTCGTGGGCGAGCTGTCGCAGGACACGATCTCGTCGGCCGACCGGGCCCGGGCGGATCTGGGTCCCTTCCGCCAGCTCATCGCCGATTTCCGCCAGGAGCTGAGGGACGGGGACGCCGACGTCATCGCCTTCCGCAAGTCGGTCGCCGAGATCGCCGAAGCGCTGCCCGAAGAATCGCCCTTCAGGGGCATTGCCGAACAGATCCTCAAGGACAGCGAGGCGGCCGCCAATCTGCAGGCCGAGCTGGAGCGCTCCCGCGACATGCTCAAAGGCCTGCAGGGCGACGCTGAGGCCTCGGCCACGGCGCTTGGCGGCAATGCGGAAAAATACCAGCAGATCTCGACCGACGCGCCGGCCGCCGGCGAGGCCATCGGCGGCGCGGCCGCCGCGATCCGCGAGAGCCAGTCTGCGGCCGAATCCGCATTGCCGGCCCTGCAGGAATATGACGCGCTCCTGAAGTCGATCGCCGGCTCGGGCGCGCCGATCGGCGGTTCGGCGGTGCGCGGGGCCGTGACGCCGCTGCTCCAGGGCCGCGGCTTCTCGGCCGGCGGCTTCACCGGACATGGCCCGGCCGACCAGGTCGCCGGATTCGTGCATGGCGGGGAGTTCGTCTTCGACGCAGCAGCGACGGCCCGCATCGGCGTCTCGAACCTGGAAGCGATCCGTGGCGGCATGCGCGGCTACGCGACCGGCGGCGCGGTCGGCCAATTTCCGGCTGCACCCGGCCAGGCCCATGGCGGCGGCCTGTTCGCCGGACTGATCGGCGAAGTCAACACGCTGCAGGGCTCGCTCTACACGTTCGGCCAGTCGCTGATGCGGACCGGCAAGGGGTCCGACGCGCTGGCGGCTGTCTTCAACCAGGTCACCCAGCGCCTGGTCGACCGCGCGCTGCGGCTGCTCGATCAGCTCGCCGTCGGCGGCGGCGGGGGCGGGCTCGGCGGTTTCGGCGGCCTGATCGGCGGACTGCTCGGCGGCGGAGGCGGCGCGTCGCTGTCTCCTGCGGCCTGGGGCGTGGTTTCGTCGGGCGGAATGACCGGGCTCTTCCATGGCGGCGGCGTCGTCGGCCAGGTGCCATCGGCCTCGCGTTGGGTGCCGGACGCCGTCTTCGCCGGCGCGCCGCGCCTGCATGGCGGCGGCTGGCTGAAGCCCGGCGAACGTCCGGTCATCGCCAAGGACGGCGAGGAGATCGGCTGGCCGGACCAGCTCGCAAGGAAATATGGCGGCGCCGGCGGCCTCACGCGGCTCGAACTCAGCCTGTCGGCCGACCTTGAGGCGCGCATCCTCGAACAGGCGGCCGGCATCGCGGTCGAGGTGAACCGCGAGGCCGACGCGGCACGGCGCAGCCGCTATCGCAGCGGAGGCGAATATTGACCGAGATCCTCGCATTGCCCGACATCGCCGGCTGGCAGACGCTGGAGTTCGACCCGGTGCGTCCGCGCTGGATCGACCGGATGCAGGGCCGCAAGACCGAGAGCACGATCGCCTTCCAGCCCTGGTGGCGGGCGACCTATCGCGCGCCCTTCGTCGACCGGCGCGACTATGGCCGGCTCGACGCCTTCATGATGCGCGCCGGCGACATGGGCGAGGTGTTCCGCGGCCATGATCCGGAGCGGCCCCGACCGATGGCGCATGATGCGGGCGTTCCCCTGTCTGGCGTCCGGGCCGGCGGGGGCGCCTTCGACGGGACGGCCACGCTCGCCGCGATCGCATCGGCGACGGGCGTGATGATCACCGGCCTGCCGGCGCTCTTCGAGCTCCGCGAGGGCGACTATGTCGAGTTCCGCATGGCGCCGCTCCTCGTCTCGCTGCACCGGATCGTCGCCGACGCGACGGCCGACGCCGAAGGCGCGGTGACGCTCGCCATCCGCTACGGGCTCGACCTCGAACATTTCACCACCGCGGCGCTCGTCAATTTCGAGAAGCCGTCGTGCCTGATGCAGATCGAGGCGGGGACCTGGCAGGGCAACAAGGGACACTTCCAGCGCAACCCTTCCTTCGACGCGGCCGAGGCCTTCCCCGGGATCGAGGAGGCGCCGTGAGCCTCGATCCTTCCGTCCAGGCGCTGCTGGATCGCGGCGATCTCGTCGCCATCATGCTGGTGCGCTTCGACCTGCCCGGGCGGGTCGTGGGCTACCACACGGGCGGGCGCCCGCACACATGGAACGGGCTGACCTACCGCCCGAACCGCTTCCTCGAACCGGTCACCATGCGCGGCGGGCTGGGGCCGGGCGTGTCCGAACTCGTCCTCGCCTTCTCCGGCGTGCCGACGCCAGACGCGGAAGAGACGATCACCCGGATCGAGGACTATGCCTATCGCAATGCGCCGGCGATCGTCACGTGGCTCGCCGGCGTACCCGAGACGAACGCCGTCGCCGGCATCCTCTATTCGTCGATCTACGAGATCGCCGACGTCGCCTACATCAAGAGCCCCATGGACCAGGCGGGTGCGCGCAGCCTGACGATCCGCGTCCGGCTCGAACCGCCCGGCCGCTCCGAGCGCAATGCCAGCCACGTGGTGCGCAGCCAGGAGGAACAGCGCTTCGACAACGACGCCGCCGACACGGCGTTCGAATATGTCTCGACGACCGAAGCGATCACCCGTCAATGGGGCCAGGTCCGGCGATGACCCCCTTCGAGCGATACGCGGTCGTGCGCGCGTTGCTGGAGGCGGAGCTGGCGCGGCCCTATGAGTACGGGACGGCCGACTGCTTCTTGCTCGGCTGCCGCATGGCCGACGCGCTCGATCCGGAGCTTGGCATCGCGCGGCTTTATGGCGGCGCCTACACGACTTTCCTGGGCGCGCAGCGCGCCCTGCGCAAACGCGGTTTCAAGAGCCTTGAAAGCCTCTTCGAAGCGCATCTGGAACGCTGCGCACCGGCCCGCGCTCATCCGGGCGACCTCGCCATTCTCGGGCTCGCCGACGGCGACCATGTCGGCGTCTGCGACGGCAATGGTTTCGTGACGAAGACCCCGTCCGGGCCGGCGCGCTTCGGCTACGGGCATGCGCGCGCCGCCTTCCGGACCGGGGCGGGCTGATGGCGATCATCTCGTCCATCGCCGGCGCGATCGCCGGCGCGCTCTTCACCGCCGGATCGGTCGCCTTCATGGTGGCAAAGACGCTCATCGGCGGCGTTCTGGCCTTCGGCGCGCGGCTGGCGCTCTCCTATGTCAGCCGCCCCAAGAAGCGCGCCTATTCTGCCGTCCAGGGCGAGTTCCGCTATGGCGCGAGCGTGCCGGCCGGCGCCATGTACGGCACCGGCAAGGTGCGCGGCCACGAGATCTTCTACGCCCGCTGGGGACCGGGCGACCGCTTCAACGCCTCGGTCTACGTGCTCTCGGACGGCTGGTGCGACGGGCTGGAGCCGGAGATCTTCTTCTACGGCAAGACGCATGCGCTCGTGCCGCGCGATCCGGTCGGCGAGGAGACCGAGCACTGGGGGGTGGAGGGCTTCGGCAGCCTGATCTCGATCCGTTTCTACGACGGGCGGCCGGGCCAGCCGGCCGACGCCAAGCTGGTGGCCGATACGGCCGCGCTCGGCCAGTCCTGGAAATCGACCTCGGTCGTGGCCGGCCATGCATACGTCGTGTTCGAGGCCCAATGGGATGCGGCGCTCTTCGATCGCGGCTTCGTCGAACCGGAATTCGTGCTGCGCGGCCTGAGGCTCTACGATCCGACCATGGATTCCACCCTCGCCGGCGGAGAAGGCGACCATCGCCTGGACGATGCCTCGACCTGGGAATTCTCGGAAAGTCCAGCCCTGCAGCACTTCAACTATCGGCTCGGCATTCGCGCGCCGCTGTCGGGCCGGGCGCGCATCGGCGAGGGGAAGACGCCCGGCCAGCTCGATCTCGGCTCCTACATCGCCTCCATCAATGCCTGCGCGACGCAGCGCGGCGGCAAGCCCATCTACCAGGCCGCGCTCTACGTCAATGGCGAGGACGACCACACGGAAATCCTCGCCGAGCTGGAAGACGCGATGGCCGGCTACCGGCTCAACCGCCGTGGTCTTTCCGGCGTGATCGCCGGCGCGCCGCAGATCCCCGTCGCCACGATCACCGATGCCGATCTCGACGCCGGCCGGAAGGCGGAGATCAGCTGGCGCCGCGCCTCCGACGAGACCTTCAACCATCTCGCGGGCCAGTTCATCTCGAAAGCGAGCGGCTGGAAACCCGAGAGCCTGAAGACGATCAGGGTGAACGCCGACGTCGCCGAGGATGGCGGGCGCATCCGCCAGGAGCGCAACGACTTCCTGCAGGTGACCGACCCGGACGCCGGCCAGTACGTGCTGTCGATCCGCTATCGCCAGAACCGGCTTGGCGGCCGTGCGAGCCTGCCGGTCTCCCGCCTGCTCGGTCTGGCGATCGAGGAGGGACGCTGGGTGAGCTATGCCGGCCAGGACTGGCTGGTCACCGGCTGGTCGATCGACGGCCGCCTGCGAATTTCAGTTGAGCTGGCGCAGACATCGGCGGCCATCTACGACGACGGCGAGATCGAGCCGGGACCGCTGCTGCCCGTCCCCGCGGTCCCCGTCAACCCGGCGGTGCTGACGACGGTCCAGGGCTTCAACGTCGAAGTGGGCGTGCTTCAGGGCGACGACGGCTACGAGACGCCGGTGCTCCGCTTCACCTGGACGCCGCCGGAAGACCCCACGATCACGGCGGTGCGCTTCGAGTATTTCCAGGGCGCCGACCCGACAGGCCAGACCTTCTACTACGACCAGACACCGGACGTTGAGGCCGGCGTCTACGTGACGTCGAAGGACGTCGCGCCGGGCGCCTTCTACACGGCGCGGGCCACGATCACGACCGTGCCGGACCGCCTGAAGACACATACGCCGTGGGTGACGACGCTGCAGCGCACCGCGCGGGCCGGCATCCCTGTCTATCTCGATGACCTGAAGGGCGGCATCTACCCCACCATCGTCAAGCTGCGCGCCGATCTCGAAGATTTGCGAATGAGCAACCGGGAACTCGCGCTGGCTGTCGCTCAGGGCCACAGCCGCTTCGCCGTCGAGCACAAGCGGCTCGTGGAAAACGAGCGCGGGATGGCACTCGCGTTCATCGCATACGACGCCCGGATAACGGAAATCGACGATGCGCTGGTCTCGCAGTCCGAGCTGCTCCTGGGCGTGGCCGCGTCTCTTTCGGCCATCGAAGGCGACATCGATGCGCTGGGCGCGACGGTCGCCGGCCAGGCCGGCGCAATCTCCGCGCTCGGCGCCAGCGTCACGGCGCTGGAGGACGAGGTGACCGCGCTGGCCGCGCAGATCGTCCAGCTCAACGCCGAGGTCGGCGAGATCTCGGCCGACGGCCTGTGGAAGATCGAGGTCCAGGCCGGCACGGGCGACGTCGTTGCGCGCGCCGTCATCATGATGCGCGCGACGGTCGGCGACGACTTCGTGGAGGTCGGCACGATCTGGGAGGCCGGCTTCACCGGCGGCGATCCCGACCAGCCTTTCGCGCGGCAGATCAACATCGCCGACCAGTGGATCGTGTCGGACGGGACCAACGAGGGCAGGCCGATGGTCTTCGAGGACGGCGAACTCAAGCTCGCCGTGGCGCGCATCGCGAACGCGATCGTCGAGCTACTCCAGTCGGAAACGGGCAAGACGCGGTTCGGCACGCTCGCTGCCCTGGTCGAAGGCCTGGAGGTGCTGTCGTAATGACCCGCTTCTTCATCGGAACCGTCGACGGCGAGCCGCTGCTGCGGGTGACGGTCGATCCCGACGTGCCGCCATGGGAGGTCGATCCCGACGACTTCGCCAACATCCGCTTCGACAGCGACCGCGAGGCGATGGGCTATGTCGTCGAGACCTTTCAGGCCGCCGTGAACTACGACAATTTTCCGGACCCGATGCCGATCACGGCGGCGACTATGCACGAGTTCTGGCCAACGGGTGTCTATGCCACGTGCCAGGTCCACCTGCTCTTCTCGCGGCCGACGTCGACCACGTTCCGCTGGGGCTTCTACCATCACGTCGAGAACATCGTGCCGGAATGGGAAGACAAGTTCGTCTTCGTTCGGGAGGGTGTCGAGGACTGGCAGTATCGCTGGCGCCGGACCAGCAACCCGGTCCAGATCGCGATTGCGCCCGACGGCTTCATCCTCAACGGATTGAGGCACAGCGACACCGATCAGGTGTTCAACCCGCCCACCGCGAACGGCCCCTACGTCCTGTTCGCACGGGTGCCCAACACGACGGCCAATCTTGCCGTGCCGCGCCCGTCGACCTACACCACGGCGAACTTCTTCGTCACAGACCTGCCGACCGGCGACGAGGACTATCCCGAGACCGGCCCTTCGCCGACGCCGGGAGAGCCGGTGATCCGGCTGACACCGACGTCGATGCGCATGGCGCGGCGCGGCTACACGATCGCCGACGACGACGACAAGATGATCTTCTCGGACACCCGCATCCCGCTGAAGATCGCGGCAGCGGGCACGGCGACGATCGCGGCATCGGGCACCCATGTCGTCACGCCCGTGGTGGCGATCGACGAGAACGTGCTGGTCGAGTTCTACGCGACCGCGACCGGCGACCTGATGTGCATCCCACCGTTCCAGGGGCTCATCGCACAGACCAGCCTGGTCGCCTATCGGGTCAATGGCGGCAATGTCGAGTTCCGCAACGACGCCTCGGTGTCTGTCGACATCGTCTACGTCGTCTTCGCCGAAGGGATCGAGCCGCAGTCGGTGGGCTCGGCGCCGGAGGTGGAGGTGGGCGCGGACGGCCGCGTCATCATGCGCGCGCCGGGAACGGCCGGAACCTCGCTGCGCGACGTGATCCTGGACACGGAACTTCCGTTCGTGCCGATCGCGGCACAGGGCTGGGTGCCGCATGGCAGCTTCGCAACTTCCGACGTCGGCATCCACGGCACCCACATGGTGGATGTCGCCCTCGACAACGACGGCTCGTGGACGCCGCTGCCGATCTGGGCGCTGACCTGCCAGCGTCGGGCGTCGCCGTTCGATATCGAGAAGCGCATCTATCCCAGCGTGATCTGGCTCACCGCCGCCAGCCCGAACCGGCTGTCCGCGCGCAGCGTCGTTGCCAAGGTCGAGCCGGACCGGGTGCGCATGTATTGCTGGCGCGGCGCTGCGAACATGATCTTCGCCCAGACATCGCCGCCGCTGATCCAGTACGACCCATACGACTGCATCGGCATCCGCTACTACATCCTCGCCGTGCCGAACTCCCTGGAGGCCCCATGACGTCCTTGCTCCACACGCTCGGCACTGTGAGCGTCGAGAACGGCTCGACCACCGTTACAGGCGACGGCACGGGCTGGGTCGTCGGCGCGGTGAAGGGCGGAGTGTTCTCGTGCCGCGGCCTCGCGATCCCCATCGACGACGTGCCCGGCGACGAGGAACTGTTGCTCGCCTATCCATGGCCGGGGCAGACGATCGCGGATCAGCCCTACGCCATCGCGCTGACGACCGCGCAGGCCGCCGAAACGACGTGGGTCGCCGGGCGGCTGGCCGAGATCGTGACCAGGCTGTCGCTGGCTGGCATCGTCCCCGATGGCGCGGGCTCGCTCGCCGAGCGCAACGCGCTGGACCCGGTGCCGGCGAATGGCTTCACGTTCCTGCGCGTCGAGACGGGCCACGACCTCGAATTCTATCGCAAGGTGCCTTCGGGCTGGGACGGGCCTTTCCCGCTGCGTGGCGAGGTCGGCGAGGGGCTGCCTGGTACCGGGGCGACGATCGAGATCGGAACGGTGGACACGGTGGCGCCCGGCGATCCGGCGACCGTCACCAATTCCGGCACGCCCACTGCCGCGGTGCTCGACTTCGAACTGCCGCAGGGCGACCAGGGCGACATCGGCCCGCAGGGCATCCAGGGGCCTGTCGGCGACATCAGCTACGGCATCCGGCTCTACGATCCGGCCGGCATTTCGCCGGGCGAATTCGTGGTGGACTTCTACGTCACGCGACCCGGCACGCACGAGATCGTGCATGGCGTCGTGGCCGAGGGCGATGCGGGCGCGGAGGTCGACTTCTACGTCGCGGTCAATGGCGCACCGGCCTACGGCCCGGTGACGGCGATCGTCGGCACGCCGTTCCTGGCCAGCGATGCCGGGATCGAGGTCGATGTCGGCGACGAAGTGTCGGTCGTCGTGACGGCCATCATCGGCGAGGCGCGCGAGTTCCGCGCAAAGACGGGTCTGGGGCCAATCTGATGTTCATCGACTTCCGCGACGATCCCGCCACCCGCCCCCTCGATCCGGCCGTCGCGCTGCTGGGCAACGTCAGGCAGGGCGCGGCCTTCGACTTCATCAACATGCGCGGCTATGTGCGGGATCGCGGCACTCCGGCAAACTTCTTCCTCGCCGATCCGAACGATCTGCTGACCTACACCTCGCCGTCGCCGAAATACGTCCGTGGTTCGAACGGGCTGCTTTCATCCGGCACGACGCTGCGCTGCGATCATGACGCCGCAGGCAATCCCCTCGGGCTGCTGGCCGAGGGCGCTCGGACGAACGTCTGTGTCAATTCAGCCTTCGCAGGGGCCGCTGCCGGGTCGCCCGGAACGAACCCGACCGGGATGTCGATCACGGGCAACAACAATGGCCTGACCCGAGAGATCGCAATCGGCACCGAGGATGGCGAGCCATATATCGACGTCCGCTATTTCGGCACAGCGACGGCCACAGCCTTCCCCGCAATCGTCCTCAACGGCTCATACACTGGCCCCACTGCCTCCGCAGGGCAGACCTGGGTCGGGTCGGTTGACATAAAGGCTGTAGGCACGCCCTCGGGCGGTGCGGGTGTCTTCCTGGAGACCGGACAATCCGGCGGTTCCGGCACAAGTTCGCAAGCTCTGACATTGACCAACCAGTACCAGAGACCACAGGTCGTGCGGACGCTGGCGACGGGAGCCACGCATGTTTGGAGCCGGGTCCTGGTATCGGTCACGAACGGCTCGACGGTCGACATCACGGTACGGATAAGGGCGCCCCAACTAGAGCAGGGCGCCGTTCCGTCCTCCTACATCAAGACCAGCGGGTCGCAGGTGACGCGGGCGGCGGACAACCTCACCCTCGCGGCGTCGCTGCTGCCGGGCACGAAGGCGGCCGGCACGCTGATCGCAAAGGTGCGGCCGGGGACGATCGGCGTCGAAAAGACGCCGTTCATGATGGATGGCGGAAATGCCAACGACCAGATCCGGGCGATCGTCGATACCGCAGGCCTCTTTAGGCAGCGCTTTCGGCTGGGCGCATCCGATCTCTGGTATCCTGTCAGTTCGGGTGTCGTGGGGGCTACCGGCAAAATCGCCCTGGCATGGGACGCCACGACCGCCGTGCGGGCACTCAACGGCGTTGCGGCATCGCTGGCCATCAGCGGCAACTTCACGGTCCTGACATCGCTGCGGCTTGGCACGTTCATCAACCTCGGCGCGGCGCTCGACGGTCACCTGGAATGGCTCGTCTACATCCCCGAACGGCTTTCCAACGCCGAGCTTCAGGCGAGGACGGCGCCATGATCGACATCCGCCGCATCGGCTTCGGCCTCTGGTCGCCCGACCGCGAGACCTTCATCGCCGTCATGGGCACGCTGACCAACCCGCTCACGGGCGGCCCGTTGATCGGCGAGGACGGCCCGTCCGCCAACCTGATCGTCGACGAGATCGGCCCGGTCACGAAGGTGCCCGGCACCCATGACGATGACGGCCAGGAGATCGCGCCACCGGTGATCATCGAAGGCCACCACGTCAATCTCTACGCGGTGGGCGACCTGGCCGGGCTGCTGACCGCCGGTATGCCGGAGGAAGGCGACGTGTTCGCCCGCACCCACATCCTGTCGCTGCTCGGCGACATGAACTGGCAGCCCTCGGCCGTCGGCGAGCCGGCCGGGTTCGTCGGCACGTCCGGCGTGAAGATCTTCGACCTCGCCACGATCAACCTGCCGGCGAGGGTGCTGGGGTGAGATAGACGGACGGCCGGCGCGAGCCGGCGGCGGGGTAGCCTGCAAGCGAAAACCCGCCCGACAGCGCAAGAATACAACTGTCGCATCCGCCGCCCTTTCGGGCGCCGGCAGCGTCGCCGATTCGCGGGGCGGACGGGATGGCTTTCAACACGCAATACACGGATATCGACCCGGTGCGGCCGCCGGCCGGCTATATCGGCGGAAAGCGGCGCCTGGCCGCCGCGCTGATCGAGCGGATCGAGGCGATACCGCACCGGACCTATGCCGAGCCTTTCGTGGGCATGGGCGGCGTCTTCTTCCGGCGCCGGCGACGCCCGCCGGCGGAGGTGATCAACGACGGCAATGGCGAAGTCGCCAACCTCTTTCGCATCCTCCAGCGGCACTATCCGCAGTTCATCGAGACCCTGCGCTTCCAGATCACCAGCCGGCGCGAGTTCGAGCGGCTGCGGGCATGCCGACCGGAGACGCTCACCGACCTGGAGCGCGCCGGCCGGTTCCTCTACCTCCAGCGCACCGCCTTCGGCGGCAAGGTGGCGGGCCAGACATTTGGGGTCGATCCGGGCAGCGGCGCAAGCTTCAACCTGACCAGGCTGGCGCCGCTGCTGGAGGAGGTGCACGAGCGGCTCGCTGGCGTCACGATCGAGCAGTTGGACTGGCTGGCCTTCGTTGACCGCTACGACCGGCCGGGGACACTGTTCTATCTCGACCCGCCCTATCACGGCTCCGAGGACGACTATGTGCCGGGCCTGTTCGGCCGCGACCAGTTCGCCGCGATGGCCGAGCGGCTTGCGCGGCTTAAGGGCCGCTTCGTGCTGTCGATCAACGACGTTCCGGAGATCCGCGAGGCGTTCGCCGGATTTGCGGTGGAAGAGGTGCGGCTGCTCTACTCGATATCGGGTGGCAAGGGCCGGCCGGCCCAGGAACTGATCGTCACGGGCGGATCGGGCGCGTGACGATCGTCCGGTTCAATGGCAGTGCACCTGGCCGCCGCGGCTATTGTCAGCGTGGCAGCATTGGCCCGGCGGCGAGCTCTTCCGGCATCCGCCGCCATGGGCGCTGGCCACGCTCGACAACGCTAAGACGGCGATCACGCCTGCAATCAGGATTTTCATGTTACCCTCCCGTGCAACCCCGCCGGGATGAAAACATGAAACGCTGCAACGAGTCGAATCGGGAGCGTAGGCAGTGACGCGGATCGGATTGGTCGGGCTGTTTCTGATCGCCTCTCTGCCCGCTATGGCCATGCCGCTCTGCAGCGCCGGCGAGCGCCACACTTGTGTCGTCGACGGGGACACGGTTTGAATCTCTGGTGAGAAGATAAGGCTAGCCGACATTGACACACCCGAGCCGAGCGGCCGTTGCGTGACCGAGCGGGTTCTCGCGGCACGGGCGGCCGGCAGACTCGCCGAGCTTCTCTCCGGACCGCATGAGATCGTTCGTGGCGACCCGGCCGACGGGCGTCTTCAGGATCGCTATGGGCGGACGCTGGCCGTCATCCGCGTCGGCGGCGTCAGCGTGGGGACCATCCTTGTGCGCGAGGGCCTTGCCCGGCCATGGACCGGCCGCCGCTCGAACTGGTGCTGAAGAGCCCTTCAATGCCGCTTCAAGGTGGCTTCGATCCGGTCGAGAATGGCGAGCGCATCGTCGCGAAGGCTGTCCTCGTCGACGTTCAGGCGCTCGGCGTTGACGAGCACCAGGAGCGCATCCCTCAAACCGATGCGCAGTTCGTCGGCCTGCATGCCTCCCGGAAGCAAACTGGCAACCTGCAGGGTCAGCTTCCGACCATGGCGGCCGTCCAGGCGTCGCTCGACGACCAGACGTCGAAGTTCGGTGATCGGGTCAGCCATCGCCCATCATCGCCGCCTCCGTCGCAGCGATCAACGCCGCCGGTGCCGGCGCGCGAATTGATGCCAAGTGAACTTGCGCGATCGTGCCAAGTGAACTTGCGCGCTACACGCACGGTGACATCGATTGATCTGGATTGATCCGCCGTTGGTGGAGCTGAGGGGGATCGAACCCCTGACCTCGTCATTGCGAACGACGCGCTCTCCCAGCTGAGCTACAGCCCCGTCCGACGGATGTGGCGCATTTATGTGGCCCGCCCGGTCGCTGTCAAGCAGCGCGCGCCGCGCCGCGCGGGGCTTGCACGGGTCCGCCGGCGGCGATAGCAAGGCGCCGCAGGCAAGACCACGAAAGGGACCCCGGCATGGCATCGCGCAAGCTCTTCCTCCTTCCCGGCGACGGCATCGGCGTCGAGGCGATGGCCGAGGTCCGCAAACTCGTCGAGGCGATGAACGCCGATCTCGGCGCCGGCTTCGAGACCGAGGAGGGGCTGGTCGGCGGCTCGGCCTACGACACGCACGGCAAGGCGATCTCCGAGGACGACATGGCGCGCGCCATGGCCGCCGACGCCGTCATCTTCGGCGCGGTCGGCGGGCCGAAGTGGGACGGCGTGCCCTACGAGGTGCGGCCCGAGGCGGGGCTTCTGCGCCTGCGCAAGGACATGCAGCTCTTCGCAAATCTCAGGCCCGCCATCTGCTATCCCGCGCTCGCCGAATCCTCCTCGCTGAGGCGGGAGGTCGTGGAAGGGCTCGACATCCTCATCGTGCGCGAGCTCACCGGCGGCGTCTATTTCGGCGAGCCCAAGGAGATCATCGACCTCGGCAACGGCC
>VFQR01000126.1_pt1 | contig 179054 bp, 175 predicted proteins | sample 3512321 | NCBI WGS metagenome assembly VFQR01 (sample SAMN10412374, study PRJNA504923) | tailings metagenome | isolation source: Relicate 3 Philex TSF1 revegetated site | place: Philippines: Tuba, Benguet | collected 2017-08-29
CGGCCTGCTGGGTGGCCTGACCTTCGGGCTGCGGCTGGACCTGCTGGCCTTCGGCTTGCTGGGTCGCCTGGCCTTCGGGCTGCGGCTGGACCTGCTGGCCTTCGGCCTGCTGGGTGGCCTGACCTTCGGGCTGCGGCTGGACCTGCTGGCCTTCGGCTTGCTGGGTCGCCTGGCCTTCGGGCTGCGGCTGGACCTGCTGGCCCGCGGCCTGATCGGTCGCGCCCGCACCCACCGTGGTTTGCTGGGTGCCCATGCCCTGCTGCTGCATGGCCGCGTCGTCACGCAGGATGTAGAGCCGCTGTCCGATCAGGTTCGACGCCTGAATCTCCATCTGGCCGGCGTGGAGGCCGCTTGCGGCCATCTGGCCGGTCTGCGCCTGGCCCGCCTGCGGGGCGGTCTGGGTGGCTTCCTGCGCGGCGACGGGGAACGCCAGCAGGGTCACGATCGCTGTCGTCGTGAATATCTTCTTCATCGGTCATCATCCTTCGGTTGCCTTCGGGGGAGTCAGGTCACAGGCGACGGGGCCCGCCCTCTCCTCAGGCAAATGAACGCGGCATTTCGGGATCGGGTTGCGGCAGTCGGCGGAAAAATGTCACCGCGGAACCGACCGTCGCCACTCCCCGTTGACACCCTCGGCCGCCGCCGGACCCGGTCTCGCCGCGCGTCCCGGGGTGGCCATACGAATTCGTGATTGGACCAGAAGGCCATTCCCTGAATTCACGAAATGTCATAGCCCGTGCAACGGGATTCGGAAGTGCAGACGTAAGGGGAGTTCGTGTTCATGTTGACCAGACGTCATTTCGTCATCACCACGGCGGCGCTGTTCTCGGCGCCCATCGGCGCCCTTCCCGCCGCCGCACAGTCGGCCGGCGCTGCGTCGCGGACGCAATGGGCCTACTGGGACGCGCTCGTCACGCCGCCGAACTTCGACCCCGCCACGTCGAACCCCTGGGGACTCAACCCCCGCTTCCTGCCGCGCATCGTGCAGGCCAACGACGGCCTCCGCCCGGGCGACATCCACGTCGACGCCGTGGCGCGCTACCTCTACCACATCCGCGGCGACGGGACGGCGATGCGCTACGGCGTGGGCATCGCCCGCGGCTACCTCTACGAACCCGGCACCTACACCATCCGCCGGATGGCGAAGTGGCCGAACTGGCGCCCGACGGACGAGATGATCGCGCGCGACCCGGGCGCCTATGCCCAGTTCGCAGGAGGGATGCCCGGCGGCCCGGAGAATCCGCTCGGCTCGCGGGCGCTCTATCTCTACGTCGGCAACCGGGACACCATGCTCCGCATCCACGGCACTCCCTTCCCGACTTCCGTCGGCGGGCGGGCCACCTCGGGCTGCGTGCGCATGGTCATGGCGCACATCAACGGCCTCTACGAGGAGGTCAGCATCGGCGCCACCGCCTACCTCTACCCGGCCGAGGACGGCACCACCGCGCGAAGCTGACCCGGCTCAGGCGGCGGGGGCGTCCGGCAGGCGGGTGCAGATCGGCCGCCCCTCGCGCGTGAGCAGCGGCAGGAACGTCGTCTCCACCGGGCCGACGTGGCGGTACCAGTAGCATCCGTCGTCCTCGCGGAGCGTGATCGCCGTCAGGTCCTGCCACGGCGCGGCCGCGGCGAGCACGGCCTCCGGCACGGCTTCCAGCGTCCCGTCCGCCTGCGTCGGCGCGGGTCCGGGCGCGCAGCCCGCCACGAGAAGCGCCAGCGCAGGCACCCCGATTGCGATTCTCAACCCCGTCACGCTGACTCCTTTCCGGCTTGCCGACCCGCGGGGCACTCCATCAAAGTCCGGCACCCTCGGCAAGGGACAATTGCCCCACTTTCCCGTCAGTTCCGCCTGCGGAGCGCAGTCCGTGACCCGGCGCCTTGGGTCTCCCTCCGGCAGACGTCGACGTGGCGCGGTGACATCCGGACCATATGGTCTTGCTATTCGGATCATATGATCGCATATTGGCGCGTGAAGACCGGAGGATCCCGATGGAACAGCGTCTCCTCGACCAGCCGGCGCCCGACCGGCAGGCGGTCGCGCTCAAGGCCTTCGCCCGCATCGCCGAGGCGTGGTCTCTCACCACCGCCGAGGCCGCGGCGCTGGCCGACATGTCGGTGTCCACCTGGAAGCGCGCGCGAAAGCCGGGCTATGCCGGGGACCTCACGCGCGACCAGATGCTGCGGCTCAGCGCGCTCGTCGGGCTCTACAAGTCGCTCGGCCTCTACTTCAGCGCCCCCCTCGCGCACGAGTGGGTCCGCCTCCCGAACCGCGGCCCGGAGTTCGACGGCGCCCGCCCGCTCGATGTGATGATCGCGGACGGCCTGCCCCGGATCCTGCGCGTGCGCGCCTATGTCGACGCTCTGCGGGGCGGCATGTGAGGATCAGCCCCGTCAACGATCGCGCGCTCGTCCGGCTCATCCCCGAGACGCGCCACAAGCCGCCCGTCCTGCGCGGGCTCGTCGACAGCGACGACGAAGCCGCCGTCCTGGCCGAGATCGAGGGCGAGACCAGCGGCCGCCTCAGGGCCGAGCGCGAAGGGACCCCGTCGCTCGACCGCCGCGAACTGGCCTTCGCGCGCCGCGCCCGTGACCTCAGGCTCTACGGGCAGAGCCACATCAATGCGGCCTTCGCCTATACCCGTCCCACCGGCAACCGCTTCAACGCGGGCGACCGCGGCGCCTGGTACTGCGCCTGGCACGTCCTGACGAGCGCGGCCGAGGTCGGTTTCCACCGCACGCGCGAGCTGGCCTACATCGGCCGGTTCGAGGACGAGGCGCGCTACGTCGAACTCCTCGCCGACTTCATCGGCGATTTCCCCGACCTCCGCGGGGAGGAACACCCCGCGCTCGACCCCGACCCGGCCCTGGGCTACCCAGCGGGCCAGGCGCTCGCCGCCGAGCTGCGGGGGGAGGGGCATCGCGGGCTGATCTATCCCTCGGTTCGCCATCCCGGAGGCCGCTGCTTCGTGGCGTTCGACCCGGGCATCATCCAGAACGTCCGCCCCGGCGCCAGCTGGTCCCTTGTCTGGCGCGGCACGCCCGACTTCTCCGTCGAGGCCGCCGCGGCTTCGGCCTGACGGCCGGGCGCGTTCCGTGCGGCCGCCGTTTCCCTCTCCCCCCGATGTCGGCTATAGCGGGGCGCGCCCGGCAGGGGCGGGCCTGCACGCGAGGAGGGAGGGCGGATGACAACCGGAACGACAAGATCCGCGCGCCTTTCCGTGGCGCCCATGATGGACTGGACCGACCGTCACTGCCGCTACTTCCACCGGCTGATGAGCCGCCACGCGCTGCTCTACACCGAAATGGTGACCGCCCCCGCGCTCGTCCGGGGCGGGGCGCTGCACCTGCTCGCCTTCGACCCGGCCGAACATCCCGTCGCCGTCCAGCTCGGCGGCTCCGATCCCGTCGAACTGGCCGAGGCCACCCGCATCGCCGCCGCGCAGGGGTACGACGAGGTCAACCTCAACGTCGGCTGCCCCTCGGACCGCGTCCAGTCGGGCTGCTTCGGCGCCGTGCTGATGGAGACGCCGGAGCTTGTCCAGCGCATCGTGGCCGCCATGGTCGCGGCCTCGCCGGTGGAGGTCACCGTCAAGTGCCGGATCGGCGTCGACGATCAGGACCCCGCGACCGTGCTCCCCGACTTCCTCTCCCGCATCCGCGACGCGGGCGTCCGCCGCGTCGCCATCCACGCCCGCAAAGCCTGGCTCCAGGGCCTGAGCCCGAAGGAGAACCGCGAGGTCCCGCCGCTCGACTACGGGCTCGTGCACGCGATGAAGGCGCGCTTTCCCGATCTTCACGTCAGCCTCAACGGCGGCGTCCACACGCTGGCCGAGGCGCAGGCGTATCTCGGTGCCGGCCTCGACGGGGTGATGATCGGCCGCGCCGCCTACCATGCGCCGGGCGACATCCTGCTTCCCGCCGACCGCCTCATCTTCGGCGCGCCCGGCCCCGACCGCACCCCGCATGACATCGCCCGTGCCATGCTGCCCTACATCGCGCGGCAGCTGGACGAAGGTCGCCGCCTCCACGCGATCACGCGCCACATGCTGGGCCTCTTCACCGGCCGCCCCGGCGCGCGGGCATGGCGGCGGCATCTGTCCGAACACGCCGCCCGCGACGGGGCAGGGCCCGAGGTGGTGGAAGCCGCTCTCGCCCGCGTGCCCGAAGAACCCGACCGCGCGAGCGCCTGAACCCGGCCCGCCGCGCCCGTCCCTCGGAGGCTCAGCCGCCGATCCGTCCGGCGCGCCCGCCGCGCCGCACGCGCAGCGCGCCCGCCCGTCCCGGCAACTCGCCCATGATCCGCCGCCGCTCCTCGGGCGCGAGGCGCGACCACGACCCGATCTCCTCGATGGTCCGGTAGCAGCCCGCGCAGATCCGCGCCTCGGGATGGATCACGCAGACCTTCACGCAAGGGCTTTCGATCTCTGCCCGCTTCCAGACCTCGTCGCTCATGCGCCCCCCAGATACCGCAGGCGATCCAGCGCCCCCTGCAGGATTACGCCCGCCGCGACGTGGTCGATCACTTCCCCGCGACGCTTCCGCGACGTATCCGCCTCCAGCAGCGCCCGCTCCGCCGCCACGGTGGACAGCCGCTCGTCCCAGAACGCGATGGGCAACGGCGTCAGCCGTTCGAGGTTGCGGGCGAAGGCGCGCGTGGACTGGCAGCGCGGCCCCTCCGTCCCGTCCATGTTGAGCGGCAGCCCGATCACCAGCCCAGCGATCTCCCGCGCCGCCGCGATCTCCATCAGCCGCCCCGCGTCCGCCGTGAACTTCGTCCGCCGCACCGTCTCCAGCGGCGAGGCCACGGACCGCAACCGGTCCGACACCGCGACGCCGATGGTCTTCTCCCCGAAGTCGAGGCCCATGAGCGCCCCCACCGCCGGCAGCGCCGCCGCAAAGGCCCCGATCTCTCCCGCGATCAATTGAGGCCCGCGCGCATCCGCGCCTCGGCGATCATCGACAGCGCGGCGTCGTTCCCGGCGAAGACCTGCTCGGCCTCGTCCGCGATGGCCGCCGCCCGCTCGGTCTCGCCCAGCACCCCCAGCGCCCCGATGAGCCGCGCCCAGTCCTCGGGCGGCCCTCCGTCCGAGGCGAGCCGGTCCGACAGCCCCTGCACCATGCCGCGGATCATCTCCATCCGCGCCTCGGGCGTCATCTCCTCGGCCGCCTCCACCTGCTCCTGCGTGGGGCCGGGCGCGCCGGCCATCGCGGGCGGCACGTAGTTCATCACGCCTGCCACCTGCGCGAGGTCGCGGATCTGCGCCCGGATCGCGGGGACCCAGGGATCCGTCGGCGCCGACCGGCGCAGGAGGCCGTCCCACAGCTGGAACGCCAGATCGCCCCGGCCCGTCTGCGCCATCAGGAGCCCGGTGTAGTAGAGCGCGGCCCCGTTCCCCGGATCGCGCTCCAGCACGCGCGCCAGCACCGCCTCCGCCTCGGGAGAGACATATCCCCCCGCCGCCATCACCATCACGTCCGCCAGATCGGCCTCGTCCGCCGCCGTCGCGGCCTCGCCCAGAAGCGCCACGACCCGCGCCTGCGCCTCCCGCGCGGCGGCAAAGTTCCCCAGCGCCGCCTCGTTGCGCGCCAGAAGCCGGTGCCCCTGCACGTCGTCCGGCCGCTCGCCGACCGCCGTCCGCAACTGCTCCATCAGGGCAAGGTACTCCGCGGTCGCCTCGACCGGGGCCGGCCCACGGGCTGCCGCCGCTTCGGCCTCGGCGTCTTCCTGCCCCGGGCGGTTCGCCCGCGCCGCCTCCGCCATCGCGATCCGCGTGGCCAGCGGCAGGTCGGGATACCCCGGCGCGCCGAGCCACTGGTAGAGCGCGAGGCTCCCGCCCACGACCGCCGCCGCCGTCAGCGCCGCCATCGCCCCCGTGGCCGCCCCGGGCGCCGCACGCCGCCCGTCCGCAGCCGCGGCAAGGCGGTCCGCCTCCAGAAGCCGCCGCGACACCTCGACCCGGATCGTCTCGGCCTCGGCCTCCGTCAGGACGCCTCGCGCCACGTCCCGCTCGACCTCGCGGAGCTGGTCCTTGTAGACCTGCACGTCCATGTCCGCGGCCGAGGCTTCCTCGCCTCCCCGCCGCAGGGCAAGCAGCATCAGCGCCGCCACCGCCGCCGCCAACCCCGATGCCACGATCCAGAAAACCATCCGCCGCTCCTTCGCAGGGTGATCTATCGCTCCACCTGCCCGAGAGGAACCCCCCCGAAGACCGCTTCCCCGACGCGTGATGTCGCATTCTGCCGCCATGTGCCGCACCCGTCTTGGCGCGCGGGCGCCGGTCGGCCAGAAACAGGGGGGACCGGGCAGGGGATTCGGGATCAGAGATGACACGCTATTCCGTCTTCGCCGTGGCGCGCGAGGCGCTGCGCCACCACCGTGGCTGGACCCGCGGCTGGGAAAGCCCCGCGCCGCGCGCCGCCTACGACGCCATCATCGTCGGGGCAGGGGGGCACGGCCTCGCCACGGCCTACTACCTCGGGAAGAACCACGGCATCCGGAACGTCGCCATCCTCGAGAAGGGCTGGCTCGGCGGCGGCAACACGGGCCGGAACACGACCATCATCCGCTCGAACTACCTCCAGGACCCCTCGGCCGCGATCTACGAGAAGTCGCGCAGCCTCTACGAGACGCTGAGCCAGGACCTCAACTACAACGTCATGTTCTCCCCCCGGGGCGTGATGATGCTGGCCCAGACTGAGCACGAGGTCCGGGGCTACAAGCGCACGGCCCACGCCAACGCGCTTCAGGGCGTCGCGACCGAATTCATCACGCCCGAGCGCGTGAAGGAGCTCTGCCCCATCATCGAGATCCGCGGCCCCCGCTATCCCGTCCTCGGCGCGCTCTGGCAGCCGCGCGGCGGCACGGCGCGGCACGACGCGGTGGCCTGGGGCTATGCGCGGGCCTGCTCCGACATGGGGATGCACGTCATCCAGAACTGCGAAGTCACGGCGGTCCGCACCGAAAACGGCCGCGTCACGGGCGTCTCGACCACGAAAGGCGAGATCGCCACCAGGAAGCTCGGCATTGTCGTCGCCGGACATTCCGGCGTCATGGCCGAACGTGCAGGCTTCCGCCTCCCCATCGAATCCGTCGCCCTCCAGGCGCTCGTCTCCGAACCGATCAAGCCCTGCATGGACGTGGTCGTGATGGCCAACACCGTCCACGGCTACATGAGCCAGTCCGACAAGGGCGAGATGGTGATCGGCGGCGGCGCGGACGGCTACAACAACTACAACCAGCGCGGCTCCTTCCACCACATCGAAGAGACGGTGCGCGCGCTCATCGAAACCTTCCCGATCATCTCGCGGCTCAAGATGCTCCGCCAGTGGGGCGGCATCGTCGACATGACCGGCGACCGCTCTCCCATCCTCTCGAAGACCCCGGTGGAGGGCTGCTTCATCAACTGCGGCTGGGGCACGGGCGGGTTCAAGGCCATCCCCGGCTCCGGCTGGGCGATGGCGGAGCTGATGGCGAGGGGCGAAAGCCCGCTCGCCGCCGAATTCGGGCTGGACCGATTCCGCGAAGGCCGCTTCGTCGACGAAAGCGTCGCGGCGGGGGTGGCGCATTGACCCGCGGCGCGGCGCCGGCGACCGGACGGAACAGGCGTGCCCGTCCGCCCGTTGAGGATGCGTCCCTGATCGGAGCGTCCCCATGCCATGGAAGCGCGGAACCCGGCGCGACGCCTATCTCGGCGGGTTTGTCATCTTTGTCCTTCCCGTCCTCATCCTCCTCGCGGCGGCGGGCTTCTGGTGGGCCAACCTCGGCTTCGACAACATGCTCGACATGGGCGAACCCCGCCTGTCGCGGCCAATCGACGGCATGTGAACGACGCATCATCTTGACCCTGCCGCCGGGTTCGTTATCTCCGTCGCACGACCTGACGGAGGACATCCCATGCGCCGCCTCGCCAACCTCCTTCCCAACGCCGACGGCATCGCCCGGAACCGGGCCAAGATCGCGGGCTTCGCGGCCGGCGTCTTTGGGCCGCTCCTCCTCGTGGCGCTCTTCATCGTCATCTACACGGGCCACGGCATCCTCGAGCAGCCGGTTCCGCTGCCGCCGATCTACCCGAACTTCTGAGCCGTCGCGCCGCGCGTCGCCGGCTCCGTCGGCGGGCTCTCGCAGCCATACGAAATCCATACGCGAGCCATACGCTGTCCATACGCACCCCGGAGGCCGTCCGTGCTGGTCCTGACATGCCCCTATTGCGGCGTGGCGGCCGATGAAACCGAACTCGCGCCCGGCGGCGTGGCCCATGTGAAGCGCGCCGGTCCCGGCACCTCCGACGACGAGTTCGAGGCCTACCGCTTCCTCCGCGACAACCCCAGGGGCGTGCATCTCGAACGCTGGCGGCACGCCTACGGCTGCGGCAAGTGGTTCCTCGCCGCGCGCCACACCGTGACGATGGAGGTCTACGGAACGTACATCGCGCAGACCGCGCAACCCCCTGAGGACATTCAGAAACGGATCGCCGAGAGGTCCGCCCGATGAGCCACCGCCTCCCCTCCGGCGGCCGCCTGATCGACCGCGCGCAGACGCTCGACTTCACCTTCAACGGCAGGCGCCTCAAGGGCTACGCGGGCGACACACTCGCCTCCGCGATCCTCGGCAGCGGCCACACGCTCATGGGCCGCTCCTTCAAGTACCACCGCGCCCGCGGCGTCGTGACAAGCGGGCCCGAGGAGCCGAACGCTCTCGTCAACCTCGGCGAGGGCGGGCGGCTGGAGCCCAACCAGCGCGCGACAAATACTGAACTTTTCGAAGGACTTACGGCCCGAAGCCAGAACCACTGGCCCAGCCTCGAATGGGACGTGGGCGCCGTCAACGGCCTCCTCTCCCGCTTCCTCCCGGCAGGCTTCTACTACAAGATGTTCATGCATCCGCGGAGCTTCTGGAAGCACGTCTACGAGCCCTTCATCCGCCAGTCGGCGGGTCTCGGCAAAGCCCCGGAGGCGCGTGACGCCGACACCTACGAACACTTCCACATCCACGTCGATGTCCTTGTAATCGGTGGAGGAATCGCGGGTCTCACCGCCGCCCGCGCGGCCGGCGAGGCGGGGCGCTCCGTCCTCCTGATCGAGCAGTCCCCCCACTGGGGCGGCCGCGCCCCCGTCGACGGCACGGTCATCGCCAATGTCCCCGCGGGGACATGGGTGGACGAACAGATCGCCGCGCTCCAGTCGCTCGACACCGTCCACCTCCGCCTCCGCACCACGGGCGCGGGCGTCTACGACCACGGCTACGTGCTGGCCGCCGAACGCCTGACCGACCACGACCCCGAAGCCGGCGGCCCCCGCCACCGACTCTGGAAGATCCGCGCAGGCCAGGTCGTCACCGCCACCGGAGCCATCGAACGCCCGCTCTCGTTCGCGGGCAACGACATCCCCGGCGTGATGCTCGCCTCGGCGGTGCGCGACTACGTGGTGAACCACGCCGTCGCCCCCGGCGACCGGACGGTGATCGTCACGAACAACGACGACGCCTACCGCACCGCGCTGACCCTCCACGAGGCGGGCCTGACCGTCCCGGTGATCCTCGACGCCCGCGCGAAGGGCGGCGGCGAACTCGCTGAAAAGGCGCGCGAACTCGGCATCCGGATCGAGAACGGAATGGGCATCGCCAAGGTCAAGGGCGGCACCTTCGTCGAAGGCGTCACGATCTGCTCGCAATCGGGCAGCGGCGCGGGGCTCGAGGACATCGCCTGCGACGCGGTCGCGATGTCGGGCGGCTGGTCCCCGGTCGTCCACCTCTGGTCCCACTGCGGCGGCAGGCTCCTCTGGGACGAGACGCAGGCCCACTTCCGCCCCGACCCCGCGCGCCCCCCCACGGGCGCGGAAGGACAGCCCTTCGTCACCCCCGCGGGCGCCGCCTCGGGCACACTGACGACAGCCGCCATCCTCGCCGACGCCCGCGCCGCCGGCGCCCGGGCCGCGGGAACCAAACCCAAAGGCAAGGCTCCCGTCGTCGAGGAACCCGCCGAAGCCCCGCTCCTCCCCGTCTGGCTCATGCCGCAGGGGGCGGGGGACGGGCTCAAGTCCAAGATGTGGCTCGACTTCCAGAACGACGTGAAGGTGTCCGACGTCGAACTCGCCGCGCGGGAAGGCTTCGAGAGCGTCGAGCACGCCAAGCGCTACACCACGCTCGGCATGGCGACGGATCAGGGAAAACTGAGCAACATCAACGGCCTCGCGATCCTTGCGGGATCCCGCGGCGAGCCGATCCCCGAGGTCGGCACCACCACCTTCCGCCCGCCCTACACCCCCATCAGCATGGGCGCCATCGCGGGCGAGGCGCGGGGCAGGCTCTTCCAGCCCATCCGCCGCACCCCCATCCACGACTGGCACCTCGCTCACGAAGCCCGGTGGGAGCCTGTGGGCCAGTGGCGCCGCCCGTACTGCTACCCCCGCGCCGGTGAGACGCCCGAGGACGCCGTCCACCGCGAGGTGAGGAATACCCGGCAAGCCGTGGGTCTGCTTGACGCTTCCACCCTCGGCAAGCTTCTGGTGAAGGGTCCCGACGCGGGCCGCTTCCTCGACATGATGTACACCAACATGATGTCGACCCTCCCCGTCGGTCGCTGCCGCTATGGCCTCATGTGCAACGAGGACGGCTTCCTGATCGACGACGGCGTCGTCGTCCGCCTGGCCGAAGACACCTGGCTCTGCCACACCACCTCCGGCGGCGCCGACCGCATCCATGGGCACATGGAGGACTGGCTCCAGACCGAATGGTGGGACTGGCGCGTCTACGTCGCCAACCTGACCGAGCAATGCGCCCAGATCGCCGTCGTCGGCCCCGAATCGCGCCGCCTCCTCGAACGGTTGGGCGGCATGGACCTGTCGAAGGAAACGCTCCCCTTCATGTCCTTCGCGGACGGCACGCTCGGCGGTTTCCGCGCCCGCGTTCATCGGATCAGCTTCTCGGGCGAGCTGTCCTTCGAGGTCGCCGTCCCCGCCTCAGAAGGCCGGGCCTTCTGGGACGCGCTTCTGGAGAAGGGCGACGATCTCGGCGTCATGCCCTACGGGACCGAGGCGCTGCACGTCATGCGGGCCGAGAAGGGCTTCATCATGATCGGGGACGAGACGGACGGGACCGTGATCCCGCAGGACCTCGGCCTCGACTGGGCGGTGTCGAAGAAGAAGGCCGATTTCCTCGGCAAACGCGGGCAGGAGCGGGTGAACATGACCCGCCCCGACCGCTGGAAGCTTGTCGGGCTCGAGACGACCGACGGCTCCGTCCTGCCCGACGGCGCCTATGCGGTCGCGCCGGGCCGGAACGCTAACGGGCAGCGGAACGTGCAGGGGCGGGTGACCTCCACGTATCACTCGCCGACGCTCGGCCGTGGGATCGCGATGGGGCTGGTCCTCCGGGGGCCCGAGCGTATGGGCGAGGTGCTCGAATTCCCCGCCACCGACGGGCGCACGGTCATGGCGCGGATCGTGGACCCGGTGTTCTACGACAAGGCGGGGGAGAAGCAGGATGTCTGAGGCTTGCAGCGCACTCCCCGGCGCGACCTTCTCCGGGATCGTCCGGGTGGAGGAGGCGGGACTTCGGGGCATGGTCACGCTTCGCGCCGACCTTGGAGCGGCGAAGGTGAAGAAGGCGGTGAAGGATGCGATCGGCACCGACATTCCGGCCACCCGCAAGGCGGCCCACGCGGGCGGGCGCGGCGCGCTCTGGATGTCGCCTGACGAACTCCTCCTCCTCGTGCCCCATGCGGAGGCGCCCGCTCTCGCCGCCCGGCTCGGCAAGGCGCTCGCGGGGGTGCATCACCTTGCCGTGGAGGTCTCCGACGCGCGCGCCGTCTTCCGCCTGACGGGCGATCTGGACGCCGCGCGCGAGGTGCTGGCGAAGCTCACGCCCACGGACGTCTCTCCCGCCGCCTTCGGTGCGGGGGAAGTGCGGCGCACGAAGCTCGGACAGGTCGCGGCGGCCTTCTGGATCGAGGACGGCGGGATCACCGTCGTCTCCTTCCGCTCCGTCGCGCGCTATGTCTTCGACCTCCTGTCGAACGCGGCCGAGGGCGAGGTGGGTTACTGGACCTGAACCTGCTCCCCGGCAGGCTCCGCGGCGGCTGAGCGATCGAAGTAGGTGGCGTCGTCCCGGGCGCTCGCGACGAGACCCGCGAAGATGCGCGCGTAGTCCGGGTCGGTTTTCAGCGCCGCGATCTTCGCCCGGTGCCAGTCAACCGCCTCCGCATGGAGACGCCCGAGAACCGGGTCCGCCCTGAGCTCGGCGATTTCGGCCTCGAGCCGGGGCAGGAGGTGAAGGAGCCGCGTGTCCTCCTCCGTCAGGTAGTTCCGCCGCCGCCAGTAGTAGACGCCCTGATCCTCGTGCGTGTGGTTCACCCGGCCGCGGTCGCGCTTGACGAGGTAACTTTCGGCCGACCGCAGGGCGTAGTGGTTGAGCGTGGCGAGCCGGTAGCCGAAGATCGGCTGCACCGTGCGCCAGCCTTTCTCGATCAGCCGCCGCGGCATCACCCGGCCCGAGCCGTTGACCCATCGGACGGCATCCTCCGCTCCGTCCTCCAGCGCGCCGGGGCGGTGGACGCCCAGTCGGCGGAACCTGCAGGTCCGCTTGTCGAACAGGGTCTTGAAGCCCCAGGCGAGGCCGGGGTCGGGGAACGCCTCGGGTGCGCAGCGGGTGAACTGCGCCACGACGGGCTGGTCTTCATAGCCGATCACGCCCCCGTTGCCGAAGAACCGCCAGGTGAGCGAGATGGCGTTGGGGTGGTTGCAGGCGGCGAACAGGTCGCCGAGCGTGCCGTCGCCCACATGGATCGCGATGAACTCGTCGAGGTCGATGGTCACGATCCAGTCGGCCTGCCGGTAGACGGGCTGCCGCACCGCATCCTTCAACGCCGCGTGCTGGGGCTTGACCTTGCCGCCCGGCACGTAGGGGTTGTCGCGCCGCGTGACCAGCCCCAGCTCGGCCAGACGGTCGAGAAGCGCCACCGTGTTGTCGGTGCAGTCGTTGGTGTAGACGAGAAAGTGGTCCACGCCGATGAGCCGGTTGTAGGCGATCCATTCGAGGATGAACGGCGCCTCGTTCTTCATCGCGGTGACGACGAGCACGCGAGCCTTGCCGGGTGCCTCCCGTGGGGGCGCAAGCCAGGGACCCGTGCGCGCGAGCGTCGCCTCCAGCCCGTCGGACATGCGGGCGAAGCGCGGGGTGGCATGGACAGGCGGGCGGAGGGCGAGGTGCGAGAGCGCGTCGGGCGGCGTGGCTTGCGTGGCGTCGGCGGCGGGGTCTGCCGCATCGCGGAGAAGCCGGGGCGGCGGGGCGGGCGGTGCCGGGGGCGGCGCGCGGACCGATGCGGGCGGCACGTCGGGGATCGGGGCGGCTGCGCAGTCGATGCCGTGGCGCGCGACCGCGCGGCCGACGAAGCTGTCGGGGTGCGGCACGCCACCGTGATGCGTCACGAGCCGGCGGCGCAGCCTGCGGTTCCACAGGTGGACACCCCAGGTCTCGGGGCCGATCCGGTCCGACAGGTCGGCGCCCGGGGCAAGAAGGTCGCGCCGGTCCTTGAAGGCGATCGGGTAGAAGGCCGCCTGCGGCAGGGCGTTCGCGATCTCGCCCGTCTCGCGCAGGAAGTGGGTGACGGCCGCGGGTCCTGGAACGCCCCAGGTCATGTCTCCCACATGGACCGGCGCACCGGCATCGCGCGCCGCCTCGAGCCGTTCGCGCTCTTCCGTGGGCAACCAGGGCGGGATGGGGTATGGCGTCGCGCAGAAGGCGTTCAGCCGTTCCAGTGCCGGCGAACCGGTGGGAAGGCGCAGCACCGCGTTGCAGACGACGCGGCCCGGCTTTTCCCAGCCGAAGAGGGGCGCGTCCATATCCGCGCGCCACGGCCGCAGGCACAGCATGTCCGCATCCACCCAGGCAAGGCCGGTCGTGGCGATCATCCGGTAGCGGAAGGCGTCGGCGTGGTAGGCGGGGCTGCCGGTGGCCCGGTGCGTGATGAACTCCGTCGCCGGAAAGATCGCGCTGGCATCGGCGAGGATCGCTTCCTCGGGCGCGTTCGCCACGCCCTCGTAGGTGTAGAGCGTGACCTCGTGCCCGTGATCGAGGAACGACCGGATGCAGAGCTGTTCGATCCAGCTCAGCTCGCCGCCGATCCAGAGGGTGCCGAGCTTCACGCGTGGCGGCCCTTTGGCGTCCCCCGTCTCGTCCTGCATGTCCGCCCGTGTCCTGCTCCGGCGCTCCGTGCGTCGCGGAACGGCCTTGCCCGACCCGCGTTCTACCACACCCGCCGCGCCACTGCCTAGCGCGGCGCCCTTGACCTCGGGGCGGCGGGGCCTCTTTATCCGCGGGACATTCCTTCCCTCCGACCGAAAGGCGAAAAGATGGCGTTCACACTTCCCGATCTTCCCTATGCGCACGACGCGCTCGCATCCCTTGGCATGTCGAAGGAGACGCTGGAATACCACCACGACCTTCACCACAAGGCCTATGTCGACAACGGCAACAAGCTGATCGCCGGCACCGAGTGGGAGGGCAAGAGCCTCGAGGACATCGTGAAGGGCACCTACCAGAAGGGGGCCGTCGCGCAGTCGGGCATCTTCAACAACGCCTCCCAGCACTGGAACCACAACGAGTTCTGGACGATGATGGGACCGGGCGAGAACAAGAAGATGCCGGGCGAGCTGGAGAAGGCCCTCACCGAGGCGTTCGGGTCCGTCGACAAGTTCAAGGAAGAGTTCTCGGCCGCCGGTGCGGGGCAGTTCGGCTCGGGCTGGTGCTGGCTCGTCAAGGACACCGACGGCAGCCTGAAAGTCACCAAGACAGAGAACGGCGTGAACCCGCTCTGCTTCGGGCAGACCGCGCTTCTGGGCTGCGACGTGTGGGAGCATTCCTACTACATCGACTTCCGCAACAAGCGCCCGGCGTATCTCACGAACTTCCTCGACAGGCTCGTCAACTGGGAGAACGTGGCCTCGCGCATGTGACGCCTCCGCAACCTGCCGTCACGAAGACGCGCCCCGCGCCCCTCGCGCGGGGCGTTGTCGTTATCCGGAACCGGCCTGACGATCCGCCGTTTCCTTCGCGACGAACGCGAAGGAGATCGACATGGCGGAACGCAAGAGGTCGCGCGACGGCGAACGGGAGACGGAGCGGTTCACCGACGGTCCCGCAACGCCCGGTCAGCAGGGCCGGGGCGGCGCAGGCGACCTGCCACACGACATCGGCTCGCGAGATGAGCAGAGGCGCGCCGAGGAGGGAGCAGCCGGCCCGACCCGGGTCCGCAAGGCCGACGAGCGGCGCGGCACGCGCCCCGGCACGGGGCCGTCGCGATGACGGCGCTGACGCAGGGGACGTGGGTGCTCATTGCCGATGGCGAGAAGGCACTGTTTCTCGAGAACCTCACCGACGACGCCAACCCCAACCTTCATGTCTGGCGCGAGCAGCACCACGAGAACCCGGCGGACCGCGACCAGAAATCGGACCGGCCGGGGCGGATGAAGGATACGGGACTTCCCAAGCAGGCCGCGCCCGGCGGGCTGGACTGGTCGCCGGGGCAGAGGTCCGGATTTGCCGAGGCCGACTGGCACAGGCTCGAGAAGGAGCGGTTCGCGCAGGAGCTGGCCGACCGGCTTTACCGCTTCGCGCATCGCGGGGATTTCGACCGTCTCGTGGTCGTGGCGCCGCCGCGCGTGCTGGGCGACCTCCGGGCCAAGCTTCACAAGGCAGTCACCGACCGTGTGGTGGCCGAGATCCCGAAGACGCTGACCAACCACCCTGTTGAGGAGATCGAGGCGCTTCTTGCGTCCGAACTCGGCTCTGGCTAGGGCGCGAGGGCGCGTTCGATGAGGTCGAGCGCGTCCTCCGCCGTCGCGGCGACGGCATAGAGGCCGCGAAGGCTCGGCTCCGCGAAACCCTCGGCGATGACGTGGTCGAGCAGCGCGACGAGGGGCTGCCAGTAGCCGTCGACGTCCAGGAGCACGACCTTGCGCGCGTGGAGTCCGAGCTGGGCCCAGGTCACCACCTCGAAGAATTCGTCGAGCGACCCGGCCCCTCCCGGAAGGACGATGATGGCGTCCGAGTTCATGAACATGACCTTCTTCCGCTCGTGCATCGTCTCGGTCACGACGAACTGGGTGAGGTCGCGCTTGCCCACCTCGCGGTCAAGGAGGTGCTGGGGGATGACGCCCAGCGTCTCGCCGCCGCCCGCCTGCGCCGCGCCCGCGACGATGCCCATGAGCCCCACGTCTCCGGCACCGTAGACCAGCCGCCAGCCGCGGGCGGCGAGCAGTCCGCCCACCTCCAGAGCAGCAGCGCGGTAGGCGGGGCGAGCGCCCATGCGCGAGCCACAGTAGACGCAGACGGAGGGGCGGGGGGCGGTCATGCTCGGGCTGCCTCGGGAAATGCCGTTTTGACCCCTGATACCGGTGTTGCTATTGTGCCTCAAGCGCCGCCGGGGACGAAGCGGGCGGCGCCCGGGGGCGGGACATGACAGGCGGAGGGGGATGAACCTGGACGGAAGGGCCTTGGCCGCGGCTGGCGCGGTGGTGGTGGCGCTGGTGGCGGGCGTGGTGCTGCTGCGCCCCGGGGCCGAAGCACCGCGCGAGGCCCCAAGCGCCGAGGCGCCGGCCGCGCCCGAAGTGACGGCGGCCGAACCCGCCGGGGAAGCCGCCCCTGCGCCGGAGGAGACGACGGCGGCCGCGCCGACCTTCGACGTGGTCCGGGTGGAGCCCGACGGCAACACGCTGGTGGCGGGGCGGGCGGAACCCGGAAGCTCCGTGACGATCGAGGTCGATGGCGAAGCCGTGGGCGAGGCCGAAGCCGATGCGGGCGGCGCCTTCGTCGCGATCCTCGACCTTGGCACGTCCGAGGCACCGAGGGCCATGCGGCTCACCTATGGAACGGCGTCGGACGCGATCGGATCGGCCGAGACGGTCATCCTGGGGCCGAGTCCGGCTGTGACTGCCGAGGTCGAGGCCGCGCCGGCGGAGACCGGGGCCGCGGAGGCCGAACCCGGCCCGGTCGAGGTCGCGGCGGCGGACCCCAGTGCCCCGCCGGCGACGGACGCCGGTGCCGCGCCGGCGGAGGCGACCGAGGCCGAGACGGCGGAAGCCATGCCGGACGCCGCCCCGGCTGCCGGACAGGCCGTGCCCGCGGCGACGGACACAGCGGAGACGGAGACCGCGCAGGCGGAGAACGCGGAGGCGGAGACCGCGACATCCGCGGCGGTCCTGCCGCCGGAAGCGGATGGCGCCGGTCCCGGTCCGGACGAGACCGCCGCCGCTCCCGAGGCCGAAGCCGTCGCCCTGGCGCCAGCCGAGCCCGACGCCACGTCCGAGGAGGCCGCCGCCGCACCGGTTCCGCCGACCGCCGAAGCGGCCGCCACCCCGCCCGCGCCCGCAGTGCTTCTGTCGAACGCCGAAGGCGTGCGCGTCCTGCAATCCGGTGCGCCCGAGGTCCCGGACGCCGTGTCCGTCGATGCCATCGCCTACGACGAAACCGGCGGCGTCACGCTGACGGGCCGAGCGACCGAAGCGGGCGGCACGGTGCGCGTCTACCTCGACAATGCGCCGATCCTCACGACCGAGGTCGATGCCGACGGCCAGTGGCGCACCGCCCTTCCCGACGTCGACACCGGGGTCTACACGCTCCGCGTGGACGAGATCGCCGCGGACGGCACCGTCTCGTCCCGGATCGAGACGCCGTTCCAGCGCGAGCCCGTGCAGATGATCCTCGCCCTGGTCGAGGAGGAGGGCGCGCAGACGACGCCGGTCCGGCTCGTCACGGTCCAGCCGGGCAACACGCTCTGGGGCATCTCGCGCCGGACCTACGGGGAGGGGACGCTGTTCGTCCGCGTGTTCGAGGCGAACCGCGCCCGCATCCGCAATCCCGACCTCATCTATCCGGGCCAGGTCTTCACCGTCCCAGACTGAGAGATCAGGGTCGGATCAGCACCTCGGCCTCGATCTCGACGGCGATCCGCATGGGGAGTTCGGCAAGGCCCACGGCGGACCGCGCGTGGCTGCCGATCTCGGGTCCGAACACGTCGAGGATGAGGTCCGTAAAGCCGTTGATGACGCGCGGCGTCTCGGTAAACCCGGGTGCCGCGTTCACCATCCCGAAGACGCGGGCCCAGCCGGTGATCCTGTCCAGATCCCCAAGCTCGTCCCGAAGGCTCCGCAGGATCGCGAGCCCGGTCTTGCGGGCGAGCTCCACGGCCTCCTCCACGCTCACCTCCGTCCCGACCTTGCCGAGCGGGCGTCCAAGCGTGCCGTCGGACTCCACCGGCCCGTGGCCCGAGACGAAGGCGCGGTCGCCGCGCACCTGGACCCATGGGAAGGGAAGCACCATCCCCGGCGGAAGCCGGAGCGGCTCCGGGAGCGCGACCCCGAGCCCCTGGAGGCGTGTGTCGATGCGGCCCATGCAGCCCTACCTGTGCTTTCCTGCGGGATCGACCGCTCTGGCCAATCCCGCTGCGCGGCTATAGCTATCTGACTCCGCAGGAGTTGGACAGGACCTTGGCGAGCGACGACAGACAGTTCCGGGCAGCCGCGCGCCGGTCGGGAATGCGGACCATCCGCAAGGTGATGCCGTTCCTCTGGCCCGAGGGCGAGCCCTGGGCGAAGCAGCGCGTGATCATCGCGATGATCGCGCTGATTGCGGCGAAGCTCGTGACGGTGGTGACCCCGTTCTTCTACAAGGCCGCGGTCGACGCGCTCGCGCAGGACGCGCCGACGCCCGCCTGGGCGCTGGGGGCCGGGGCGATCGGGCTGACCGTCGCCTACGGGATGGCGCGGCTGATGTCCGTGGGCTTCCAGCAGATCCGCGACGCGGTCTTCACGAAGGTGGGCCAGCGCGCTCTGCGCAAGCTCGCGCTCGAGACCTTCACGCACATCCACGAGCTGTCGCTGCGCTATCACATCACCCGGAAGACCGGCGGGCTCAGCCGGATCATCGAACGGGGGGTGAAGGGCGTCGACTTCCTCCTGCGGTTTCTCCTGTTCTCCATCGGGCCGCTGATCCTGGAGCTTGTGCTCACGGGCATCATCCTCGCCGTGGTGTTCGACGTCTGGTATCTCGTCGTGCTCGTCCTCACGATCACGCTCTACGTCTGGTTCACGTTCCGGGTGACCGAGTGGCGCGTGAAGATCCGCAAGGAGATGAACGACCAGGACACCGACGCCAACCAGAAGGCGATCGACAGCCTCCTGAACTTCGAGACGGTGAAATACTTCGGCGCCGAGGGCCGCGAGGCCGCGCGCTACGACGGCGCGATGGCCCGCTACGAGGTCGCGGCGACGAAGACGAACACCTCGCTTGCCGTGCTGAACTTCGGGCAGTCGCTCCTGATCACCGCGGGGCTCGTGATCGTCATGGTGATGGCGGCGGTGGGGGTGCAGAACGGGCAGCTGACGGTGGGCGATTTCGTGCTGGTGAACGCCTACATGATCCAGATCACCATGCCGCTCAACTTCCTCGGCACCGTCTACCGGGAGATCCGGCAGGCGCTGGTCGACATGGGCGAAATGTTCGATTTGTTGGAGCAGCCGAGGGAGATCGCCGACAAGCCCGCGGCAAAAGATCTGGAAATTGCAGGCGGCCGGATCGAGTTCGACCGCGTCGTCTTCGGCTACGAGGCCGCGCGGCCGATCCTGAAGGGCGTGACGCTGACCGTGGAGCCGGGGCAGACGGTGGCGATCGTCGGACCGTCGGGGTCGGGGAAGTCCACCATCGGGCGGCTCCTCTTCCGGTTCTACGACGTGAAGGACGGCGCGCTCCGCATCGACGGTCAGGACGTGCGCGACGTGACGCAGGGCAGCCTCCACGCCGCCATCGGCGTCGTCCCGCAGGACACGGTGCTCTTCAACGACACGATCCGCTACAACATCGCCTACGGCCGCGCGGACGCCACGCCCGAGGAGATCGAGGCGGCGGCGAAGGCCGCGAAGATCCACGACTTCATCATGGGCCTTCCCGACGGCTACGATACGGCGGTTGGCGAACGCGGTCTGAAACTGTCGGGCGGCGAGAAGCAGCGCGTGGGGATCGCCCGGACGCTTCTGAAGAACCCGCCGATCCTCCTTCTCGACGAGGCGACCTCGGCTCTCGATACCGAGACGGAGCGGGACATCCAGTCCGAACTCCGCGCGATGGGGAAGGGGCGGACGGTGCTGACCATCGCGCACCGCCTGTCGACCATCGCGGACGCGGACCGGATCGTGGTGCTCGAGGCGGGGGAAATCGTGGAGGAAGGGACCCACGAAAGCCTGCTGGCACGGCAGGGGCGTTACCACTCCCTCTGGCAGAGGCAGGCGGCCGAGGAGGACGAGGCGGCCTGAGGCTGCGGTCTACTCCGCCGCGCGCAGCCTGTCGTCCCCGAAGGGCAATTCGGGCGCATCCTCGGCCGGCGGAGGCTCCGCCCCGGTGTCCCAGATGATCTCGGGCGCCTTCACCTTCGCCGCCGCCCGCCGCAGCGCATTGTCGCGGGCCGCCGCGCTGTCGCGCCCGAACGACAGGCCTCGCAGGATCTGCGCCGACCGGAAGGCCCCGGCCTCGATCCACACGCGGAGCGCCAGGAGCGAGGGCGTCACCACCAGCGTCAGGAGCGTGGCGACCCCGAGCCCGAAGACCACCGCCGTCGCGAGCTGCTTCCACCAGAGCGCGGTCGGGCTGTCGACGGTGTAGCCTCCGCCGATGAAGTCGAGGCTAAGGCCCAGCATCATCGGCGTCAGGCCAGCCATCGTGGTGATCGTGGTCAGGATCACGGGACGGATGCGGACCTCGGCCGTTCGGATGATCGCCTCGATCCGGCCCATGTAGCGGGCGTATTCCTGATAGGTGTCGATCAGGACGATGTTGTTGTTCACCACGATCCCGGCCAGCGCGACGATGCCCGTCCCCGTCATGATGATCGAGAAGGTCTGGTCCATCACCAGCATCCCGATCAGGACGCCCGTGGTCGAAAGGACCACCGCGAGAAGCACGAGCACCGCGTTGTAGAACGAGTTGAACTGCGCGAGCAGGATGATGAACATCAGCCCCAGCGCCGCCCCGAAGGCCGACATCAGGAACGCCTCGCTTTCCGCCTGATCCTCCTGGTCGCCCGTCCAGGCCCATGCCACCCCCGCGGGCAACGGGTTCTCGGACGCGAGCCAGTCCGTCAGCAGCCCGATCCGCTCGTTCGGGTTCACGGGAACGGCCGTCACCTCTCCGCTCGCGATGCGGGCGGCGAGGTCGGGCTCGCTGGTTTCGGCGGCAGAAACCAGAGTGGGCGCCCCGCCGTCGGCGGGCGTGATCCGCACGAGATTTGGCGCGACGCCCGCCTTCACGTCGAAGAACCGCTTCTGGTCCACGCGGTCGATCTGGCCGAGCTTCGCCACCGGCGTGACGGTCACGAAGCTCGACAGCGGCACGAGCCCGTCGCGGGTGCGCAGCCTCAGCGTGTCGAGCGTGGACAGCACGCGGTCCGCTTCCGGCAGGCGGACGCGGATCTCGATTTCCTCGTCCGAGCTGTCGATCCGCATGGTGTCGAGGAGGACGCCCCGCGTGATGAGCTGGACCATCGCGCCCACGGTCGCCACATCGGTCCCGAAGCGGCCCGCGCGCTCCACGTCGACCTCGATCTGCCAGTCGATGCCGGGCAGGGGGCGCGTGTCCTCGATTCCGGTGAGGCCGGGAGTGGCCTCGTAGCGGGCGCGCACGATCTCGGTCGCACGGAGGAGGTCGTTCCAGTCGTCGGACTTGAGGCGCAGGTGCACGGGCTTGGCCGAGGCCGGTCCCATCGACAGGTTCAGGATCTCCGTCTCGATGCCCGGCAGCACGGCGAGGCGGCGCTCCAGTTCGGCCAGGATCAGGTTCCCGTCGAGATCCGCCGCCGTCACGCCGTCAAGACCCCGCGCGTAGGCCGCGCGGTCCTCCCAAGGGACAAGCTCGATCTGCACCTGCCCGACGGCGTCGCGCGGGCCGCCCATGCCTGCCATGGAATTGAGCCCGCCCGCGCCCGCGAAGGAAAATGCGCTTTGCACGCCGGGGGTGCCGAGGACGATCTCCTCGGCCTCCCGGACGAGCGCGTCCTTCTCTGCAAGGCTGAGGTTCCCGCGGGCACGGACGTAGACAATCGCCTGCTCGGGCTCGCTTTCGACGAAGAACTCGACGCCGCGGTTGTTCTGGCCGTAGACGGTGAAGGTGCCCATGACGAAGGCGATCACCAGCGCGATCACGACGATCGGCATCACCGGGTTGCCGGCAATGAACGAGATCACGTGACCGAAGGGCGTGCGGCGATAGCCCGCCTGCACCTTCCGCGGCGCCCGGTCGATGCGCGCCGCGCCAAGCGCGATGGAGGACAGGATCGCGGACCCGATGAACAGCACAGCGCCCGGGAGCCAGGCCAGCGCCGCGGGCATCGGGGATGCCCCGCCGAACAGGTAGCCCGGGTTCAGGACCTGCATCGCGCCCGCGAAGACCCCGTAGAAGGCCACCGGCACCAGAGCCGCCCGCGCCCACCACGGCAGGCGGGTGCGCAGCGCGGCCGAGCTGCGTTCGAACACGCGCGTCATGCGGCCCGCGACCCCGCCCATGACCGGCAGGAAGATCAGCGCGACGACGAGCGAGGCCGACAGCACGAAAATCAGCGTGACGGGCAGCATCCCCATGAACTCCCCCGCCACGCCGGGCCAGAAGAGCATCGGCAGGAAGGCGCAGAGAGTGGTGGCCGTGGACGACACGATGGGCCAGAACATGCGCTTTGCGGCCTCGGTGTAGGCGCGCATGGGGCCCTGGCCCTCGGTGATCCGGCGGTCGGCGTATTCGACGACGACGATGGCGCCGTCCACCAGCATCCCCACTGCAAGGATCAGGCCGAACATGACGATGTTGGACACCGTGATGCCCATCACCGCCAGAAGGACGAAGCACAGCAGGAACGACGTCGGGATCGCGAAGCCGACGAGCAGCGCCGATCGCGGCCCGAGCGCTGCGAGGACGACGATCATCACGAGCGCGATGGCCGTCAGCACCGACCCTTCGAGCTGGTTCACCATCGAGCCCACGACCCGGCTCTGGTCGTTCGACGTGCCGAGCGTCAGCGCGCGGCGCAGGTCGGGCGGCAGGGTCGCGCGGAACGCCTCGACCTCCTCCTTCACGAGCGTCGAGGTGTCGATGAGGTTGAAGCCCTTGCGCTTGACGACCTGCAGCGCAACCGTCGTCTCGCCGTTGAACCGCGCCGTCCCCTCGCGGTCCTCGAAGGTCAGGCGGATGTCGGCGATGTCGCCCAGCGTCACGACGCGGTTGCCTTCGGTCTTGACCGGCAGCGAGTAGACGTCGCGCTGGTCGCTGAAGGACGACGGGATCTTGACCGAGAAGGCACCCGATGCCGTCTCGATGTCTCCCGCGGCGATGAGCTGGTTGTTGTTGACGACGACGCCCACGAGCTCCGGCGCGGTGACGTTGTAGGCCTCGAGCTTCAGGGGGTCGATCACGACCTCCAGCATCTCGTCCCGGTGGCCGGTCAGCTGCGCCTCGAGCACGGGTTCCAGCGCCTCAAGCCGGTCCTGAAGGGTCTTGGCGAGGCGGAGAAGGGTGCGTTCGGGAAGCGCGCCCGACAGGTTCACGATGATGATCGGGAATTCCGAGAAGTTGATCTCGTTGATCGAATAGGCGTCGGCCCCCGAGGGCAGGCTGCCCTGCACGCGGTTCATCCGGTCGCGCACGTCGGCGATGGTCTGCGACTTGTTCCAGCCGAACTCGAATTCGAGCACGACGCCGGCGTAACCTTCGGCGGCCGTTCCGGTCATGCGCTTCAGCCCGTCGAGGTCCGACAGTTCGGTCTCCATCGGCCGGACGAGCAGCTTCTCGCTGTCCTCGGCCGAGATGCCGGGGAAGGGGAGCGAGACGAAGAGCGCCGGGATCTCGATGTCGGGTTCGCCCTCCTTGGGAAGGTTCACATAGGCCGCCGCCCCCATGATGATCGACAGTGCGATGAAGGCGAGGATCATGCGGGCGCGGGAGGCGGCCCAGTCGACGATGCCGGTCATGGCGCGGCCTCGCGGAAGGTCGGTTCGACCGCGACGCCGTCGGTGACGAACTCCTGCCCCACGACGATGACGTCGGCCGCTTCGCCCAGCCCGTCCACCCACACGCCGCCCACCGTGTCGCGCAGGATCGTCACGGGCGCGAAGCCCGCCGTCCCCTCCGCCGTCACGACGCGCACGCCGAGCGTCCCGCTGTCGTCGAGCGTCAGCGCCGACTGCGGCAGGAGGTGGGCGTCCGCGCCGTCCGAGGCGATGGCGATCTCCACCGTCTGGCCGTCCCGGATGGCAAGGTCGGGATTCGGCACCTCGATCTCCACCCGGAAGGTGCGTGTGCTTGGATCGGCCGAGCGGCTGAGGAAGGTCACGCGGCCGACGACCTCGCCCCCGCCGGCAAGCCGCCCCCCCGCCATCGCGCCCACCGCGATGCGGTTGACCGACATCTCCGACACGAACCCCACCAGCTTGATCGGGTCGAGCTGGATGACCGTGGCGCAAAGCGCGCCCGGCTGGAGGAGCGAGCCGAGTTCGGCCGTGTCCGATTCGAGCAGCCCTGCGAACGGCGCAGCGATCCGCAGCCGCGCGATTTCCGTCTGCGCGGCCGCCACGGCCGCCTCGCCCGCGCGCACGGCTGCCTGCGCCGCCTCGAGGCCGGCAAGGGAGGACTGGACCCCGGCGCGGGCGCTTTCCACGGCCGCCCGCGCACCGGCCACGCGCGTCTGCGAGGCGAACCCGCCTTCGACAAGCTGCGTCGCCGCACGATCCGCGATCTCGGCCTCCTCGAGCCGGGCCTCGGCTTCCGTCACGCGCGCCTCGGCCTCGGGAACCCCGGCGCGGGCCTGGATCAGGCGTGCCTCGGCCTCCACTAGCTGCGCCGGGCGCGAACCCGGGTCGATCTCGCACAGGAGCTGGCCCTCGGCGACACTTGCCCCCCGCCGGAGCGGCGCGGAGATCACCTGCCCGGAGGTCTCCGCCCGGATGTCGACCTCGCGCGTGGCCTCTGTCTCACCGCGCACGATGACGGCGCGGTCGATCGCGGCCGCGCGGGAGTTGAGCGCCACGACCCGAATGCGATCCCCGCCGCTCTCGGGCACCGACCCGGGGTCGTCCGCGGACACGGCGGAAGCCTCGGGCACGCCCTGCGACGCCGGGCCGCCCGACGCGAAGGCGACGACCGCCTCGCGCTGGAACACGAGCAGGTAGAGCGCCGCGATCACGACGGCAGCGAGGAGGAGGGAAAGGGGCTTCATGCGTGACCGTCGATGTCCTTGCGGAACGGGCGTCCGGGCCACCGCGATGGCGCCCCGCTATGTGGTTTGCGGCGTTCCCGCCGTCGCTGAACAGAGTAGTTCAGATTAGTGCTTTCGGCCGTCCGCTTCAAGGCATCGGCAGAAATCGGATCACGCCCGCCTTTGCAAGCATCCCGTCGACCATGTATAGGGCCATCAACAGGAGGCGAGCGCGTGTCAAATCCGGACAGTTTCATCAACGAAGTCACCGAGGAAGTCCGTCGGGACCGGCTCTTCGCGATGTTCCGCCGCTACGGCTGGATCGCGGTGCTCCTCATCCTTCTCCTCGTGGGCGGTGCAGCCTGGAACGAATGGCGGAAGGCGCAGGCGCGGGCCGAGGCCGAGGCGCGGGGCGACGCGCTGCTGGCGGCGCTCGAGGCGAGTGATCCGGTGGCGCAGGGGGCCGCGCTCGAGGCGCTCCGGGGTGCGGGACCGGCCGAGCCGGTCGTGGCACTTCTGGCCGCCGCGCAGGCGGCAGCGGCTGAAAACGCCGCGGCGGGAGTCGAGAAACTGACAGCGCTGGCCGCGGACCCGGCGGTGCCGGCGCTCTACCGCGATCTCGCCACGCTCAAGGCCGCGATGGTCGGGTCGGGCGTCACCGCGCCGGACGCGCGGATCGCCGCGCTCGAGCCGCTGTCGGCGCCCGGTGGGGCATTCCGCCCCCTCGCGCTCGAACAGATCGCTCTGGCGCATGTGGAGGCGGGCCGCACCGACGAGGCCGTGGCGGTCCTGACGGATCTCCTCGGTGCGGCGGACACCGGCGCGGCCCTGCAACGCCGCGCCGCTCAGATGATCCTCGCCCTCGGCGGCGCTCTCGACGCGACGTGAGGCGAGGGGAATGCCAGTCAGGGGCACGGCCGACCGTGCGGAGGACAGCGTGATCGTGTCGCGAAAGCCTCGTGCGCTCCTCCTGTGCCTTGGTCTTGCCGCGGCCCTCGCGGCCTGCGCCGAACCCGAACGGATCATTCCGGGCGAACGGATCGACGTGATCACCGGCCAACCGGTGCAGGCGGTGATCGAGCCGCGCGCGGTGCCATTCCAGGCGCCGGCGGCCCGTGCGAACGTCGACTGGACGCATCGGTCGGGCACCCCGTCCCACGACCCCGGCAATTCCGCGCTGGGTGCCGTGACGACGCAGCTCTGGTCTGTGCCGGTCGGTCAGGGGAACACGCGGCGGAGCCGGCTGACCGCGCAGCCGGTCGTGGCAGGCGGCCGCATCTTCACGCTGGACACCCAGGCCCGCGTCATGGCGCTGTCGACCGCCGGAACCGTCCTGTGGAGCGTCGACGCCTCGCCCGCCCGCGACCGGGTGGACGAAGGCGCGGGCGGCGGGCTCGCCGCGGGCGATGGCCGCCTCTTCGTGACGCTCGGTTTCGGCGAGGTCGTGGCACTCGACCCCGTGTCGGGCGGCGTGCTCTGGCGCCAGCGCCTCGGTGCGGTGGCGACCGGCGCGCCCACGGTGGAAGGCGGGCGCGTCTTCGTTTCGGGCCGCGACGCCACGGGATGGGCGCTCGACGCCGCCACGGGGCGCATCCTCTGGACGGTCAGGTCGACGCCGGACCTCCTGGGGGTGAAGGGCGGGGCCGGACCGGCCGTCAGCGGCGACACGGTCGTCTTCCCGTTCATTTCCGGCGAGCTCATCGCCGCCGAGACGGGCAGCGGCGCCGTCCGCTGGACCGCCTACATCCTTGGAGAGCGCGCCGGCGCGAGCTACGCCCGCGTGACCGACATCACCGGCGACCCGGTGATCTCGGGCGGCCGCGTCTACGCCGGCAACCACTCCGGCGAGACGACGGCGATCGAACTCGGCACGGGCCAGACGGTCTGGACAGCGCCCAAGGGCGCGCTCGGTCCCGTGGCGGTTGCCGGCGGATCCGTCTTCCTCGTGTCCGACCAGAACGACCTCGTCCGGCTCGAGGCGTCGAATGGGGCCGTCGTCTGGTCGATTCCGCTTCCCTTCTTCGTCGATCCGCGTCCGCGCCGCCGTGAGGCGATCTTCGCGCATTTCGGCCCGATCCTCGCCGGCGGCCGGCTGATCCTCGCCTCGAGCGACCGGACGGTGCGCATCTTCGACCCCGCGAACGGAGCCCTTCTGGGGAGCATTCCCCTTTCCGCGCCCGCCGCGGCCGAGCCCCTGGTGGCCGGAGGCACGCTCTACGTCCTGACCACCGACGGGCGACTCAACGCTTTCCGCTGAGGCGGGGGGCGTGTAAAGGGGCGGTCTGACCGATCAGGAAAGCCCGCCCATGTCCTTCAAACTCGCCATCGTGGGGCGCCCCAACGTGGGCAAGTCGACGCTGTTCAACCGGCTCGTCGGCAAGCGGCTGGCACTCGTCGACGATCAGCCCGGCGTGACGCGCGACCTGCGCGAGGGCGAGGCGCGGCTGGGCGATCTGCGGTTCACGGTGATCGACACGGCGGGACTGGAAGACGCGACCGACGACAGCCTGCCCGGGCGGATGCGCAAGCTGACCGAGCGGGCGGTCGAGATGGCGGACGCCTGTCTCTTCGTGCTCGACGCGCGGGTTGGCGTGACGCCGGTGGACGAGATCTTCGCGGACATCCTCCGGCGCAAGTCGGCCAAGGTGATCCTTGTCGCCAACAAGTCCGAAAGCCGCGCGGCCGATGCCGGGGTGCTGGAGGCCTATGCGCTGGGGCTGGGCGAGCCGATCCGGCTGTCCGCCGAGCATGGCGAGGGCATGGCCGAGCTCGCGACCGTGCTGGCGCCTCTCGTCGATGCGGCGGGGGAGGCGGCCGAGGAGGCCGCGCCGGAGACCGACCTCGACGTGGACGAGGAAGGGGAACTGGTGGCGGCCGCGCCCTCGCGTCCGCTCCAGATCGCCATCGTCGGGCGGCCCAACGCGGGCAAGTCGACGCTGGTGAACGCGCTTCTGGGAGAGGAGCGGATGCTCACCGGCCCCGAGGCCGGGATCACGCGCGATGCGATCTCGGTCACGATGGACTGGGATGGGCGGCCCGTGCGGGTCTTCGACACGGCCGGGATGCGCAAGCGTGCCAAGGTTCAGGAAAAGCTCGAGAAGATGTCGGTGGCCGACGCGCTGCGGGCGGTGAAGTTCGCCGAGGTCGTGGTCGTGCTTCTCGATGCCGCGATCCCGTTCGAGACGCAGGACCTCCGCATCGCGGACCTCGCCGAGCGCGAGGGGCGGGCGGTGGTCGTGGCGGTCAACAAGTGGGACCTCGAGGAGGACCGCCAGGAAAAGCTCAAGGAGCTGAAGGAGATGTTCGAAAGGCTCCTGCCGCAGCTCCGGGGCGCGCCGCTGGTGACGGTGTCGGCGAAGATCGGGCGGGGGCTCGACCGGCTTCGTCAGGCCGTCGAGAAGGCGCACGAGGTCTGGAACCGGCGGATCACGACGGCGCAGCTCAACCGCTGGCTGGGCGCGATGCTCGAGGCGCATCCGCCACCGGCGCCTGGAGGGCGGCGGATCCGGATGCGCTACATGACCCAGGTGAAGACCCGGCCGCCCGGCTTCGTCGTCATGTGCTCGCACCCCGAGGAGGTTCCGGAAAGCTATTCGCGCTATCTCGTCAACGGCTTGCGGGACGACTTTGACATGCCCGGCACGCCGATCCGCATGACGCTGCGGGGGCAGGGGGACCGCAACCCCTACAAGGACCGGAAGAAGAAGGGCCCGTCGGCTCTGAGGAAGCACCTCGAAGGGCGGCGGGACTAGGCGCCCCAGGCCTCGCGCAGGATCCAGTCCCGCCGGGCGGCGAAGTCGGGCAGGTCGCGCAGGCTGCGGATGCGGTCCGCATGGGCGGCGCAGCAGGCCTCGTGTAGCGCCATGAGCGTGGCGTCGGCGGCGAAGCGGTCGTGGACGGCGCGGGCGCGCGCGATCCCGGGGGAAAGGTCGCTGGTTCGCGCCTCGTCCCGGTCGCGCAGGCGCCAATAGCGCTGCGACACCTGCTTGCCCGCCACCACCACGTCGCCCCGAAACATCTTGACGAGGTAGGAGTCGAGCGACCGCAGCGCGAAATGGTCGAGCGAGGCGAGACCGTACCGCCCCCGGCAGTCGAGCCCGTTGCGCGTCGGGTCGGCGTGAAGATCCGCAGTCTCCCGCCCGGACCCGTCGAGCCAGACGGGCGCGACCCCATCGGCGATGTCGGGGCGGTGGTTGCGGACCCGCGCGATCCTGTCGGTCAGTCGGACGAGGCTCTTGACCCCGGCCTGCGCCCTGTTCCGGCCGGGCCGCTCGGTGCCGTGGCCGGGGAACTGCTCGGTCACCCAGCCGGGCGCGTAGGACTCCCGCCGGTTGCTGCCGTGGTTGAGCTCGCAGACCGACAGCACGTCGAACTCGGGCACCGCGCCGAGGAGGTCGGGGAGGGTGCCGTCGCCGACGCGGATGTTGAGGAACTCGTCGACGTCCAGCGACAGGAAGAAATCGGCGCGCCGGAACTCGGGCATCGCCTGCGCGAAGGACAGCGCGGCCGGCTGGAAGAAGGTGCTGCCCATGACGGATGCCGGGTTCGGCAGGTGCCGAAGCTCGCCCATCGCGTCGAGGCGGTCGAGCAGGCGGTCCGTCCCGTCCGTGCAGTCGTTCGTGAAGACGACGATGTCGGTCACGCCGATGGCCTTCTGCCAGGCGAGCCATTCGAGAATGAAGGGGCCTTCGTCCTTCATGCAGGTCGCAAGAAGGATCTTCGGATCGGTCGGCGGCCAGACCCGGCTGTCGTCGCGCAGGAACAGCGCCACGCTAGAGGGCTTGTCCTGCCGTACCGAATGAAGGCCCTGACGCGCCAGAGCGGCGCGCACCCGGGCGGCGCCTTCCTCTCCGTAGACCTTGGGGTGAAGCTCGATGATGACGGCGCGAAGGCCCGACAGATCCGCTCCGTCGAAAAGGCCGATTTCTCCCCCCTCGATGTCGCAGGACAGGACGGTGGGCCGGACCTCGGCCAGAAGGTCGGCAAGCGCCAGACGGCGCACCTCGGCCACGCCGACGTAGGCGCGCGGGCCGGCGTCGAGGGAGGAGGCCCAGAAGTCGGCCCTCAGGTAGAAGGGAACAGTGCCGCCCCCCGAACCCGCGACAACGCCGTGCAGAAGCCGCGCGGAGCCGATGCCGTTCAGGCGCCATGTCTCTTCGATGACGGGAAGGAGCGCGGGGTTGGCCTCCACCGCCGTCACATGCGCCGCGATCCGGGCCGCGCTGGCCGAGACGAGGCCGAGCCCGGCACCGAGGTCGAGGACCCGGTCCTCCGGCCGCAGGACGCCGGCGAGGAGCGCCCGCTCCCCCGCCTCGTAGCGACCCCGGCGGATCGGACGTTGGATCGCAGGCGTGATGACGGAGCGGACGAAGGGGAGGGAGATCCCGTGGATCTCGAGCACCTCGTCATACTCCGCCGACGCGGCCTGCCCCTGTCGCACCGGCGTGTCGTCCATTCCCGCGGCTCTGCCTTCCCTGCCTCCGGTGAGCATCCGGCAGGGCCGCGTCGCCGTCAATCGCCGAGCGGCGCCCTCAGAGGGCCAGCGCGCGCAACCGCAGGACCGCGACGGATGCCACGGCCACCGCCGCAAGAAGTGCGGCGGCGACGAGCGGGATCGATTGTCCCCAGTTCGCCACCGCGACCGCCACGAAGGCCCACGCGGCGGCGAGGCCGTATTCGGGCGCGTGCGGCACACGAGTCTGCACCGCCATCACCGTCAGGACCGCGGCTACGAGCGCGACCCAGGCCCAGCCGGTATCGGAAAGGAGGATGTCGTATCCGCCCCCCAGAAGCGCAAGAGACACGAAGCTCGCCGCCGTCAGCCAGCCCGCGTAGAGCGCAAGCGGACCGGCGAGGACCCAGCGGTCGCGCCGGGGCGTGCGGAGAAGCGCGACGAGAGCGCCGGCCAGCATGATCCAGATGAGGATGGTGGCAACGATGGGGCTCTGCTGGGCCACCGAGATCCAGCTCGTTCCGATGGCGAGGGAGATGAAGAGCGGCCAGCGCGTCCTGTCCCAGTCGGCATCCTCGGCGCGGGCGAAAAGGCCCACGGCGCCATGGGCGAGGAGCCAGATGTAGATCGGCCCCCAGATCGAGAAGGCGTAGCCCGCGGGCTGGACCGGCGGGTCGATCTGCGGGTTGGGATACCGGTAGGGATCGAAGCCGCCGAACCCTTCGGTCCAGAACGGCGCCGAGGCGAAGCCGATGGCGGAGGCGAGAAGAAGGGTGGCCTTCATGCGGGATGTGTCGGTCATGGGGGCGAACCTTCCGGGACGGGGCGGGTTCCGTGTTCGGGCCGCAGAGCCCACGATTCCCGCCCCCTGAGGCAAAGGGGAACGACGGGGCCGCGGCCCGATCGTCAGGCGAGCGTGCCGTCGGCCGCGATGCGCGTTCCGCCCGCGAGATATGGACGGAGGGCGGCGGGCAGCGAAACCGACCCATCGGCCTCCTGCCCGTTCTCCAGCACCGCGATGAGTGCACGGCCCACGGCAAGGCCCGAGCCATTGAGCGTGTGGACGTACTCCGGCTTGCCCCCGCCCGAGGGGCGGAAGCGGGCGTTCATGCGGCGGGCCTGGAAGTCGCCGCAGACGGAGACGGAGCTGATCTCGCGGTAGCGGTTCTGGCCGGGGAGCCAGACCTCGATGTCATGCGTCTTGCGCGCGCCGAACCCCATGTCGCCGGTGCACAGGACGACCGTGCGGTAGGGCAGGCCCAGCCGGTCGAGGATGCCCTCGGCGCAGGCGGTCATGCGCTCGTGTTCGTCCAGCGAGCGGTCGGGGTGGGTGATGGAGACCATCTCGACCTTCTCGAACTGGTGCTGGCGGAGCATGCCCGCGGTGTCCTTGCCGGCGGACCCGGCTTCCGAGCGGAAGCAGAGCGTGTGGGCGGTGAGGCGGATGGGGAGGACGCTCTCGTCGAGGATCTCGCCCGCCACCGTATTGGTGAGGGTGACTTCCGAGGTCGGGATCAGCCACCAGCCGTTCGTGGTGCGGTAGCTGTCCTCGGCGAACTTCGGGAGCTGGTTCGTGCCCACCATCGCCTCGTCGCGGACGAGGACGGGGGTGATCGCCTCGGTCAGCCCGTTCTCGGTCGTGTGCACGTCCAGCATGAACTGCGCGAGCGCGCGGTGGAGGCGGGCAATGGCGCCCTTGAGCACGACGAAGCGGGCGCCAGAAAGCTTGGCGGCGGTCTCGAAGTCCATGCCGGGCGTCACCGCGGGGATGTCGAAGTGTTCGCGCGGGGTGAAGTCGAAGGTCCGGGGCGTGCCGCGGCGGCGCAGTTCGACGTTGTCGTTCTCGTCCGCGCCGTCGGGGACCTCCGGAAGCGGCGGGTTCGGGAGGCGCATGAGGAGGTCCGTCAGCCGGGCGTCCTCGGCCTTCGCTTCCTCCTCGAGGCGGGCGATGTCGTCCTTGCGCTGGGCGACGATCGCGCGGAGCCTTTCGAACTCGGTCTCGTCGCCGCGGGCCTTCGCGGCGCCCACCTCCCTGGTGGCGGCGTTGCGTTCGGCCAGAAGCGCCTCGGCCGCGGTGATCTTCGCGCGCCGCGCCTCGTCGATGGCCAGGACTTCGGCCGCCGTGCCGGTCAGCCCGCGGCGGCGCATGGCGGCGTCGAACGCCTCCGGGTTGTCGCGGATCGCCTTGATGTCGTGCATGGGGCCTGTCCCGGTCGTGGTCTGCGCGTCAGTCCTTCGCGCGCTCGACGTAAGAGTTGTCTTCGGTGTTCACGATGACGCGGGTCCCGGCCGAGATGTGCGGCGGCACCATCACGCGCACGCCGTTGGCCAGCGTCGCGGGCTTGTAGGAGGACGACGCCGTCTGGCCCTTCACCACCGGCTCCGTCTCCACGATCTCGCCGGTGACCTTCTGCGGCAGGTCGATGGCGATCGCCACGCCCTCGTGCGTCTTCACGAAGCAGCGCAGGCCGTCGGTGAGCCAGACTTTCGAGTCGCCCACCACATCCTCGGCCACCGTGATCTGTTCGTAGGTTTCGGGCTCCATGAAGTGGTAGCCCTCGCCGTCCTCGTAGAGGAAGTCGTATTCGCGCTCGTCCACGATCGCCCGCTCGACCTGCTCGGTCGTCCGCCAGCGTTCCGAGACCTTCACGCCGTCGGAGATGCGGCGCATGTCCACCTGCGTGACGGGTGTGCCCTTGCCGGGGTGGAAGTTCTGGGCGGTCAGGATCACGTAGAGCCTGTCGTCGATCATGACGACGTTGCCCTTGCGCAGCTGCGAGGCGATGATCTTCACGGGGTCGGTCCTTTCCGTTCCGGCGCGGGCCGTGTACGACCGCGTCCGTTTCGGGGCGCACCTAGCGCATCCTGCGCGATTTCGCCAGATCAAAGCCGCGGGGAGACAGATGAGCGGAACGGAGACGTGGTGGGACAGGGACCGGCACGCGGACCGGCGGCCGGTGCTCCTGGCGCGGAACCGCATCCAGGCCGCGCTGCGCGACTGGTTCGCGGCGGAAGGCTTCACCGAGGTTGATCCCGCGGCGCTCCAGGTCTCGCCCGGGAACGAGGCGCATCTGCACGCCTTCGCCACGGCGGCGGTGGACGACGCGGGCGCGGCGCGACGCATGTTCCTGCACACGTCGCCCGAGTTCGCCATGAAGAAGCTGCTGGCGGCGGGAGAGACGCGCATCTTCGCCTTCTCCCACGTCTGGCGGAACCGGGAGCGGGGCGCGCTGCACGCCCCCGAATTCACCATGCTCGAATGGTATCGCGCGGGGGAGGATTACGCGCGGCTCATGGAGGATTGCCACAGGATCCTCGCACGGGCGGCGGAGGCCGCCGGCGCCGAGTCCCTCCGCTTCCGCGACCGAACCTGCGATCCCTATGCCGCGCCCGAGCGCCTGAGCGTGGCGGAGGCCGTGCTGCGGCACGCCGGGCTGGACCTCCTCGCCACGCGCGGGAACGCGGAGGCGCTCGCCGCGGCGATGGACGCGTCGGGCGTGGCGGCGCCCGAGGGCGAGGGGTGGTCCGACCTCTTCTCGCGCCTGATCGTGGCCCGGGTCGAGCCGCACCTCGGGCACGGGCGCGCCACCGTGCTCGACCGCTATCCCGCCTCCGAGGCCGCGCTCGCGCGGCGCTGCGCAGACGACGCGCGTCTCGCCGAACGCTTCGAGCTCTACGCCTGCGGCGTGGAGCTTGCGAACGGCTTCGGCGAGCTGACGGACCCCATGGAACAGCGCCGGCGCTTCGAGGCGGAGATGGACGAGAAGGAACGCGTGCACGGCGAACGCTATCCGCTCGACGAGGCGTTCCTCGCCGCCCTCGCCCGGATGCCGCAGGCAAGCGGCATCGCGCTGGGCTTCGACCGGCTGGTGATGCTGGCGACTGGCGCGCCGCACATCGACCTCGTCCAGTGGGTGCCCGTGGCGGCGCCCTGAGCCGCTCCCCCAGCTTCATCTCGGGACAAATACTCCGGGGGTGAATGCGCGCGCCAGCGCGCAGAGGGGGCAGCGCCCCTTCTTCTTCTTCCGGCACTTGACCTTCCGCCTGCCGGAAGCCCCATGTGGGAGCCGGATGACACGGAGGCTCCGATGCGGATGACGATTCCCGACATGACCTGCGGCCATTGCCGGTCGAGCGTTGAGAAGGCCGTCGCGCAGGCTGCGCCGGAGGCGCGAGTGGCGGTGGATCTCGAGGCGCGGACCGCCGTCGTGGAGGGCGCCGCGGACGAGGCCCGGGTGCTCTCCGCCGTCCGGGCCGCCGGGTTCGACGCCGCGCTCGCCTGAGCGAATCCGCCCCCGGCCCCTTGCTTGCCATCGCCGGCGCCCACAGATAGGGTGCGCGCCAATTCGCAAGGGGGGTCGAGCGGCCCCCATCAGAACAGGGTTTCATCGCATGTTCGTCACGCCTGCCTACGCGCAAGCGGCCGGGGGAGCCGGTAGCGCATTCGCCAGCTTCGTCCCGCTGATCCTCATCTTCGCCATCATGTACTTTCTCCTGATCCGCCCCCAGCAGAAGAAGCTGAAGGAGCATCAGGCGATGGTGGCGGCCCTGCGCCGGGGGGATCAGGTGGTCACCCAGGGCGGGATGATCGGCAAGGTGACGAAGGTGAAGGAAGACGGCTCGAACGAGATCGAGGTCGAGATCGCCGACAACGTGAAGGTCCGTGTCATCAAGACGACCATCGCGCAGGTCCTGTCCAAGACCGAACCCGCGGCCTGAGTCCGGCCGCGCCATGCTGCAGATTGCACTCTGGAAGCGCGTCGTCATCCTGGGGCTCTGCGTCACCGGGCTCCTCCTGGCTCTGCCCAACGCCTTCTACACCCGCGTCGAGGGCCACAACGACGCCGTGGCGGCGATCGAGACCCTTGGCGCCACGCCCGAGCGCGAGGCGGCGGCGTCGGCCTGGCCGTCGTGGATGCCGTCGAGGCTCGTCAATCTCGGTCTCGACCTCCGGGGCGGCGCGCACCTGCTGGCCGAGGTCCACGTCTCGGACGTCTATGCGGACAGGATGGACGCGCTCTGGCCCGAGGTGCGCGATGCGCTTCGCGGCGAACGGGAGACGGTCGGGACGATCCGGCGCGAACCCTCTGCCCCAGACGTCCTGAAGGTGCGCATCTCCGAGCCCGCGGGCCTGCCCCGGGCGATGGAGGTGATCCGCGGCATCGCCACGCCTGTAGTGTCGCTGGCGGGGATCGGTTCGTCCGACATCGTGGTGGCGGGCGCGGGCGACGAGATCACCATCTCGCTCTCCGACGAGGAGAAGCGCGCGACCGATGACCGCACGATCCGCCAGTCGCTCGAGATCATCCGGCGGCGGGTGGACGAGGTCGGCACGCGCGAGCCGACGATCCAGCGTCAGGGAGAGGACCGCATCCTGATCCAGGTGCCGGGGATCGGGTCCGCGGCCGAGTTGAAGGCGCTGATCGGAACGACCGCGCGGCTGACCTTCAACCCTGTCGTCGGGCAGACGACCGACCCGGCCAGCGTCGACACCTCGACGCGCAACGTCGTCTACCCATCGGCGGACGAGCCCGGCATCTTCTACATCCTCGAGCCCACGCCCGTCGTGACGGGCGAGGAGCTGACCGACGCGCAGCCCGCCTTCGACCAGAACGGGCGCCCGGCGGTCAACTTCCGCTTCAATCCCGCCGGAGCGCGCAAGTTCGGCGACTACACCGCCCGCAACATCGGATCGCCCTTCGCCATCGTGCTCGACGAGGAGGTGATCTCGGCCCCCGTGATCCAGGACCACATCCCGGGCGGATCGGGGATCATCACCGGGCGCTTCACGGTGGAGGAATCGACGAACCTCGCCGTGCTGCTGCGCGCCGGCGCGCTGCCGGCCGAACTGACCTTCCTCGAGGAGCGGACGATCGGCCCGGAGCTCGGCCAGGACAGCATCGAGGCCGGGCGCATCGCGTCAGTCGTGGCGCTGGCGGCGGTCCTTGTCTTCATGGTGCTGTCCTACGGGCTCTTCGGGGTCTTCGCCTCGGTCGCGCTTCTCATCAACGTCTTCCTGATCTTCGGGCTCCTGTCGCTCATCGGGGCGACGCTGACCTTGCCGGGGATCGCCGGGATCGTGCTGACCATCGGGATGGCGGTCGACGCCAACGTGCTCGTGTTCGAACGCATCCGGGAAGAGCTGAAGACGGCGCGAGGCCCGGCGCGTGCGATCGAGCTTGGCTACGAGAAGGCGCTGTCGGCCATTCTCGACGCCAACATCACGACCTTCATCATCGCCGCGATCCTGTTCACGCTGGGCTCCGGCCCCGTGCAGGGCTTTGCCGTGACGCTGGGGATCGGCATCCTCACCTCGGTCTTCACGGCGGTCTTCGTGACGAGGCTGATCGTGGTCTTCTGGTTCGAGCGGCGGCGCCCCCGCACCATCGAGGTCTAGCCCATGCGTCTGAAACTCGTCCCCGACAACACGACCTGGGATTTCTTCAAGTACCAGAAGCTGACGTTCGGCGCCTCGGTCCTGGCCATGATCCTGTCGGTCGTGGTCTGGCTGACGGTGGGGCTGAACTTCGGGATCGACTTCCTGGGCGGCACGACGATCCGCACGGAAAGCTCCATCCCCGTCGACGTGGGCGCCTATCGCGCGGCGCTCCAGGCGCTTGACCTGGGCGACGTGTCGGTCAGCGAGGTCTTCGACCCGACCTTCGCGGCGGGCCAGCATGTGGCGCAGGTCCGCATCCAGGCGCAGGCGGGGGAGGAGGCGATCACGCCCGACGGCATCGCGCAGATCGAGGCCGCGCTGCGGACGATCGACCCCGGCATGACCTTCCCGCTGGTCGAAAGCGTGGGCCCAAAGGTCTCGGGCGAACTCGTATGGACGGCGATCCTCGCCGTGTCGGCCTCGCTGGTGGCGATCCTGTTCTACATCTGGCTCAGGTTCGAATGGCAGTTCTCGGTGGGCGCGGTCGCGGCGCTGGTGCACGACGTGCTCCTGACCATCGGGATCTTCGCGCTGTTCCAGATCAGGTTCGACCTCGCCACCATCGCGGCGCTTCTGACCATCGTCGGCTATTCGATCAACGACACCGTGGTGATCTTCGACCGGCTGCGGGAGAACCTGATCAAGTACAAGAAGATGCCGCTCCGCGACGTGATGAACCTGTCGGTGAACGAGACGCTGAGCCGGACGGTCATGACCTCCGGCACGACGCTCATCGCGCTGATCGCGCTTCTGATCCTGGGCGGCGACGTGATCCGCAGCTTCGTCTTCGCGATCACCTGGGGCATCGTGGTCGGGACCTATTCGTCGGTGTTCGTCGCCAAGAACATCGTGCTCTTCCTTGGCACGAAGCGCGACTGGACGAACACCGACACGAACGCGGGCACGCAATTCGGCAAGACGGACGCCTGATGCGGCTGAACGAGATACGCTACACCGACGCTCTGCCGGTCGAGGGGTATGGCCCCGGCTTCTTCCGGATCGGGGGTACGGTGCACCATGGCGCGGTTGCGGTGCTGCCCACGGGCGTGGTCTCATGGGGCGGATACGACGACGCAGCGACGCTGGTCGCCGCGGCCTCCGGGATCGACGTGCTGTTCGTCGGCACGGGGGCCGAGATCGCGCATGTGCCGGGGCCGTTCCGCGCCGTCCTCGAGGAGGCGGGGCTGGGGGTGGAGGCGATGGCGTCGCCGGCGGCCTGCCGGACCTACAACGTGCTGTTGTCCGAAGGGCGGCGCGTGGCGCTTGCGCTGCTGCCCGTCTGAGCGTCTTCTGACGGGGGCGAGGCGGGAGGCGGCGTGGAACTCCGGGTATCGGAACTGACGGTGGCGCGGGGCGGGGTGCCTGTCCTGTCGGGCGTGTCCTTCGCCGTTGCGGCGGGGGAGGCGGCGCTCCTGCGGGGGCCGAACGGGTCGGGCAAGACGACGCTGCTGCGCACGCTGGCCGGGCTCCAGCCGCCGCTGGCGGGGGAGGTGTCGGTGCCGCCCGAGGAGGTGGCCTATGCCGCCCATGCCGACGGACTGAAGCCCACGCTGACGGTCCGGGAGAACCTGGCCTTCTGGGCGGCAATCTACGGGACGGGTCCGGTGGCCGAGGCGATGAACCACTTTCGGCTGGCGGACCTTTCGGGGCGGATGGCCGGCGCGCTGAGCGCGGGGCAGAAGCGGCGGCTGGGCCTCGCGCGGCTGCTGGTGACGGGTCGAAAGGTCTGGCTCCTCGATGAGCCGACCGTGTCGCTCGACGCGGGGTCTGTCGCGCTCTTCGCGGAGGCGGTGCGGGGGCACCTTGCGGCGGGCGGCCTCGCGCTGATTGCCACGCACATCGACCTCGGGCTCGACGCGCGGGTGATCGACGTGGGGGCGTTCCGGGCTGCGGCCCGCGCGGGCGGGGCCTTCGACGAGGCCTTCGCGTGATCGCCCTTCTCGCACGCGACCTGCGGCTCGCGATCCGGGCCGGCGGTGGCTTCGGTCTGGCACTCGCCTTCTTCCTGATCGTGGTGACGCTCGTCCCCTTCGGCGTGGGCCCGAAAGAGGCGGTGCTGTCGGTGATCGCGGGGGGCATACTGTGGGTTGGGGCGCTGCTCGCCTCGCTCCTGTCGCTTGACCGGATCTTCGCGCTCGACTGGGAGGACGGGTCGCTCGACCTGCTCGCGACCGCACCGGTGCCGCTCGAGGGCGTCGTGGCGGTCAAGGCGCTGGCGCACTGGATCACGACGGGGCTGCCGCTCACGCTGGCCGCGCCGGTGTTCGGCGTGCTCCTGAACCTTCCGCCCGGTCCGGCCTACGGGATGGTGGTGCTGACCCTGGCGCTCGGCACGCCGGCGCTGTCGATGATCGGAGCGTTCGGCGCGGCCCTGACCGTCGGGCTCAGGCGCGGCGGCCTCCTCCTGTCGATCCTGGTCCTGCCGCTCTACGTGCCCACGCTGATCTTCGGCGCGGATGCCGTGCGGCGCGCAGGCGATGGCCTCGACTGGCAGGCGCCGGTCCTCATGCTTGCCGGGATCACGGCAGGAGCGGTTGCGCTTCTGCCCTTCGCGGCGGCTGCGGCGCTCCGCGTCAATCTGCGCTGAGGGGCTGACGGCCATGTGTCTTGAGCGGTCGGGTACGGGAGGATAAACGACGCGCATGTCGTTCTGGGAATTCGCCAATCCGCGCAGGTTCATGGGCATCAGCGAACGGCTGAGCCCGTGGCTCTTCACTCTCGCGGGACTCTGCCTCGTCGTGGGCCTCGCCTGGGGGTTCTTCTTCACGCCGGACGATTTCCGGCAGGGATCGACCGTCAAGATCATCTACCTGCATGTGCCCTCGGCGATGATGGCGATCAACGCCTGGGCGATGATGCTGGTGGCCTCGCTCGTCTGGCTGATCCGGAGGCACCACGTCTCGGCGCTCGCCGCCAAGGCGGCGGCGCCGGTCGGCGTGACGATGACGCTCATCGCGCTGTTCACGGGCGCGATCTGGGGACAGCCGATGTGGGGGACGTGGTGGGCCTGGGACCCGCGGCTGACATCCTTCCTGATCCTGTTCCTGTTCTACCTGGGCTACATGGCGCTCTGGTCGGCCATCGAAGACCCGGACACGGCGGCGGATCTCACCTCGGTCCTGTGCCTCGTGGGGTCGGTCTTCGCGATCCTTTCGCGCTATGCTGTGAACTTCTGGAACCAGGGGCTGCACCAGGGCGCGACGCTGTCGCTCGACAAGCAGGAGAACATCGCGGACGTCTTCTGGTTTCCTCTGCTCGTCTGCATCGCGGGGTTCGTCCTCCTGTTCGTGGCGCTGGTGTTCTACCGCACGGCGACAGAGATCCGCGCGCGGCGGCTCCATGCCATCGGACTTCGGGAGCGCATGGCATGATGCCGGATCTCGGGCGGTACGCGGTCGAGGTGCTGTCGGCCTACGGGGTGTCGATCGCGCTTCTGGCGAGCATCGTCGCGATCAGCGTGGCGCGGGCGCGGCGGGTGCGGCGCGAGCTCGCCGAGGCGGAGGCGCGGCAGCGACGTGGCTAAGGTCTCTCCCCTCATGATCCTGCCGCCGGTGATCTTCGCGGGGCTGGCGGCGATGTTCTACCTTGGCATGCAGCGGGACGATCCCGATGCGCTGCCCTCGGTCCGGGTCGGACGCGAGGCGCCGCCGGTGGCGCTGACCCAGCTGGGCCAGGGTGCGCCCTTCGACGACGCGGCGCTTCGCGCGCCCGGGGTGAAGGTCGTGAACTACTGGGCAAGCTGGTGCGCGCCCTGCCGGGTGGAACATCCGCACCTCATGGAGCTCGCCGCCGAGGGCATCCCGGTCTACGGGATCAACTACAAGGACGACCCCGCGAAGGCGCTGGCGTTCCTCGACGAACTCGGGAACCCCTACGCGGCGCTTGGGGCGGACGACACGGGACGGACGGCGATCGACTGGGGGGTCTACGGTGTGCCGGAGACCTACGTGATCGATGGCGACGGGACGGTCCTGTATCGTCTCGCGGGACCGATCACGTCGATGACGGATGCCGGGCTGCGCGAGGCGATCCGGGCGGCGCAGTAGGCCGCACGGGGGGAACCCGCCGGGACCGCGCCCCCAAGTCACCGATCCCGAAGGACCGGCGGCGGTACCCGACGGGCCCGCTCTTGGGCGTTTCCGCCTAGAGCGACCCGGCTGCGGCGAGCAGGACGAAGACCAGCAGGAGCCCCAATTCGGTGACGGGAACGCTCACCCGCACGCGAAATCCGCCGTCACGTCCTTCCTTCTCGCCCATAACGGCCCCCAACCGTGTGAGCGTGTTTCTGGCGGATTCTCCGTGGGTTGGCGAGGGAATCGGAGGTTTCGCACGGGACTGCGGCCGGCGCGCGGGAGAGTGGGGCGGTGCGCGGGGTATTGGTGACGAGGGAGTCACAAACGGGTAAGGGGCGCGATCCCGGGCAGGGGAAATGCCCGGCCCGAGGCTGGTGCGGGAGCCGCGGGCGGCCGGTGCAGGCGCGGCGCAGGGTCAGGCCGAAAGGGAAAGGGCCCCCCGGCACGGGAGGCCCCCTTCGGTGAAAACACCGGCTTCTCAGGCGGCGGCGAGACTCCGCAGCACGTAGTGCAGGACGCCGCCGTTCTCGATGTATTCGATCTCGACCGCCGTATCGATCCGGCACTTGAGGTCGATGGTGCGCGAGGTGCCGTCCGCGAAAGCGATCGTGCAGGGCACGGTCTGGAGCGGCTTCACGCCTTCGAGGCCGTGGATCGAGACGGTTTCGTCGCCCTTGAGGCCGAGGGACTTGCGGGTCATGCCGCCCGTGAACTCGAACGGGATGACGCCCATGCCGACGAGGTTCGAGCGGTGGATGCGCTCGAAGCTTTCCGCGATGACCGCCTTCACGCCGAGGAGCGCGGTGCCCTTGGCCGCCCAGTCGCGGGACGACCCGGCGCCGTACTCGATGCCGGCGAAGATGACGAGCGGCGTGCCCTTCTCCTTCCACGCCATCGCGGCGTCGAAGATCGAGGTCTTCTCTCCGTCCGGGCCTTTCGTATAGCCGCCTTCGACGCCGTCCAGCATCTCGTTCCGGATGCGGATGTTGGCGAAGGTGCCGCGCATCATCACCTCATGGTTGCCGCGGCGGGAGCCGTAGGAGTTGAACTCGCGCGGGGCGACCTGCCGGTCGACGAGGTAGCGGCCCGCGGGGGTCGTGTCCCTGAAGGAACCGGCGGGGGAGATGTGGTCGGTCGTCACCATGTCGCCGAGGATCGCGAGGATCTTCGCGCCTTCGAGGTTGGTGATCCTGTGCGTCTCCATCGTGATCCCCTCGAAGTAGGGCGGGTTCTGCACGTAGGTGGAGGTGGCGGGCCAGTCGTAGGTCTGGCTGTCGGAGGTCTGGACCCCCTGCCACTTCTCGTCGCCCTTGAAGACATCGGCGTACTTGGACTGGAACGCCTCGCGCGTCACCGTCTGGTGGACGAGGTCGGCGATTTCCTTGTTCGACGGCCAGATGTCCTTGAGGAAGACGTCGCGCCCGTTCCGGTCCTGCCCGATGGGGTCCTTCGTGATGTCGACGTTGATGTCGCCCACGAGCGCGTAGGCCACGACGAGAGGCGGCGAGGCGAGGTAGTTCGCCCGCACGTCAGGAGAGATGCGGCCTTCGAAGTTGCGGTTGCCCGAGAGGACGGACACCGCGATCAGGTCGTTGTCGTTGATCGCCTTCGAGATCTCTGGCTGGAGCGGGCCCGAGTTGCCGATGCAGGTGGTGCAGCCGTAGCCCACGAGGTTGAAGCCGATGGCGTCGAGGTCCTCCTGCAGGCCCGCCGCTTCGAGATAGGCCGACACGACCTGCGACCCGGGGGCGAGCGAGGTCTTGACCCAAGGCTTGCGGGTCAGGCCCAACTCCCGCGCCTTCCGAGCAACGAGCCCCGCCCCGATCATCACATAGGGGTTCGAGGTGTTGGTGCAGGAGGTGATGGAGGCGATGACGATCGACCCGTCGCGCAGGATGTAGCTTTCCCCCTGCACGGGCGCAGCCTTGCGGAGGTCCGCCGCCGCATCCGGCGCGGGGCCCTCGGCAAGCATATCCTTGGCCGCGGCAGATTTGTCGAGCCCGCGGTAGTCCGCCACCACCTTGTAGAAGGCAGGCGCCGCCTGATCGAGCGGCGTGTGGTCCTGCGGACGCTTCGGTCCCGAGATCGCCGGGACGACGGTCGACATGTCGAGTTCGAGCGTGTCGGTGTAGACCGGGTCGTAGTCCGGCCCGCGCCACATGCCGTTGGCCTTGGCGTAGGCTTCGACGAGCGCGAGCGTCGCCTCGTCCCGGCCGGTCTGGGTGAGGTAGCGCAGCGTCTCTCCGTCGATCGGAAAGAACCCGCAGGTCGCGCCGTATTCGGGGGCCATGTTGCCGATGGTCGCGCGGTCGGCGAGCGGGAGATGGTCGAGCCCTTCGCCATAGAATTCGACGAACTTGCCGACGACGCCCTTCTTGCGGAGCATCTGCACGACCTTGAGCACGAGGTCGGTCGCGGTCGTGCCTTCCTTCAGGCGGCCGGTGAGCTTGAAGCCCACGACTTCCGGAATGAGCATGGAGATGGGCTGGCCCAGCATCGCGGCCTCGGCCTCGATCCCGCCCACGCCCCAGCCGAGCACGGCCGCGCCGTTCACCATCGTGGTGTGGCTGTCGGTGCCGACGAGTGTGTCGGGGTAGGCCACGAGCTCGCCCGACTGGTCGGTGTCCGACCACACGGTCTTCGCCAGGTATTCGAGGTTCACCTGATGGCAGATGCCGGTGCCCGGCGGCACCACGCGGAAGTTGTTGAAGGCGTTCTGGCCCCACTTGAGGAACACGTAGCGCTCCATGTTGCGCTCGTATTCGCGGTCCACGTTCATCTGGAAGGCGCGGGGGTTGCCGAATTCGTCGATCATCACCGAATGGTCGATGACGAGGTCCACCGGGTTCAGCGGGTTGATCTTGTCGGGATCGCCGCCAAGCGCCACGATCCCGTCGCGCATCGCGGCGAGATCGACCACGGCGGGAACGCCGGTGAAGTCCTGCATGAGCACGCGCGCGGGGCGGTAGGCGATCTCGCGCGGGTTCTGGCCGCCCTGCGCCGCCCATTCGGAGAAGGCGCGGATGTCGTCGGTGCTGACGGTCTTGCCGTCCTCGAACCGGAGCATGTTCTCGAGCACCACCTTCAGCGCGGCGGGCAGGCGGGAGAAGGTGCCGAGCCCGGCTTCCTCGGCCGCGGGGATCGAGTAGTAGGCATAGGACCGGCCGCCGGCGGTAAGCGTGCGGCGGGTCTTCGACGTGTCCTGTCCGACGGTGATGGGCATGGGTGCGACTCCTTGGGTGCCTGAGCCTCTGTCACGCTGCACCTAGACGCTGTGGTGCCGTTCGATCAAGAGGGGTGCGGCAATTTTGTATACCATTGTGCACCGAAACACCGGGCGTGGCCGTTCGGACTCACGCGGCGGGCCTTGCGCGTCTTCTCTCCAACAGGTGATTGGTGTTTCAAGGGGCAGCGTCCTAAGGAGGGGCGCTTGAAACGGCCATGGGGGCATGTGATGCGACGACTGCTGGGGACCATCCTCGCCGCGGCCTTGGGACTGGCGGGGCTGCCCTCCGCCGCCGGGGAGGCGGTGGTGGTGGAGCTCTACACCTCGCAGGGGTGTTCGTCCTGCCCTCCGGCGGACGCGCTCCTGTCCGAGCTGTCCCAGCGGGAGGACGTGATCGCGCTGGCGCTGCATGTCGACTACTGGGACTACATCGGCTGGAAGGACGAGCTTGCGCGCCCCGAGCATACCGAGCGGCAGAAGGGCTATGCGCGGTCGGCGGGCAAGAAGATGATCTATACGCCCCAGTTCGTGATCGGCGGCGTGGAGCGTGTCACGGGCTACGAACCGATGGAGGTGGCCGAGGTCATCCAGCGGCACCGCGACGCGTCGCGGCCCGTGGCGCTGAGCGTGCGGCGGGATGGCGATGCGATCGTGATCGAGGCCCGGGCGGTCGGGGTCCTCGATGGGCCGGTCGTCGTGCAGGTGGCGCGTTATGCGCCGGTCCACCGGGTCGAGATCACGCGGGGCGAGAACGCGGGGCTGACGATGGACTACCACAACGCCGTCGATCTCTGGGCCGAGATCGGCCGCTGGGACGGGCAGGGCGTCTATCAGGCGACCGCCCGCGTGGCCGGTCAGACGCCCGTTGCGGTGATCCTCCAGCGCGAAGGCTACGGGCCCGTGGTGGCGGCCGCTCGGGTGCCCTGAGGGGGCTTCTTGCGGTCGGGCTTCCAGCGGCGGTGGATCCAGAACCACTGCTCCATGTGGCCGCGCACTTCCGCCTCGAGGCTGTCGTTGATCGCCTGGGTCATGGTGACGGGGTCGGTGGGCGGGATCTCGGAGTCCACGATCAATTCGAAGTCGAGCCCCGACGGCAGGCGCCGGCCGTAGATCGGGAACATCCGCGCCCCGTACTTCAGCGCCCATTCCGCCACCGCCGTGGAGGTGCGGGCAGGACGGCCGAAGAAGGTCACGCGCGCGCCACCCGAGACGTAGATGTCGGTGAGCACGCCCAGCGTGTTGCCGCGGGCGAGAAAGCGGATCATCTCGACAAGTCCCCGGCGGGTGGCGGGAAAGATCGGCGCCTCGGCGTCCGCCATGGCGGCAGCGTAGTGTTCGTTGAAGAAGGCGTTGCTCATGGGCCGGTAGAGCGCGCCGAGCGGCACGCCGCGCCGGGCCAGCGCCGCACGGGGGACGAGGTAGTTGCCGTAGTGCCCGGTGACGAGCAGGATCGGACCGCCGGTCCCGAAGGCGGCGAGAAGCGCGTCGGCCCCCGGGCCGGAGATCGGCGTGTCTTCGGCGCGGGTCGCAAATTCGGCACCCGAGTACATCTCGATCAGGGTGCGGCCCGCGTTGTCGGGGACGGCGCGGACGATACGGCGGACCTCGGCTTCGGGGAGATCCGGGCAGACATGGGCCAGGTTGTCGCGGATGCGGCCGTCCCAGCCCGCCAGGGGCGCGACGAGACGCGAGGCGATCCAGCCGGTGGCGGGCACGCGCCAGCGGTAGGGAAGGGCGAGGAGGAGGGACAGGAGCGCGCGGATGGCGCCGTTGACGGCGGCATCCTTCCAGCTGTCGCGCGCTTCGGTCATCCCAGGTCCCCGTCCCCTCAGGCGGTCAGAGATAGTCGCCTGCCGACTGGATCACAAGGACGGCGGCGGAGGGGGAGGGGGCTCTGCCCCCTCTGCGCGCAGGGGCCCCGCGCGCATTCACCCCCGGAGTATTTGCGCCGAGATGAAGGACGCGGGCAGGGCCGGGGCGGCTGCGGCGTCGCCTACTCCTCCTCGGCCACGAGGTAGAGCTCGCCCGCCTCCTCCAGCTCGCGGATCGCGGCGACGACGCCGGTCATCGCCGTCTCGCCATCGGCGGCGGCGACCTCTCCCGTCTCCTCGACCTCGCCACGGAGGCTTTCGGCCATGCGCTGGGAGATGTTGGCGAGGATGAAGTCGGCCGTCGGGCGGGTCTCGTCGGTGGTGCTGGCGGCGAGCGCCGTGACGAGCACCTTCTGGTCGACCTTCTTCAGGATCTTGGGCACGTCGCGCGGGCCCACGCGGGCCGGAATGTTGAGATAGGTGAAGATCGACTTGCGCACCGCCGTCGCGAAGGTCGGGTCGGTTTCGTCGAGCCCGTCGAGCACGTCGTTCCGGGTCGCCGCGCGGGAGAAGTTGAGGATCGCGCCCACCCGCTCCACCGGGCCGCCGGAGAAGGCGCGGGGGCGTTCCTTGCCGAGTTCGGCCGCCAACGCCTCTCCGATCCGGGTGACGGTGCGGGGGGCGATGTCGGAGATCAGCGAGACGGCGTAGGTCAGACGCCGGGCGTGAGGGCCGGGCAGCATCCCCAGCAGTTCCGCCGCGCGGGAAACCTTGAGCTTGGACAGCACGACCGCCCCGACCTCGGGCGCCTCCGCTTCGAGGACCGAGAGCAGGACGGCCGGGTCCTGGTCCACCACGCGCTCCCACGGATCGTCGTCCGAGGCGGGGCCATCGGCGCCGAAGGCGGGAAGGAGCGGCTCGATCATCGGCAGGTCGGCCATCGGCAGGCCGGGAAGAGCCGCGGGGCCGCTTTCGGGCGGAACGACGGCCATGAGGAATTCGTCGACCACGGCGGCGAGTTCCAGGGGGTCGATTCCGCCCAGCGTCGCCATCGCGCCGTCGATCTGGGCCTGCTCCTCGGGCGAGAGCGCGCCTTCGGGCAACGACATGCCGAGCGAGCCGAGCATACGGTAGATGACGGCAGCCTTCTGCAACCGGCTCAGGCGTCCCGGCGAGGCAAGGGGCGTCGAAGGCTCCAGAAGCGTGGTCACGCGCGCAATCCCGTCACATCCCCCCGTCTTCGCACCAACGCGTTAACGGAGGACTAGCGCCATCAGTCGTAGGTGATCCTGCCGGTGCGAAGCGCCTCAAGGAGCGCGAGTTCCGGCCAGGTTCCGGCGCCTCCGCGGGCGCGGATCTGTTCGAGCTGGGTGACCGCGCCGTCGATCTGGCCGAGTTCCACGAGGCCCTGCCCGAGGTAGGAGCGCGCGAGGAGGTTGTCGGGGTTCTTCGCGAGGGCGGCGGCGTAGTACCCCATGCCACGGGCGGGTTCGCCGGATTTGCGCAGCGTGAAGCCCATGTAGGTGAGCACGCGGTCGGAGCGCTGGTCGGACATCGCCGACAGGGCGGCGATTGCATGGGTGTACTGCCCGGCATAGGCGAACTCCCGCGCCGCGCCGTAGAGCGTGTCGTCGTCGAGGAGGCCTTCCTCGATCGCGACGCAGGCGGCCTTGTCCGCATCCCAGACCTGCCCGTCCGTGCACTGGGTGGTGGTCGGCGTGGGGGTGGGCGGTTCCTCGGTGTCGACGGCGAGGGCGGCGACCGGGAAGATCAGGCAGAGGGCGAGGATCGGGGCGCGCATGGGGACCTTTCGGGTGACGGTCCCATCGGGAGGTAGACCGATCCCTGAAACGGCAAGGGGCGGCCCGAAGACCGCCCCCGCGCACCTTTGAGGGAAAAGGTGGTCGTCAGCTCGACACGGTCGGCACACAGGTCTGCGTGTCCGCATTCCACTGCGTGCCTTCGGCGCAGGACATGGTCACCTGCTGATGTTTCCATCCGCATTCGGCCATGGCCAGCGCCGGCGTGATCGTCAGGGCCAGAGCGGCCAGAAGGGTCTTCAACTTCATGGTCATCTCCTGTTCGGCGATGACCGGAAGCATAGCACGGGATGACGCTACGGCAAACCGCGCCGGTCAGTTTTCGCCGAAAACCCGGGCGAAGATCGTCTCCACGTGCTTCGTGTGGTAGCCGATGTCGAATTTTTCGGCGATCTCGGCCTCCGACAGCGCCGCGCGCACCTCCGGGTCGGCCATGAGTTCGGCCTGGAAGTCGGCGCCCTGTTCCCAGACCTTCATCGCGTTGCGCTGGACGAGGCGATAGGCGTCCTCGCGGCTGACGCCCTTCTGGGTCAGCGCGAGGAGCACGCGCTGGGAATGCACGAGGCCCCGGAAGCGGTCCATGTTGCGGACCATGTTCTCGGGGTAGACGACGAGCCTGTCGATCACGGAGGTCAGACGGGCGAGGGCGAAGTCGAGCGTCACGGTCGCGTCGGGGCCGATCATGCGCTCCACCGAGGAATGCGAGATGTCGCGTTCGTGCCAGAGGGCCACGTTCTCGAGCGCGGGCGTCACCATGCCGCGCACGAGGCGAGCGAGGCCGGTGAGGTTCTCCGTCAGCACCGGGTTGCGCTTGTGCGGCATGGCGGAGGAGCCCTTCTGGCCGGGAGAGAAGAACTCCTCGGCCTCGAGCACCTCGGTCCGCTGCATGTGGCGGATCTCTGTCGCCACGTTCTCGACAGAGGAGGCGATGACGCCGAGCGTGGCGAAGAACATCGCGTGGCGGTCGCGGGGGATCACCTGCGTCGAGATGGGCTCGGGCGTGAGGCCCATCATCCTGCAGACGTGGTCCTCCACGCGGGGGTCGATGTTGGCGAAGGTGCCGACGGCGCCCGAGATGGCGCCGGTGGCGATTTCCTTGCGGGCAGCCTCCAGCCGGGCGCGGTTGCGCTGCATCTCGGCATGGAAGCGGGCGAAGGTGAGGCCCATGGTCGTGGGTTCGGCATGGATGCCGTGGGAGCGGCCGATGCGGATCGTCATCTTGTGCTCGAAGGCGCGGCGCTTGAGCGCCGCGAGGAGCGCGTCGAGGTCGGCGAGCAGGATGTCGGCGGCGCGGGCGAGCTGGATGGAAAGCGTCGTGTCGAGCACGTCCGACGACGTCATGCCCTGGTGGACGAAGCGCGCCTCGTCCGCGCCGACGATCTCTGCCAGATGCGTGAGGAAGGCGATGACGTCGTGCTTCGTCACCGCCTCGATCTCGTCGATGCGGGCGACGTCGAAGGTCGCGTCCTTTGCGCGCCAGACGGCGGCGGCGTTCTCCTTCGGGATCACGCCGAGGTCGGCCATGGCGTCGCAGGCGTGGGCCTCGATCTCGAACCAGATGCGGAACCTGGTCTCGGGCGACCAGACGGCGACCATCGCGGGGCGGGAGTAGCGGGGGATCATGGGCGGCCTCTTGTCGGTGCTCGCCCGCGCTTTAGACTGCGCGGGGGCCGCGAACAAGGAGGCGGGCATGCCGGGACTCGTCTCGCTGGAGGCGCTCGAGGGGCGGTGGCGGCTCTCGCGCGTGATCCGGAACGCGGATGGGAGCGAGGCGCAGCTTCAGGGCGTGACGGTGTTCCGACGCGAGGGGGATGGGCTCGTGCAGGAGGAGGAGGGGTGGCTGACGCTGGCGGGCCAAGCCGCGCCGCTTCGCGCGACGCGACGGTATCTGTGGGCGGAGGGTGGAGGCGGCCTCGAGATCCGGTTCGAGGATGGGCGTCCCTTCCATACCGTGCCGCTCGGGGTGGAGCGGCCCGAGGCCGCGCATGAGTGCGTGCCGGACGTCTACCGCGTGGCCTACGACTTCACGGACTGGCCGCGCTGGCGGGCGGTCTGGCGGGTGACGGGGCCCCGGAAGGATTACGTGATGACCTCGGATCACGCGCCCCTCTGACGCGGGGCGCGGGCGCTTGCCCTGCGGGAGGCGGAATGCGATAAGCTGCGGGAAACCAAGTCGAACGGGGAGACGCCTGATGTCCACCACCACCCTGCGCCCGGTCCTGAGCGAAGCGCTCGGCCCCTCCGAGGGCACGAGCCTGCGTGTGAAGCAGGTGCTGCTCGTCGTGCTCGGCGTGGCTGCGCTGACGCTGGCTGCGAAGATCCGGGTGCCGATGTGGCCGGTGCCGATCACGATGCAGACCTTCGCCGTGCTGGTGATCGGGGCGGCCTACGGGGCGCGGCTCGGGTTCAAGACGCTTCTCGCCTACCTCGCCGTGGGCGCTGCGGGCTTCGCGGTCTTCACCGGGGAGAGCGGCGGGCTCGCCTACATGATGGGGCCGACCGGGGGCTATCTCGTGGGCTTCGCGGTGGCCGCCGGCGCGATGGGCTGGCTTGCCTCGCGCGGCTGGGACCGGACGGTCTGGGGGATGGCCGGGGCGCTCCTGATCGGAAACGCGATCATCTACGCCTTCGGGCTGCCGTGGATGGCGTATCTCTTCGCCGCCGAGAAGGGCATGGCCTGGGTCATGCAGTGGGGAATGACGAACTTCCTCCTCGGCGACGCGCTGAAGCTCTGCCTCGCGGCGCTGGTGCTGCCGGCGGCCTGGGCGTTCGTGGGCCGCGCGCGCGGCTGATACGACGTCGGTGACCAAGCGGAGAGGCGCGGCCTGACGGCCGCGCCTCGCTGCTTTTCTGGTGGTCGCGCGCCTGCGGCGCACGACGCCCTGCGGCCCATGTCGCGAAATGAACCAGCGGCGGTCTCTCGCCTTCGTTCCTGCTGGTGCAAATACTCCCGCCGGAGGCACGCGAGCCGGAGGCGCGGCACGCGCCGCAGGCGAGAAAAGGCATGCGCCGCAGGCGCTCAATCGGCAAGCCGCGTCTCCACCCGCGAGCTCCGTTCGAGCGTGCGGTGCACCGGGCAGCGGTCGGCGATCTCGAGCAGGCGCGTGCGTTGCTCGGCGTCGAGGTCGCCGTCGAGCCGGATGGCGCGGGTGAAGCGGTCGACCTGCGCCTCCCCGCTCGCGCCAGCGTCCTGCGCGTGGACCTTGTCGTGCGTCACGTCCACCCGGACCCGGGCGAGCGGCCAGCCCTTGCGGCGGGCGTACATGCGGATCGTCATCGAGGTGCAGGCGCCGAGGCCCGCAGCAAGGAGGCCGTAGGGCGAGAGGCCGCGGTCGGTGCCGCCATAGGCCGCGGGTTCGTCGGCGAGGAGGTGGTGGCGGGGACCGGAGGTGATGTCCTGCAGGAACCCCGCCGGGTCGGCCTCGGTCACGCGGACCACGCCTTCCGGCGCACCCGGTGGCGGCGCCGGGGGACGGAGGTCGAGGTAGCGCGCGGCCCAGGCGGCGATCACGCCGGCCGCGTAGTCGGCGTCGGCGGGGGGCGAGACCAGATGGTCGGCGTCGGCCAGCGTCACGAAGGATTTGGGGTGCTTCGCGGCAAGGAAGATGCGGGTGGCGTTGTCGATGCCCACGACCGCGTCGCGCGGGGCGTGGAGGATCAGGAGCGCGCGGCGGAGGTTGGCGATTGCAGGGGCCAAGGCTTCTGCCGCGATCTCCTCCACGAAGCGGCGGCCGATGGTGACGGGGCGGCCGCCGAGGTCGACGGTGGCGGACCCGTCCGCGCGGATCGCGTCGAGCGCGCCCGCGAAGTTGTGGGTGACATGTCCGGGGTCGAACGGGGCGCCGATGGTCGCCACGGCCCTGGCCGAAGGGATGCGAGCGGCGGCCCTGAGGATCGCCGCGCCACCCAGCGAGTGGCCGATGAGCAGAGCGGGCGCCATGCCGCGCGCGGCGAGCGCGTCGGAGGCGGCGACGAGGTCGTCCACGTTCGAGGTGAAGGTGGTGTTGGCGAATTCGCCCTCCGAATGGCCGAGGCCGGTGAAGTCGAACCGCAGGACTGCGATCCCAGCAGCCGCGAGGCGTTGGGCGATGCGGCGCGCGGCGGGGATATCCTTTCCGCAGGTGAAGCAGTGGGCGAAGAGCGCGGTGGCGAGCGGCGGGCCGTCGGGGAGATCGAGGCGCGCGGCGAGCGCGTCGCCCGCATGACCGGGGAAGGTGAGGCGTTCGGTGGGCATGGCGGCTCCGGGTCGTGGCGCTCCCGAGGCTTGGCGGAAATCGCACGCCGCGCAAGCCGATGTTACGAGCGCGCGCGCCTCCGTGATGGCGCGTGCTCAGGCCGTTCCGGTGAGGCGCGGGTCGAAGGGGTAGCGGGTGAGGTTCTCGTGGCCGGTGTCGGTGATGAGCACCTGCTCCTCGAGCTTGATCGAGAAGTCGCCGCCCTCGGGGGAGACGAGCGCCTCGACGCAGAGGACCATTCCGGGTTCGAGCGCTGTCTCGAAGGCGCCGTCGACCCAGGTGTCGGGGTAGGGGACGAAGGGCCACTCGTCGCAGAGCCCGACCCCATGCATCTTGCAGGAATACTTCTGGCGCCAGTAGAGGCCGTCGAGCTGGTGGCCGCCGAAGGTGAGCTCGCGGATGGTGACGCCGGGCTTGAGCATCGCCATGTTCTCGTGGATGTGGTCGAGCGCGTGGTGCATGGCGCTGACCATCGCGTTCGTGGGTCGCGCCTCGCCGATCCACCACGTGCGGCTGATGTCGACGCAGATGCCGTAGGCCCCGATCATGTCGGTGTCGAAGGCGACGATCTCATTGTCCTGAACGATGCGGGGCCCGCATTCCTGGAACCACGGGTTCGTGCGGGGGCCGGAGGCGAGGAGACGCGTCTCGATCCACTCGCCGCCGCGGCGGATGTTGCCCTTGTGGAGCTCGGCCCAGATGTCGTCCTCGGAGACGCCGCCCTTGGGGACCTCGGTCCGCGCGAAGGCCTCCATCCCGGCGATGGCCGCCTCGCAGGCGTGGTGGGCGCAGCGCATGGCGCGGATCTCGTCGGGGCCTTTCACGGCGCGGGCGCGCTCGGTGACGACCTCGCCTTCGAGCACCTCGAAGCCCGAGCGTTCCAGCGCCCGGAGGCCGTGCACCATGATCTTGTCGACGGCGAGGCGGCGGTTGCCGCCGGCGTGGGCACGCATCACCTCCTCGACCTGCCCCGCGAAGGCGCGGGCGTCCTGTGCCGTCGCGTCGCCGCAGACGTTGTAGAAGAAGGAGGCGCCGGTGCGAAGTTCGGCCACGAGCGGGTTGAAGGTCACGAGGAAGGGGGAGTTCTTGTACTCCCACATCACCATGTGGCCATCGGCGCAGAGGAGGCAGGCCCTGAACGGGTTGTGGCTGTTCCAGAGCTGCATGTTCGTCGTGTCGGTCGCGTAGCGGATGTTCAGCGGGTCGAACATGAGAAGTCCGCCGATGTCGCGGGCGGTGAGCGCATCGGTCAGGCGGCGCCAGCGGTGATGACGCATGGCGGTGAGGTCTGGGAGGACGAGGCCCGCGGCCTCCCATTCGCGGAAGGCCAGCTGGGTCGGGCCGATCTCCACCCGGTCGTTGTCGTTCGGGGTGCCGTCGCCGAGGGTCGCGCCCTTCGCGGGGTCGATCTTGCGGCGGTCGCGGTAGGGCTGGGTCATGGACTGATCGGCTCCCGTCGGTCACGGAAGCATCGCGGGCGCGTCGATCGCGGCTTGGCCGAATCCGAAGCCGGGTGTCGCTTTCCGCACTTTCGGGGTGCCCGAGGGAACGATAGGGAAAGCGGATGGACGACGTCATCCTCAACGAACGGCTCTTCGACGCGCCATGGGACGATCCCTCGTTCCGCCGGTTGCCCGGGATGCGGCCTGTCGGAGCGGACGAGTGGATCCTGGTGGATGAAGCCTACGCCCCGCAGATGGCTCTGCGCGACCGATACCTCGCGGAACGGCGGGCGGAGGTCGTGGCGGCGCTGCCGGAGGCCGGAGCGGTCGCGGCGGAGATGCTGGACGTCGTCCTGTCGACGCTTGCCCGGCGGCCCGACTTCGCGGTCGGGACCCGCGTCGTGACGCGGCCCGATGGCGTCGAGGTGCCGGTGGACCCGAGCGATCCCTTCGGCACGGCGGGGCGCCTCGTGCAGGAGGATCTGTGCCTTCTGGAGCGGCGCGGCGACGCGCATGTGCTCACGGGCGCGGTGCTCGTGTTCCCCTCCGGCTGGACGCTCTCGCAGAAGATCGGGCGGCCGCTCCCGCGCATCCATGTGCCAGTCCCGTCCTATGACGAGGAGATGGCACGGCGCGTCCAGCGGCTGTTCGACGGATTGAAGTCGGGGCGGCCGCTGATGCGGGCGAACCTCCTGTGGCATGGCTCTCCCATGCTTCACCAGCCGCGGCGGGAAGGCGAGCCGAAGCCGCCTGCGGCGACGGGAGAACGATACCTGAGGTCGGAGCGGCAATGCCTTCTCGGCCTGCCTCGGTCGGGCGCGGTCATGTTCACGATCCACACCGTGGTGGTCGAGGCGGCGCGGCTGTCGCCCCGGGAGCGGGCGGCGCTGGCGCGCCGCCCGGAATGAGCGTCAGCCGAGTCCCAGAACCCGCGCGGCCGCGTCGGTCTGGGACAGCGTGACCGCCAGGCCCGTGAGCGCGAGGACGTGGATCGTGGTCCGGAGGCTCTCGCCGACGAGCAGGTTGAACATCAGCATCGCGAACCCGACCGGGAAGGCCAGGATCAGGAGCACTGCGTTCAGCGCGTAGACGGTGAGCCGCGAGAGCGCGTTGTCGACGTCCGGATTGGCGCGGATCTCGTGGTACTGCGCCGCAAGATCGGCGCGCATCCTCTTGAGATGAGGCGAGGCCGCGGTGTCACGGGGCGTGGGGTCGGCTGGTTCCAGCTCGGGGAAGGCGGTGCGCGCGGGAGGGGTGGGGTGCCTGTAGCTCCGGACCGGGCGCGCCCCGGTCAGGAAGGACTGTCGTGTGCTCGAGTATGCCATTGGTCTTGCGCCTTTGTGCATGGGTTGATGGGACAGTTTCTTCTTATTGTCGCCAGAATCGTCTCCAATTGTGGTCAGACTGTGGCGGGAGTTGGGGCGGATTGTGCCTCGGCGGGAAGCCGCGGACGGGCGTATGGGAACCGTATGGGTCGCGTATGGGACTCGTATGGGCGCGGTGCCCGGTGGCCTGCGTCGACGACGGAGCGGCTTCGCCGCATGTCGTCTGGCATTCCGCGCGCTGTCGCGCGCTGCATGCGTTTCGCCTCCGGCGGGAGTATTTGGACCAGCAGGAACGACAGCGCGCTCTTGTGGCTTCCATCGACCCAGAAATATCCTCGGGGGGTGAGCCCCGGCGGCAGCCGGGGCGAGGGGGGCAGACGGCCCCCCTGCTTCGCCTCCGTCAGGAGACGCGGCTCGTCGCCCCGAGGGCGGAGACGAGAGACCTGAAGCGCGCTTCGGCCACCTCGCCGAAGAGCGCCTCGGACCCGCGCGCGAGCTTGAGTTCGAGGAGTTTCTTCTTGGGGAACCAGCGCAGCGTCCCCATGCGGTCGGCCACCTGGCCCGAGAACATGGCACCGAAGCGCATGGCCTTGCCCACGACCTCGGCCTCGCGCATCTCGTCCTCGTCGAGCAGCCGGTAGAGCGGCTCGAAGCGCGAGCCCTCGCGGCTGTTCTTGTAGCGGTGGAGGAGGGCGAGGCCGATGTAGACGCGTTCGCGGTGGTTCAGGCCGCCGAGGTTCGCCCGGGTCGCGTAGTCGAAGCAGACCTCGTGGCGGTAGTCGGGGTGGGCGCGCCAGCTCACGTCGTGCAGGAGGCAGGCCGCGCGGATTATGCGCGCCTTTTCCGCATCGGCTGAGCGGAAGAGGGGCGAGATGAAGTCGAAGAGCTGGTCGCCGAAGCCGGGCAGACGGGCGTCCTTCTCCTCGGCAAAGCGGCAGGCTTCCAGCAGGGGGTCGCGGTCGCGCAGGCGCTGGGGCATCTGCTCGTAGAGCATCCCCTCGCGGATGCCGTAGGACGACACCGCGATGTCGTGCGGCTTGAAGGCCTTCACCAGTTCCTTCAGCACCTGCGCCGCCACCGGCACGAGGCTCATCCGGGCCTCGGAGATGCCGGTGCGCGCGACGAGGTCGGCCACGGTGGTGGCGTCGATGAAGTCGACCGTGGCGGAGACGTCGGCGCGGCTCATCCGGTATTCGTGGAGCACGAGGAGCGGGTAGGTGCGCCGGAGCATGTCGACCCGGGCGAAGGCGCGCCACGACCCGCCCACGAGGAACAGGCGGTCGCGCTGGTCGCCCATCCGCGCCTTGAGGTCGGCGACGATCCCGGCGATGTGCGTCTTGAGCCCTTTCCGGCCCCCTTCGACGCCGGCAAGGCGGAAGGGCCCGAGCGGCGAGGTCACGCGGCGTCCGACGAGGCCACCGCGCAGTTCGGCCAGTTCCATCGACGAGCCGCCGATGTCCGAGATCATGCCGTAGGCGCCGGGCCATCCGAGGAGCACGCCCTGGGCCGAAAGCCGCGCCTCCTCGTCTCCGTCGATGACCCAGAGGCGGAGGCCGGTCTCCCGCTCTAGCTCCTCCCTGAAAGCGGGACCGTCCTCCGCCTCCCGCACCGCCGCGGTGGCCACCACCGTCAGCGGCGCGGCGCCCATGCCCTCCGCAAGCAGCTTGAATCGCTTCAGGGCTGCGAGAGCACGGGCTTTGCCGTTCGGGTTGAGCCGGCCCGTCTGGGCCAGCCCCGCGCCGAGCGCGCACATGATCTTTTCGTTGTAGAAGTAGGCGGGGCTCCGCGCCGCGCCGTCGAACACGACGAGGCGCACGGAGTTCGAGCCCACGTCCACCACTCCCACGCGGGAGAGCGCGCGCACCGAGGGGTCGTCGAAGAGCGAGCGACCGAACGGGCCCCGGCTGTCCTGGGCCTCTCCGCGTCCGTCCATCCTGTCCTTCCCAAGTGGCTGCAGCGACACTGCCGTCTGAACGCGGTCAGGTCAATCGTCGGTATGGGCGAGGACGGGCACGTCGGAGGCGCCCGCGGAGCCCCGGCCCGAGAGCGAGGGGTTCTCCATGAAGAAGCGGTGGCAGCTGAAGGGCTTCATGTCGGGGTCGAGCGGGGGCCGGGTGTAGGTCCCGTCGGCGGCGAGGATCCAGCTTTGCGCCACGTCGGCCATGTTGGCGGCCATGATCTGGCTGGTGATCTGGGCCTTCACGGTGGGGTTCCTGATCTCGATCAGCGTCTCGACGCGGCGGTTGAGGTTGCGGTCCATCCAGTCGGCGGACGAGATGTAGACGCGGGCCTTGTTCGACGGCAGTTCGTGGCCGTCGCCGAAGCAGACGATGCGGGAGTGTTCGAGGAAGCGGCCGATGATCGACTTGACGCGGATATTCTCGGAGAGGCCCTTGATCCCGGGCCGAAGGCCGCAGATGCCGCGGATGACGAGGTTGATCTTCACGCCCGCCTCGGAGGCGCGGTAGAGCGCGTCGATCACGTCCGCTTCCACGAGGCTGTTCATCTTGGCCCAGATCGCGGCCGGGCGGCCCGCGGCGGCATGGGCGGCCTCGGCCTCGATCCGCTGGAGCAGCGTGGACTTGAGCGTGAGGGGCGAGATCGAGAGGTTTTCGAGCTTTTCGGGCTGGGCGTAGCCCGAGAGGTAGTTGAAGACCCGCGTCGCGTCGCGCCCGAGCGCGGGGTCGCAGGTGAAGAAGCTGAGGTCGGTGTAGATGCGCGCCGTGATCGGGTGGTAGTTGCCGGTGCCGAAGTGGGCGTAGGTGACGAGCTGCCCGTTCTCGCGCCGCACCACGACCGAGACCTTGGCGTGGGTCTTGTAGTTGATGAAGCCGTAGACGACATGCGCGCCCGCGCGTTCGAGCCGGCGGGACTGGCGGATGTTGGCGGCCTCGTCGAAGCGGGCCTTCAGTTCCACGAGCGCGGTGACGGATTTCCCGTCCTCCGCCGCTTCGCAGAGCGCCTCGACGATGGGGGAGTCCCGTGAGGTGCGGTAGAGCGTCTGCTTGATCGCCACCACGTCCGGGTCGAGCGCCGCCTGCTTGAGGAAGCGCACCACCATGTCGAAGGTTTCGTAGGGGTGATGGAGGAGCATGTCCTTCTGGCGGATCGCTGCGAACATGTCGCCCTCGTGGTCCTGCACGCGCTCGGGCACACGGGGGGTGAAGGCGGGCCAGAGGAGGTCGGGACGTTCGTCGAGGACGAGTTCCTTGAGGTCCGCCGCGCCGATCAGGCCGTCGATCTCGATCACCTCGTCCTCGGTCACTTCGAGTTCGTCCATGATGAGGGCGCGGAGCTTTTCGGGCGCTTCCGCGGAGATCTTCATGCGGACGACCTCGCCCCGGCGGCGGCGCTTGAGGGCCACCTCGAATTCGCGGACGAGGTCCTCGGCCTCCTCCTCGACCTCCATGTCGCTGTCGCGCAGCACCCGGAAGGCGCAGTGGCCGATCATCCGGTAGCCCGGAAAGAGGCTTTCGAAGTGGAGGAGGAGGAGTTCCTCGAGCGGGAGGAAGCGGTGCTGGCCCGCGGGCGCCTTCAGGCGGATGAAGCGGGCGACCTGCTGGGGGATGGGCAGGAGCGCCTGGAGGTCGCGCTTGTCGGATTTGCGCTGGAGCTGGAGCGCGAGGGAGAAGCCCGTATTTGGGATGAAGGGGAAGGGGTGCGCGGGGTCGATGGCGAGGGGGGACAGGACCGGGAAGACCTGGCTCAGGAAGACGTCGTCAAGTTCGCGGCGGTCGTCTTCGGTGAGCTGGTCGCGGGTGAGGAGGAAGATGCCCGCGGCTTCGAGTTCGACCTTGAGCTGGGTCCAGGCGACGAGCTGCTGGGCCATGAGGCGGCGTGCATCCTCGTTGATGAGGACGAGCTGTTCGGCCGGGGTGAGGCCGTCGATGGCGGGTGTGGTGTTGCCGGCGTGGGCGAGTTCGCGGAGGCCCGCAACGCGGACGGTGTAGAACTCGTCGAGGTTGGTGGCGGAGATGGAGACGAACCGGACGCGTTCGAGGAGGGGAACGCGGGGGTTCGAGGCCTCCTCCAGCACGCGCCAGTTGAAGGCGAGCCAGGAGAGTTCGCGGTTGAAGAAGCGCTTCGGCCCCTCGCGTTCGGCGTCGGGAACGGCAACGGGATCGGGGAAGTGGGCGGAGAGGAAATCCGTGGGCGTCATGAGGGCCTTGTGAGCCGGAATTGCGAAGGGAGTATGACGGATCATGCCCCGCGCGCGTCGGGATTGTCCAGCAGGCGCTGGGCCAGCGCGCGGGTGACCGGGCGGCCTTCGGCAAGGGCGGCGCGGTCGAGGCGGTCGACGATGGCGTGGGCGCTGGCGAAGGAGCGGTCGATGCGCGGGACGAGGTACGCGACGAGGGGGGGTGCCACCGCGATCTGGCGGTCGGCGAAGAGCTTGACGACGACGGCGGCGAGGAGCGCGTCGTCGGGGGCGTCGAGCGCGGCGGTGGCGGTGGCGGCGAGGCGGCTTTGCAGGTCGGGAAGCCGGACGGGCCAGTGGGCGGGGGGCGTGCGCCCGGTGAGGAGGAGGCGGCCGTCCGAGGCCAGGAGGAGGTTGTGGAGGTGGAAGAGCGCCTCCTCCGCCGCGGGGTCGCCTGCGGCGCGGTCCATGTCCTCGACCGCCACGCGGGTGGCGGCGGCGAGGGCGGGGAGGTCGGCGGCGGGCAGGTCCGTGGCGGCCATGATCGTCGCGCCGGTCTCGGTGGCCCAGACGTGGGAGAGGTGGGTCTTTCCCGCGCCTTCCGGGCCGGTCAGGGCGAGCTTGCCCAGCGGCCAGGCGGCATCGCGGGAGACAAGCTCGACGGCGGCTGCGTTCGCGGGGGAGACGAAGAAGTCCCCCCGCCCGAGCGCCGGGCGGGCCGGCAGGCGGAAGGCGAGCTGCTCGGCCATCGGCGTCAGTCGCCCTCCGGCCCCGCGCCCGAGACGCCGCGGTAGAGCAGGCTCTGCTGGTAGCGGCCGAGCGCGAAGCGGACGAGCACCCCGATGACGGCCGCGACCGGCACCGCCACGAGCAGGCCCACGAAGCCGAAGAGCGCGCCGAAGGCCGACAGTGCGAAGATCAGCCAGACGGGGTGGAGGCCCACCGAGGAGCCGACGAGGTTCGGCGTCAGGATGTTGCCTTCGACGAACTGGCCGAGCTGGAAGATCGCGGCGACGGCGAGGATCCACCACCAGTCGCCCCAGAACTGGAAGAGCGCGAGGCCGATGGCGAGCGCGCCGCCCACGAGCGCGCCCACGTAGGGAATGAAGGTGAGCGCGCCGGCGACGAACCCCACGACGAGGCCGAAGTTCAGGCCGACAAGCGCCAGCGCGACCGCGTAGTAGGTGCCAAGGATGAGGCAGACGAGGCCCTGGCCCCGCACGAAGGACGAGAGCGTCCGGTCGATCTCGCGCGCGAGGAGGCGGATCGTGGGCGCGTGGTCGCGCGGCAGGAGCGCGTCGATCCGGGCCACCATGTTGTCCCAGTCGAGCAGGAGGTAGAAGGTCACGACCGGGACGATGACGATGAGGACGACGACGTTGACGAGGCTGATGGCCGAGGTCAGCACCGTCTCGGCCACCTCGGCGCCCCGGGCCTGGAGCATCGCGGCGAAATCCTGAAGCGACTGGCGCAGCTGGGAGTCGGTGTCGAGCAGGTCGGGGAAGCGGGTGGTCAGCCAGTTCTGGCCGTTGCGCACGAGGTCCGGCATGGTCTTCACGAGCTCGGCCGCCTGTTCGACGAGCGTCGGGATCACCAAGAGAAGCAGGAGCACGAAGACGAGCAGGGCCGAGAGCGTGATGAGCGTCGTGGATGCCGGGCGCGACAGGCCGCGGCGCTGGAGCCAGTCGGCGATGGGGTCGAGCAGGTAGGCGATGGCCGCGCCCAGCACGAAGGGCAGCATCACGTCGGCCAGCAGCCAGAGCAGGACGAAGAACACCGCCGCGGCGATGCCCCAGTACTTGAGCTGGTCCCTGACCGGCAGCGCCATGGTGCGTCCTTCCGTTCCCGTCCACCCGAATGACAGAGCGCGGGCAGTGCGGCAAGGGCCGCGGACGGCGCGCGCCGCGGCGAGGCCGCGCTTGCCCACGCGGGAGCGATGGCCTAGATCGGCGCGAAGCCAACCGACAGGGACCCGAGATGCGCCTTTCCCGCTACTTCCTTCCCGTTCTCAAGGAAAACCCGGCCGAGGCGCAGATCGCGTCTCACCGGCTGATGCTCCGCGCGGGCATGATCAAGCAGGCGTCGGCGGGGATCTATTCGTGGCTGCCGCTCGGCTACAAGGTGCTGCGCAATCTGGAGCGGATCGTGCACGAGGAGCAGATCCGCGCAGGCCACATCCCGATGCTGATGCCGACGCTCCAGTCCGCGGACCTCTGGCGGGAGTCGGGGCGCTACGAGGACTATGGGCAGGAGATGCTCCGCATCAAGGACCGGCACGAGCGCGACATGCTCTACGGGCCGACGAACGAGGAGCTGATCACCGACATCTTCCGGGCGCATGTCGGCTCCTACAAGGAGCTGCCGCTGACGCTGTATCACATCCAGTGGAAGTTCCGGGACGAGATCCGGCCGCGGTTCGGCGTCATGCGGGGGCGGGAGTTCCTGATGAAAGACGGCTACAACTTCGACCTCACGAAGGAGGCCGCGCTGCACGCCTACAACCGGCACATGGTGAGCTACCTGCGCACCTACGAGCGGATGGGGCTGACGGCGATCCCGATGCGGGCGGCGTCCGGCCCGATCGGCGGGGACGACACGCACGAGTTCCTCGTGCTGGCCTCAACCGGCGAGTCGGAGGTGTTCTACGACGACGCCGTGACGGGGCTGAAGCTCGGCAAGCGCGACATCGACTACGACGATCCGGCGGCGGTGCAGGCGGTCTGCGACGAGTTCACGGCGCTCTACGCCCGCACCGACGAGACGCATGATCCGGCGGTGTTCGAGGCGATCCCGGAAGGGCGGCGCCGCGTGGGGCGGGGGATCGAGGTGGGGCAGATCTTCTACTTCGGGACGAAGTACTCCGAGCCGATGGGCGCGCTGGTGACGACGCCCGAGGGCGAGCGGGTGCCGGTGCACATGGGCTCGCACGGGATCGGCGTCTCGCGTCTGGTGGGGGCGCTGATCGAGGCGAACCACGACGACAAGGGGATCATCTGGCCCGAGGGGGTCACGCCGTTCCACGCTGGGATCGTCAACCTCAAGCAGGGCGACGCGGCGGCGGATGCGGCCTGCGAGGGGCTTTACGCGGCGCTGACGGCGAAGGGGCTCGAGCCGCTCTACGACGACCGCGAGGAGCGGGCGGGGGCGAAGTTCGCCACGATGGACCTGATCGGACTGCCGTGGCGGATCACGGTGGGGCCGCGCGGGCTGGCGAACGGGGTCGTGGAGCTGACCTCGCGCCGGACGGGCGAGAGCGAGGAGATGAGCCCGGAGGCCGCCGTGGCGAAGGTGGCAGAGATCTACGCGGGTCTCTGAGGCTGCGATGCCGCAGTCCAACTGCGCGGAATGATGCAATTGGACCGTGGCCCAGACCTTATCCTTCCTGCGCGGGACTGATTCGCCCCAGCAGGGAGACAATTGCATGATGAAGAAACTTCTGGCCGAAGGCGTGGGCACGTTCTGGCTCGTCTTCGGCGGGTGCGGCAGCGCGCTAATCGCCGCTGCGTTTCCGGACGTGGGCATCGGCCTTCTGGGCGTGTCGCTGGCCTTCGGCCTGACCGTCCTGACGATGGCCTATGCCGTGGGTCCGATCTCGGGCGGGCACTTCAATCCGGCGGTTTCGCTGGGCCTTGTGGTGGGCGGGCGCTTTCCGGCGAAGGATCTGCTGCCCTACTGGGTGGCGCAGGTGGCGGGGGCGATCGTCGCGGCGGCGGCGCTTTATGTCATCGTGAGCGGGCAGGCGGGTTGGACGGGGCCGGGCGGCTTCGCGTCGAACGGCTATGGCGCGGCCTCGCCCGGGGGGTATTCGGTGACCTCGGCCTTCCTCATCGAGGTGATCCTGACGGCGGGTTTCCTGATCGTGATCCTCGGAGCCACCGCGCCCGGGCGCTATGCGGGCGGCGCGCCCATCGCCATCGGGCTGGCGCTCACGCTCATTCACCTTGTCTCGATCCCGGTGACGAACACCTCCGTCAACCCGGCGCGGTCCACGGGCGTGGCTCTCTTCGCCGAGGGCCCGGCGATCGCGCAGCTGTGGCTGTTCTGGGTGGCGCCGCTTCTGGGCGGGGCGGTGGGCGCCTTCGTGTGGAACATCCTCGGTGCCAGCGAACCCGCCCCGGTGGGCGGCGAGGGGACGGCCGGACGCGCTTGACCCCCGGCGGGTTAGTCCGCATGTGTGGCGGGATCTCACGGAAGGTCCCGCCCGCATGTCCGCCCGCCCCTTCTCGCGCTTCGAATGGATGATCGCCTGGCGCTACCTGCGCGCCCGGCGGTCCGAGGGCGGCGTGAGCGTGATGACCTGGATCAGCCTTGTCGGCATCATGCTGGCGGTGGCCGCGCTCATCATCACGCTGGCCGTGCGGTCGGGCTTCCGCGACGAGTTCGTGGCCACGATCCTGGGCGCGAACGCCCATGTGACCGTCTATTCCCAGTCCTATCAGGACGAGAACGGGCAGATCACCCGCGTCATCCGCGACTTCGACGCGCTGGCCGCGCGGATCGCCGAGATCCCCGGCGTCACGCGCGCCGCGCCTCTGGTGAAGGGGCAGGTGATGGCGACGGCGGGCGGCAACAACACGGGCGTCGAGGTCTTCGGCATCCGCGCCGCCGACCTGATGTCGATCCCGCGCGTGGCCTCTCCCGAGGAGGCGCTGGGCGACATCGAGCGGTTCGGCGACGGGATCGCGATGGGGTCGGGCGTGGCGCGCGCGCTGGGCGTGGGGCCGGGGGACGTGGTGCGGCTCATCTCGCCCAACGGGGTCCGGACGCCCTTCGGCACCTCGCCGCGCGTGTCGGAATACGAGGTCACCTACATCTTCACCGCAGGCCGCTACGACATCGACCGCACGCGGGTCTACATGCCCTTTGCGGAAGCCCAGCTCTACTTCGACCGCGAGGAGGTGGCCGACGAGATCGAGGTGATGGTCGCGGACCCCGAGGGCGTGGAACGGCTGATCCCGGCGCTGCTCGAGGCCGGGGGGCCCATGACGCTTCTGTGGACCTGGCGGGAATCGGCGGGCGGGTTCCTCCGCGCGCTCGAGGTCGAGGACACCGTGATGTTCGTGCTGATGTCGGTGCTCGTGCTGATCGCGTCGATGAACATCATCTCGGGCCTCGTGATGCTGGTGAAGAACAAGGGGCGCGACATCGGCATCCTGCGCACGATGGGGCTGACCGAGGGGTCGGTGATGCGGGTGTTCTTCCTCTGCGGGGCGCTCGTCGGGCTGATCGGGACGGCGCTGGGCGTGGTGCTGGGCTGCCTCTTCGCGATCTACTTCGACCAGATCCTCGCCTTCATCAACGGCGCCTCGGGCGGCGGCGTGTGGGACCCGGCGATCCGGGGGATCTACCGGCTGCCCGCAAAGCTCGAATTGGGCGACGTCCTGTCGGCGGTGGCGCTGTCGCTGGCGCTGTCGTTCCTCGTGACGCTGCTGCCCGCGCGACGCGCGGCGCGGATGAACCCGGTCGAGGCGCTGCGCTATGAATGAGGCGCTGCGGCTCGAGGGGGTGACCAAGACCTACAACCGGGGGCGGCCCAACGCCGTCGAGGTGCTGCGCGACGCCTCCATCGCCCTCGCGCCGGGGGAGACGGTGGCGCTGGTGGCGCCGTCGGGGGCGGGGAAGTCGACGCTGCTGCATGTGGCGGGGCTCCTGGACACCGCGGACGGGGGGCAGGTCGTGCTCGACGGCGTCGACATGACCGGCGAGGGCGACCGACGGCGGACCGAGGCGCGGCGGCGCGTCGTGGGGTTCGTCTACCAGTTCCATCACCTCCTGCCGGAGTTTTCGGCCGCGGAGAACGTCATGCTGCCCCAGCTGGCCGAAGGGGTGGATGCCGGCGCCGCGCGGGCGCGGGCGGAGGAGCTGCTCGACCGCGTGGGGCTGGCGCCGCGGGCGGAGCATCGTCCGGCGGAACTGTCGGGCGGCGAACAGCAGCGGGTGGCGTTCTGCCGGGCGATGGCGAACCGGCCGAAGCTCCTGCTCGCCGACGAGCCCACGGGGAACCTTGATCCGGCGACGTCCGAGCGGGTGTTCGGGGTGCTGACCGAACTCGTGCGGGAGACGGGACTCGCGGCGCTGATCGCCACGCACAACCACGAGCTGGCCGGGCGGCTCGACCGGGTGGTGCGGCTCGACGGCGGGCGGATCGTGGCGGCCTGATCGGGATCAAGGCGGCGGGCTGCCGGTTGCTCCATGGTCGGGCCATGGACAGGGAGGCGGCCATGCGGACGGGACTTCTGGTGGTGATCGGGCTTCTGGCGGGGCCCGCGGCGGCGCAGGACGCGGAGCGGGGGGCGGAGCTCTTCGCGACGCATTGCGCGGCCTGCCACGGCGCGGCGGCGGACGGGGACGGGCCGATGGCCGAGGTGCTGGCCGTGGCGCCCGCGGACCTGACGGCGCTGGCCGCCGCGGAGGGCGGCGTGTTCCCGATGGAGCGGGTGGTTCGGGCGATCGACGGGCGGACGCTGATCCTGTCGCATGGGGGGCCGATGCCTCTGTTCGGAACGATCCTCGGCGGGGATGGGGCCGTGATCGATTCGGCCGACGGGACGCCGGTGATCACCAAGGTGGGCGTCGTCGACATCGCGGCGTGGATCGCGACGATCCAGGAGTGACGCGGCACGACGCTCGGTCGCGGCCTGCGCGACCGCGTCCGCCAGCGGATCGCCGGGACGAGGTGCGCGGCGGAGGCTGAGGCGGGGAAGGGCGCGCGGGATCGGAGGAGGGGCGAAGGCCGGCCTCAGGCCCGCTGTGTCACGAAGACGCCGGCCGCCATCAGCGCGAGTCCCGCCACGCGGGTCGGCGACAGGGGGGAGACGCGGGCCCCGAAGAGGCCGAAGTGGTCGATCGCCGCCGCCGCGACGAGTTGCCCGAGGAGCACGAAGAAGACCGCGTTGCCGACGCCGAAGCGGGGCGCGATCCAGGTGATCGACAGGACGTAGAACGCGACGAGGACCCCGGCGAGAAACAGGTGCTTCGGCTGGGCGGGCAGCGCGCGGAATGCCCCGCCGCCGGTGGCGAGGACGACCGCGGCGGTGGCCGCGAGCGCCACGAGGAACAGGCAGAAGGCGGCCGTCGCCGGGCTGCCGATGCGCTGGCCGAGTGCGGCGTTCAGCGCCGCAAGGACGGGAATGCCGATCCCGGCGGCCAGCATGATGGCGGCGTAGCGGAGTGTCTCGGGTGTCACGGGGGGCGGCCAGTCCTGGGGTAGGGAGTGCGCCAAGACTAGGAGCGCGGGGCCGCCTCCGCAAGCGGGCGGCCGCGACGACGGCGTCCGGCGATGGCGAGGCCCGCGAGCGCGGCGACGAGCAGCGGCATCGCCGCCGGGAGAGGGAGCACGATGAGGTCGGGCGGGATCGGCGCAGCGCGACCCTCGCGCAGCGGCAGGACGGGGATCGCGCGGCTGACCATCCGGCCGGAGGGCAGGATCGTCACCTCGGCCAGGAAGAGCCGCACACGGGGCAGGCTGCGCAACTCCTCCCCCAGACGGGCGGACTGGATGTGGGGGGCGGGAACGGCCCGGTCGAAGTTTTCCCGGTCGGGGCTGAGCGGCGCGGCCGAGGCGGCCCCCGCCAGCAGGAGCAGGAGGGCGAGCGGAGGGAAAAGCGCGCGGAGGCGGAGCATGGGCCAGTCCTGGGTCCGGTGGAGCGTCTTCGCCTCTCTAGACCCCCGAGGTTAATGCGACCTTTCCGGCTCCGCGCGACCGGAGTAGCCTTCTCCCGCCGGCGGGAACGGCCGGGGTGGGAGAGGAGAGGCGCGATGAGGGCAGTGGTGATGACGGCGGCGGTGGCCGGTGCGGCGGGGCTCGTGGCCTGCGTGCCCGAACCGGAGGTGTCGGCGCGGGCGGATTTCGAGGCGCTGTGTGCGCCCTGCCATGGGGCGGCGGCGACGGGCGGCGGTCCGGCGGCGGCGGGGCTCGCGAAGGCGCCGCCCGACCTCACCCGGATCGCCGCGCGGCACGGGGGGCAATTCGACTATGCCATGGTGATGTCCCGGATCGACGGCTACACGCGCAGCGATCCGGCGCAGGTGATGCCGGACTTCGGGGTGCTGCTCGAAGGCGATACGGTGCTCGTCGACCTTGGCGACGGGACGCTGACGCCGACGCCCGCGCGCCTTTTCGGGATCGCGCAGTACCTCGCCTCGATCCAGGCGGCCGGCGGCTGAGGCGCGCTCAGGGCGCGGCGGGGGCCTGCTCGCGCGTGAAGGTTCCGACCGGGGTCCAGAGGACCTCGCGCTCGGGGGTGGCGTAGCCGACGCAGGCGGTCAGCGCGAGCGGAGCGAGGAGGACAATCCTCCGCCGCAGGCCCAAAAGTTCAAGAAGTTTGCTCAATAGTTTACCTTGCGTTAACATTTGTGTGAGGTGTGATTCCTCGTACTCGGTATCCGGATGTTTTCAAAGGGGGCCTATCATGAGAAAAATGCTGCTCGTCGCGTTATGCGCGGCCGGCTTTGGAAGTGCCGCGAACGCCACGATTGTGACGGTGTTCGACGGGATCGGCGCAGGCCGAGCAAGCTTTGACGCGACTGTCACAGCCGCTGGGGGAACGGTTGGTTCTACGACACTGTCGGGCCTTGGGTCGGGCACTAGCGTCGACGCGGGTCCGTTCAGCATCTCACGGACGAACGGAGGCAACCTGTCGTTCGGCTCGTACGGAACGATGTCCGGACAGGTTGTTGACATCAGTCCCTTCGGGGGCGGATCGAACCCGCGGACCAATCCTCTCGACTACTTCAACAGCGGTCTGACATTCACCTTTGACACTCCGGTGAACTCGATCGGCTTCGAGGTGGGCGACTGGGCGACCTGCTGCTTCGGCCCGACAACGGATCTGTTCATCAGCTTCGACGGCGGAGCGCCGATCCTGGTCGCTTCGGCGAGCCAGTCGTCGCAAGGTGTATTTCCATCTCAGGTCAACGGTTTTGGTGTCCACGAGATCTTCGTTGCTGCCTTCGACGATACGGGGAGCTTCACGACGGTGTCGTTCTGGGGCAACGGGATTGGCGAGTATCTTGTTGCAGGCGGTCAGATGCGCTACGCGCTGCTCGACGAGGGCTCGCTGCCGCCCGATCCGAACGTCGTTCCGCTTCCGGCGGCCGGGTGGCTGCTTCTTGGCGGTCTCGGTGGCATCGCGGTGCTTCGTCGGCGCAAGGCGGTCTGAAACGACTGCATTGTCCAGGAACGGCGGCCTCAGGGCCGCCGTTTTGCGTTTACGTCCTCCGGCTCCCTCCCCCGGGACGGGGGAGGGAATTTCGGGCGAAGGCTCAGCGGACTTTCTTACCTGCGATGGTGGTGTCGGACTTGCCGGCGTTGGAGTTTGCCGTGGCGAGGACCTTCGGCTTTTCCTTCTTCGCTTCCTTGTTGCCGTTGTTCTCGTCCTTGAACATTGCGTTCTCTCTCAGGGATATGGCCGCCGTCCGCGCGGATCGGTGCGGGACGGGCCTTAGCCACCGTAGGCCCGCGCGAGGTGGCGGGCAGTTGTGGGGTGAGGGCCGCCCGGACGATCTTCCAGTGAAAGATTGTCAGGCCCAAACGCCCTAGGCGCGAGCCGACGGCCAAGGTTGTTCCTCTGAGGGCCAAGACCATGGCCTCGGATCGGGGCTTGAACCCCCGGCGCGGACGGGCGAGGCTCGGGCCAGGGCGCAGGACGACCGGGGTCCTCGCATCACGAACGGGCAGGCGTCGTCCCCATGGCCAAGAAACCCTTGCGCGACCCCACGGCGCTGCGCGGCGCGCTCGACCTTGCGCATGACCTCCAGCTCTGGCTCGGCGGGCTCATCAAGGGCCCCTCGGCGGGAATGCGCACGACCGCCCGGGTGGGGGACCGGCCCGTGCTCTTCGTCCACAACCCGCGCACGGCGGGGCGGTCGGTGGAGGCGCTACTGGGCGTCAAGCGGCTGTCGCACCGCTACCCCTCCGAGAAGCTGACCGAGGCGCAGTGGCGGTCGAGCTTCGTGGTGAGCGCGGTGCGGCACCCTCTCGACCGGTTCTGGTCGCACTACCGCAAGATCGTGACGAGCGGGAAGCCCAACCGGCTCGTCAAGCTCCATGGCGAGGGAGTCTACGACCTGACGCCGCTGGAGTACCTCGACCTCATCCGGCGCTACCCGCGCTACGGCGGGCCGCAGACGCAGTGGACGGACTTCCCCTGCGCCGCGAAGCCGCGCGCGGACCTCGTGCTCCGGTTCGAGGAGATCGGGCGCTGGACCGAGCAGCTGCGGGCGGCGGGGGTCCTGCGGGAGGCGGTGCCGCTTCCGCATTTCGGCAGCTCCGCGCGGCGGACGAGGGGCGGGGCGGTGTCGCAGGAGGAGAAGGACGCGGTCCGCGCCGCGGTGGAGGCGCACTACGCGGGGGATTACGAGACGTTCGGGTATGAGAAGAGGGATGCGAGGGGGTGAGGGCCGCCCGGAGGAGCGTCCAGTGGAGGATCGTCAGGCCCGAGCGGTGAGGCGCTAGCCGAGGGCCGGAGCGCAAGCGGAGGGCGGGGGGTTGGCCTCGGGCCGGGGATGGCGGGGTGAACCCCGCCCTACTGCGTTGGGTTAGTGGTGGGGGATGGTGCGTGCGAGCACGCACCCTGAGGCTTGGTACGACTTCCTTGCTAGAAGGGGACAACCTTTATCCCGTATTTCTCGAAGAGTTCTTCGAGATCGTCGCGATGAAGCGCCCTCTCAAGTACATTGATCTGAGCAATCTCAATGCTGCTTATTGTGCCTTCATGAGCCTTGCTCAAGTATTTCTCAATGTCTTCCTTAATCATTGCGGTCCTGTAGTACCTGGGAATCGATAGCCTATAGCCAGGTAATGAGAACAGAGATATGTCCTCGGGCGTTAGGCTTTTGAGAAGATCCCTAAGTTGTTTGACGTTCTGGATGCCGAACCGCTGAAGTTCGCGCAATATTCTGGCGGTTGGGGTATTACGTGGGCTGGTATCGACATGCTCAAAAAGGTCATTCTCAGCAACGAATTTCTCGAACAGCGCGTCAAGAGCAACTGATGAGATCGCATCCGCTCCTTCCGCATCGTCGGTGGTCCTAATCTGCGTTGCATATTCATCCGCCTGTTTCGCAATTGCCGCGAACTCGCGGTCAATCATTTCGAGGGTTCCTGAAATAGTCATGAGGCGGTGTTGCAGGTCTTCTGGAAGCGAGAACGGACCCTTATAGTTTCGCTTGTGCTCAATCTCTGCCCAGGCATGCTGCAGGGCGGTCCGCAGTTGTATCTCAAATGGAAGAGAGCAGATGTCGCGATATTCGGGAAGACTTCGGCGGCTTTTTCCAAGCGATGCAACTATATGGAGCGATCTGTAGCCAACACTCCCAACCTTCGTGGGATGCCGCTTGTCCACGCTGTTTTTTGTGTCGACTTCAAAAATTTCCTTCAAGGTCTTGGCTGCGCGGTCAATATCGGTCTCAAGAAACAGAATCGCGCGGATGCCAACAAAATCGGTAATCTCAAGAAAAGGGTCTGCGTACTTCTTCTCCTCATACTTTGCATAGCAGCTATCGCAGTCCTTAACCCGCGATTGAATCTGAAGTAGATCTATCCCCGCTTCGGCAAGTGAGTTCTGCACCATTCCATAGACAGTTGTTCTCAGGCGCTCAAATTTAGGTGAAGTGTCGGAATAACGTCTCTGAAAAGTCTCTTTGTCCATTAGAACACTCAAACATCCAACTCCTCAACGAACCGCGCATTCTCCTGGATGTACTGGAACCGCATCTCCGGCCGTTTCCCCATCAGCCGCTCCACGAGGTCCTCGGTCTCGCCCGGGACCTCGTCGCCCACGGTGACGCGGATGAGCTTGCGGGTGGCGGGGTTCATCGTGGTGTCCTTGAGGTCCTTGGCGTCCATCTCTCCCAGACCCTTGAAGCGGGAGACGTCGATCTTGCCGCGGCCGCCGAGACCCTTTGCCAGCCACATCTCCTTCTCGGCCTCGTCGAGGCAGTAGACGCGGTTGGCGCCTTGCGTGAGGCGGAAGAGGGGCGGGCAGGCGAGGTAGAGGTGGCCCTTGTCGATCATCCCGCGCATCTGGGTGAAGAAGAAGGTCATGAGCAGCGAGGCGATGTGCGCGCCGTCCACGTCGGCGTCGGTCATGATGATGACCTTCTCGTAGCGCAGGTCGTCCACGTTGAACTTCGAGCCCATCGAGACGCCGAGCGCCTGGCAGAGGTCGTGGATCTCGGTGTTCTGGCCGAGCTTCGAGGACGCGGCGCCGAGGACGTTGAGGATCTTGCCCCGGAGCGGCAGGAGCGCCTGCGTGGTGCGGTCGCGCGCCATCTTGGCGGAGCCGCCCGCAGAGTCGCCCTCGACGATGAAGATCTCGGTCCCTTCGCGGGAGGCGGCGGAGCAGTCGACGAGCTTGCCGGGGAGGCGGAGTTTCTTGGTCGCGGTCTTGCGCGCGGTCTCCTTCTCCTGCCGGCGGCGGAGGCGTTCCTCGGCGCGCAGGACGAGGAAGTCGAGGATGGCGCCCGCGGATTTGGGGTCGGAGCCGAGCCAGGTGTCGAAGTGGTCGCGGACCGCGCCTTCGGTCATGCGGGCGGCGTTCTCGGTCGAGAGGCGGTCCTTCGTCTGGCCGACGAAGGCGGGGTCGGCGATAAAGCAGGAGACGAGCGCGCAGGCGCCGCCCGCGAGATCTTCGCGCGTGATCTCCTTGGCCTTGCGGTTGTTGGCGAGCTCGCCGTAGGCGCGGATGCCCTTGAGGATGGCAGCCCAGAACCCGGCCTCGTGCGTGCCGCCTTCGGGCGTGGGGATGGTGTTGCAGTAGGACTGGATGAAGCCGTCGCGGGAGGGGGTCCAGGTGATGGCCCATTCGACGAAGCCGGGTTCGCCGAACTTGTCCTCGAACGAGACCTTTCCGGCGAAGGGGCGGTCGGTGTAGGTGGTCGCCTGCCCGAGGGATTCCGCGAGGTAGTCGGAGAGGCCGCCGGGGAAGCGGAAGGTGGCCTCCAGCGGCGTTTCGCCGTCGTCGATGTGGGATTTCCAGCGGATTTCGACGCCGGAGAAGAGGTACGCCTTGGAGCGCGCCATCTTGAAGAGGCGGGCGGGCTTGAAGCGGTGGTGGCCGAAGATCTCCTCGTCCGCGTGAAAGGTGACGGTGGTGCCGCGGCGGTTGGGGGTGGGGCCGAGGTTCCGGACGGGGCCCTGCGGGTGGCCGCGGGAGAAGTCTTGGGCGTAGAGGGTGCGATCCTTCGCGACCTCGACCCGGACATGGTCGGAGAGCGCGTTGACGACCGAGATGCCGACGCCGTGGAGGCCGCCCGAGGTCTGGTAGGCCTTGCCCGAGAACTTGCCGCCCGAATGGAGCGTGCAGAGGATGACCTCGAGCGCGGACTTGCCGGGGAACTTCGGGTGCGGGTCCACGGGGATGCCGCGGCCGTTGTCGCGGACGGTGACGGAGTGGTCGGCGTGAAGCTCGACCTCGATGCGGTTGGCGTGGCCGGCGACGGCTTCGTCCATCGCGTTGTCGAGGACTTCGGCCACGAGGTGGTGGAGCGCGCGTTCGTCGGTGCCGCCGATGTACATGCCGGGGCGCTTGCGGACGGGCTCCAAGCCCTCGAGCACCTCGATCGAGGAGGCGTCGTAGGTGGAATCGCTGCGCTGTGAGAGGAGATCGTCCGCCATGCTGCCCGCCCTGTTGTTCGTTGGGGACGCATTAGAGCACCGGGGGCGGGGTTCGGCAACGGGGGCGGCGGCGGCGGGTCGCGGCGTCCGTGAAACGATGTCTCGCGACGAAGCGAATTGTTAATGATCCTGGGAGATTTCTGCGGAGATGTTCAGCTCCGGTTCACTTTTCGAGCGGGTGTGCTAGGGACGGTGCTCCGGGCCGCCTGTGGGCCGGTTGGTAACAGTGTTTTCTTGGGGGACAATCCATGAAGATGAAACTTGCGGCGGGCGCTGTTGCGTTCGCCCTGTCCGCCGGCCTTGCGCAGGCGGCGACGATTTCCGTGAGCACCTTCTCGGTGGCTGCCTACAACACGGAGCTGGCCGCGCTGGGGCCGGTCGTCGTGCAGGAGGACTTCGAGGGCTACAAGGTCGGCAACGTCGGCAACGGCACCGGCGATCCGGGATTCGTGACCGCCGTCGGCACCTTCAAGACGATGGGCGGCGTCGGCTCGGGCGGGACGGTGACGGATCCCAACCCCGACCTCGACGGGTCCAAGCTCGCCATCCGGACAGGTGACGTCTACGGCCGGTCGAGCACCACAGACCTTCTCGCGGGGTTCAGCGACAATCCCAATGACGGCAACCGCGACAAGTTCCTCGACAGCAACGACACCTTCGGGATCCGCTGGCTCGTGAACATCGGGTCGATGTTCGACCGGCTCATCTTCGTGCTGACCGACGCGACGGACGTGGGCGCGACGATGACGATCAAGACCGATGGCGCGTCGCCCTACGTCTTCTCGGGGCTCGGCAACGCGAACCGGCAGCTCGTGGTCGTCGATTTCGGCGGGGCGGTGAACTTCGCGGAGATCTCGTTCTTCAACACGAACAAGAGTGGCAAGCCGCTCCTCAACGACGGCTTCTCGCTCGACGACATCGCCGTGTCGGCGGTGCCGCTCCCGGCACCCGCCTTCATGCTGATCGCGGGGCTCGCAGGGCTCGCGGCCTTCCGGCGGAAGCGCGCGACGGCCTGAGCCGTCCCGGCGCACGAACGACGGAGGCCCGGGCCGTGCGCCCGGGCCTTCGCGTTCAGGGCGCCGCCTGCGCCCAGGCGCCGAGGGGCGCAAGGTGGGGCGCCTTCTTCGACTGGTGGCGGTCCATGCGCGAGAGTACCCCGGCAAGGAACGCGGCAGCTTCCGGCAGGTGGGGGCCCTTGTTGAGCATCACGCAATCGGCCCGCTGCCCCATGGCGGCGTCCGTCGCCTCGGCCCGGGTGGCGAGACCGTCGTGCAGCAGCCCGTCGAGAACCTGCGTCGCCCAGACGACGGGGATGCGCGCGGCCTCGCAGAGCCAGAGGATCTCGTCCTGCAACTCGCTCAGGCGCTCGAAGCCCACGTCGACGGCGAGGTCGCCGCGGGCGATCATCACCCCCGTGGGCGCCGCGGCGGCGGCGGCGACGATGAGGTCGGGGAGAGCGCGGACGGCGCGTCCCGTCTCGATCTTGAGGAGAAGCGCGGGACGGGGGCGGTCCCCGCGGCGGCGGTCGATCTCGTCGACCAGCCAGGCGACATCCTCGGGCCGCTGCACGAAGGAGAAGGCGACGATGTCGGCCTCCTCCGCGACGGTATCCAGCGCGGCGAGGTCGTCGGCGGTCAGCGCGGGGATGTCGATGTCGGCGCCGGGAATCGCGATGCCCTTGCGCGGCTTGACCTTGGCACCCTTGTCGGGGACGTCCGTCACCTCGACCAGCGCCGTGCCGTCCGCGATCTCGATGACACGGCCTCGGATCCTGCCGTCGTCGATCCAGACCGGCGCGCCGGGCCTGAGATGCGGAAGCAGTTCGGGGTGGCTGAGGCCGAAGCGGCGGAGAGCCCCGTCGCGGGGTGCGGGGTCGCCCGCGACCTCGAAGCGGTCGCCGCGGTGGAAGCGGACGCCGCGGTCGCGCACGCCACGGAGCCGGACCTTGGGGCCGGCAAGGTCCATCGACACCGGGACGGCTCGGCCCGCGGCGGTGCCTGCCGCGCGGGTGGCGGCGATCATCGCGCGCCATGTTTCGGGGTCGTCCTGGGCGCAGTTGATGCGGACGCAGTCCACCCCCGCGTCTACGAGGCGGCGGAGGTAGCCGGGCTCGGTCGCGGCAAGGGGCGGGAGGGTGGCCATGATGCGGGTGGCGCGGCCCCCGTCACCCAGCCCGAACAGGCGGTCGCGGCGGCGGGCGATGTCGGCCGCGCCCGCGGCGAAGGCCGTGCGGTCCGGGAAGGGCGGAGGCTCCGGCGTCCCGGCGATGCGGTCGAGCGCCGCGGTGACGGCGTCGAGCGTCGCCTCCACATGCGCCTCGCAGCGGCCGAGGGAGGACAGGCCGAGCGCCGCGAGGCGGGGCTGGAGGGGGCGGAGGTCGGCCTCGCGCAGGGCGAGGTAGAGCGCGAGGTTGGCGCGGGCGGAGGCGTAGGTCGGACGGGCGGGCGTCGCGTCCCATCGGGCGAGCCGGCGGGCGGCGGAGTCCGCGATGGACGCGCGCAGGGACCGAAGCTCTGCCGCGATGGCGCGGGCCTCGGACGCGGCGTCGGAAGGGACGGGATCGTCGGACATGGCGGGCTCTCCTTCCGGGATAGCGGGGCAATGTGACGGTTCGGTGTCGGCGCCCCTGGGCTCCCCTTGCGCGGCGCGCGCGGCTCGCCTATCAGGCCCGCGCGGGATGCGGGGCAGAGGGCGAAGATGCCGATCCTTGTGATGAAGTTCGGGGGCACGTCGGTCGCGACTTTGGACCGGATCCGGCGCGCGGCCAAGCGCGTGGGCGTGGAAGTCGCGAACGGCTACGACGTGATCGTCGTGGTGTCGGCCATGGCGGGCGAGACGAACCGGCTGGTGGCCCATGTCGAGGAGACCTCGCCCTTCTTCGACGCGCGCGAATACGACGCGGTGGTGTCGTCGGGCGAGAACGTCACGGCCGGACTGATGGCGCTGACGCTGCAGGAGATGGATATCCCCGCGCGATCCTGGCAGGGCTGGCAGGTGCCGCTCAGGACGAATTCGGCCCATGCGGCGGCGCGGATCGAGGAGATCCCGACCGACAACATCCTCCAGAAGTTCGGCGAGGGCATGAAGGTCGCCGTCGTCGCGGGCTTCCAGGGGATCAGCCCCGAGGGGCGGATCACGACGCTGGGGCGCGGCGGGTCCGATACGACGGCCGTGGCTTTCGCGGCCGCCTTCGATGCGGTGCGCTGCGACATCTACACCGACGTGGACGGCGTCTACACGACCGACCCGCGGATCACCGAGAAGGCGCGCAAGCTGCCGCGGATCGCCTTCGAGGAGATGCTGGAGCTGGCCTCGCTGGGGGCCAAGGTGCTCCAGACGCGGTCTGTCGAACTTGCCATGCGCTACAAGGTGCGGCTCAGGGTGTTGTCGAGCTTCGAGGACGAGATCGGCGAGGCGTCGGGGACGCTCGTCTGCGACGAGGAGGAGATCATGGAGAACAACGTGGTGGCCGGCGTCGCGTTCAGCCGGGACGAGGCGAAGATGACGCTTCTGGAGGTCGAGGACCGGCCCGGCATCGCGGCGGCGATCTTCGGGCCGCTGTCCGAGGCGGGCGTGAACGTGGACATGATCGTCCAGAACATTTCGGACGCGGGGCTCACCGACATGACATTCTCCTGTCCGGTGGGGCAGGTGAAGCGGGCCGAGCGGGCGATGAACGAGGCGCGCGAGCGGGGCGAGGTGACCTTCCGGGCGCTGGTCGCCGACACCGAGGTGGCCAAGGTGTCGGTCGTGGGCATCGGGATGCGGAGCCATGCGGGCGTTGCCGCGCAGATGTTCAAGGCGCTGCGCGACGAGAACATCAACATCAAGGTCATCACGACGTCGGAGATCAAGATCTCCGTCCTCATCGACCGGAAGTACATGGAACTGGCCGTGCAGGCGCTCCACGACGCCTTCGGGCTCGAGAAGGCGGCCTGAGGCGAGGCCCCGGCTCAGGGCCGGGGCGGGTGTCCGTCGCGCCCCGGGCTTGACCCGGGGCCTCTGGCGGAGCGGCGGTGCGTGCGAGGCCCCAGCTCCAGGCCGGGGCGGGGTTGCACGGCGAGGTCCCGGCGCCATGCCGGGACGGGATCGCCGGGGTGAGAGGTTCCGCGCCTGATATGGGTCATTCCGTTCGCGCGCTGTCTGTGATCTAAACGCATCCGGCCCCCGAGAGGCGGGCCGGCGCAAGGACCGGGACCCCCATGCCCCACCGCACGGAAAGCGAGAGCCGGAAGCTCCTCGGGCGCTTGCGCGAGGTGATGGCGGGCGCGTCCGCGGGTCAGGCGCGGCTTGACCGGATCGTGAAGCTGATCGCGGGATCGATGGAGACGGAGGTGTGCTCCATCTACCTTTTCCGCGACGCGGAGACGCTGGAGCTCTGCGCGACCGAAGGGCTGAAGGCCGAGGCGGTGCACGTCACGCGGATGCGGCTGGGCGAGGGGCTCGTGGGCCGCGTGGCGCGGCGGGGGCAGCCGATCAACACCGCCAACGCGCCGCAGGAGCGGGGCTTCCGCTACATGCCTGAGACGGGGGAGGAGATCTATTCCTCGTTCCTCGGCGTGCCGGTCCAGCGGCTGGGCGAGAAGCTGGGCGTGCTTGTCGTGCAGTCGAAGGAGGCGCGGAGCTTTTCGGAGGACGAGGTCTACGCGCTCGAGGTCGTCGCCATGGTGCTGGCCGAGATGGCCGAGCTCGGCGCCTTCGTCGGCGAGGGCGCGGCGCTGACCGCGCGACACACGCAGCCCGTGATGCTGCGGGGCACGACGGGGCAGGAGGGCGCGGCCGAGGGGCATGTCTGGCTCCACGAGCCGCGCGTGGTCATCACCAACCCCATCGCCGACGATCCCGTGGCCGAGACCGAGCGGCTTCACAGGGCGGTGGAGCGGCTGCGGCTGACGGTCGACGCGCTCCTGTCGGGCGCCGAGGACGAGGGCGAGCAGCGGGAGGTGTTCGAGGCCTACCGGATGTTCGCCAATTCGCGCAGCTGGATGCGGCGGATGGAGGAGGACATCGCGCGCGGCCTGTCGGCCGAGGCGGCGGTGGAGAAGGAGCAGTCCACCGCGCGGGCGCGGATGGAGCAGGTGGCGGACGCCTACATCCGCGACCGGCTCCACGACCTCGACGACCTGTCGAACCGGCTCCTGCGGATCCTCACGGGTCAGGGGGCGGACACGGGGGCGGAACTGCCGCCGGACCCGATCCTGGTTGCGCGGAACATCGGACCCGGCGAGCTGCTCGAATACGGTCGGAAGCTCCGGGGGATCGTGCTGGAGCAGGGCTCGGTCGGCAGCCATGCCGCGATCGTCGCGCGGGCCTGGGCGATCCCGCTGGTGATCCATGCGGACCGCATCACGGCCGAGGCGCTGAACGGCGACCACATCATGGTCGACGGCGATCAGGGGATTGTCCACCTGCGGCCCGACGACACGGTGGTGAACGCCTTCCGCGACAAGATGGCGATGCAGGCCGAGGCGCAGAAGCGCTATGTCTCGCTCCGCGACCTGCCGGCGGAGGCGAAGTGCGGGTCGGTGGTGTCGCTCCAGATGAACGCAGGGCTGATGGCGGACCTGCCGTCGCTTGACGGGTCGGGTGCCGAGGGGGTCGGGCTGTTCCGGACGGAGCTCCAGTTCCTCGTGCGCAACAAGGTGCCGAAGCGGGGGGAACTCGCGGCGCTCTATGCGCGCGTGATGGATGCGGCGAAGGGCAAGCGGGTGGTGTTCCGCACGCTCGACATCGGGTCGGACAAGGTGCTGCCCTACATGAAGCGCGAGGACGAGCCGAACCCGGCCTTGGGCTGGCGGGCGATCCGCGTGGGGCTCGACAAGCCCGGGGTGATGCGGATGCAGCTCCAGGCGCTGATCCGGGCGGCGGCGGGTCGGCCGCTCACGGTGATGTTCCCCTTCGTGGCCGAGCCCGACGAGTTCTTCGAGGCGCGGCAGCATCTTCTGGACGAGATCGAGCGCGAGCGGCGGCTGGGCCACATCCTGCCCGCGCGGGTGGAGATCGGAGCGATGCTCGAGACGCCGAGCCTCGCCTTCGCGCCGCGGCAGTTCTTCGAGACGGCCGATTTTGTCTCGATCGGGGGCAATGACCTCAAGCAGTTCTTCTTCGCCGCCGACCGCGAGAACGAGCGCGTGCGCCGGCGCTATGACACGCTGAACGCGAGCTACCTTACCTTCATCGGGCGGATCGTTGACCGCTGCGCCGAAACCGGGACGCCGCTGGGCTTCTGCGGGGAGGATGCCGGGCGGCCGGTGGAGGCGGTGTGTCTTGCCGCGATGGGGCTGCGATCGCTGTCGATGCGGCCGGCCTCAATCGGGCCGGTCAAGCACCTGTTGCGCCGGGTGAGCCTCGCGGAGGCGCGCGCGGTGATCGACGAGGCGCGGGAGGCGGGGGCGCAGTCGGTGCGGCCCGCGGTCATGGAGTGGCTCAGGTCGGTGAGCTGACGACCGCGCCCACGAGGTCGCGGTCGGCGAGCGTGGCGAGGAGGGCGGAGACGTCCGCGAGGATCCGTGCCTCCGGCGTTCCGGGGAAGAGGTCGGCGAGGGTCTCCGCGACGTCCCGGGCGGAGCCGGGGATCTCGAGCGCGGCCCAGACGGCTTCCGCCATGCGGTTCATCTGCCAGAGCGTCGTGTCCCCGGGCCGCCAGAGGAAGGACGAGCCGCCCACGCGGCGGATCACGGCGTCCCCCGTGCGGTGCCAGGGGGTGTCGGGGTCGATCCCGGCCACCTCTGCCGTCTCCGGTGTTGCGGGCGGGAGCGGCGGGGCGATGTCGGCGTCGCGTGCGCCGGTGAAGGCGCGGCGGAGGAGCGCCACCGCCTCCTCGAGGTCGGAATAGACGAGGGTCAGGCACTGCGCCCTCCGGGCCGCGGCCCTCGCGAGGCCGAAGGCGTGGCCGGCGTCTCCGAGGTCGCCCATGTTCCGCGCGAGCAGGTGCTGCATCGCGCTGTCGGGGTCGAGCCGGTGGAGCCGCGCGGGGCCGCTCTCGCGCCGGTCGAGCACCACGAGCGCCGCGAGCGGCGCGCGGGTGCCGTGGCGGGCGACGGTGGGCGCGCAGAGGTAGCCGTAGCGGTCGTCGGCGGGTCCGAGGTGCGTCGACACGTGGCGGTGGAAGCGGTCGGAGGCGCCGGGCGGCAGCGGCAGGCGCAGCCGCGGCGCGATCCCGAGCGCGATGCCCCGGCCGTCCGCGTCGAGCGGCAGGACGTCGTCGCAGAACACCGCGAGGTCGGGTTCGGCCGTGAGGCGGGCGGTCAGGGTGCTCTTGCCCGCGCGGTGGGGGCCTGTGAGCGCGACGAGTCCGGCGCCCATGCGCACCGCCCCGCAGTGGAGCGTGAGCGCGCCGGGATTGGCCTCGGTCCGGGCCATGAGCACGTCTGCGAGGATCGCGCAGAGGGCGCTGGCCGCGGGCAGGCCGCAGAGCGGCGCGTCGGCGTAGAGGGAGGCGAAGTCGTAGCGGGCGGGGTCGGCCGCGTTGGGAAGAAGGGCGGCGAGGATGTCGCCCTGCCGCGGCTCGGGAGTGGCAGCCGGGCGGATGTCCACCGGCCAGCCGGCGACGATGTCCTCCAGCCCCTGCCGCAGCTCCGCCCGGTCCGGGATGAGGACGCCCTGCGCGAGCCCGCGGAAGCGCAGGTCGAGCCAGCGGCCCGCGCCCGTGGGGGCGGGGGCCGCCGGGCGGCGATGGCCGGTGTCGGGGGTCATCCGCCGAAGATCGAGCGGAAGAAGCGCACGGCTTCCTGTTCCGCCGGCGTCAGCGGACGCTGGGCGCGCGGACGCGAGGGAACGCTGTTGCGCCAGGTCGACCCGCTGCGGTTCGAGGAGGAGCCGGAGGGGCGGCTCATGCGCGAGGGGGCGCTGGTGCGCGAGGGGCGGCTCATGCGCGACGGGGCGCTGACGGGCGACGGGGCACTCGCGGCCGAGGGGGCGGAGTTTCCGCTGGCGCGGGCGGCGTCGAAGCCGATCATGGCGGGGGCAACGTAGACCGCCCCGGCGGCGAGCCCGAGGCGGGCGAGCGCGGCGCGGCGGGTGAGCCTGGTGTCGGGGGTCTTGGTCATGGTCATCATCTCCTGTTCCTGTGAGGCCGCGGTGTCGTGCGGCTCTGCGGGGATTACGGGAGGGGCGGCAGGTTATTCCCGGGACCGCCAATTTTTTCTCGACGGGGCGTCACCCGATGCGGACGGAGCGCGTCCAGAAGCGCCACATGAGCAGGGCGCTCGCGATGACGAGGCCCACGACCAGGCCGGCCCAGATGCCCGGAGCGCCCCAGCCGAGCGGGAAGCCCAGGAGGTAGCTCGCCGGGATGCCAACGGCCCAGTAGGCGAGGCCCGCATAGACCATCGGCACCTTCGTGTCCTGCACGCCGCGCAGGAGGCCGAGCGCCATGACCTGCGCGCCGTCGGCGAGCTGGAAGAGCGCGGCGAGCGCGAGGAGCGTCGCGCCGAGGACGACGATGCCGGGCGCGGCGGGATCGCCCGGGTCGAGGAAGAGCCGGACGAGCGGTTCGGGGAAGGCGAGGAACAGCGCCACGGTGAGGAGGGCGAGCGCGAGGGAGATGACGATGATCGCGAGGGCCCCGTCGCGCAGGCCGCGTTCGTCGCGCTGGCCGTAGGCGCGCCCCGCGCGGATGGTGGCCGCGTTGGATAGCCCGAGGTGGAACATGAAGGTGGCCGACGCGAGGGTGATCGCGATCCCGTGGGCCGCGAGCGCGGTGGTGCCGACCCAGCCCATCATGAAGGCCGAGGCCGAGAAGAGCCCGACCTCGGCGAGGTTCGTGAGCCCGATCGGCCAGCCGAGCCGGAAGACGCGGGCGAAGGCGGGGCGGTCGGGGCGCCAGAAGCGCTGGAAGAGCAGGTATTCGGGCGTGGCCAGCCGCGTGTAGACCATGAGCGCGAAGAGGCTCGCGACCTGGAGGATCACCGAGGCGATGGCCGCGCCCGCGATGCCGAGTTCCGGCGCGCCCCAGTTGCCGAAGATGAGCGCCCAGTTGAGGAGCGCGTTGAGCACCGCCGAGCCGAGCATGACCCAGAACACCACCTGCGTGCGGCCGAGGGCGGCGAGGTAGCTCTTCAGCGTCATCACGAGGAGGCTCGGGATCAGGCCGATCGAGATGATGCGGAGGTAGATCTCCGCATTGGCCGCCGTCGCCGGGTCCTGCCCGAGGGCGAGGAGGATCGGCATCGACCAGACGTAGAGCGGGAGGGCCGCGAGGCCGAAGAGGATCGAGATCCAGAGGCCCATGCGGGTCACCCGGCGGACCTGGGTGTCGTCGGCCGTGCCGGCGGCGGCGGCGACCATCGGCATGACCGCCCAGGCGAAGCCCGAGCCCATGATGAAGATCGTGAAGTGGTAGGACGAGGCGAGGACAAGGGCGGCGAGCTCCTCGACCCCGTACCAGCCGATCATGATCGTGTCGGTGAGGCCCACCGCGAACTGCGCGAGGTGGCCGCCGATGAGCGGCAGCGCCAGTGCGAGGATGGGGCGCACGTGGCCCTCCCTGCCGGGGGGCGCGATGGGCTGGGGCGATGCGGTCATGGGACCGCGCTCTAGCCGAGCGGTCGGGGCGGGGCAAGCGGGATCGGCGGCGGGCGCGTGGGGAGGGCGGACGGGGGGCGCTGCCCCCCGGCCCGGCCTGCGGCCGGGCTCCCCCCGGAGTATTTGGACCGAGATGAAGCCCGGGGCGGGCGCTCAGAGGAACGGGGCGAGGAGCGTGGCGGCCGCGGCGGCGATGACGGCGCCAGCCGTGAGTTCGAGCGCGGGGAGGACGCGGGCGGCGGGACCGGCGGCGAGGCCCGCGAGCGCGCCTTCGCGGGCGGTCGCGGAGAGGAGCGCCACGGCGACGGTGACGGTCGCGGTGCCGAGCGCCATGGCGAGGGTTCCCGCGATGCCGGCCGCGTCCACGCCGAGGCGCCAGCAGATGATCAGGAGGAAGATCGCCCCCGTGCAGGGGCGGAGCGCGATGCCGCCGACGAGGAGGGCGGCGTCGCGCACCGAGGCGACGCGTGCCACCTCCTCCAGCGTGGGGCCGTGGGCGTGGCCGCAATGGACGTGGTGGTGGTGGTGGTGGTGGTGGTGGTCGTGGCGGGGCTTCGGGGCGGGTCGGAGGCCGCGGAGGCCGCGCCAGACGAGCCAGAGGCCGAGCGCGCCCACGACGGCGTAGGAGGCGGGGGTGAGCCAGGCCTCGGCCACGCCTTCGACGCGGTCGCGGGTCCAGCCGGCAAGGAAGATGCCGCCATAGACGAGGGCGATGGCGGTTCCGGCCTGCGCGAGGGAGGCGGCAAGCGCGATGACCGAGAGGCGGAGCGCGGGGACCCGGCGGCCGAACCCATAGCCGCCGATCAGCATCTTGCCATGGCCCGGTCCGGCCGCGTGGAAGAAGCCGTAGGCGAAGGCGAGGCCGAGGAGGGCGGCCAGCGCGCCCGCCTCCCCTCCCTTCAGTCCGCGGATCGCGCCCGCCATCCGGCCCTGCACCTCGCGCTGGTTGGCCGCCGCCCAGCGGGCGAGCGTGTCGAACCCGCCCGTCGCCCAGACCAGCGCGACGGCGGCCAGCGCGATCGCGAGGGGGATCAGGATCCCGAGGCGCATGTGAGGCGGATCTCGTCGGCGAAGGCCTCGCCGACCTCGGGAAAGGAGTCCTCGTCGAATTCGGCGCTTCGGGGGCCGTAGAGGATCTCTTCCAGCATCGTGTAGGCGGCCTCGAGGTTGGCGGGCAGGATCTCGGCCGTGCAGCCCGTGCCGCCGTCGAGCGTCACGCCGCGGGAGATCTCGTAGGCGGTGTAGAAGGTCGGGTCGTAGGCCTTGACGGAGATGGTCCCGCCGGGGGGCGCCTCGACGGTGCGGGTGTGCGTGGTGACGATGCGGCCGTCCTCGATCGCCGTGAGGTAGTCGGTGGGCGGGCCAAGGGGGAGGGGAAGGCCGCCGGCCGCGACATAGGTATCCCCGGCGAAACCCTCCATCCAGGCCATGTCGAAGCCGTTGAGGGCCGCGAGTTCCTCGGACGTGAGGATGCCGTCGTGATCGGGATCGAGGCCGTACTCCTCGAGCACGAGCAGGGAATAGAGCTCGTCGTAGGACCAGGTGACGCGGATCGCGGCGAGGCGGTTGTCGTCGTCGAGCACGAGGGTGACGCCGGTGCCGATGAAGACGTGCGGGTGGGCCGCGGCAGGCAGCGGGGCGAGGGCGGCGAGGAGGGCGAGGACGCGGCGCATGGGCGGAAGGTAGAGGGTCGGGGCGTCGCGCTCAAGGTGGGGCGTGCGCCGGCGGCGGTGGAGGCGGGGGGCTCTCTGCCCCCCGCGTGCCTGCGGCACGCCCCCCCGAGGATATTTGCGGGTCGATGGAAGCAGGACGGGCCGTGTCCGGGGGGGGAGGGGTCCTGAGTGCGGGAATGTCGCGAAAGGGAAAGGATCGCGCAAGGCGGCGCGCGGATCGGGCGGGGTCCTGTGGCGAGAGTGACGGCGCGGTTGCCGCCGTCGTCCTCAGGCGGGCGCGCGGGCGACGAAGTCGACGAGTGCGGAGCGGCCGTTGTGGCCCGATCCTTCCGCGATCTCGGCGTCGTAGTCGCGGGCCTCGACGATCTCGAAGCCCGGGAAGGCGTCTTCGAGGAGGGGGAGAGTGTACATGTTCTCCCGGTGCGGCGGGCCGCCGGTGCCGTAGTCCACCTGCCGCGGCGCGTAGCCGTGGAGGAGGAGGAGGCCCCCGGGGCGGAGCGCGGCGCGGAAGCCCTGGAAGACGCGGGCGCGGTCGGCGGGCGCGAGGAACTGGATGAAGACGGCGAGAAGGACATCGGCGGGCGCGGCGGCCCAGTCCCAGGCCAGGATGTCCGCCTCGCGGAGGTCGATGGCGGCGCCGCGCGCCTGGGCGAGGCGGCGGGCCTTGGCCAGCGCGACGGGAGAGGCGTCCATCGCCGTGACGTGATGGCCGAGGGTGGCGAGGTGGACGGAGTTCCGACCCTCGCCGTCGGCCACGGCGAGGATGCGCGAGGTGGGCGGGATCAGCGGCGCGGTGCGCCGGACGAAGGCGGCGGGGTCGGTGCCGAAGAGGTAGTCGGGCCGGTCGTAGCGGGAATCCCAGGACATGGGAGGAGGATGGACCGGTCGGCGCGCGCGCTCAAGGGGCCGTCAGCCGGTGGGTGCCGGGGCGCGCGGGGGCGCGGCCGGGACGGGCCGGGTGGTTGCGGGGGACGACGCCACGGAGGCCGCCGGAACCGGGTCCGGCGCGGCCGGTGCGGGGGCCGCCAGCGGTTCCGGTGCGGGCGCCGCCGCGGGTGGGCGGGCCGCCCGGCGGTGGTCGGGATGGAGCGACGTGCCCAGGATGTGTTCGGAGCGGTGCACGACGTGCTCTGCGCGGCCCACGATCAGCGGATCGGGGTCGCGGACGACGCGATGATCCTTGCCCGGGTAGTCGATCGAGGAGAGGAAGTGCTTCATCGCCTCGAGGCGGGCGCGCTTCTTGTCGTCGGATTTCACGATGATCCAGGGGGCGTCGGCGGTGTCGGTGTAGAAGAACATCGCCTCCTTCGCCTCGGTGTAGTCGTCCCACTTGTCGAGGCTCGCCTTGTCGATGGGCGAGAGCTTCCAGACCTTGAGCGGATCGGTCTCGCGTTCGATGAAGCGGCGGCGCTGTTCCTCGCGCGTGACCGAGAACCAGTACTTGTAGAGCCGGATGCCCGAGCGGACGAGCATGCGTTCGAGATCGGGCGTCTGGCGCATGAATTCGAGGTAGTCGTTGGGCGTGCAGAAGCCCATCACGCGTTCGACGCCCGCGCGGTTGTACCAGGAGCGGTCGTAGAGGACGATCTCGCCCGCCGTGGGCAGGTGCTCGATGTAGCGCTGGAAGAACCACTGGCCGCGCTGGATGTCGGACGGCTTGTCGAGCGCCACGACGCGGGCCTGGCGCGGGTTGAGGTGTTCGGTGAAGCGCTTGATCGTGCCGCCCTTTCCGGCGGCGTCGCGGCCCTCGAAGAGGAGGACGAACTTCTGCCCCGTCTCCTGCGCCCAGATCTGGACCTTGAGGAGCTCTGCCTGGAGCTTTGCCTTGCGCGCCTCGTAGACGCGGCGGGTCAGGCGCTTGTCGTAGGGATAGCGGCCGGTCTCGAACGCCTCGCGGATGCGGTCGGGCGTGACGCGGGGGAAGCTGTTGGTCTGCGCGTGCAGCGTGTCCGGCATGGGCTGGTCCCTCTGGCGGGTTTCCGTCGCGCCAGCGGTGTCACGGATCGGGGCGGAGCGCCTTGATCTGTGTCACGAAACCGTCATCTGCCCGTCACCACGGATGCGGCTCGCCGGTCCAGCGTTCGAAGCATCCCGACGTGCGGAGCGAGAGCGCGTCGAACCGGGCGGCGAGGCCGCGGGCGGAGGCCTCGGGGGCGAGCGGGGCGTCGGGGCCGCCCATGTCGGTGCTGGCCCAGCCGGGGTCGTAGATGCCGACCGCGATGCCCTCGGCGCGGAGGTCGGTCGCGAGATTCCGGCCGAGGTTCAGCGCGGCGGCCTTCGAGGCGCGGTAGATGTAGGAGCCGCCCGGGGCACGGGTGTGGGAGGCCATCTGGCTCGACAGGATCGCGATCTTCGCGGCGGGGGCGGTGCGGAGGTTCGGCAGGAGTTTCCGGACGGTGAGGAAGACGCCGGTGACGTTGACGGCGAAGGTCCGCGCCCAGAGGTCCGGCGCGAAGCCCGTGTCGAGCCGGTGGCCCTTGTCGAGGTAGACGCCCGCGTTGCAGACGAGGAGGTCGAGCGGGCGGCCGCCCAGCCGGGCGGCGAGCGCCGCATGGGAGGCGGGGTCGGTCACGTCGAGGGGGAGGAGGTCGCCTTCGGGCCGGCGGGCGGTGCCGAACGCGGGGCGGCCCGCCGCGCGGTAGACATCGAGGAGCGCGCGGCCGATCCCGCGGTTCGCGCCGGTGACGAGGACGGTCACCTCAGTTCGCCCGCGCCTTCGGGAGAAAGGGGAGGGGGGCGACGGGGACGCCGTCCTCGATCAGGCGGCGCGCCTCCTCGAGCCTGGCCTCGCCGTAGATCGAGCGTTCGGGAGCTTCTCCCTCGTGGATGCGGCGGGCTTCGGTCGCGAATTCGAGGCCCACGTATTCCGAATTCGCCTCCACCCGGCGGCGGAGTTCGGCCAGCGCCGCCTCGCGCGGGTCGCGGGGCGCGGCGAGGGCCGGTTCGCGGGAGGGGGCGACGTTCGGTGCCATCAGCGCCTTGTCCACCGCGGTCGAGCCGCAGTCGGGGCAGGCGACGTGGCCGCCCGCGCGGAGGCGGTCATAGGCCTCGGCCGAGCCGAACCAGCTGTCGAAGCCGTGGTCCTTGTCGCATCTGAGGGCGTAGCGGATCATCCTGGGGTCCCGGTCGCACATGTCATGTAAATATTCGATGACGCGGCGACTTCAACGGGTCCCGCGCGGCGACGGGTGGGGTGGAGGGGGGCTTTCCGCCCCCCACCCGGCCTGCGGCCGGGCCCCCCGAGAGTACTTGGGCCGAGATGAAGCGGGGGCGGCGCTTGACCGGCGGCCCGGGGCGGATACTTCCCATGCACGGAGGTGCCGCGCCATGAAGACCGCCCTTGCGTTCGTGTTGTCCCTGACCGCTGCGCCGGCCCTGGCCGCGCCCGACTTCGCCTTCCCGTCGATCGACGGGGGCGAGATCCGGCTGTCGGACTGGGCGGGGCAGCCGGTGCTCGTGGTGAACACCGCGTCGCTGTGCGCCTTCACGCCCCAGTACGAGGGGTTGCAGGCGCTTTATGACCGCTATCGGGAGGCGGGACTCGTGGTGCTCGCCGTGCCGTCCGATTCCTTCGGGCAGGAACTGGGCGGGGAGAGCGAGGTGAAGGACTTCTGCGAGATGACCTTCGGACTCGACCTGCCGATGACGGAGATCACGCCGGTGAAGGGGCGGGCGGCGCATCCGTTCTACCGCTGGCTCGCGGAGGAGCACGGGGTGGCGCCCGCGTGGAACTTCGCCAAGGTGCTGATCGGGCCGGATGGCGCGTTCGTGGCCGACTGGGGGCCGACGGTGCGGCCTGAATCGCGCGAGATCACGGGACGCATCGAGGCGCTTCTGCCGGAATGACGCCCCGCTTCCTCGGGTCGGAGATCTACCGCCGGTCGAGCTACGGGGCGTGGCATCCGCTGCGGATCCCGCGCGTCTCGACCGTGATGGACCTTGCCCGCGCGATGGGGTGGTTCGGCGCGGGGCAGTTCGTGCCGAGCCCGCGGGCGAAGGCGGCGGCGCTGACGGCCTGGCACACGGCAGACTACGTGGCGGCGGTGGAGGCGGCCGAGGCGGCGGGGGAGGTGTCGGAGGCCATGCGGGTGCGGCATGGGCTGGGCACGGTGTCGAATCCGGTGTTTCCCGAGATGTTCCGGCGGCCCGCAACCTCGGTGGGCGCGTCGATCCTTGCGGGCGAGCTGCTCAGGGACGGGGGCGTGGTGCATTCGCCCGCCGGGGGGACGCATCATGCGTTCCCGGACCGGGCGGGGGGCTTCTGCTACTTCAACGATCCGGTGTTCGCGGTGCTCTCGCTCCGTGCGAACGGGGTGCGGCGGGTGGCCTATGTCGACATCGACGCGCATCATCCGGACGGGGTGGAGCACGCCTTCGCAGGCGACACGGACGTCCTGATGCTGTCGGTGCACGAGGAGCGGCGGTGGCCGTTCACCGGCGCCCTGGAGGAGCGGGGCGCGGGGGAGGTGTGGAACCTGCCCGTGCCGCGAGGTTTCAACGATTCGGAGATGCGGGCGGCGCTGGAGGGGCTGATCCTGCCGCGGCTGGCGGCGTTCCGGACCGAGGCGGTGGTGCTCCAGTGCGGGGCGGATGCGGTGGAGGAGGATCCGCTGTCGCGGCTGAGCCTGTCAAACAACGCGCATTGGGAGGTGGTGGCGGCGGTGAAGGCCGCGGCGCCGCGGCTTCTGGTGTTGGGGGGCGGCGGCTACAACCCCTGGACGGTGGGGCGGCTCTGGGCCGGGAACTGGGCGGTGCTGAACGGCCATGACATTCCGGAGCGGCTGCCCGCGGAGGCGGAGGCGGTGCTGCGGGCGCTCGTCTGGACCGGGGCGCGGGCGGGGAAGGCGCCGCCGGAACACTGGATGACGACGCTCAGGGACGCGCCGCGCGAGGGCGAGGTGCGGGAGGAAGTGAGGGGGCGGATCCGGGCGCTGGCGGAGCGGGCGAGGGTCTGGGCGTGACGCGGGCCTTCGTCGCCATTCCGATGCCGGAGGATGCGGCGGCGCGGCTTGCGGGGCTCGTGCGCGGGCTGACGGTGGGGCGGCGGGTGCCCGAGGAGAACCTGCACCTGACGCTCGCCTTTCTGGGTGAGGTGACGGACGCGGGGCTCGAGGAGCTGCACGACACGCTGTCGGCCGTGCGGGGGGCGCCGGTGGACCTGCGCTTCGAGGGGCTGGGCGTCTTCGGTGAGGACCGGCCGCGCGCGGTGTGGGCGGCGGTGGCGGCGGACGCGCGGCTCGTCGAGTTGCAGAAGCAGGTGGAGCGGGCGGCGCGACGGGCGGGGCTGTCGCCCGAGGCGCGGCGGTTCGTTCCGCATGTGACGCTCGCCCGGCTCAAGGGACGGCGCGAGGACGCGGCGCCGCTCGCGCGGTTTCTGGGCGAGCGGGGGGGCGGGACGGTGCCGCCGGTGAGGGCGGTGGCCTTCTCGCTCATGGCGTCCATTCTGCGCCCCGAGGGGGCGGAGTACGAGGAGCTGGCGCGCTACCCTCTGGTCGGGTGAGACTGCGTTTCCGCCGCAGCTTGCGACTGTTTCCGTTAGCGCAACCGAAAGGCGTCATGCTGCGTGTCGTCCGCGCGGGTTTCCGCCGTTCACATCCTGTTGCGCGCAACATTCTGCCATGCAGCGAGGCCAGCCCTTCCGGAAGGTTGCGCGTGGCGGCGCCATCGCACAGAGGTTGGGCAGCCCCGGCTTCGGGCTGATCCCGCGGGAAGCGGGTGCTGGGGGAGCCGCCGGGCGCGTGTGTGCCGAGACAAGAAAACCACCCTCATGCCGCGGACCCCGTCCCCGGCAAACGATACGGAGCACCCTGATGAATGCCCTGAACCCGGCCCGCGCGGCGCTGCTGGAGACCTTCGGCCTCGACCAGAGGATCGTGGCGGCCTCCGGCTGCCGGATGACCGACGATGCGGGCCGCGACTATGTGGATTTCCTGGCGCAATATGGCGCGCTGCCCTTAGGGCACAACCCGGAGGACGTCTGGGCGGCGATCCGCGCCGCGGGAGAGGCGGCGGCGCCCGCGATGCTCCAGCCGATGCGGAACCTTGCCGCCGAGCGGCTGGCGGAGCGGCTGGCGGAGGTGACGCCCGGGGATCTCGGGATCGTCACCTTCACGAACAGCGGGGCGGAGACGGTGGAGGCGGCGATCAAGCTCGCCCGGGTGCGGACGGGGAAGGACGTGATCCTGGGGACGGAGCGCGGGTTCCACGGCAAGACGCTGGGCGCGCTGTCGGCGACGGGGAACCCGGCCTACAGCACGGATTTCGGCGGGCCCGCGCCGGGGTTCGACCACGTGCCCTTTGGCGATCTTGAGGCGCTGACCGCGCGGCTCGCGCGGGGGGACGTCGCCGCCTTCGTGGTGGAACCGATCCAGGGCGAGGGCGGCGTGCATGTGCCGCCTGCGGGGTATCTCGACGCGGCCATCGCCGCCTGCCGGGAGGCGGGCGTGCTGTCGGTCGTGGACGAGATTCAGACCGGGCTCGGACGGACGGGGGCGCTGTTTGCCTGCGCGGAGGGGGCCGAGGTGCCGGACATGCTGCTGCTGGCGAAGGCGCTGGGCGGGGGGCTTGTCCCCGTGGGGGCGCTTGTGGTGCGTCCGGAGGCGTGGGACGACCGGTTCGGGCGGCTGCACAGCTCGACCTTTGCGGGGAGCGGGCTTGCGGCGGCGGCCGGGCTCGCCATGCTCGACCGGCTGACGGCGGACGAGGGCGCGCTGATCGCGCGGGTCCGGGACCTGGGCGGAGTCCTGCGAGCAGGGCTCGAGGCGCTGCGCGACTCCTATCCGGACGTGATCCGGGACGTGCGGGGGCGGGGTTTCATGCAGGGCGTGGAGTTCCAGCGCTTCGAGGACGGGCCGTCGGCGGCGCTTGCCTTCGCGAGCCTGAACGGCGGGGTGACGGCGCTGATCGCGTCGTGGTTGATGAACGTGGAGGGCGTGCTGACGGCGCCAATGTTCAACGCGTCGCATGTGCTGCGGCTCCAGCCTCCGCTGATCGCGGGGCGGGAGGAGATCGACCGCGTGCTCGGGGCGCTCGACCGGCTGTGCGCGGTGATCCGGGCGCGGGACACGGGCGCGCTTGTCCGGCATCTCGTGGCGGCTCCGAAGGCGCCGGCGCTGCTGCGCGAGGAGGGGCCGCGCCGGGGCGGCGGGGTGCCGCGGCCGGGGGCCTTCGGGTTCGTGATCCATTACACCGAGGAGGAGGACATCCTGCGGTCGGACCCCTCCTTCCGGGGTCTGTCGGAGACGGAGCGGGCGGAGTGGCAGGAGTGGGTCAAGCGGCTCGGCGCGGGCGTCGCCCGGCGGCTGCCGCCCGTGACCTCGCCGACGGGCGCGGTGGCCGAGGGGTGCATCCTGTCCGTCCCGATGCTGCCCGAGGACATGCGGGGGCGCGGGCGGGCGGCGGCGACGGCGATGATCCGCGATGCGGTGGACCTGGCCCATGCGCAGGGCATGGGACGCGTGGGACTCGGGGCCTTCACCTCCATCGTCACGCGCGGCGGCGAGACGGTGACGGGACGCGGGCCCGGCATCACCAGCGGCAACACCCTCACGACGGTGGCGGCGGTCGAGAGCCTCGAGGCCGTGTCGCGTCGGACGGGCGTGGCGCTGGGGCAGGCGCATGTGGTCGTCGTCGGTGCATCGGGCGCGATCGGGCGGCTCGCGGCTATGATGCTGGCGCGGCGGGCGGGGCGGATCACGCTGGTGGGCAACGCCGCCAACCCCTTTGCGCCGCGGCTTCTGGCACGGGTGGCCGAAGAGGTGCGGGCGTCGCTGATCGGGGCGCCGGGGCATCCGGCGCTCGGGGCGGGGCTGCTCCACCTCGAGGCGCGGCGGTCGGGTCGGGTGGAGGTCGCCTGGACGACGGACCGGCGGGGCGCGCTCGCCGCGGCGGACGTTGTTCTGGTGGCCACGAGTTCCGAGGCGCGGCTGGTCGATCCAAAGGAGCTTTCCCCGGGCACGCTCGTCTGCGACGTGGCGCGGCCCCCCAATGTCGAGCGCGCCGAGGCCGCGCGGCACGGCGTGCTGGTGTTCGACGGCGGGCTCGTGGTGCCCCCGGCTCCCGTGGACCTCGGGCCGTTCCGGACGCTGCCTCAGGAGCTGTGCTGGGGCTGCCTCGGGGAGACGATGCTGCTCGCGTTGGCACGGGTCGAAGGGGACCTCAGCATCGGCTCGCGCCTGTCGCTGGCCGAGGCGGACCGGCTGTCGGTCCTTGCGCGGCGTCACGGCTTCCGGCACGCGCCGCCGCAATGGTACGGGGCGCGCCTCGGACGCGAGGATATGGACCGGTTCGCGCGCACGGTGGCCGAGGTGCGGGCGGCCCGGCGGTCGCAGGAGCGTCCGCTCGCCGCGCGGCGGTCCGCAGCGGCCGGCTGATGGCCCCGTCCTCCGGGAACATTCGTCCCTCCTTCCTGTTCAGCGCATACCGCCGCCCGTCCGGGCGGCGGCGTGTGTTCCTTGCAAGGAGGTGGAGAGGATGAATTTCAGAGTACTTACAGCGGCGGTTTCCGCGGCTGTCATCGGGACGACAGCGCCGGCTCTGGCGGCGTCGATCCTGATCGACGACTTCGGCACGAACCAGCGCGTGGAGGACGAACCGCTTTCCACAGGCAATGCTTCCCAGGTCTCCGGTGGAGACATCATCGGCGGTTATCGGGATCTGCTCGTGCAAACAGATCAGGGTCTGGAGGCGGGCTCTGTCCTCGTCGCGCGGCAGGGTCAGCTCGAGTTCAACAACGACGTCGGCGTGACTGGCCGTGGCTGGGTGACCTACGACGGCTCGAGCGAAGTGGGCGGTTCGGCCGGTAACGTCGACACCGGCGGACTCGGCGGCATCGACTTCCTGATCGGGCCGGAAAGCCTGACCGGGTTCCTGTTCGAGATCGTCGATGTGGACCTTCCCGGCTTCTACATCGAGATCCGCGCCTGGGACACCTTCGGCGGATCGTCGCTGTTCGCGGAAACGCTGCCGGCAGGCGGCGGCAACCCGTTCGTGGCGTTCACGCAGTTCGTGGGCGACGTGAACTGGTCCTCGATCGGCGCGCTGCAGTTCTTCGCGCAGACCGGCCCGAACAGCGATGTCCCGGCCTTGGACGGCGCCATCGGGCGGATCAGCGTGGAGGTCATCCCGCTTCCGGCATCGGCGCTGCTGCTGCTCGGCGGCATGGGCGGGCTGGGCGCGCTGCGCCTGCGCAAGAAGCGCGCCGCGGCCTGACAGGCTTCAAGCGCTTGCCGAAGCCGCCTCAGCGCGGCTTCGGCGTCCCGCCGCCGAGGATCTCGGCCATCCAGTCGGCGTCGATGTTGCCGCCGCAGAGGATGACCCCGACCTCGCGGCCCTTCATCCTCTCCCGTTCCTGCATCAGAGCCGCGAGGGGCGCCGCGCCGGCGCCCTCGGCCAGGTTGTGCGTGTCCGTGTAGTAGGCGCGGATGGCATCGGCCACTTCGTCGTCCGAGACCGCGACGATGCGGTCGGAGCCCGTGCTGTAGACGTCGAAGGCAGCCTGCACGGGGACACGCACGGCCATGCCGTCTGCGAAGGTCCGGGCGGTCGGTGTCTCCACCAGACGGCCCGCCTCAACCGAAAGCTTCGCGCAGGGGGCAGCGTCGCTGACCACGCCGACGACCCTGGTCCGGAGGCCCAGAGCATCGCGCGCCGCGATCACGCCGCAGATTCCGGAGCCGCAGCCGATGGGGACATAGACTGTGTCGAGTTGCGGCCGGGCGGTAAAGAGTTCCCACGCATAGGTCGCGACCCCGCGCACGAGTTCGCGGTGGAAGGGCGGCACGATGAACAGCCCTTCCGCGGCGCCCACGCGGAAGGCTTCCTCGCGCGCCTCGTCGAAGTCGTCGCCGTGCTCCACCAACTCTGCCCCGAAGGCGCGCATCGCCGCGTTCTTCTCGGGCGAGTTGCCGCGGGGAACGTAGACGAGCGCACGCAGGCCGGCAGCGCGGGCGGCTCGGGCCTGGCTCTGGCCGTGGTTGCCGCGGGTGGCGGTGACGATGCCGGGGCAGGCCGGATCGGTGCGACGGAGCCAGTCGATCAGGGTGATCCCGCCGCGGATCTTGAAGGCGCCGGCGGGGGTGTGGTTCTCGTGCTTGACCCAGACGGTGGCGCCGGTGCGGGCCGCGAGCAGCGGCCAGGCGTACTGGGGCGTGGGCGCCATGTGGGCATGGACGAGGCGCGCGGCGTCCTCGAGCTCCTGGGCGGTGAACATCCTGCCTCCGGTCTGCGTGCCCGCCCGTTCTGGACCGGGGCGGAGCGGCGCGCAACCCGCCGCGGCGCCCTTGCCTTCGGCTGCGAAGGGTGGTGAGGAGGGACCGTGCCGCGCGGGGCCGCGCGGCGGGAGGAATCCATGGCGGCGCCGGTCACGAACGAGGACACCGGGCGGGGCTTTGCCTTCGCGCTTTCGGCCTATCTGCTGTGGGGGTTCCTGCCGATCTACATGAAGGCGCTGGCGCATGTCCCGCCGGTGGAAGTGGTGGCGCACCGGGTGATCTGGTCCGTCCCGGTGGCGGGGCTCGTGCTCTGGGCCACGGGGCGGACGGGAGATCTGGGCCGCGCGCTCCGGTCGCCCCGGACGATGGCGATGGCGGCGCTGACGGCGACGATCATCTCGGTCAACTGGGGGATCTACGTCTGGGCGATCGGGTCCGGCAACGCGCTCGACGCCGCACTCGGCTATTACATCAACCCGCTGTTCTCGATCTTCCTCGGTGCGGTGCTTCTGAAGGAACGGCTGACGGGCGCGCAGATGGCCGCCATCGCGCTGGCCGCCGCCGCCGTGGCCGTGCTGACGTGGGAGAGCGGGCGCGTGCCCGTTGCGGCGCTCGGGCTCACCGTCACCTGGGGCGCCTACGCCTACTTCAAGCGGTCGCTGCCCATCGGGCCGAACCAAGGGTTCCTGCTGGAGGTGCTGATCCTGACGCCGTTCGCGCTGACGCTGCTCGGCGTGATCATGGCGCGGGGCGAGGCGCATTTCCTGGGACCCTCGACGGCGGAGACATGGCTCCTGCTCGGCACGGGGGTCGTCACCGCCGTGCCGCTGATCCTGTACGCCTACGGGGCCAAGGGCCTCAGGCTGTCGACCATCGGCATCCTCCAGTACGTCTCGCCCACGATGATCTTCCTGACGGCGGTCTTCGTCTTCGGGGAGGAGTTCGGCCGGGCCGAGACCATCGCCTTCCCGATGATCTGGGGCGCGCTCGCGCTTTACACCACATCGCTCCTGCGGGAGGCACGGCGGGCTCGGGCGGCGGAGTGAGGTCGGCGGGGGGCGGTTTGGTCTCGACACTGCGACCATCCGCGGCTTAGGTGGCGGGAACCGGGGTCAGGCCGGACGGGACGACTGCTTCACTGATGCTCTTTGCCGCGATTTCCGACATTCACGGGAATTCAGCCGCGCTCGACGCGGTGCTGGCCGACGTGGTGCGGCGGGGAATCGGGGACGTCGTGAACCTCGGGGATTCGCTCTGCGGACCTCTTGACCCCGCCGGCACGGCCGACCGGCTGATCGAGGCGGGGATGCCGACGGTGTCGGGGAACCATGACCGGATGCTGGTGGATCGCCCGGCTGCCGAGCAGCCGCTGTGGGAGCAGTGGACGCTGCCGCTCCTGTCGGAGCGGCATCTCGACTGGGTGACGGGTCTGCCCGCCATGATCGACTGGAATGGCGTCCTTCTGACGCACGGGTCTCCCCGGGGCGACGAGGACAACTGGCTTCACGACCGGGACGGGCGCGGGGGAATGCGGGAGCGGACGCTGGCCGAGGTGGCCGAGCGGGCGGGCGATCATCCGCAGCGGCTGATCCTGTCGGGGCACACCCACATGCCGCGCATGGTGCGCCTGCCGGACGGGCGGTGCCTCGTGAACCCGGGGCCGGTCGGCGTACCGGCCTACGCCGACCCGCGTCCGCCGGTTCCGACGGCAGCGATGACCGGCGCGCCCGACGCGCGCTATGCCATCTGCGAGCGGGTCGAGGGCGACTGGCGCATCTCGCTGGTGTCGGTGCCCTATGACCCGACCGGGATGATCGCGCTCGCGCGGGCGAACGGGGCGGAGGACTGGGCGTCGGCGCTCGCGACGGGCTGGTCGGCGGTCTGACGGCCGGACCGGCCTCAGCCGGTCACGAGGCGCGCAAGCAGCACGGCCGCCAGGGCCAGGACCAGAAGCCCCAGCGCCACGATCACGCCATCGCGGACGAGGAGAGCCGCCGAGAGGATCGTCACCACGGTCGCGAGCGTCGTGGCCGAAAAGGGCACGAGTTCGAGGAACGGCATGGCCAGCCCGCAGAGCGCGCAGGCAGCGAGCGCGAGCTGGCGGCCGGGGAAGGTGACGAGCCAGCCCGCGCGCGGCACCGTGTGGCGGTCTATGAAGCGCGCCGGCCGGTCGAGCCGGGCGAGCGCGCGGACCACGCGCGGTCCGGACAGGCTGCGGCGACGGATCGCGCCCGGCAGCCACAGCGTGCGGCGGTTCGCGAGCATCTGGAGCGACAGGAGCGCGATCGTCAGCCCGCCGAGCGAGGAGAGTCCCGGGATGCCGCTGAGCGGCGAGACGAGGATCAGCGCGGGCAGGAGCAGGAGGACGGGTTGCGCCCGGGCATCCATTGCCGCCTGGAGGTCGGCGACCGTCACCGTCGGGCCACCTGCCGCACGGCGCAGCGCGTCGAGGATGTCGCCAACCGGCCCTGGGGGCGGGGGCGGATCGTCGGATGCGGTCCGGTTCGCGTTCGGCTCCATCAAGCGGGCGGTCAGTCGGCGGTGATCGGGATGCGGCGGAGAAGCGCGTGTCCGTCGGGGTCGTAGATCAGAATCTCGTCGTCGGAGGTGACGATGGCGATCCAGCCGGTGCCTTGCGTGTAGGCCGTCGCGGTCGTGCCCGGGGGCAGCGCGATGGCGTCCGGGATGAAGGGACCGGATGGAGCCTGAAGCCGGATGACAAGCAGGATGACGATCGCTAGAACGCCGAGGATCATCGTGGCGGTCAGCGCCGTCACGAGCCTCCTCAGGAACCTCAGGTTCCGCGCGTCCTCCTCGGGGATCTGAGCGTCGTCCATGGCCCTGTCCGTCATCCGCGTCACGATCGGGGCCGATCCGCCCGACCGGCTAGATAAGGCACTCGCCCGCTTCGTGCCAGAGGAAGCGCACCTGTCGCGTTCGCGGCTCGCGCGGCTGATCGCGGAGGGGGCGGTGTCGCGCGGAGGCGCGGTGGTGGCCGACCAGAAGGCGCGCGTGGCCGAGGGCGAGGTCTACGAGATTGCCGTCCCCGACGCCGTAGAGACCGAGATGCGGGCCGAGGCGATCGCCCTGACGGTTGTCTATGAGGACGACGACCTCGCCGTGATCGACAAGCCGCCGGGGCTCGTCGTGCATCCCGCGCCGGGGACGCCGACGGGGACGCTGGTGAACGCGCTTCTCCATCACTTCGGGGAGGATCTGTCGGGGGTAGGGGGCGAGAAGCGCCCCGGGGTCGTGCACCGGATCGACAAGGACACGTCGGGGTTGCTGGTCGTGGCAAAGTCGGACGCGGCGCATCACGGGCTCGCCGCGCAGTTCGAGGCGCACGAGGCCGAGCGGCTGTATCTGGCCGTCTGCCACGGGGTGCCAGACCCCGGCGATCCGCGGCTGCGCGGCACAAGGGGCGTGAGCGTGGAGCCGGGCGGGATCATCAAGGTCACGACTCAGCTTGCCCGCCACCGCACCGACCGGCAGCGGCAGGCGGTGGTGTTCCAGGGCGGGCGGCATGCGGTGACGCGGGTGGCGGTGGTGGAGAACTTCGCGGATCAGGCGGCCCTGTGCGAATGCCGGCTGGAAACCGGCCGGACGCACCAGATCCGGGTGCACATGGCGCATGTGGGACATGGGCTGATCGGCGATCAGGTCTATGGCGGGCGGCGGCGGGTGAATGCGAAGGTTCTGGGCGACGTCGCGGCCGCGGCGGCGGCAGGGTTCCCGCGGCAGGCGCTGCACGCGGCCACGCTGGGCTTCGTGCATCCGGTGACGGGAGAGAGGATGTCCTTCTCGTCCGGCCTTCCCGACGACATGGCCGATCTGCTCGACGCGCTGCGTCACGGCGCGGCATTGCACGGCTGAGGGCCGTGTTTGCGCCCGACCTCACGATTTGTGCACATGCGCGTGAGGTTTTCGACACATGGATGCCCCTTCCGGAACTTCGCGCTAACCTCCAATTTACCTACAGGTAAGATACTGACTTGAACTGAACGGTTGAGTTCACTATCTCCATGTTAAGCTGCGATACATCGCGGCATCAGGGATGGAACGCGAATGGCAAATTACGGAAATCTTCCTGCACCGAGCCCGGAGGGCGGGCTCAACCGGTATCTCCAGGAGATCCGGCGTTTTCCCATGCTCGAGCCGGAAGAGGAGTACATGCTGGCCAAGCGCTGGGTGGACCATCAGGACACCGAGGCCGCGCACCGGCTCGTGACGTCGCACCTGCGGCTCGCCGCGAAGATCGCCATGGGCTACCGGGGCTACGGGCTCCCGCAGGCCGAGGTGATTTCGGAAGCGAACGTGGGCCTCATGCAGGCGGTCAAGCGCTTCGATCCCGAACGCGGCTTCCGGCTCGCGACCTATGCGATGTGGTGGATCCGCGCCTCGATCCAGGAATACATCCTGCGGTCGTGGTCCCTCGTGAAGCTCGGCACGACCTCGGCGCAGAAGAAGCTGTTCTTCAACCTCCGCAAGGCGAAGGCCAAGATCGGCGCGCTCGAGGAAGGGGACCTGCGTCCCGAGAACGTGGCGCAGATCGCCCACGACCTCAATGTGACCGAGGACGAGGTGATCTCGATGAACCGGCGCCTGTCGGGTGGCGACGCGTCGCTGAACGCCACGATCTCGGCCGATGGCGAGGGCGCGGCCGAGTGGCAGGACTGGCTGGAGGACGAGGACGCCGACCAGGCGGGCGACTACGCCGAACGCGACGAGCTCGACGCGCGGCGGGGGCTGCTCGACCGGGCGATGTCCGTTTTGAACGACCGCGAGCGCGACATCCTCGTGCAGCGGCGCCTCCAGGACGACCCCGTGACGCTCGAGGAGCTGTCGACGCGCTACGACGTGAGCCGGGAACGCATCCGGCAGATCGAGGTGCGGGCGTTCGAGAAGCTCCAGAAGCGGATGCAGGAACTTGCCAAGGAAAAGGGCATGTTCGAGCCCGCGTGAGGCGCCGGCCCCAAAAAGTGCAGTCGGCGCGTCGCCTTCCGGTTGTCCGGCCGGACCTGAGCCGCTAGGTCAGGCCCACCCAACGGAAAGCGCGCGCCGATGACCATGCTCGACACATTCCTCAGCCCCATGCACCCCGAAGGCCGCCGCTTCGTGGCGATCTTTGCGGCTGTGACGCTGGGGCTGTTCTTCATCTGGACGCCGCTCGGCTGGATCGGCGTCGGCCTCACCGTCTGGTGCTACTACTTCTTCCGCGACCCCCCGCGCGTGACGCCGCTGAGGGAGGGGTTGATCGTCAGCCCGGCGGACGGCATCGTCTCCCAGATCGAGCCCGCGCTGCCGCCGGTGGAGCTCGAGCTTGGCGACCGGGCGCTGACGCGGATCAGCGTCTTCATGAGCGTCTTCAACTGCCACGTGAACCGGGCGCCGGTCGCGGGCATGGTGCGAAAGGTCGCCTACCGGCCGGGCAAGTTCTTCAACGCCTCGCTCGACAAGGCGAGCGAGCACAACGAGCGGAACGGGCTCGTGATCGCGATGGCGGACGGGCGGGCGCTGGGCGTGGTGCAGATCGCGGGGCTCGTGGCGCGGCGGATCCTGTGCTTCACGGCGGAAGGGCGGAGCCTCGCCACGGGCGAACGCTTCGGCCTGATCCGGTTCGGCTCGCGGCTCGACGTCTACCTGCCGGACGGGGTCGCTCCGCTCGTCGCCGTGGGGCAGACGATGGTGGCGGGCGAGACGGTGCTGGCCGACCTCGCCTCGGCCGAACCGGAACGGCCCGGGCGGCGGGACTGAGCGGATGGAGGAGCCCGCTCCGAAGCCGCCTCGCGACCTGCCGCTGTTGCAGCTTGTGCCGAACTTCCTCACCATCGGCGCGATCTGCGCAGGGCTCACCGCGATCCGCTTCGCCATTCAGGGCAACTTCCAGTTCTCCGTCGCCATGATCGTGCTGGCGGCCGTGCTCGACGGGCTCGACGGTCGGCTCGCGCGGCTCCTCAAGTCGTCGAGCGAGATCGGCGCGGAACTCGATTCGCTGGCAGATTTCCTGAACTTCGGGGTGGCGCCGGGGATCGTGATCTACCTCTGGGCGCTTCAGGAGGCGCGGAGCGCGGGGTGGATCGCCGTCCTCATCTTCGCGATCTGCTGCGTGATGCGGCTCGCCCGGTTCAACGTGGGCAGCCGCGCCGCGGACGGGGGCGAGAAGACGGGCTTCATTGGCGTGCCCTCTCCGGCGGCGGGGCTTCTCGCGCTCATGCCGCTCTACCTCGCGCGGCTCGACCCTAGGCTCGACCCGCCGACGGTCCTGACCGGGGCGTGGCTCGTCTTCGTGGGCTTCCTGATGATCGGGCGCTTCCCGACGCCCTCGCTCAAGGGCGCGCGGGTGGGGCGGGAAACCGTGCGCTTCGTGGTGCTGGGCTTCGTGGCGCTGGTCGCGCTGCTCGCCACCTACCCCTGGGCGACGCTGGCCGCCTGCGGCGCCGCCTACCTCGGCCTGCTCGCGCGCGACGGGGTGCGGCGCCGGATCGCCCTGCGGAAGGGAGCGTGAATGGAGCTCGACGCCGTCAAGAAGAGCTATGCCCGCTGGGCGCCGATCTACGACCGCACCTTCGGGGCCGTCACCCAGGTGGGGCGGCGCCGGGCTGTGGCGCGGCTCAATGCGCATGGCGGGCGGGTGCTCGAGGTGGGGGTGGGAACCGGCCTCGCGCTTCCGCTCTACGGGGAGAGCGTCGAGGTCACGGGGATCGACTTCAGCGAGGCGATGCTGGCCAAGGCGCAGGAGAAGGTCGCGGCGCAGGGCCTCTCCCGCGTCGCGGCGCTCCGTCAGATGGATGCGCGGCACCTCGACTTCCGCGACGCCGCCTTCGACGGGGTGGCGGCCATGCACATCCTCTCGGTCGTCCCCGAGCCCGAGCGCGTGATGGCCGAGATCGCGCGGGTCCTGCGGCCCGGGGGCATCGTCGTCGTCACGAACCACTTCGCCCGGACGGGCGGCGTGCTGGCGGCGGTGGAGCGGGTGGCGGCGCCGCTGTCGGACCTTCTCGGCTGGCATTCGGACTTCGACCGGGCGCGCATCCTGGGCGAGCCGTCGCTCGAGGTGATCGAGGAGGCGAGCCTTCCGCCCATCGGGATGATGACGCTCCTCGTGCTGCGGAAGGGCTGAAGGGCGGTTGCCTCCCCGCGCCTGCGCCCCTAGCGTGGCGGCACCAAGGGAGGACAACATGACGGAACCTGTACGCTGGGGCATCCTCGGGGCGTCGCGCTTCGCGCGCGAGCAGATGGCGCCCGCCATCCACATGGCCAGGGGGGCGGAGCTGGCCGCGCTCGCCACGTCGGACCCGGCGAAGGCGGAGGGGTTTCTCGACTTCGCGCCGCGCATGGCGGTGCATGACAGCTACGACGCGTTTCTGGCCGATCCGACCATCGAGGCGGTCTACATTCCGCTGCCGAACCACCTGCATGTCGAATGGAGTCTGCGCGCCGTGGCCGCGGGCAAGCATGTGCTGTGCGAGAAGCCGATGGCGATGAAGGCGTCGGAATACGACGCGCTCATCAAGGCGCGCGACGCCTCCGGCCTCGTCGTCACGGAAGCCTACATGATCGTCCACCACCCGCAGTGGCAGCGGGCGCGGGAGCTGGTGCAGGGCGGCGCGATCGGGCGCTTGCTGTGCGTGGACGGGTTCTTCTCCTACGACAACTCGGGCGATCCGGGGAACATCCGCAACCTGCCCGAGGCGGGGGGCGGGAGCCTGCCGGACATCGGGGTCTACACCTGCGGCTCCACCCGCTTCGTGACGGGGGAGGAGCCCGTGGAGGTCGCGGCCGACATCGTGTGGGAGAACGGGCTCGAGGTCACCACATACATGCGGGCGCGGTTCCCGTCGTTCCCGTTCCAGGCGGTGACGTCGATGCGGATGCATCCCCGGCAGGAGATGACCTTCCACGGGACGGAAGGGATCGTCCGAATCCCTGCGCCGTTCAACGCGCGGCTCTTCGGCGAGGCGCGGGTGGAGATCCACCGGAACGGAGGGAGTCCGGCCTCGGTCACGGTGGAGCGGTTCACGAAGGACAACCACTACGAATACCAGGTCGAGGCCTTCGGGCGGGCGGTCCGGGGCGGGGAGCCGCTCCTCTGGACGCTCGAGGACGCGCGGGGGACGCAGAGGATGCTGGATATGGCGTGGGCGGCGGGGGGACGGGGGTAGGGGGAGAGGTGGTGCGCATGAATGCGCACCCTACCTTGCTCCGTGCTGCCACAGAGGGTGGTTAGAAAAATAGGCTTGGACACGGCCTCATGATCGCGGATAGGTTGTTTTTTGGAGGAAGTTACGAGTATTTAATGCCGATCCCTGAATTTGGAACCCACGGCGCACTACCGCCGTTCACTTCTGGCGACCCGACCAACCCAACAGCGCGTTCTCCATATGCCGCCACCATGGACGAGATGGTCGAGCGATTTTGCACATCGGTTGAACGAGCACGACTGCTGAAGGGGCTGAACCAGTATCGTAGGCACTTGCATTCGGGGGGATTCGTATCTGGCTCACAGTGGATCGATGGAAGCTTCGTTGAGGACGTTGAGGCTACGCGTAAGCGCGCGCCGAGTGACATCGACGTTGTGACGCTGTTCCACCGGCCTCTGAAGTACCAGATCCAGCCGGCCAACTGGATGCGCGATTATCAAGGGCATCTTTTTGCGATGTACTTTGACACTTCCAAAATGAAGCCTGCGTATAAGTGCGATACTTATGCGATTGATCTTGATGTCGCTCCTCGGGCGCTAGTTCGCAATACCGCGTACTGGCTGGGTCTCTTTAGCGACATTCGTGGATCGGACGCGAAAAAGGGGATAGTTGAGCTTCCTCTGGCTGCGGACGTTATGGAGTTCGCTGCCATAGATCAAGCAATAGGGGGTCGATTCAATGTCTGATCTCCTTAGAATGGCGGACCTAGAGCGCCAGGAATCTGAGCTAAAGGCTCTCATAGCTGAGTCGAAGGAAGATGGCGATATTGTAGGTTCGCTTAGCTTCGAAGCGAGGCTCGCCGCCGTTCGTAATGAATTGAGTTCAATTCGTGGTGCAGATGCAAGAGTTGCTGAGGTCGCCATCTTGTTCGATGGCGCGCCGGTTTATGGATCGCGCAAGATTGACGCGACATTTGCTGCTCTCGCCATTACCTATTTCCAAGGAATTGTTACGCGTCTATTTGCGGCGAATCTGCGCGGCGAACTTGCTCAGCGCGGAAAGATAAGGGGCGCAGAATTTGCTGCCCTGGACATACGAGGGGTAGCAACTGGTTCCTTCGGCTTCGTGCTCGAAGAAAAGGAGGCTCGGCAATCTAGCGCACTTAAAACGCCAATTAGAGAGTCACTGGAAGAGGCAGCTGCGCTGTTCGAAGAGTTTACTCAGGCAAATGAAGATGAGTTTCTAATTGATGTTGATGATATAAACCCTCGGGTCTTCAACGCGCTCTCTAAGTTCTTCCGTCACCTTGAGAAGAATGAGGCAACACTTAAGGGAAGTCTTCCCGATCGGACCTTTAATTATGACCGGGCTGATATTGAGCGCGCATATCGAAGAATATCCGAGACGCACGTAAAGATTGAGCCAGTTATTTGGACTGGCACTCTTGTCGGACTATCGCCAATAAAGAGAACGTTCGACTTCAAGCGCGAGGGTGGCGAGGCGATTATCTCTGGGAAATTCAGCCATCAAGTCAGTCAAGACTATCTCGAAAGAATCGAGAACAAGGAGGGCATCACGCTTGGGGGTAGATTCCGCGCAAAGATTGAGATTGGCACTATAAGAAAGCCAGACGGCAGCATTAGTGTCAGTTACACAGTTACCGATCTTGAAGAAATAGATGCGGGGCGCAATTGACGCCACACCGTTAGGGTGGAGAGGGGTGCCCCCCTCACCCCATCCCCTCCAGCTCATCAATCATCCCCGCGATCATCCCGAGCCCCTTGTCCCAGAACGCCGGGTCGCTCGCGTCGAGGCCGAAGGGGGCGAGGAGCTCCTTGTGGTGCTTCGAGCCTCCCGCTTTCAGCATCTCGAAGTACCGCTCCTGGAAGCCCGGATCGCCCTCCTCGTAGACCGCGTAGAGCGCGTTCACGAGGCCGTCGCCGAAGGCGTAGGCGTAGACGTAGAAGGGCGAGTGGACGAAGTGGGGGATGTAGGACCAGAAGGTCTCGTACCCGTCCATGAAGGTGAAGGCGGGTCCGAGGCTTTCGGCCTGCACGCTCATCCAGAGCGCGTTCAGATCGTCGGGCGTGAGTTCGCCCTGACGGCGGGCGGCGTGGAGCTTGCACTCGAAATCGTAGAAGGCGATCTGGCGGACAACCGTGTTGATCATGTCCTCGACCTTGCCGGCGAGGAGGACCTTCTTCTCCTTCGCGTCCGGCGCGTTCCGGAGGAGGCGGCGGAAGGTCAGCATCTCGCCGAACACCGACGCGGTTTCGGCGAGCGTGAGGGGGGTGGAGGCGAGGAGTTCGCCCTGGCCCGCGGCAAGGCGCTGGTGGACGCCGTGGCCGAGCTCGTGGGCGAGCGTCATCACGTCGCGCGGTTTGCCGAGGTAGTTGAGCATGACGTAGGGGTGCACGTCGGTGACGGTGGGGTGGGCGAAGGCGCCGGGGGCCTTGCCGGGTTTGACGCCCGCGTCGATCCAGCCCTTGGTGAAGAAGGGCTGGGCGAGGTCGGCCATGCGGGGGTCGAACTCGGCATAGGCGTCGAGGACGGTGGCGGTGGCCTCCTCCCAGCCGACGAGGCGGGTGGATTCCATGGGCAGCGGCGCGTTGCGGTCCCAGACCTGGAGCGCGTCGAGGCCCAGCCACTTGCGCTTCAGTTCGTAGTAGCGGTGGGAGAGCTTGGGGTAGGCGGCGACGACGGCGTTGCGGAGGGCTTCGACGACCTCGGGTTCGACCTGGTTCGACAGGTGCCGGCCGGTCTGGGGCGTGGGCATCCCGCGCCAGCGGTCCTCGATCTCCTTCTCCTTGGCGAGCGTGTTGTGGACGCGGGCGAAGAGGCGGAGGTTCTGCTGGAAGGTGGCGGCCAGCGCGCGGGCGCCCGCTTCGCGGCGGGGGCGGTCGTGGTCGGTGAGGAGGTCGAGGGTGGATTCGAGGTTCAGCTCCTCCCCGTCCACGGTGAAGGTGAGGCCGGCGATGGTTTCGTCGAAGAGCCGGTTCCAGGCGGCGGCGCCCACGGTGGACTGGTCGTGGAGGAACTTCTCGAGCTCGTCCGAGAGCTGGTAGGGCTTCATCGCGCGGAGCTTGTCGAAGACGGGCTTGTAGCGGGCGAGGTCGGCGTTTTCCGCGAGGAGGGCGGCGAGGGCCGCGTCGTCGATCCGGTTGACCTCGAGCGAGAAGAAGACGAGCGGCGTCGTGAAGGCGGTGATGCGGTCCTGCGTGTCGGAGAGGAGCTTCACGCGCTCGGCGTCGGTCGTGTTCTGGTAGTAGCGGAGGCCCGCGTAGGACATGAGCCGCCCGGCGACGGTGTCGATCTTCTCGTAGCGCAGGAGGCAGTCGAGGAGGCCCTTGGCGTCGAGCGTGGCGAGCTTGCCCTCGTAATCGGCGGCGAAGCGGGCGCAGGCGTCTTCGAGCCAGTCCATGTCGCGCTTGAATTCCGGCGCGTCGGGGGCGGCGTAGAGGTCGGTCAGGTCCCAGTCGGGGAGGGGGCCGAGGTTCTTGCCGCCGGTGGCGTTGGCGTCGAAGACGGGGGTTTTCATGGCCTTGCTCCTTGCCGCTGGTTCCCCTGACCTATGCGGAGGGCGCGCGCGGGGCAAGGGCCGGAGGGTCAGGCCAACGCCACGTAGACCTCGGTCCGGAGGCGATGCTCGGGCGTCGTCTCGGGATCGTCCGTGTAGATTTCCCAGGTGGGCACGGCGGGGGTGAGGCCCTGCGCGGCGCAGTGGCGGGTCATGGCGGCGTAGCTTTCGCTGAGCGTCGCGTAGGAACCGACGTGGGTGAAGTGGAGGACGAGGCCCGCGGGCGTGTGGCCCGGCTTCACGTCCCCGGCAGCGGCGCGGAGGTCGTCCTCGGCCACGAGGACGCCCGCGTGGAAGGTGATGCCGCCGTCGCCGTAGTTGAAGTAGAGCGCGACGGGCGTGGCGTCGCCTTCGATGCCGTGGGTGTCCATGAAGTCCATGACGGTTCCGAAGGCGTCGCCGAGCGCTGCCGCGATTGTCGCGGGGTCCATGAGCGTGCGCCCCTGGACGTAGAGATAGGGGCGGGCGTCCACCTGGGTGAGGGCGAAGTCTGTCATGGCCATGTCTCCGTCAGCTGGCCCCGATCGTCGCACGACCGGGGCCGGTTGTCGCGGGTTCCGTCAGACGGCGAAGCGGAGAACCGCCGCAAGCCCGGTGTCGCCGGGCATGTCGCCCGCGCGGGCGCCGAGCACGGTGCCTCCCGACAGGAGGACGCGACCGGCGATCTCGTCGATCACGCCGTAGGTATCGGCGGAAGCGCCCTCCGCGAAGGTGACGGCGCCCGCGTCATCGACGGTGCCGGGAACGACGCGGTCGATGTCGACCATCAGGATCTCGACGGCGCCTGCGGTCGCGGCGCGGGCCGCGTCCGCCACGTCGGTCGTCGCCCGGCCGGAGTTGCCGCGCGCCTCGTAGAGCGCCCGCGTCTCGGCCAGCCGGTCGGCGTGGAGCTTGTCGAGGATCGGGCGCGCCTCGGCGGCGAGGTCGGACTCGGACATGCGCACCGGGCTCGTCACGATCGCATCGTGGGCAAGGCGGGGGTAGGTCGACGTGGACCGGAAGAGCGACAGCATCGGGTCGGTCGCGGCAAGGATCAGCGGCTCCTCGCGGCCCGCGAGGAAGGGGCGCAGGACTTCGTCGACGCGCCGGGCGTACTGGCGCAGGCGGACGTTCTGGCCCTCGTCGCCGTGGATGCGGCCCGAGGCAGAGCGGGAATTGACGTTCGCGGTCTTGGCCACCTGCGCCGCATCGCGCGGCATGTCGGGGATCTTCACCTCGTGCGCCGGGAGGTCGGCGCTGACCTCGACGAGGCGGACGCGGTTCTCCTCGAGCGCGAGGACATAGGCGGCCTGCGGGAAGCTCACCACGCGCATGAGCGGCTTGAGGTGGAAGCGGTCGGAGACCTGCGCCATGTCGGTGAGCGACGTGGGCAGGCGGAAGCTCAGGAGCCGGTCGGGGGTGACGAGGATGGCGAGGCCGTTGGCCTGCTTCTGCCAGAAGTCGTCGTCGTCGATGAGGTCGTTCACCTGTTCCGAGATCGGCCAGATCGTCCGCTTCGCGGTCCCCGCCGCCTCGAGCTGCGCCTCGGCTTCCTTGAGGAGCTGGGTGAGGCGGGTGCGGGCTTCGCCTATATTTTGCGTGAGCGGCGTGGTGGCGAGGTAGAGGCTCACCGAGGCCTCGTGCCGCCGGGCCGCGAGATCGCGAAGGTCGGAGGTCGTGGGAAGATCGACGTAAAGCATGAGTGCTCCCTAATGGCTTTCGAAATGCGGTCGGGCAGGCAGTAGGGGGAAACGCCCGCCGGCTCAACCCGCCTTGGACCGGGAACGGCGTCCGTCGCGCGCTCAACTGCCTCCGCGCGGCGCGTCGCCCCAGACCTGCCCTTCGCGGATGAGCCGGCGTCCGAGGTCCAGGAGGGCGCGCATGTAGGCCGGGTCGAATTCTGCCGAGGTGGGGCGCGCGAAATCTCCCGGGATCGCCGCGATGCGGATCGGGATGCCGGAGCGGCGGGAGAGGTCCGCCACGCGGTCGGCCTCGCCCAGCACCGCGCTTTCGATCATGGTCGAGGTCGCGGCGCCCGCCACGGCGAGAATGTGGGGCGCCTTGGCGGAGGGAACGGCGTCGGGGAACTGGTTCAGGACGAGGTAGATCGCCGGAACCTGCGCGGGCAACACGACGCTGGAGCCGAGGCCCATCAGCGTGAACTGGAGCGTCGTGCCGCCGTCGACATGCATAGAGGGATACTGGCGACCGGCGGCATCGACGACCGGGATCATCACCGGCGGGAAGATCACGGGGATCGCCGAGGACGCCTGGATGATGTCGCGCAGGAGGGTGAGCGCGTCGGGGTGGCCCGAGCGGGCGAGCGCGGTGAGGTCCCAGTGGACAGGCTGTTCGCGGTCGAGGTCGGTGCTGACGACGACGAGGCGCCGGCCTTCGGCTGCGCGCCCTGCAATCCGGTCGAGCACGGTCTGGTCGATGTAGCGGTCGATCAGGCGGCGGTAGCCGGAGGCGGAGTTGACGGCGGGCGCGCCGAAGACGGCCGGGAGGAGGCGCGTGGTCAGGAGGTCCTTCGTGTCGTAGGTCGAATAGATCGCGGTGAGCTCGTCGTCGTAGTCGGGCCCGAGGAACGTGAAGAGCGCGAGGATCGAGCCGGTGCTGACGCCGGTGACGGTCGCGAAGTCGGGCCGGTCGCCGCGCCCGGTCCAGCCGCTGACGATCCCGGCCCCGAAGGCGCCGAGTTCGCCCCCGCCCGAAAACGCGATCACGGGTCCGCGGGCGCGGGCGACGATGTCGGAGGGACCCGCGCTGCCGTAGTGAGCAACGCCGGGGATGCCGTAGGGCGCGGCGGTGGCGAAATCGAACCCCGCCGGGATGGCGCGCGTGTTCACGCTGCCGCAGGCGGCGAGGAGAAGGAGTCCGAGGAGGGCCAGGCGCCACATGCCGAAAGCTTACGCACGCGGCGGCTGTCCGCCCAAGCGGTTTTCCGGCGGCGATGTCGGGAGCGAGGGGGTTTTCCACCCCCTCGCGCTCCCCCGAGAGTATTTGGGCCGAGATGAACGAGGGGAGCTTCCTGTCGATCCGGATGGCTCGGGCGGGCCGGGTCGCGCGGCTCTAGCCGTAGGCGCGGAGCATCGCGCGCAGGTCGTCGAGCGTGTTCGCCTCGTCCACCGGCTTGTCGCGGCGCCAGCGGGCCATGCGGGGAAAGCGGAGCGCGATGCCGGACTTGTGGCGGGGGCTCGCCTGGATGCCTTCGAAGGCGATCTCGAACACGTGCTCGGGGCGGACGGCGCGGACGGGGCCGTAGCGTTCGAGCGTGTTCTTCTTCACCCAGGCGGTGATCTCGCGGAACTCGGCGTCGGTCAGGCCGGAGTAGGCCTTGGTGAAGGGGACGAGCGCGTTGCCGTCGCGCACGGCAAAGGTGAAGTCGGTGAAGAGGTTCGCGCGGCGGCCGTGGCCGGACTGGGCGTAGATCATCACCGCGTCGATGGTCAGGGGGGCGACCTTCCATTTCCACCAGTCGCCCTTCTTGCGGCCCGCGAGGTAGGGGGAACCCATGCGCTTCAGCATCAGACCCTCCGCGCCTTCGTCGCGGGAGCGGGCGCGCGTGGCGGCGAGGTCGTCCCACGTGGCGAAGGGAAGGCGTTCGGAGAGGCGGATGGGCGCTGAGGCGGGGAGGCTGCGGACGAGCGATTCGAGGAGGGAGCGGCGGTCCGCGAAGGGGCGGTCGCGGATGTCGGCGCCCTCCCATTCGAGGAGGTCGTAGGCGCGCAGGATCACCGGGGCCTCGGCCAGGAGCTTCTTCGGCACGGTCTTGCGGCCGATGCGCTTCTGGAGCGCGGCGAAGGGGAGGGGGCGGTTGCCTGACCATGCGAGCACCTCGCCGTCGATCACCGTTCCGTCGGGAAGGAAGTCGCGGGCGGCGGCAAGCTCGGGGAAGCGGTCCGTCATCAGCTCTTCCCCCCGCGACCAGAGGTGGTGGGCGCCGCCGCGCCGGATGAGTTGCCCGCGGATGCCGTCCCACTTGTGCTCGGCCGCCCAGTCGGAGGGGTCGCCCAGGGCCTCGGGGCCCTCGTCGAGCTGGTAGGCGAGGTAGAAGGGGTAGGGGCGGGAGAGGTCTTGGCCTGCGTCCGGGGAGAGAATCAGGCGGTCCCAGGTGGTGCGTTCGGGCGACCAGTCGCCCATGAGGCGGTGGGCGAGGTCGGGTTCGGGGATCGCGGTCGCCTCCGAGAGGGCGCGGGTCATGAGCTTCTGGCTCACGCCCATGCGGAAGCCGCCGGTGATGAGCTTGTTGAAGACGAAGCGTTCGGTGACGTCGAGCGCGTCCCAGGCGGCGAGGATGGCCGCCTGCCGCTGCGGCGGATCGAGGCGGGCGAGGCCGCGGATCTCGGCGATCCAGTGGGCGAGGGGGAGGTCCGAGGAGGTGGCGGGGGGCGGCAGGACCAGGGCGATGGTCTCCGCGAGGTCGCCCACGACGGGGTAGGCTTCCTCGAAGAGCCAGAGGGGGAGACCCGCGCGTTCGGCCGCCCAGATCCGCAGATCGGTCGCGGTGACGGTGCGGCGGGGGCGGCGGCCGGAGAGGAGCGCGACCGTCCAGAGACGATCGTCCTCCGGCGCCTCGCGGAAGTAGTCGGCCAGCGCCGTGACCTTGACGGTGGTCTTGGTCGTCTGGTCGAGGCGGGTGAAGAGGTCGGCGAAGCGGCGCAAGGCGTGGGGTCCGGGGCGGTGTCTCCGAGAGAACGAGAGTAGGGCGCCCCGGGTCCCTCCGCCAGTCGCTGGCCTCCCCCGGGGTGGCGGGGGAGGCGGCGGGTCAGCGGCAGCGCATGCCCTCGCGGTTCCGGCGGGCGAGAGTGCTGCGGTGGAGTTCCACGAGCGGGTCCACGCTGAGAGGCTGGCTGGCCGCATGGCGCGCCTCGTCGCGGGTGACGCCGATGTCGTGGAGAATGCGGTCGTCGAGGTCGAGGAGGCGCTTCACCGTTCGCCGGTGCCGCGCACGTCGGCGCAGGTCGGAGAGCGAACGGGCGAGGGCGAAGAGCGGATTCCCGGCGCCGCGGGAGTGCGTCGTGTCGGTCATGGCGATTGTCCTTGTTGTCGAGGAAAGCGGAGGTCGCGACATCCTCGAGATGGACAATCGCATCAGGGGATGCTTCAATCAAACGAATAGATTTCAGCCCAGCTGTGAGAATCACTGAAAGTCGCCGTCATGAACCTCCATGCCTCCGCACGCGTCCCCTTCCTCGATCTCGACCTCCTCCAGACGCTCGTCGCGATTGCCGAAACGGGGAGCTTCTCGGCCGCCGGCGCGGTCGTGGGGCGGACACCGTCTGCAATCTCGATGCAGGTGCGGAAGATGGAGGACCTGATCGGCCGGGCGGTGTTCCTGCGCGACAGCCGCAGCGTCGCGCTGACCGGCGACGGCGAGGTGCTTCTGGAGCACGCGCGGCGGATGCTGGCGCTGAACCGGCAGGTCGTGGCGCAGTTCGTGCAGCCGGACCTGCGCGGCGTGGTGCGGATGGGCGCGCCCGACGATGCGGCGGAGCGGTTCCTGCCCGAGATGCTGCGGCGGTTTGCGGAGACGCATCCCTGCGTGACGGTGGACGTGACCGTGGACGGGTCGTCCCGGATGATCGCGATGCACCGGGAGGGGCGGCTCGACGTGACGCTCGTCAGCTGCGAGGCGTCGCTCGACGACGGGGAGGCGGAGATCGTCTATCGCGAGCAGCTTGTCTGGGCGGTCTGTGCCGGCGGCGTGGCGGCGGAGCGGGAGCCTCTGCCGGTGAGCGTCTGGGAGGAGGGCTGCGTCTGGCGGAAGGCCGGGATCGAAGGGCTCGAGCGGCAGGGGCGGGCCTGGCGGGAGGCGTTCAAGAGCGCGCATATCTCGGGCCAGCGGGCGGCGATCCTCGCCGACCTCGCCGTGGCGCCGATCCCGCTGTCCTGCCTTGGTGGGCGGGTCGTCGAGGCGCCGGCGCGGCACGGGCTTCCGCCCCTGCCGCAGTATGGGCTGGGGATGTTGGTGGCGAAGGATGCGCCCGCGCCGGTGAAGGCGGCGGCCGATCATCTGCGGGCGAGCTTCGCGCGGCGGTAGGGGAAGGGGGCGTCGTCATTGGTTCTCGAACCAATGGCGCACCAATGACGACCCCCTCTGCGCCTGCGGCGCATTCACCCCCGGGATATTTGGAGGCGGATAGAAGCAGCAGGGCTTCTTCAGGGAGTGGTGGGCTCGGGTTCGGGTTCGCTGGCGTCGATGGCTTCGCCTTCGAACTCGGTCTCCACGATGCGGGCGTCGAAGCCCTGTTCGGCGAGCCAGCGGCGGAAGACCGACGTGTAGCCGTGGGTGACGAGGATCGTCTCGGCCCCGGTTTCGCGGATCGCGGCGTTCAGGCCGGGCCAGTCGGCGTGGTCGGAGAGGACGAAGCCGCGGTCAGCCGCGCGGCGGCGGCGGATGCCGCGGAGCGCCATCCAGCCGGAGGCGAAGGCGGTGGAGGCGGGGCCGAAACGGCGCATCCAGGGGGAGCCGAGCGCCGAGGGCGTGGCGAGGACGAGGGCGCCGGGGTAGTCGTGGGCGTCGAGGTCGGGAGTCACGCGGATCGTGGGGGGGAGCGCAAGGCCTTGCGCGCGGAGGACGGCGTTCACCGCCTCGACTGCGCCGTGGGTGAGGATGGGGCCGATGGACGCGTCGACGTTGGCCAGCAGGCGCTGCGCCTTGCCGAGGGCGTAGGCGCCGAGGACGGAGGCGCGGCCTTCGGCGGCGTTGGCGCGCCACCAGGCGTTGACGTCGGCCATGACCTCGAATTGCGGGCGCCAGGTGAAGACGGGCAGGCCGAAGGTGCATTCGGTGACGAAGGCGTGGGCGCGGACGGGCTCGAAGGGTTCGGAGAGGCCGTCGGGCGTGGTCTTGTAGTCGCCCGAGACGACCCAGACCTCGCCTGCAACTTCGACGCGGATCTGGGCGGAGCCGGGGACGTGCCCCGCGGGGTGGAAGGAGACGGTGGCGTCGCCGATTTTCGACTGTTCGCCATAGAGTTGGGTTGCGATGCGGATGTCGCCGAGCCGGTGGCGGATGACCGGCGCGGCGGCCGGGGTGGAGAGGTATCGCGCATGGCCCGGGCGGGCGTGATCGGAGTGGCCGTGGGTGATGAGCGCGCGGTCCACCGGGCGCCAGGGGTCGATGAAGAAGTCGCCCGCGGGGCAGTAGATGCCGCGGTCGGTGACGGTGAGGACGGGCTGTCGCATGGGCGGGAACCTAGCGCGGGCACGGCCTCGGGGAACAGGGGGGGCACCGGGGCTGTTCCTCGTCTCGCATCGCAAGGAGCGCGCAATGGCGGAGAGACCGAAGGACAACGTCGACCGGTTCCGGAAGGACATCGACAGGGGCAAGGCGGGCGACAAGACGGACTACCCCGACCCGGCGGCCGCGCCGCTTGGCACCGATGACGAGGCGGGCGGGCATCCGGCGACGGAGGAGGAACTCCGCATCGCGCGGGAGGCGGAGTTCCGGCCAAGGCCCTCGGAGCGCGACAGGGCAGCGCCCGCGGTCGACCGGTCGCGCGGGCGCCCGACTTCGGCCGAGGGCGAGGACGACTGAGCCGGGAACAAGGGGCCGCGCGCCCCGTTCCTTTCCGCACCCCATTTCAAGGAGAGACCCATGGTCACCACAGTCGGAACGGAAAGCGATGTCCGCACGCTCGTGACGGACTTCATCCAGCTCGAGCATGACGCGATCGCGGCCTACGAGACCTGCATCGAACGGCTGGAATCGAGCCATCGCCGGGAGCGGATCCGGGAGTTCCTGTCGGACCACGAGCGGCACCTGTCCGAACTGCACGACATCGCGCGGCAGGTGGGCGCGGAGATCCCGGACGAGCCGGGGATGAAGTCGATGCTGACCACCGGCAAGGTCGCGCTCGCCGACATGATGGGCGGGGATGGCGCGGTCCTGAAGGCGATGAGCACGAACGAGACCGACACCGTCACCGCCTACGAACGCGGGATGCGGCACGAGGCGCTCGACGTCGAGAGCCGGTCGGTCTTCGAGCGGGCGCATTCGGACGAGCAGCGCCACAAGGCGTGGATGGAAGCCGAGGCGCGCGCCGCCTGAGGCTCGTTTTCCCAACGGCCCTCTCCCGCGTGGCGGGGGAGGAGCCTTCGCGGGGACAGGGGACGAATTCTCGCGCTGCCCGATAAACAGGCAAGCTGCGCCATTCTCGGGAGGCTTCGTCCGGCCACCCCTTCCCCCCGTGCTCCTGTTCGGCCTATGATTCCATCATGGGCGCGGGAAATCCGGACTATTTCAACGAGATGTACGAGAGCGGCAGGGTCCGCGCTCCCTACGCCGGTCTCGACGGCTGGGCTGCGGCGATGCCGGCCGAGCTGCGCTCGCTCAAGCAATCCGAGGCCGAGGCGCTGTTCCGGCGCATCGGGATCACCTTCGCCGTCTATGGCGAAGGGGGAGACCCCGACCGGCTCATCCCCTTCGACATGTTTCCCCGCGCGTTCTCGGCCGAGGAGTGGCGGAAGCTGGACCGGGGGATCAAGCAGCGGGCGCGGGCGCTGAACGCGTTCCTCAACGACGTCTACACGCGGGGCGAGATCATTCGGGCGGGGAAGGTGCCCGCGCGGCTTGTCTACTGCAACGAGGCGTTCGAGCGGCAGGTGATGAACGTGCGCCCACCGCGCGGGGTCTACAGCCACATCGTTGGCATCGACCTTGTCCGCACGGGGCCGGACGAGTTCTTCGTGCTCGAGGACAACTGCCGCACGCCGTCGGGCGTGAGCTACATGCTCGAGAACCGCGAGATCATGATGCGGATGTTCCCGCAGCTGTTCCAGGAGAAGCGGATCGCGCCGGTCGAGAACTACCCGGCCCTCCTGCGCCGCACGCTCGAAAGCGTGGCGCCGCAGAAGTGCGACAGGGATCCTTGCGTCGTGATCCTGACGCCGGGGCATTACAACTCGGCCTATTACGAGCATTCGTTCCTGGCCGACATGATGGGGGTGGAACTCGTCGAGGCGGCGGACCTGTTCGTGGAGGGCGACTTCGTCTGGATGCGGACGACGCAGGGGCCGAAGAAGGTGGACGTGATCTACCGGCGGATCGACGATGCCTTCCTCGATCCGCTGTGCTTCAGGCCGGATTCGATGCTGGGCATTCCGGGGCTCATGAACATCTACCGCTCGGGCGGGGTGACGCTGGCTTCGGCCCCCGGGGCGGGTGTCGCGGACGACAAGGCGATCTACACCCATGTGCCGGAGATGGTGCGGTTCTACCTCGGGGAGGAGCCGATCCTGAACAACGTGCCCACGTGGCAATGCGCCAAGCCGGACGAGCTGAAATACGTGCTCGACAACCTTGGCGAGCTGGTCGTGAAGGAGGTGCACGGGTCGGGCGGCTACGGGATGCTCGTGGGGCCGCGGTCGACCAGGGAGCAGATCGAGGCGTTCCGGGCGAAGCTGATCGAGACGCCGGAGGGCTACATCGCCCAGCCGACGCTGGCCCTGTCCACCGTGCCGAGCTTCGTCGAGGAAGGAATTGCGCCCCGCCATGTGGACCTCAGGCCTTACTGCCTTGTGGGCGAGCGGATCGAGCTCGTGCCCGGGGCGCTCACGCGGGTGGCGCTGACGGAAGGCTCGCTCGTGGTGAACTCGTCCCAGGGCGGCGGCGTCAAGGACACCTGGGTGATGGCGGACTGAGATGCTGAGCCGCACCGCCGAGAACCTGTTCTGGATCGCCCGATACATCGAGCGGGCCGAGACGACCGCGCGGCTTCTGGAGGTGGGGGCGCGGAATGCGCTGATCCCGAACACGAGCGGCGGGTTCCGGAGCGAGTGGGATTCGGTCCTGCGCGCCTCCGGCACGGCGGACGCCTTCGCGGCCAGGTATGGCGAGGCGGTGCAGCGCAACATCGAGAGCTACCTGTTCTTCGACAGGGAAAATCCCTCCTCGGTCGCGACGTGCATCGAACGGGCGCGGGAGAACGGGCGGATCGTGCGCACGGCGCTCACGAGCCAGGTGTGGGATGCGCTGAACTCGGGCTTTCAGGAGATGCAGAGGCTGAAGCGCACCGAGCGGTCGAAGCTGTCGATCTCGGACCTGATCGACTGGACGACGCGGCAGTCGGCGCTGGTGAAGGGTGCCATCGACGACACGCAGCTCCGGATCGACGGGTGGGATTTCCTTCACATCGGTTTCGCGCTGGAACGCGCGGACGCCACCGCGCGTCTTCTCGACGTGAAGTACTACGTCCTCCTGCCGCAGATCGACTACGTCGGGTCGGGGCTCGACAACTACCAGTGGCGCACCGTGCTGCGCGCGATGTCGGCGCACCGGGCGTTCAACTGGGCCTATGGCGGCGAGGTGACGCCGCACAAGATCGCCGACTTCCTGATCCTGAACCGCAAGAGCCCGCGGTCGCTCATCACCTCGATCGAGGACGCGGCCTTTCACCTCGACCGGCTGGCGCGCGGCTACGGCCGGACGTCCGAGGCGCAGGGGCGGGTCAGGTCGATGATCTCGGAGCTCGCCGAGGCGCGGGTGGAGGACATCTTCGACGAGGGGCTGCACGAATTCCTCACGCGCTTTATCGACGAGGTGGCGGCGCTGTCGCGGGTCATCCACCGGGTGTATCTCAGCGGGGAAGCGCGATGAGGCTCCGGGTCCGGCACGAGACGGTCTACCACTTCGCCCCGCCGATGCGGGGCGTGGTGCAGTCGCACCGGCTGACGCCGTCTCTGTTCGAAGGCCAGCAGGTGATCGACTGGGCGGTGACCATCGACGGCGCTGCGCGGGGGGCGGCGTTCCGCGACGGAGCCGGCGACTGGATCGAGACGGTGTCGCTCCTCGGCCCGGTGGAGAGGATGGTGGTGGAGGTGGCCGGGGAGGTCGAGACCTTCGACCTGGCGGGCGTCCTGCGCGGGCATCGCGAGTCGATCCCGCCGATGGCCTACCTCAGGCCCACGCGGGCGACGCGGGCGGACATGGCGCTGATCCAGCTGGCGGGCGACGCGGTCGCGGGGCTGGGGCAGGCCGGCACTCTCGAGAAGGCGCATGCGCTTTCTGCCGCGGTGGCCGACGCGATCCGCTACACGCCGGGCGAGACGGAGCACGGAACGACGGCGGCGGAGGCGCTGGCGCTGGGGCACGGCGTCTGCCAGGACCACGCGCACGCGCTGATCGCCTGCGCGCTCTCGCTCGATATCCCGGCGCGGTACGTGATCGGCTACCTCTTCGCGTCCGAGGAGATGGGCACCCACGAGGCGAGCCATGCCTGGGCGGAGCTTCACGTGGAAGGGCTCGGTTGGGTCGGGTTCGACCCGTCGAACCGCTGCTGCCCGGACGAGCGCTACATCCGGCTGGGGTCGGGGGCCGACGCGACCGAGGCTGCGCCGATCCGTGGGGTCGCGCAGGGGGTCGGGCAGGAGCGGCTCGACGTGAAGGTTACAGTGGACCAGGCGTCGCAGTCCCAGTCGCAGTAGAGGGCCGCGCCTCGAGCTCGGTCCAGGCCAGGTCCTCCTCGCCCTTGTCGAAGGTCATGGCCTTGACGGGGAGGATCGCACCCATCGCCTCGATCAGGTGCTGCGCGCTGTCCGGAGCACCGACAACCACATAGCGGCCGACGTTCATGATCGACCGGAACTGGGCCTTCATGGCCTCGCCGTCGAACATCGCCCCGGTCTCCTGACCGTCGAAGTCGTCGAAGATGAGGAGCATGTCGACCGTCTCGAACCGGTCGAAGGCCGTGTTGGCCATTTCGGCCATGTGGTGCATGTCCTCCTTGGTGACCTTGCCGGTGATGCGGAAGGCGAGGAGGTTCTCACGGGTGGTGGGCACGGGGTGGACGGCGCGCATCGGGGTCTCCTGACGGTTCCGCCGCGAACGCCGCGGACAGGATGAAGTTCCCGGCGAAAAGCCGTGGCACCGGGCGTCGCGCTTCGCTAGCGTCCGCGCCATGCTCCGCTACCTCCTCTCGCGCCTCCTCTCGCTTGCGGTGAGCCTAGCCGTGGCCTCGGTCGTGATCTTCGCCGTGGTGGAGGTGATCCCGGGCGATCCGGCCGCCTACATGCTGGGGCTGAACGCCGAGCCCGAGACCGTGGCCGCGCTCCGGCGGGAACTTGGGCTCGAAGGCTCCGTGGTGGCGCGCTACTTCGACTGGGTGGGCGGGATGCTGACCGGCGATTTCGGCGTGTCCTACACCTACCGCGTGCCGGTGGCGGAGCTGGTGGCGGCGCGGCTCTGGGTGTCGCTCCCGCTCACCGTCTACGCGCTGGCGCTGACGATCCTCATCGCGTTCCCGGTGGGGCTGCTCGCGGCGGCGAACCGGGGGCGGGCGGCGGACGTGGCGGTGATGGGCACGACCCAGCTTGGTATCGCGGTGCCGAACTTCTGGTTCGCCATGCTTCTGGTGCTGGTCTTCGCAATCCAGCTCCAGTGGTTCTCGGCCGGGGGATTTCCGGGCTGGGAGAACGGGTTCTGGGCGGGAGTGAAGGCGCTGACGCTGCCTGCTGTGGCTCTCGCCCTGCCGCAGGCGTCGATCCTTGCGCGGGTGATGCGGTCCTCGGTGATCGAGACGCTGAGCCAGGACTACATCCGGACCGCGCGGGCCAAGGGCCTCACGCAGCGGCAGGCGGTGGTGGGGCATGCGCTGCGCAATGCGCTGATCCCGGTGATGACGATCATCGGTCTCCAGTTCTCGTTCCTGCTCGCGGGCGCGATCATCATCGAGAACGTGTTCTTCCTGCCGGGGCTCGGGCGGCTGATCTTTCAGGGGATCACGCAGCGTGACCTGATCGTGGTGGAGTCGGTCACCATGCTCCTCGTCTTCGCGGTGATCCTCGTGACCTTCCTCGTGGACGTTGCCTATGCGGTGATCGACCCGCGCCTGAGGCACCGCGCATGAGGTGGCCCCTGTCTCTGATCCTCGGCGCGGCGCTGTCGGCGGTGTTCGTCGTGGCGGCGCTCGTGTCCTTCGTCTGGACGCCTTACGACGTGCAGGCGCTCAACGTGGGCGCGCGGATGCTGCCGCCGTCCGGGCGGCACTGGCTCGGGACGGATCACCTCGGGCGGGACATCCTGTCGATGCTGATGGTGGGAGCGCGGACGTCCATCGCCGTCGCGGTGGTGGCCGTGGGGATGGGGATGACGCTCGGCGTGCCGCTGGGGCTGGTGGCGGCGGCAACGCGGGGGAGTCTGCTCGACGAGGTCGTGATGCGGGGGAACGACCTGATCTTCGCCTTCCCGTCGCTGGTGATTGCGATCCTCATCACGGCGGTCTTCGGGCCGTCTGCGGTGAACGCGATCCTCGCAATCGGCATCTTCAACACGCCTGTCTTCGCGCGGGTGACGCGGGGGGCGGCGCTGAGCCTCTGGACGCTCGACTACGTCAAGGCGGCGCGTGTCGCGGGGAAGGGGACGGCGCGGATTTCGGTGGAGCATATCCTGCCCAATGTGGCGAACCTGCTGATTGTGCAGGGGACAATCCAGTTTTCCTTGGGGATTCTGGCGGAGGCGGCGCTGTCCTACGTGGGCCTCGGCGCGCAGCCGCCGACGCCCTCCTGGGGGCGGATGCTGGCGGAAAGCCAGACGATGATCTCGCTCGCGCCCCACATGGCGATCCTGCCGGGGCTTGCCATCGTGCTGGCGGTGCTGGGACTGAACCTCATGGGCGACGGGCTGCGCGACGTGCTCGACCCGCGCGTGAGGCGGGCGCGATGACGCTTCTTGCGGTGGAGGGGCTGTCGCTCGATATCCACGGGCTGCCGATCCTGCGGGACGTGGGCTTCGCCGTGGAGGAGGGCGAGGTCTTCGGGCTCGTGGGCGAGAGCGGGTCGGGGAAGTCGATGACGGCGCTCGCTCTCATGGGGCTTCTGCCGCAGGGGGCGGCAGTGACGGGGGGGCGCGCGGCTTTCGGCGGGCGGGACCTGCTGGCGGTGCCGGAGCGCGAGATGTGCGGGCTTCGGGGGCGGGAGATCGGGATGATCTTCCAGGAGCCGATGACGGCGCTGAACCCGGTGCAGACGATCGGAGATCAGGTGGCCGAGACGCTGGTGGTGCATGGCGTCGCCTCGCGCGGGGAGGCCGCGCGGGTGGCGCGGGAGCGGCTGGATCGGGTGGGCTTGCCGGAGGCGGAGTTTCCGCTGTCGCGCTATCCGCATGAGCTGTCAGGCGGGCAGCGGCAGCGGGTGTGCATCGCGATGGCGGTGGCGCTGCGCCCGAAGCTCCTGATCGCGGACGAGCCGACGACGGCGCTCGACGTCACCACGCAGGCGCAGATCCTGGAGTTGCTGCGGGGGCTGGTGCGGGAGGAGGGGATGGCGCTGATGCTCATCACCCACGACCTTGCCGTGGTGGCGGGGCTGGCCGACCACGTGGCGGTGATGAGGGACGGGCGGGTCGTGGAGGCTGACAGGACCGAGGCGCTGTTCCGGGCGCGGGGGCATCCCTACACGCGGAAGCTCTTCGCGGCGTCGGAGCATGTGCCGGTGCGGGCGGCGAAGGCGGGGGACGGCGTGCTCTTGTCGGTCGAGGGCGTCACACGGAGTTACCCGCTTCCGCGCCGGTCGCTCTTCGGGGCGCGGCCCCGCTTCACCGCGGTGGACGGGGTGAGCCTGACGGTGCGCGAGGGGGAGAGCGTGGGGCTCGTGGGCGAGTCCGGCTGCGGGAAGTCGACGCTCGCGCGGGCCATTCTTGGCCTCGAGCCGGTGCAGGCGGGCCGGATCGTGCTGGACGGCGACGAAGTGGCGGGTGCCCCGCATGTGGCGGCCGTGCTTAGGCGAAAGATGCAGGTGGTGTTCCAGGACCCCTACGGCAGCTTCAATCCCCGCCACAGGGTCGGGCGGCTGGTGGCGGAGCCGTTCCATCTGTACCGGGAGACCCCCGCCGACCGGGAGGTGCGGATCGACCGGGCGCTGGAGGATGTGGGCCTAAGTCCGGCGGACAAGGCCAAGTACATCCACGAGTTTTCCGGCGGCCAGCGGCAGAGGATCGCCATCGCGCGGGCGCTGGTGACGCGGCCGAAGCTGATCGTGCTGGACGAGGCGGTCTCGGCGCTCGACGTCTCCATTCGGGCGCAGGTGCTGGACCTGCTCGCGGACCTTCAGGCGCGGTACGGGTTGAGCTACCTGTTCATCAGCCATGACCTGCATGTGGTGCGGGCGATCACCGACCGGGTCCATGTGATGCGGAAGGGGCGGGTGGTGGAGGAGGGGCCGACAGAGGCAGTCTTCGACCGGCCCCGGCATGACTACACGAAGGCGCTGCTCGCGGCGACGCCGCGGATACCGGCCGACTGGCACGAGGGAGGACGGCATGGGACTTGAGGCACTCTGGTACGCGCCGGGCGCGATCCACATCGGCGGCAAGTGGGCAGACGTGGGCGGGCTGCCGCTCGAGAACCCCTCGACGGGGGAGGTGGTGGGCGAGATTGCGCGGGGGACCTCGGCGCATATCGACGAGGCGGTGGCGGCGGCGCGGGCGGCGCTGGCGGGGGACTGGGGGCGGCTGACGGCGGCGGAGCGGGGGCGGCTGCTCTCGCGGCTCGGGGCGCTGGTGCTGGAGCACGCGGACCGGCTGGCGGAGATCGAGGCGGCGGACGTGGGCAAGCCGCTCAGGCAGGCGCGGGCGGATGCGGTGGCTCTGGCGCGGTACTGCGAATTCTACGGGGGCGCGGCGGACAAGGTGATGGGAGAGACGATCCCTTACCTCGCGGGCTACACGGTCTACACGCTGCGGGAGCCCCATGGGGTGACGGGGCACATCGTGCCGTGGAACTACCCGATGCAGATCATCGGGCGGTCGGTGGGCGCGGCACTCGCCATGGGGAACGCCTGTGTGGTGAAGCCGGCGGAGGAGGCGTGCCTCACGGCGCTCGCCTTCGCGGCGCTGGCGGAGAAGGCGGGGTTTCCGGCCGGCGCGGTGAACGTGGTGCCGGGGCTCGGCGAGGAGGCGGGGGCGGCGCTGGCGGCGCATCCGGGGGTGAACCACATCTCCTTCACCGGCTCGGTCGGGGTGGGGCGCCTCGTGCAGGCGGCGGCGGCGCGGAACGTGGTGCCGGTGACGCTGGAACTGGGGGGCAAGTCGCCGCAGGTGGTGTTCGCAGATGCGGACATCGATGTGGCGCTGCCGTTCCTTGTGAACGCAGGCATCCAGAATGCCGGGCAGACCTGTTCGGCGTCGTCGCGGATCTTGGTGGAGCGGGCGGTGCACGACGAGGTCGTGGAGCGGATGGCGGCGCGGTATCGCGGGCTTCGCGTGGGACCGGCGGCTGCGGACCTCGACGTCGGCCCGCTGATCTCGGGCCGGCAGAAGGAGATCGTGGAAGGGTATCTGGGGATTGCCGGCGATCTGGAGCTCGCGGGGCGCGGGGAGATCGTGGGGAACGCGCCCGCGGGCGGGCACTACGTGGCGCCGCATCTGCTGGCGGGTGCGCGGGCGGAGCATCGGCTGGCTCAGGAGGAGATCTTCGGGCCGGTGCAGGTGGTGATTCCCTTCGACGACGAGGCGGAGGCGGTCGCGATCGCGAACGGGACGGATTACGGGCTTGTGGCGTCCGTCTGGAGCCGGGACGGGGGGCGGCAGATGCGGCTCGCGCTGGCGTTGCGGGCGGGGCAGGTCTTCGTGAACAACTACGGGGCCGGGGGCGGCGTGGAACTGCCGTTCGGGGGCGTCGGGCACTCGGGCCACGGGCGCGAGAAGGGGTTCGAGGCGCTCTACGGGTTCTCTGCCCTGAAGACCGTGGCCGCCTTTCACGGCTGAATTCGGCGGAGCGGCTTCGCCGCACGTCTTCTGGCCTTCCGCGCGCTGACGCGCGCTGCAGGCGGTTGCCTCCGGCGGGAGTATTTGGGCCGAGATGAAGCTCGAGGGCGCGTCAGGCGCCGGAGCGGATCGGCGACTGGATCTCGATCTGGTAGCCTTCGGGGTCCTCGAAGACGAAGGCGCGGATGCCGAGGGCGTCGTTCGTGCGCGGCGCGGACAGGGCGGGGACGGCCTTTTCCGTCGCCCAGGCGTGCCATGCGTCGACGTCCGGGACGCGGAGGCAGAGCTGCACCGGCTTCACCGGGTGGGCCCGGTGCATCCCGCGCGTCTCGTCGACGAGCCCGACGTGGGCGCCGTCCGCGATGCGGAGGATCTTGGACCAGCCCTGGTCGATCGCCAGCGGAAGGCCGAGGACATCCTGGTAGAAGGCGAGCGCCGCGGGGAGGTCGCGGTAGTAGAGGAAGGTGATGGCGAGGCTTGCAGGCGCGGGCGGGCGGGACATGAGGACAGGGTAAGGCGGCGCGGCCGGGCGGCGCAAGTCGTGCCGGAGGGGGGCGACTGTCATACGGGCGGAACAATCGTCAGTTATCCACAGAGCACCTGCATCGTGTGGATGGATCATGATTCCCCTGCCTCTTCCTCCGCTGCGCCTGACGGGCGGCATCGTGCTCCGCGATGGGGCGCTTCAGGAGCGGTCGATCGCGCTGGCGGGAGGACGGATCGTCCGGGGGCCCTTGCCGGAGGTCGCGGTGCCGGGATGCCTCGTCCTGCCGGGGATCGTGGACCTGCATGGGGGCGCGTCCGGCGGAGCGGCGGAGGCCGGGATCACGACGGGCTGGGTCGCGCAGGACTGGACCTGGGAGGGCGGCGCGGGGGCGCCTGCGCGGGTGGAGGCGGCGCTGGCGGTCCGCGCCGCGGCCGGGATCGACATTCGGGTCGCGATCCGCGCCGAGACGCATCTTGTGGACGCGGACGATCGGCTGATCGCGCTGGTCCGGCGGCACGGGGTGGGACAGGTGGTGTTCCGCGACAGTCTTCCGGAGTTGGCGGAACTCGCCGCGGCCGAGCCCCGGCGCTTCGCGGTGCGGGCGGCGGCGGCGGGGCGGACGGTGGACGAGATGTTGGCCGTCATGGAAGCGGCGAAGGCCCGGGCGCGCGAGGTGCCGCGGCATCTGTGCCGGCTGGCGGAGGCCTTCGACGGGCTGGGCGTGCTCTACGGCAGCGTGGGCGACCCGGATGCGGAGACGCGGGAGCGCTTCTCGATGATCGGGGCCCGGATGGCGATGTTTCCCGCGTCGCGCCGGGTGGCGGCGGCGGCCTGCGCCATGGGCGATCCGGTGGTGCTGTCGGCCGGCGACGTTGCGGCGGAGCGGGTGACGGCACTGGAGCTCGTGCGCGAGGGGCGGAGCACGGCGTTGGCCTCGGGACGGGACTTCGGAGTCATGGCGGCGGCCGTCTGGCGGCTCATGGACCGGCGGGTCTGCGATCTGCCGCGGGCCTGGGCGCTCGTGTCGGCGGGGCCCGCGGAGGTGGCGCGGCTGCCGGACCGGGGGCGGATCGAGCCGGGGAGGCGGGCGGACCTCGTGGTGATCCGGGAGGCGACGCGGCAGGTCGAGGCGACGGTGTCGGCGGGGCGGCTCGTATTCGCGGCGGGCGAGGCGGGGGCGCGGCTGCGCGAGGCGGCGGGGGCGCGGGCGCTCGCGGCCGAGTGAGGCTCAGGCGGCGCGGAGGCCCTTGAGATTGGCGACGAAGGCGGGGATGCGGTCCTTGAACCTGAAGAAGCCCGCCGTGGCGTGGGGCCAGCACATCGCGTCGAAGGGGCGGAGGACGCGGAGGACCGGGAACGGGAGCGCGTCGAGCGCCTCCCGCGCGGGGCCCGTGGGGGCGTAGGGTGTCACGATCTGGTCGAAGGAGGCGGCCCAGCGGGCGGCGTCCTCGGGCAATGTGGCCCATGTGACGGGGCCGATGCGGTCGGCGTGGCGGGTCACGGCGTCATCTGCCGCGCCTTCGGTGAAGCGCAGGACCTGCGGCGCGACGGCGAGGGGGCTGCGGCGGGCGGTGGAGAGGAGGACGAGCGTCGCCTCGGGCCGGACCCGGTCGAGGAGGAAGCCGGGGGCGAGGTCCTCTTCGGTCAGGATGAGGCCCGTGCGCCTCGCTGGGGCGGGCGTGTCGCCCGTGGGCGGCGGGAGGCGCGGCGGGTGCGGCGGGCCGGAGAGGGGCGCGGCGGAGAGGTTCAGGCCCGTGGGCCGGAATCGGCCTTCGGTGTAGGTTGCGATGTTGTCGGGGCGGGCGAGGTAGTGCTTGCCGGGCGTCTGGAGCCCCGCGACCCAGCGCCAGGAGAGGGTGTTCGAGGCCGGGTCGCCATCAAGGAGGTTGCGGAGGAAGAAGTCCGCGCCGAGCTCCCATGGCAGGCGGAGCGTGAAGATCCAGAACGAGGCGAACCACATGCGGGCATGGTTGTGCATGTAGCCGGTCGTCGTCAGTTCCCGCGCCCAGTGGTCGAAGGCGTCGAGGCCGGTCCGGCCCTCGCAGGCGGCTTCCCAGTCGCGGCGGAGGCCGCCTTCGGTCTGCACGCGGTCGAGCGCCCCCTTGAGGCTGCGGCGGTAGTCGGTCCAGACGGCGGGCCTCAGTTCCAGCCAGCCCTTCCAGTAGGTGCGCCACAGAACCTCCTGCACGGATTTCTCGGCGGCGGCGAGGGAGTGGCGACCGAGGATGGCGCGGAGGACCTCCTCCTCCGTCACCAGGCGGTGGCGGATGTAGGGGGAGAGGACCGAGACGTGAGGGTGGCCGGGGAGGTCGAAGTTGCGGCGGGACGCGTAGTCGCGGCCGGCCTTCGGGACGAAGGCCGCGAGGCGGCGGAGGGCTTCCTCGCGCGTGGGCGGATGGTGGGGGAGCGTCATGGCGCGGGAGCTAGCCCGGGGCGGGGGCGGATCAAGCGGGATGGGCCTGCCGTCCCGCAGGCCACGGGCGAGGGGGTGGGGTGGAGAGCATGAGTGCGGGGCGCGCGGCCCCTTCCCATCCCTCTCCCGTGAGCGGGAAGGGGCTTGCGGTGAGGGCGGTTGTCCCTCAGGCGGCGCACTTTCGGCAGGCGGCACCGTAGCAGCGGCCGAGCATCCCGTCCCAGCCGGAGCGGTAGCTGGCGCACATCGTCTCGCCTTGCGCGAGGCGGTCGAAGCCATCGTGGACGAGGTCGACGCGGGTGCCGGCCTCGGTCCCGGTGAAGGTCACGTCGAGCTGCGTCGCCTCCTCCGCGTCGCGGCCCATGTGCCAGTCCGTGGCGAAGCGGCGGCCGGGCTCCCAGACGGTAACCCTTGCCCACCGCGCTTCCGTCCCGTCGGCCCGTGTCTCGACAACGTGGCCGCCGACGCGGGGCTCCACGCGCACCGAGGCGGCGGCGCCTGAGAGGGAGTGTGACTCGACCGGCCACCAGCGCGCGATTCCCCCGGTGAAGAGGTCGAAGGCGGAACTTGGGTCGAGGGGAACCGTGATTGTCTTCCGGACAGGGCCGATCATGGATCACCTTTCGATTGTTTCCGCGCCTCGGCGGCATAGGCGAGAAGCGCGTCGTCCCAGAGCAGGTCGAGCCAGCGGCGCAGCGCCGCGAGCCCCTCCGGCGCGAGGCGGTAGACGCGGCGGGTGCCGGCGGGCTCCGCCACGACCAATCCTGCGTCCGAGAGCACGCGAAGATGCTGGGAGACCGCCGGGCGGCTGATCGGCAGGCGGAGCGCCAGCGCGCCCACGGGCAGGGGCTCCTCGCGCAGCGCCTCGACGATCGCGCGGCGCGTCGGGTCGGACAGGGCGCATATCGCGGCTTCGTAAGACATGGCTTACGGTAAGTCCGCGCTTACATTCCCGTCAAGGGCGTCCTAGATTGCCGGGGCGGGCGGCCTTGCAGGGGTCCGGGCGCGCCACTAAGACTCAGGTAACTTCGGGACCCTAAGACTTTCCATCAGGAGCAGGCAGGCGGACATGAGAGATCCAGTCGAGACATACATGAACCTCGTGCCCATGGTGGTCGAGCAGACGAGCCGGGGCGAACGCGCCTATGACATCTTCTCGCGCCTCCTGAAGGAGCGCATCGTCTTCGTGAACGGCCCCGTGCACGACGTGATGAGCCAGCTCGTGGTCGCGCAGCTCCTGCATCTGGAAGCGGAGAATCCGTCGAAGGAGATCTCGATGTACATCAACTCGCCGGGCGGGTCGGTGTCGGCGGGCCTGTCGATCTACGACACGATGCAGTACATCCGGCCCAAGGTCTCCACGCTCGTCTGCGGGCTCGCGGCCTCGATGGGGTCGGTCCTGTCGATGGCGGGGGAGAAGGGGATGCGCTTCTCGCTGCCCAATTCCGAGTTCATGGTCCACCAGCCGTCGGCGGGGTTCCAGGGCACGGCGGAGGACATCCTGATCTCGGCCCGCAACATCGAGCGAAATCGCGAGCGGCTCTACCGCCTTTACGTCAAGCACACCGGCCAGGACATGGAGACGGTGCAGAAGGCGCTCGACCGCGACAAGTGGATGACGCCGGAAGAGGCGAAGGAGTGGGGCCACATTGACGAAATCGTGACAAGCCGCGGCCCCGCGGACGCGAAGGAGAAGTGACCCCATTGCCACGAATTTCGCGTTGTGCCCGGTATCTCTTCGTCCTAGGCTTTTCCGACGGGGCCTGGGACGACATCATCGGGCAGCGAGGGACGGGCAACGGTCCAGAGGATAAGTGATGGCGAACTCTTCCGGCGACAGCAAGAACACCCTCTACTGCTCCTTCTGCGGGAAGAGCCAGCACGAGGTGCGCAAGCTGATCGCGGGCCCGACGGTCTTCATCTGCGATGAATGCGTCGAGCTGTGCATGGACATCATCCGCGAGGAGACGAAGACCTCGGGGCTCAAGTCCTCGGACGGGGTGCCTTCGCCCCGCGACATCTGCGATGTGCTCGACGATTACGTGATCGGTCAGATGCATGCCAAGCGCGTGCTCTCGGTCGCGGTGCACAACCACTACAAGCGGCTGAACCACGCCTCCAAGGCCGCGGACATCGAGCTCGCGAAGTCGAACATCCTGCTGATCGGGCCCACGGGCTGCGGCAAGACGCTGCTCGCCCAGACGCTGGCTCGAATCCTCGACGTGCCGTTCACGATGGCCGACGCCACCACTCTCACCGAAGCGGGCTACGTGGGCGAGGATGTGGAGAACATCATCCTCAAGCTGCTGCAGGCCAGCGAGTACAACGTCGAGCGTGCGCAGCGCGGCATCGTCTATATCGACGAGGTCGACAAGATCACGCGGAAGTCCGACAACCCCTCGATCACCCGGGACGTCTCGGGCGAGGGCGTGCAGCAGGCGCTTCTCAAGATCATGGAAGGCACCGTGGCCTCCGTTCCCCCGCAGGGCGGGCGCAAGCATCCCCAGCAGGAGTTCCTGCAGGTCGACACCACGAACATCCTCTTCATCTGCGGCGGCGCCTTCGCGGGGCTCGAGAAGATCATCGCGCAGCGCGGCAAGGGCTCGGCCATGGGCTTCGGCGCGGACGTGAAGGATCCCGACGCCAAGGGCGTGGGCGAGATGTTCAAGCAGCTCGAACCCGAGGACCTGCTGAAGTTCGGCCTGATCCCCGAGTTCGTCGGCCGCCTGCCGGTCATCGCGACGCTCGAGGACCTCGACGAGGCGGCGCTGGTGACCATCCTGACCGAGCCGAAGAACGCGCTCGTCAAGCAGTATCAGCGGCTGTTCGAGCTCGAGGACGTGAAGCTCACCTTCACGGACGACGCGCTCAAAGCCATCGCCAAGCGCGCGATCGAACGGAAGACGGGCGCGCGGGGGCTCAGGTCGATCATGGAGGACATCCTGCTCGACACCATGTTCGACCTGCCGTCGCTCACCAGCGTGCAGGAGGTCGTCGTGAACGAGGAGGCAGTAACCTCGCCTGCCAAGCCGCTGATGATCCATGCCGACCAGAAGAAGGCGCCCGCGAGCGCCGGCTGAGGCGGCGCGGCGTCCGGCCGGCCGAGCGGGGCAAGGGACCAAAACGATAAGGGGACGCGGTTGCGCGTCCCCTTCGTCGTTCTTGGCGTCCGTTCCGATGTGTCGGCCGGCGTTACGGCAGGACCGCTCCTGTCGGACGCGGGGTCTCCGCCGTCTCGGGCGGAAGGATCGGATAGACCACTTCCGGCACCTCGCCCGTGAGCGAACCGAGGAAGGCCGTGATCGCGTCGATCTGCGTGTCGTCGAGGTCGGCCCCCAGCTGAGAGGTCGCCATCACGCTCACCGCCGTGCGGAGATCCCAGACCGCGCCCGAATGGAAGTAGGGCGCCGTCACCGCCGTGTTGCGCAGCGGCGCCGCGCGGAAGACGTATTCGTCGTCCGCCGTCTCGGTCACCGCAAAGCGCCCCTTGTCGCCCTCGGGCAGGACCGCCGCGCCGGGCTTTTCGACCAGACCGAAGGGATAATAGCCGTTGCCGCCCACGTTCACGCCGTTGTGGCAGGCCGCGCAGCCCGAGTCGACGAAGAGCTGGAGCCCCAGCTTCTGCTGGTCGTCGAGCGCCGCGTCATCGCCGTTGAGGAAGGCGTCGAAGGGCGAGGGCGTGATCAGCGTGGCTTCGAACGCCTCGATCGCCTTGGCGAAGTTGTCGAAGGTGACCGGGTCGGCCTCGCCCGGGAACGCGGCTTCGAACCAGGTGACGTACTGCGGCATGGACTTGAGCGTCGCCACGACGTTCTCGGCGGTGTTCGCCATCTCGACGCCCGCCTGCACCGGCCCCTTGGCCTGCGCGGCGAGGTCCGGGGCTCGGCCGTCCCAGAACTGCGCCTCGTTGAAGATCGCGTTCAGCACGGTCGGCGCGTTCCGCGGACCCTTCTGCCAGCCGTGACCGATCGAGGTCTCGAGGTTGTCGTCCCCGCCGGTGGCGAGGTTGTGGCAGGAGTTGCAGGAGAACACGCCCGACGCCGACATGCGCGGGTCGAAGAAGAGCGCCTTTCCGAGGTCGATCTTCTCCTTCGTCACGGGGTTGTCGTTCAGCGCGGGAATGGTGGAGGGCACGGGCTGGAAGTAGTCGGCCGCAAGCGCGCGCAGATCCTGCGCGCCGGCGGTCGACGCCGTCGCGAGCACGATCGCTGTGCCCAGAAGGGTTGCCCTTGGAAATGGCATCGGTCTGTCCTCGTTGCTTTGGCGCGCTTCCGGGAACTTCTTGGACGGAACGCGCGCCGAGGGATTTGATCGAGGTCAAGTCTGGAACGATTCCAGGCCGTCGTGTCGCCGCAGGCACGGGCCCCGGTCACGCGTGACAATCCGGTCGCGTGACGGCATGGTCGCCCCATGCGCCGCCACGTTTCCACCGGTTCGCCCTTCGAGTCCGCCATCGGCTATTCCCGCGCCGTCGTCTGCGACGGCTGGGTCTTCGTCGCCGGCACCACGGGCTACGACTACGCCACGATGACGATGCCGGAGCGGGTCGAGGATCAGTGCCGGAACGCGCTGGCCACCATCGCGCGGGCGCTCGGGGAGGCTGGGGCGTCGCTCGACGATGTCGTGCGGGTCCGGTACATCCTGCCGGACAAGGGGGACTGGCCCGCCTGCTGGCCGATCACGGCCGATGCCTTCGCGCAGGCGCGTCCGGCGGCCACCATGCTTGTGGCGGGTCTCCAGGAGCCGGAGATGCGCATCGAGATCGAGGTGACGGCGCGGCTGCCGGGTTGAACCTGCGGGAGCGCCCTCGGAAGGTAGCCGGAAGACGCCCCGCCGCACGGTGGCGGCGGGGCGATCAGGCGGGCGGTCCTGGGGAACGCGCTCAACCGCCCCTGATCTCGATCCTCTCCTCCCGCGTCCGGACGGCTCCGGACCTGGGCAGCGTGATCCGAAGGATCCCGTTCGCGCAGGTCGCCTCCACCTTGCCGGCATCGGCGTCCGGAGGCAGGCGCAGGCTGCGCTGGAAGCGGCCGAACCGGCGTTCGCTCACGTGGCGGTCCTTGTCCTTCCGTTCGCTTTCCTCGCGCTTCTCGCCGCGCAGGGTCAGCATGTCGCCCCTGACCTTGAGCTCCACGTCCTTCACCTCGATCCCGGGCAGCTCGACCGTGATCTCGTAGCCCTCGTCACCTTCGACGAGGTCCATGGCGGGGATGGGCGGCATCTCGGCCATGAGGCGCATGGCACCGGGAACGGGCCACCGCGACGTGCCGAAGTCGTCGAAGAGCCGGTCCATCTCGCGCCGGAGGTTCGATAGCGGGCTCCACGGGCCAGCCGTCTCGGGGGCGGGCACTCCGGCCCGCGGCTCGGTCGTCCTGTCGTTCTCGGCCATCGGTCGTCTCCTTCCTCGAGCGGAGCCCGGCGGGCCACCATTACTGGTCAGGAACCCACCCCCCGCCGGGCTCGACTGGTCACGCGGGCCTGCGCCTGTCAGGCGGGGCTGCATGGCGCAGTGGTCCCATTCTTGCCGATTCTCCGGTGGCCCGATTGACGCCCGTCAACCCAGCCGACTCGGGACCATCTCCCTCAGCCGGTCACGAAGCGCGCCGGGCGCGAGGCGGGTGTAGTCCTTCGCTGTCTCCGCCACGGTGGCCGCCGCGAGCGCGGCGGAACGGCGGTCGCGCAGCAGGCCCAGCATCCGCGGCTCGGCCGCGACCACCAGCCGGTCGAAGTCGCCCCGGCGATGGTGCGTGCCGAGGAGCCACAGGACCTCTTCGCAGAACGCGCGTTCGGCATCGCGCACGGGATCGGAGGCATACTCCATCGCCGTCCTCGCCGAACCGACCGAGGCATGACCCCGCCCCGGCCGGTCCGCCATGATCTCTCCCAGCCGCTGCGGATGCACCTCGAGCCCGATCTCCTCGGGCACGGGCGCCCCATGCGCGGCATCCTCAAGGTCGCGGAGAATCCTCGCCCGCGACCCGTCGATCGCGAGGCCCCATGTGGACGTCGTCATCTTCGCCCTCCTGCCAGCATCCCCCGCAGCCTCGCATGCGGGGCGACCGGCGTGCTTGACCGAGGTCAAGCGTCAGAGAACGAGGGCGGAGGACGTATCCTTGAGGAGCCGGGCGCTGCGCTCCAGGGCAGCATGCTCGTGCGCGTCGAGCTCGGGGAAGAGCTGCGCCGTAACACCCTGCGCGCCCACGACGCGCGGGACGGAGAGGGCGACGTCGCGGACGCCTTCGACCTCGGCCGTGACGATGGAGACGGAGAACACGGCCTGCTCGTCCGCCGCGATGGCGCGGACGATCCGCGCGAGGCCCGCGCCGATGCCGTACCACGTCGCGCCCTTGCCCGCGATGATCGTGTAGGCGGCATTGCGCACCCGGTCGTCGATGCGGGCCATCACCTCGTCGGTCAGCGGAGCGCCGACCTGCGCCGCGAAGGAGCGCAGCGGCACCGACCCCGCCCGTGCCGCCGACCACGCCAGCACCTCGCTGTCGCCGTGCTCGCCAAGGACGTAGGCGTGGAGCGATTGCGGCGCGATCCCGAGGTGGTGACCAAGCAGGCTGCGGAACCGCGCGGTGTCGAGGATGGTGCCCGACCCGATGACGCGCGCGGGCGGCAGGCCCGACAGGCGCGTGGCGATGTCGGTCATGATGTCGACCGGGTTCGTGGCGATCAGGAGGATCGCGTCGGGGGCCGCCGTCCGGACGTGGCCGACGACGGTGCGGAAGACCTCGGCATTGCGCGACAGAAGTTCCAGCCGCGTCTCGCCCGGTTTCTGCGACACGCCCGCGGCGAGGATCACGACGCCTGCGCCCTCGAGGTCGCCGTAGTCGCCCGACGTCACGATGGTGGAGGAGGCGAAGGGCACCGCGTGGGCGATGTCCTCGGCCTGGGCACGGGCAAGTTCGGGGCTGAGGTCCACGAACACCACGCGCGAGGCGACGCCCCTGAGCGCGAGCGCGTAGCCCGCAGCGCTGCCGACCATGCCGGCGCCCACGATTCCAACCTTCATGCGCGTCTCCCTCTTGCCGTCACGAGGCTAGGGGAGGGGGCCGGAGCGATCCATGGGGCGGCTGGTCGCGGTGTCCTTCCGGTGTGCCGGTCAGGATGCCGCACCCTCCGCGAGCAGGGACTCGAGCCGGTCGTAGGTCTTCTCCATCCCGTCGGTCATGCCGGTCTGGAGCAGGGCGCGCAGCGTCTCGGCATCGGGGAGCGTCATCAGGACGCTGAGCGCGGTGCCCGTCCGCGTGAGGTCGAAGCGCGTCTCCACCCGCGTGTCCGGCGTCGGGTCGGGGAGGAACATGCGTTCGACATGCAGGATGCGGCGTCCCGGCTCGACCTCGAGATACTCGCCTTCGATCCGGAACCCATTGCCCTGCCCGTCGTCCCAGGCGAAGCGGAAGGACCCGCCCGGACGGGGGTCGGCTTCGGCCACCGGCATCGACCATCCGGGCAGCGCGGTCATCCAGTGCGGGATCAGGTCCGTGTCCACATGGGCGCGGTAGACGCGGGCGGGCGGGGCGGCGAAGCTGCGGCGGAGGAGGATCTGCCGGTCGCTCGGGGCCTCGATGGATAGCTCGCTCATGGGTGTCGTCCTTCTGCCTGCCTGCAAGCGTCAGGGCCAGCGTCGCCGCCCGTATCGGCGCCTGCAAGCGAATCATTCGCGGCGGGGCCAACTTCCGCTGGCCTCCCGCAAGGTGATTCGCTAGACTCGCGCCCAGACCCGGCAAACGGGCGGACGAGGCAGAGCGACAGGCGGATCCATGACCGAGATGGTTCATGGGGCGATTCCCGCGGCGGCGGGTGAGCCCATCCTTCCCAGATGGTGGCGCACGATCGACCGCTGGTCGCTTGGCTGCGTGCTCCTGCTGTTCGGGGTGGGGATGCTCCTCGGCCTCGCCGCCTCGCCGCCGCTGGCCGAGCGCAACGGGCTCGACCCCTTCTACTACGTGGAACGGCAGGCCGCCTTCGGCCTTCTGGCCATGATCGCCCTGGTCACGACATCCATGATGGCGCCGGTGCTCGTGCGGCGGCTTGCGGTGCTGGGCTTCATCGTCACTTTGATCTCGCTCGCCTTCCTGCCGGTCTTCGGGACCGACTTCGGGAAGGGCGCCGTGCGCTGGTACTCCATGGGCGTCGGCAGCGTGCAGCCGTCGGAATTCCTCAAGCCCTGCTTCGTGGTCGTCTGCGCCTGGTTCATGGCGGCCGCGCAGGACCTCAACGGCCCGCCCGGGCGGCTCTATTCGGCCATCCTCGCCGTGATCGTCGCGGCCTTCCTCGTCATCCAGCCCGACTTCGGGCAGGCCGCGCTGATCCTCTTCGCCTGGGGGGTCATGTATTTCGTCGCGGGCGCGCCGGTGTTCCTGCTTGTCGGCGTCGCGGGGGCGGTTCTCGGGGCAGGCACGCTCGCCTACGAAAGCTCCGCCCACTTCGCTCGGCGGATCGACGGGTTCCTCGCCTCGGAAATCGACCCCCGCACCCAGATCGGCTTCGCCACGAACGCGATCCGCGAGGGCGGGTTCTTCGGCGTCGGCGTGGGCGAGGGGCAGGTGAAGTGGTCGCTGCCCGACGCGCACACCGACTTCATCATCGCGGTGGCGGCAGAGGAATACGGGCTGATCCTCGTCCTCGTCATCATCGCGCTCTACACCACGATCGTCACCCGCTCCCTCGTGCGGTTGATGCGCGAGCGGGACCCGTTCATCCGGCTGGCCGGGACGGGTCTCGCCTGCACCTTCGGAATCCAGGCGCTGATCAACATGTCGGTCGCGGTTCGGCTCCTGCCCGCCAAGGGGATGACGCTGCCCTTCGTGAGCTACGGGGGATCGTCGCTCATCGCGATGGGGATCATGGCGGGAATGCTGCTGGCCTTCACCCGCAAGCGCCCGCAGGGCGAGATCGGCGACATCCTGATCCGGCGGGGCCGCTGATGGCCGCACCGCTCCTCGTCATCGCGGCAGGCGGAACGGGTGGGCACATGTTCCCCGCCCAGGCGCTGGCCGAGGCGATGGTGCGCAAGGGGTGGCGGGTGAAGCTGTCGACCGACGCGCGGGGCGCGCGCTATGCGGGCGGCTTCCCGCATGTCGTGAAGGTCGAGCAGGTGGGCAGTGCGACACCCGCGCGCGGCGGCGTGGCGGCCAAGGCGGCGGCGCCCTTCGTGATCGCGGGCGGCGTGACTGCGGCGCTGGCGGGGATGGTGCGGGACCGGCCGGCTGTGGTCGCGGGGTTCGGCGGCTATCCCTCCATCCCCGCGCTGTCGGCGGCGACCGTGCTCCGCATTCCCCGCATGATCCACGAGCAGAACGGCGTGCTGGGTCGCGTCAACGAGGTGTTTGCGCGGCGCGTGGACGCGGTGGCCTGCGGGACGTGGCCGACGACGCTGCCCGCCGGCGTGCAGGGCATCCATACCGGCAACCCGGTGCGGGCGGCCGTGATGGCGCGCGAGGGCGCGGCCTACATCATGCCGGGCGATTATCCCATGAGCCTCGTTGTGATCGGCGGGAGCCAGGGGGCGCGCATCCTGGCGGACGTGGTGCCCGAGGCGGTGGCACGGCTGCCCGAGGAACTCCGCCGCAACATCCGGGTCGCGCAGCAGGCGCGGGCGGAGGACCTGGACCGCGTGACGGCGTTCTACGCCGAACGCGGCATCAAGGCCGAGGTCGCGACCTTCTTCGACGACATCCCCCGGCGCTTTTCCGAGGCGCAGCTCATCATCTCGCGCTCGGGTGCGTCGTCGGTCGCCGACATCGCGGTGATCGGGCGCCCTGCGATCCTGATCCCTTACGCGGCGGCGACGGCGGATCACCAGACGGCCAACGCGCGGGCGCTGGTTGAGGCGGATGCGGCGATCCTGATCCCGGAAAAGCTGCTTGATCCGGGGTCGCTCGCGGCGCAGATAGGGCTGATCCTCACGAACCCGGAGGCGGCCGCGAAGATGGCGGGCAGGGCGCGGACGGCCGGGCGGCCGGATGCGACGGAGCGGCTCGTGGAACTGGTCGAGGACCTGGCAGGCAAGAGGCGGACATGAACGCGGCAGCGACGAAACTACCGACCGAGATGGGGCCGATCCACTTCGTGGGGATCGGGGGCATCGGGATGTCCGGCATCGCCGAGGTGCTCCTGAACCACGGCTATACGGTGCAGGGGTCGGACCTGAAGCCGTCGAAGATCACCGACCGGCTCCAGTTCCTTGGCGCTCGCGTCTTCATCGGCCAGCGGGCCGAGAACCTCGAGAATGCCGAGGTGGTGGTGATCTCCTCGGCCATCAAGCCGGGCAACCCGGAGCTTGACGCGGCGCGCGCCAAGGGCCTGCCCATCGTGCGCCGGGCCGAGATGCTGGCGGAACTCATGCGGCTCCGCTCCAACGTCGCCATTGCCGGGACGCACGGAAAGACCACGACGACGACGCTGGTGGCGACGCTGCTCGACGCCGGGGGCATGGATCCCACGGTGGTGAACGGCGGCATCATCCACGCCTACGGTTCGAACGCGCGGGTGGGGCAGGGCGAGTGGATGGTGGTGGAGGCCGACGAGTCGGACGGCACCTTCAACCGTCTGCCCGCGACCATCGCGATCGTCACGAACATCGACCCCGAGCACATGGAGCACTGGGGCACGATCGAGAACCTCCGCCGCGGCTTCACCGACTTCGTGTCGAACATCCCGTTCTACGGGCTTGCGGTGCTCTGCACCGATCACCCGGAGGTCCGGGCGCTCGTGGGCCGGATCACCGACCGGCGGGTGGTGACGTTTGGCTTCAACGCGCAGGCGGACGTGCGGGCGGTGAACCTTCGCTACGAGGACGGCATCGCCCATTTCGATGTGGCCCTCCAGCAGGAGGGGATGGTGATCGAAGGCTGCACCCTGCCGATGCCGGGCGACCACAACGTGTCGAACGCGCTGGCGGCGGTGGCCGTCGCCCGGCACCTCGGCATGAAGGCGGCTGAGATCCGCGACGCGCTCGCCTCCTTCAAGGGCGTCAACCGGCGGTTCACGAAGGTGGGCGAGGTCGATGGCGTGACAATCATCGACGACTACGGCCACCACCCGGTGGAGATCGCGGCGGTGCTGAAGGCCGCGCGGCAGTCCGTGAAGCCGGGCGCGCGGGTGATCGCCGTGCACCAGCCGCACCGCTACACGCGGCTCTCCTCCCTCTTCGAAGAGTTCTGCGGCTGCTTCAACGACGCCGACGTCGTGGGCATCGCCGACATCTACGCCGCCGGAGAGGACCCGATCCCCGGCGCCTCGCGCGACGATCTGGTCGCGGGCCTCATCCGGCACGGCCACCGCCACGCCCGCGCGATCCGGGACGAGGATGATCTGGAGCGCCTCGTCCGCGAACAGTGCCAGCCGGGCGACATGGTCGTCTGCCTCGGCGCGGGCACGATCTCGGCCTGGGCGAATGCGCTGCCCGAACGGCTCCAGCGCGAGGCGGGGCCGGTGAGGGCGGCCAAGTGAGCCCGGCGCTGATCGCGGGGTGCCTGTGGGTGGTGGCCTCGGCCATCACCGCGATGCTGCCGATGCGGCGGCAGATGGTCCCCGGGATCGCGCTTCTGGTGGCAGCGCCGGTGCTGATCCTCTGGATCGGCGCGACCCACGGCTGGTGGTGGGGGGCCTTCGGGCTCTTCGCCTTCCTGTCGATGTTCCGTAACCCGCTGCGCTACTTCATCGGCCGCGCGATGGGCCGCCCGATGGAACTGCCGCCGGAACTGAGGGACCGGCAGGGATGACCACGTCGCTGATCCTTGGCTGCGTCTGGATCGTGGTGGCGAACGTGCTGGGCATGATGCCGTCGAAGCGCAACCATTGGCCGCAGGCCTATGCGCTGATCGCCGTGGGCATCCCGCTTCTGGGCTACATCACCTACGAGAACGGGCCGTGGTGGGGGCTGGCCGCGCTGTTCGCCGGCGCGTCGATCCTGCGCTGGCCGCTGCGTTTCCTTGCCGCCTGGGTGCGGGGGAAGGCCACCGGCGGCGGGGCGGAGCGATGAAGCCCGCGCCGCGCCGTGGAACACAGGGACCTGATCGTCGCCATGACCGGAACTGACTTCTCCGCGTTGCCGGCCTACGGGCTGGCCTTCCTCCTTCCCTTCCTTGTCGGCCTGATCCTCGCCCGGCGGGGACATGCGCGCACCGCATGGTGGTTGCCGGGCGGCATCGCGGCGATGTCCGTGCTGTTCGTGGGCATGGGCTTCGTGCTCGGGCAGGAGATGCAGACCGGGCCCGGCGCGGCCCTGTCCCTTGGGCTCCTGTCGGTGCCCGCGATCATCGGCGGCGTGGCCGGCATTCTCGTCGGCCGCCGCCGCGCATGATCCCTATGCCGGAGGTGCGCGGGCGGCTGACGCCCGACCGGCCGCTGGCCGATCTGACGTGGCTCCGGGTGGGCGGCCCCGCGGACTGGCTGTTCCAGCCGGCGGATGCCGACGACCTTGCCGCGTTCCTCGCCGGTCTCGATCCCGCGGTCGACGTGTTTCCGATGGGCGTGGGGTCGAACCTCATCGTCCGCGACGGGGGCGTGCGGGGCGTGGTGATCCGGCTCGGGCGCGGGTTCAACGAGGTGACGGTGGAGGGCACGCGGGTCACGGCGGGAGCGGCGGCGCTCGACGCGCAGGTGGCGAAGCGGGCGGCGGAGGCGGGGGTGGACCTGACCTTCCTGCGCACGATCCCGGGCACCATCGGGGGGGCGGTGCGGATGAACGCCGGATGCTATGGGCGGTATGTCGCCGACGTCTTCGTGTCGGCCGAGGCGGTGACGCGGGGCGGTGAACGGGTGACGCTCACCCCCGCGGACCTGGGCTTCGGCTACCGCCATGCGGATGTCCCCGCGGGGACATGTGTGATTTCAGCGACTTTCGATGCGCCGCCCGGCGACCCGCACGCGCTGGTCGCGCGGATGGAGGAGCAGCTTGCCAGGCGCGACGCGACCCAACCCACGAAGGATCGCACGGCGGGGTCCACGTTCCGCAACCCCGTGGGCCACAGCTCAACCGGCGAGGCGGGCGAGAGCCACGAGCTGAAGGCGTGGAAGGTGATCGAGGATGCGGGGCTTCGGGGCGCGCGTCTGGGCGGCGCGGTGATGAACGAGAAGCACCCGAACTTCCTGACGAACGCAGGCGGTGCCACGGCGGCGGAACTCGAGCGACTGGGCGAGATCGTCCGCGAAAAGGTATTCCAAAACAGCGGGATTTCGCTAGAGTGGGAAATCATGCGCATCGGTGAACCGATGCGCCAGAACTGAGGCAGAGGGGCCGGCAAACGGCCCGACAGGCAACAAGGGCCGGAAACAAGGCCCGAGAGAACGAGTGGCGGGCATGTCGAGCAGGGCATCCCCCAAGGTGGCGGTGTTGATGGGCGGACCCTCGGCCGAGCGCGAGGTGTCGCTCTCGTCCGGTCGCGGATGCGCGGCCGCCTTGCGGGCAGAAGGATATGACGTGGTGGAGGTGGACGCCGGTCCCGACCTCGCCCAGCGTCTTGTCGACATCGCCCCGGACGTCGCATTCAACGCATTGCACGGCCGCTGGGGCGAGGATGGCTGCGTGCAGGGGATGCTGGAGTGGCTCCGCATCCCGTACACGCATTCGGGCGTGCTGGCGTCCGCGCTCGCCATGGACAAGGAGCGGTCGAAGGCCGCCTACCGCGTCGCGGGGCTGCCCGTGATGGAAAGTCGCCTCGCCTGCAAGGATGAGGTCGAGGCGCGGCACGTGCTGCCGCCGCCCTACGTCGTGAAGCCCAACAACGAAGGCTCCTCGGTCGGGGTCTACATCGTGGCGGAAGGCGCGAATTCGCCGCCGCGGCTGGGCGAGGCGATGCCGGACGTCGTGATGGTGGAAGCCTATGCGCCGGGGCGCGAACTGACGACGACCGTGATGGGCGACCGCGCGCTCGCCGTGACCGACATCCTGACGGACGGCTGGTACGACTATGACGCCAAGTATGCCCCCGGCGGGTCGCGGCACGTCATCCCGGCCGAGATCCCGCAGGAGGTGGAGGCGGCCTGCCTCGACTACGCGCTCCGCGCGCACCGGACGCTTGGCTGCCGGGGCGTGAGCCGGACCGACTTCCGCTGGGACGAGGCGAAGGGCCTGGCCGGGCTCGTGCTGCTGGAGACGAACACCCAGCCGGGGATGACACCCACCTCGCTCGCGCCCGAGCAGGCGGCGCATGTGGGGGTGAGCTTCGGCGCGCTCTGCCGCTGGATGGTGGAGGATGCCTCGTGCGACCGCTGAGCGCCCTCCGCGATCCCGCGCCTTCGCGGCTGGCCTACCGGATCAACCGGTGGATGCTGACGCCGATGTTCCGGCGGTTCCTCTTCATCGGTCTACCCGTCGCGCTGGTGGCCGGGATCGTCTTCGCCTACTTCGCCGACCAGGCCCGCCGCGACGCGGTCGGGGACCGCCTGGCCGAAATCCGGCGAAGCGTGGAGCAGCGGCCCGAGTTCATGGTCAAGCTGATGGCGATCGACGGCGCCTCGGACGAGGTGGCGGCGACGATCCGCGAGACGGTGCCGGTCGAGTTCCCCATAAGCTCCTTCGAGCTGGACCTCCCCGCGGTCCGCACGCAGATCCAGGGCATCGACGCGGTGGCGCGGGTGGACGTGCGGGTGCGGTCGGGCGGCGTTCTCCAGGTCGACGTGGAGGAGCGGGTGCCGGCCGTGGTCTGGCGCGCCCAGGCCGGGCTCGAGCTTCTGGATGTGGAGGGGCGGCGCGTCGTGGCGCTGGCGGCGCGGACGGACCGGCCGGACCTGCCGCTGATCGCGGGCACGGGCGCCGACCGCGCGGTGCCCGAGGCGCTGCGCATCGTCGCGGCGGCGGAGCCGGTGAAGGACCGGCTGCGCGGCCTTCTGCGCGTGGGCGAACGGCGGTGGGACGTCGTGCTCGACCGCGACCAGCGCATCCTCCTGCCCGAGACCGGCGCCGTCGAGGCGCTGGAACAGGTGCTCGCCCTCAACCAGGCGCGCGACCTTCTCGCCCGCAACATCCTCGTCGTGGACATGCGCCTGCCGCATCGCCCGACGCTTCGCCTCGCGGCCTATGCGGTGGAGGAACTCCGCCGCGTCCGGTCCACAACCTCGGGAGCCGACTGACCCATGACCGACGTCTACCAATCCCAAAGAGCGATGCGTGCCATGCGCCGGGCCGCGATGCAGCGGGGGGTGATCGCGGTCCTCGACATCGGGTCCTCCAAGATCGCCTGCCTCATCCTGCGCTTCGACGGGCCGCAGCGGTTCCCCGACGAGGCGGGCGTGGGGCCGCTGGCCGGGCAGTCGTCCTTCCGGGTGATCGGCGCGGCCACCACGCGGTCGCGCGGCGTGCGGCATGGCGAGATCAGCGCCATGCAGGAGACCGAGCGGGCGATCCGCACCGCGGTGCAGGCGGCGCAGAAGATGGCGAACGTGCGGGTGGACCATGCGATCGCCTGCTTCTCGGGCGGGGCGCCGCGCTCCTACGGTCTGGCGGGGGAGATCGATCTAGACGGCGGTCAGGTGGGCGACGGCGACGTGGCGCGTGTGCTCGCCGCCTGCGACGTGCCGCCCTACGGCGAGGGGCGCGATGTGCTTCACGCCCAACCGGTCAACTTCGCGCTCGATCACCGGAGCGGTCTTGCCGATCCGCGCGGGCAGATCGGCCACCGGCTCGCCTGCGACATGCACATGCTCACGATCGACACGCGGGCGATCCAGAACATCCTCTATTGCGTCCAGCGCTGCGATCTCGAACTCGCGGGGATCGCGTCGTCGGCCTACGTCTCGGGCGTGGCGAGCCTCGTCGAGGACGAACAGGAGCTTGGCGCGGCCTGCGTGGACATGGGCGGCGGCACGACCAGCCTGTCGATCTTCATGAAGAAGCACATGATCTACGCCGACACCGTGCGGATGGGCGGGGATCACGTCACCTCGGACATCTCGAAGGGGCTCCAGATCCCGCTCGGCACGGCCGAACGGATCAAGACGATCCACGGCGGCGTCTTCGCGACCGGCATGGACGATCGCGAGATGATCGCGCTGGGCGGAGAAACCGGGGACTGGGAGCTGGACCGCCGGACGGTGAGCCGGGCGGAGCTGATCGGGATCATGCGGCCGCGGGTGGAGGAGATCCTGGAGGAGGTGCGGGCCTGTCTCGACTCCGCCGGGTTCGAGCATCTGCCGTCGCAGCAGATCGTGCTGACGGGCGGCGCGAGCCAGATCCCGGGGCTCGACGGACTGGCGCCCAAGATATTGGGACAACAGGTCAGAATCGGCCGCCCGCTGCGCGTGCAGGGGCTGCCGCAGGCCGCGACGGGCGCAGCCTTCGCAAGCTCCGTAGGGTTGTGTCTGTTCGCGGCGCACCCGCAGGACGAGTGGTGGGATTTCGAGATTCCGGCCGACAGGATGGCCGGCAGGTCGCTCAGGAGAGCGGTAAAATGGTTCAAGGACAACTGGTAACCGCAACATCTTCACGCGGTGGCAAGATGCTGCCGAAAGCGTCGTTGGAACACCCACATTTTGTGGGAGAAATATGTTTTTTTCGTGACCTCGGGGCAGGGTTTCATTAATGTGTGAGGCAATCGGCAGAACACCCCACACCGGGACCCAGAACGCGCCTCGCCCGGGCGCGCACAAGGACAGGCGGACAGAGCGATGACACTGAACCTGATGATGCCTCAGCAGGCGGACCTGAAGCCCCGCATCACCGTCTTCGGCGTCGGGGGCGCCGGTGGCAACGCGGTCAACAACATGATCGACAAGCAACTGGACGGGGTCGAGTTCGTGGTGGCGAACACCGACGCGCAGGCGCTGGCTCAGTCGAACGCGCCGCACAAGATCCAGCTGGGCGTCAAGGTGACGGAAGGTCTGGGCGCCGGCGCGCGTCCTTCGGTGGGGGCGGCGGCGGCCGAGGAGACGATCGAGGAGATCGTCGATCACCTGGCCGGGGCGCACATGTGCTTCATCACCGCCGGCATGGGCGGCGGCACGGGGACGGGGGCTGCGCCGATCATCGCGCAGGCCGCGCGCGAGCTCGGCGTACTGACCGTGGGTGTGGTGACGAAGCCCTTCCAGTTCGAAGGCGGCAAGCGGATGCGCTTGGCCGAGGAAGGCGTTGAGGCGCTTCAGAAGATGGTCGACACGCTGATCATCATCCCGAACCAGAACCTCTTCCGGCTCGCCAACGAGAAGACGACCTTCACCGACGCCTTCTCCATGGCCGACGACGTGCTCTACCAGGGCGTGAAGGGCGTGACCGACCTGATGGTCCGCCCCGGTCTCATCAACCTCGACTTCGCCGACGTCCGCGCGGTGATGGACGAGATGGGCAAGGCGATGATGGGAACGGGCGAGGCCCAGGGCGAAGATCGCGCGATCCAGGCGGCGGAGAAGGCGATCGCCAACCCGCTGCTCGACGAGATCTCGCTCCGCGGTGCCAAGGGCGTGCTCATCAACATCACGGGCGGCTACGACCTGACGCTGTTCGAACTTGACGAGGCGGCGAACCGCATCCGCGAGGAAGTGGACCCGGACGCGAACATCATCGTGGGCTCCACGCTCGATCCGTCGATGGAAGGCATGATGCGGGTCAGCGTCGTCGCGACCGGCATCGACGCGACCGAGGCGGCGGCCGAGATGCCTGTGCCGCGCCGCTCCATGGCGCGCCCGCTGGAGCAGCCGGCCCGCGTCGAAGAGCCGGTGCGCGCGGCGGCGCGGCAGCCGGAGCCCGAGTCTGCGTCCTGGCGCCAACCCGCCGAGCCTCAGGAGGCGGTGCGCCGCCAGCCCGAGCCGCAGGCTGCCGTCCGGCGCGACCCCGAGCCCGAGGAGGAGCCGTCCCTGTTCGGCGGCTTCGAGCCGTCGCGCGCCGGTCGCGAGGCGCCGATGTATGACGAGGACGACCTGCCCGCTCCGGCGTATAGCCAGGAGCCGGTGCAGCGCGCGCCGATGCCCCAACCCGCCGCCCAGCCGCGGCAGCCGGGAATGCCGTCGCCCGAAGCGCTTCAGCGCCTGCAGGCCGCGGTGCGCCGCGCCCCCGCCGCCGATCCCCGCGCCGCAGCGCCGGCCCGCGCAGCAGAACCGCCGGTCGAACGCACCCCGCGGTTCGGGATCAACTCCCTGATCAACCGGATGACCGGCCACCCGGCGGAACCGGCGGCCCGTCCGGCTCCCGGGATGCGCCAGCAGCCGCTGCTCCGCCAGCCCGTCGAGGATGACGAGCCGTCGCCCGAGCAGGAGAAGATCGAGATTCCTGCCTTCCTCCGGCGCCAGGCGAACTGACGTCGCGTCACGTTATCCACAGGAGAGGGCCGGATCCGTCCGGCCCTTTTCCGTTTCAAATCAATGGCTTGTCTGGTGAAATACGCCTTCCGGGCGGGATTTGGCCGAAATCCGCGGGTCGTGTTTCAGAGTGTTGCAAAGATTGAATTGAGGTCCGCAGGCGCAGTCCCTACCTCGGCAGACGTGCGGCAAGCTGCACGAGAGGCGGGACCGGGCAATGCAAACAACAATAAAGTCTCAAGTAAGTTTCGAAGGCGTCGGGCTTCACACCGGACGCCCCGTGCGCATGACGTTGAAGCCGGCTGCCGCCGAGTTCGGTATCTGGTTCCGTCGCGTGGACAATGTCGGCCGCGACGGGCTTATCGCTGCCCGCTGGGATCAGGTCGTGTCCTCTCAGCTCTGCACCCGCATCGCCAACGAGGCGGGCGTCTCCGTCATGACGATCGAACATGTCATGGCCGCGATCGCGGGCTGCGGCCTGACCAACGTCCTGGTCGAGATCGACGGGCCCGAGGTTCCGATCCTTGACGGAAGCGCGGCGCCCTTCGTGCGCGGCATCCTCGGGCGCGGCGTCCAGGTCCAGGCGGCCCCGGCGCGGGCGCTCCGCCTGACCGAGACGGTGGAGGTGCGCAACGGCGCGGCCTTCGCCCGCCTCCAGCCGGCCGAGACGCTCGAGATCGCCTTCCGGATCGAATTCGACGACGGGGCGATCGGGCGTCAGGAGAAGCACCTCGTCATGTCGAACGGCACCTTCGTGCACGAGCTGGCGGACAGCCGGACGTTCTGCCGCAACGCGGATGTCGAGGTGATGCGGGCGCGCGGGCTCGCGCTGGGCGGCACGCTCGAGAATGCGGTTGTCGTGGATGGCGATGTGATCCTCACCCCCGGCGGGCTGCGCCACGCGGACGAGGCGGTGCGGCACAAGATGCTCGATGCGCTGGGCGACCTCGCGCTGGCGGGCGCGCCGCTTCTGGCGCGCTACACCGCGGAACGGGCGGGTCACGCGATGACGAACGCGCTTCTCCGGACGCTCTTCGCGCGGCCCGAGGCGTTCCGCATGGTGGAGCTCCTTCCGCATGAGGCGGCGATGCTTCCGGGGGCGGGCGTGCAGCGTGCCGACCTTGCGCCCGCGGCCTGACGCAAAGGCGTTTTGCCTCGATTTTTTCTGTGCTAGGAGACCTCGACCGAAGGGCCGGCACGAGAACCGGTAAGGCCCCGGGTCCCGAGGAAGGCTCTATGGCAGGTGCTCCGAAACGAACAGTCCTGACCGCGTCGCTCCTTGCGGCGACCGTTGCGCTGGCCTCCTGTTCGGGGCGGGTGACGGGGCGCGACATTCCGCTCGACACGCTGACGGCCGAACAGATCTACCGGCTGGCCGAAGTGCAACTCGCAGCCAGCGCGCCGGACGAAGCCGCGACCTACTTCGGCGAGGTGGAGCGGCTCTATCCCTATTCGGAATGGGCGAAGCGCGCGCTGATCATGCAGGCCTATGCCTACCACCAGGACCGCGACTACGAGAACGCCCGCGCCGCCGCGCAGCGCTACATCGACTTCTACCCCGTCGACGAGGACGCGGCCTATGCCAAGTACCTCCTCGCGCTCAGCTTCTACGACCAGATCGACGACGTGGGCCGCGACCAGGGGCTGACGTTCCAGGCGTTGCAGGCGCTCCGCCGCGTGATCGAGGAGAACCCCGAGAGCGAATATGCCCGGTCGGCGATCCTGAAGTTCGACCTTGCCTTCGACCACCTGGGCGGCAAGGAGATGGAGGTCGGGCGCTACTACCTCAAGCGCAGGAACTACCAGGCCGCGGCGAACCGCTTCCGGGTGGTGGTCGAGCAGTTCCAGACGACATCGCACACCCCCGAGGCGCTGTACCGGCTGATCGAGTGCTACCTTGCCCTGGGCCTGAACGACGACGCGCAGACGGCGGGGGCGATCCTCGGCTACAACTTCCAGGCGACGTCGTGGTATCAGGACGGCTTCTCGCTCCTGACGGGGCAGGGGCTTCGCCCCGAGGCGCAGCCGACAGGCTGGCTGTCCACGGTCTGGCGCCAGACCATCCGGGGTGAGTGGCTGTGAGGCTCGGCGGGGAGAACCCCGCCCTACCGCGTTAGAGCGATGCTGCGAGCACTCGATATCCGCGATGTCCTCCTGATTGACAGCCTGTCGGTCGAATTCCGGCCGGGGCTGAACGTGCTGACCGGCGAGACGGGGGCAGGGAAGTCGATCCTCCTCGACGCGCTGGGGTTCGTGCTGGGATGGCGCGGGCGGGCGGACCTCGTGCGGACGGGCGCGGATCAGGGCGAGGTGACGGCCGAATTCGCGCTGGCCGCCGATCATCCGGGCTGGGCGGTGCTGGCAGAGGCCGGGATAACGCCCGGGGACGAGCTGATCCTGCGGCGGACCAACGCCCGGGACGGCCGCAAGACCTCGTTCGTCAACGACCGGCGGGTGTCGGGAGACGTGCTGCGGGCGCTGTCGGACACGCTCGTGGAGCTGCACGGGCAGCATGATGACCGGGGCCTTCTGAACCCGCGCGGACATCGGCAGCTGCTGGACTCGTTCGGCGGTCTCGCGCCGCTCGTGGACGAGACGCGCGCGGCGTGGCGGCGACTGGGCGAGGCGCGGCGGACACTGGCCGAGGCCGAGGCGCGGGTCGCCGCGCTTACGGCGGAGGAGGCGTTCCTGCGCCATGCGGTGGCTGAACTCGACAGGCTCGCGCCCGAGCCGGGGGAGGATGCGAACCTCGACCAGAGGCGGCGGATGATGCAGGGCGCGGCGCGAATCCGCGAGGATGTGGCGAAGGCGCTCGCGGCCCTGGGCGAGGACGGGGCCGAGGGTCTGATGGCGGACGCCGTCCGCTGGCTCGAGGGCGCGGCGGAGCGGGCGGAAGGCGCGCTGGACGGGGCGCTCGATGCGCTGGGGCGGGCGATCACGGAACTCGGCGAGGCGAGCCAGGGTGTGGAACGGGCGCTCGACGCGCTCGACTTCGATCCGGGCGAGCTGGAGGCGGTGGAGGAGCGGCTTTTCGCGATCCGGGCGCTCGCGCGCAAGCACGGGGTGCTGGCGGACGATCTGGGCGCCTTCGCCGGGGAGCTTCGCGGGCGGCTTGGCGCGCTCGATGCCGGGGCGGCGAGCCTTGCGGCGCTGAAGGACGCGGTGGCGGCGGCGGAGCGTGCCTATTCGGCGGCGGCCGGGGCGTTGACGGCGGCGCGGGTGGCGGCGGCGGGGCGGCTCGATGCGGCGATGGCGGCGGAGCTTGCGCCGCTGAAGATGGAGCGGGCGGTCTTCGCCACCGCGATTTCCGAGGGCGATGCGGGGCCCGAGGGGCGGGACGCGGTGCAGTTCACCGTCGCCACGAACCCCGGTGCGCCGCCGGGGCCACTGGGCCGGATCGCGTCGGGGGGGGAGCTGTCGCGCTTCCTTCTCGCGCTGAAGGTCTGCCTGACGGCGGGGACGTCCGGCCTCACGCTCATCTTCGACGAGATCGACCGGGGCGTGGGCGGGGCGACGGCGGATGCCGTGGGGCGGCGGCTTGCGGACCTGGCGCGGTCGGCGCAGGTGCTGGTCGTCACCCATTCGCCGCAGGTGGCGGCGCTGGGCGCCCATCACTGGCGGGTGGAGAAATCCGTGGCGGACGGGATGACGACGAGCCGGGTCGTCCCCCTCGACCGGCTTGCGCGCGTGGACGAGATCGCGCGGATGCTTTCGGGCGACACCGTGACCGAGGAGGCGCGGGGCGCCGCCCGGGCGCTGCTCGCCGGCTAGCGGTAGTCGCGGGGAATCAGGGCGCCGCCCTGACGCTCGAACGTCTCGCGCCCCGGCACGATGTCGGTGTTCTGCGCGGAGACGCAGTGCCAGCCCTCCCCATCCCGCGCCAAGACGAAGGACAGGACGGTGTGGCGCGGCCCCGCCTCGGTTCCGTCCGGGGCGAGCTGGCCGGTGAGGATCATGCGCGCATGCACCACCGCCGTGTCGCCGAGGCGGCGCACCTTCACGCGCCCCACGGTGAGGCGGGAGGCGCGGAAGAAGGTGGTGAGCCCGTAGTGATGCGCCCGCCGGATCGCGGCGCGGTCCTCCCACCAGATGCCCACCACGTTCACGAAGTCGGCGTCGGGCGCGAACAACGCCGCCAGCGCGTCCGCGTCCCGCGCCATCCAGGCGGCGGCGAAGGCGGGGGCGATGTCCTCGGGCGCCGCGAGCACGCGGGGTCAGATCCGCTCGATCGTGACCTCGTCGGTCGCATAGAAGGCGATGTGGTCCCTGATCGCCTCCATCCCGGGCTTCGGGTCCTCGTAGGACCACGCGGCGTCGCGCAGCGTCGTCGATTTCGTGACGATGGAGAAATAGCTCGCCTCGCCCTTCCACGGACAGGTGGATTGGCGGTCCGAGCGGTCGAGGAAGGCCATCGCGATGTCGCCGCGCGGGAAGTAGATGACGAAAGGGTAGGTGCCTTCCGTCAGCTCCAGGGCGTTGGCCGATTCGCCCAGCACGGCGCCCCCGGCGCGGATCACCCATGTCCCGTCCGCGCGCCTGATCCTGATGTGGTCCGCCATTGTCCCTCCTTGTCGCTCCCCTCCCGGGCCCGCAGCGGCCCGGACCTGTTCAGATAGGCCGCGTCGCGGCCTCGAGCCAGGTCTTCGCCTCGGCGCTCACGCGTGGGGCGACCTTCTCGCGCACGTCGGCGTGGTAGCGGTTGATCCAGCTCCGTTCGCCGGGCGCGAGAAGGCCCGCGTCGATCAGGCGGCGGTCGATGGGCACCCAGGTGACCGTCTCGAAGCAGAGCTGGTCGCGCTCGTCTCCCATCTTCGGCGCCTCGCGCACGACGACGAGGTTCTCGATCCGGATGCCGAAGGCGCCTTCGCGGTAGTAGCCGGGTTCGTTCGACAGCATCATCCCGGGTTCGAGAGGCACTTCGGAGATGCGGGCGATCCGCTGCGGCCCTTCGTGGACCGACAGGAACACGCCCACGCCGTGGCCGGTGCCGTGGTCGTAGTCCATCCCCGCTATCCAGAGCGGCGCGCGCGCGAGCGAGTCGAGGTCGCGGCCCGACAGCCCGCGCGGCCAGCGGACCCGGCTGATGGCGATCATGCCCTGAAGCACACGGGTGAAGCAGGCGCGGCTCTCCTCCGTCGCGGCACCCACGGCGACGGTCCGGGTGATGTCGGTCGTGCCGTCGACGTACTGGCCGCCCGAGTCGATGAGGAGAAGCTCGCCGGGGTTCACCTTGCGGTTCGTGCCCTCGGTCACGCGGTAGTGGACGATGGCGCCGTTCGGCCCCGCGCCGCAGATCGTGTCGAAGCTGATGTCGTGGAGCGCGTTCGTCGCGCGGCGGAACCCTTCGAGCGCCTTGACCACGTCGATCTCGGTGAGCTTGCCCTTGGGGGCCTCCCGGTCGAGCCAGGCGAGGAATTCGACCATCGCGGCGCCGTCGCGGAGGTGGGCCTCGGCGGTGGCGGCAAGTTCGACGTCGTTCTTGCGGGCCTTCGGCAGGATGCAGGGGTCGTCGCCCCAGGCGACGTCGATCCCGGCGTCCTTGAGGAGATGAGAGACGGCCAGCGGCGCAGTGGCCTTGTCGACGCGGACGGGACCCTTGAGGGCGGCGAGTGCGGGGGCGAAGGCTTCGGGTGGGTGGATCGTGACGCCCTCGTCGAAGGCGATGCCCTCGACCTTGGCCGGAGCAATGAAGAGGTCCACACGGGCGTCGGCGTGGAGGATCGCGAAGGCGTGGACCACGGGGTTCTTCGGCACGTCCGCGCCACGGATGTTGAGCAGCCAGCAGAGCGAGTCGGGCAGCGTGAGCACCGCCGCCGTCTGGCCCGCCTCGTGCACGGCCCTGGCGATGCGGGCGCGCTTGTCGGCGGAGGATTCGCCCGCCAGATCATCCGGTTGCACCATGACGCGGCCCGCGGGCGGGGGCGGCTGGTCCTCCCAGATGCGGTCGATGAGGTTCGGGGACGGGGCAACGTGGATGCCCTTGCCGTCCACCGCCGCCTCGACCGTCTCGATCTCCTTCGCGGTGTGGAGCCACGGGTCGAAGCCGACCTTGCCGCCGTGCGGCAGATGCTCCGCGAGCCACGGCCCGAGCTTGGTTTCGGGCCAGGGCACCGGCGTGAAGTCAGTGGCCACCTGCGCCTTGACCTGCACGCGGTAGCGGCCGTCGGTGAAGACGCCGGCGATCTCCTGCAGGACCGCGCAGAAGCCGGCCGACCCCGTGAAACCCGTGAGCCAGGCGAGCCGGTCGTCGTGGGCGGCCACGTATTCGCCCTGATGCGCGTCGGCCCGGGGGACCAGGTAGCCGTCAAGCCCCTCGGCCGCGAGTTCACGGCGGAGCGCGCGGAGGCGGGGCGGGCCCTGGTCGGGGGAGGTCGTGGCGGTGAAATCCTGGAACATCGGCGTCTCCGTCACGGGGCGCAGGGGGCGGGGGCGCCCTCCGCTGCGGCGATGAGGGCCTCGGCCGAGGCTGCGTCGGGCGCGGCGGCCGGGGCAAGGCAGTGGTCGGCGAGGAAGGCGGCCCAGGCCGCTGACGTCGCGGGGCCGGCGCGGCCGTCCATCGCCCCCGCGCCGTAGCCCGCGAGGTTCAGCTGAAGCTGGAGCACGGCCACGTCCCCGGCGAGGAGACGGGGGCGCAGCGCGTCCTCTTCGGGGTCCTCCGGCATCCAGCCAAGCACGCGAGAGCCCGCGAGGCGGCCGCCCGCGAAGTCCACCTCCGCAACGGCGAGGCCCAGGACCTCGCAGGCCCTGCAGCCGTCCACCAGCACATCCCACACGACGAAGCGCTGCGTGCCGTCGGGAAGGTCGCGGTGCGCGCCGATCACGGCCTGACCCATGGCGAAGACGTCAGGGTGGCGCGCGCGGATCGCGCGGCTCGTGGGGTCGTCCGGCGCGACGCCGCCCACGACGTCGTAGGGGTGGAGGATGGCGGGCTCGCCGTTCAGGAACAGCATCTGTTCGTTGGAATTGGCGAGGTCGGGGAAGATCACGGTTCCCACGTCCACTTCTCCCGTTTCCGCGAAGGCGGTCAGGACGCCGGGGAGGTCGTAGCCGTCGCCATCGGGGGGCAGGGGCGCGGCGAGGCGGGCCGCGAAGGCGACCGCCGCGTCCGATGCGCCTTCGGCGGCGAGGCAGTCGAGCCAGCCGGGAATGCCGAGCGCGTAGGGGCGGCAGTCCCAGCTGCCGTCGAAGACGGCCTCGGGGCCTGCGACGTCGGCGAGGGCGGGGGTGGCCGTGGCGCAGAGGGCGAGGAGAACCCCGCGCATCACGAGGCCCGGCGCACGGCGTGCCGGATGCCCATGAGCTTTGCCCGGGCGCGCGGGTCCTTGTCGAAGAGCGTGGCGAGCTGTTCGGTCATCGCGCCTGCGAGCTGGTCGACATCGGTGATCGTGACGGCGTGCTGATAATATCGCGTTACGTCATGGCCGATGCCGATGGCGATCAGTTCCACAGCGTGGCGGCGCTCCACCATGGCGATCACGTCGCGGAGGTGCTTTTCGAGGTAGTTGGCGGGGTTGACCGACAGTGTCGAGTCGTCAACCGGCGCGCCGTCCGAGATGACCATGAGGATCTTCCGCGCTTCGGGGCGGGCGAGCATCCGGCGGTGCGCCCATTCGAGCGCCTCTCCGTCGATGTTCTCCTTGAGGAGACCCTCCTTCATCATCAGGCCCAGGTTCTCCCGCGCGCGCCGCCACGGCGTGTCGGCGGTCTTGTAGAGGATGTGGCGGAGGTCGTTCAGCCGCCCGGGTTGCTGTTCGCGCCCCGCCTGCAGCCAGGCCTCGCGGGACTGGCCGCCCTTCCAGGCGCGGGTGGTGAAGCCCAGGATCTCCACCTTCACCTGGCAGCGTTCGAGCGTGCGGGCGAGCACGTCCGCGCAGATCGCCGCGATGGAGATCGGGCGGCCGCGCATGGAACCGGAGTTGTCGAGAAGGAGGGTCACGACCGTGTCGCGGAACTCGGTATCCTTCTCGACCTTGAAGGACAGCGGTGTGGTGGGGTTGGCGACCACCCGGGCGAGTCGACCGGCGTCAAGGATGCCTTCCTCCCGGTCGAACTCCCAGCTGCGGTTCTGCTGGGCCTGAAGCCGGCGCTGGAGCTTGTTGGCGAGGCGGCTGACCGCGCCCTTCAGCGGTTCGAGCTGCTGGTCGAGATAGGCGCGCAGGCGCTCGAGTTCGGCCGGTTCGGCGAGCTCTTCGGCGCGGATCTCCTCGTCGAAGGCGGTGGAGAAGACCTTGTAGTTCGGGTCGGCGTCGCTGTGGGGCGCGGGCGGCGGGGGTTCGAGCGGGGCTTCGCCCTCGGGAAGCTCGGCCTCCTCGCCCATCTCCATGTCGGCGAGGTCGTCCATCGTGACTTTGGATTCAGCCGCGTCCTGCGTCTGGTCCTGGCTCTGTTCGGGCGAGGCCTCGGTGTCGTCGTCCTGGGACTCCTCGGAGCCCTGCTGGTCGGGGCTCTCCTCCTCCTCCCCGCCCTCGGCCTCGTCGTTCTCGTCATCGGCCGCGTCGGGGTCATCGCCCAGCTGGTCGCCGTAGCCCAGATCCTCGATGATCTGGCGGGCGAAGCGGGCGAAGGCAGCCTGGTCGGCAAGTTTCGACTGGAGATCCTCGAGCGTGCCGCCCGCCTGTTCCTCGATGAAGCCGCGCCAGAGGCCCATGACATTGTCGGCGCCTTTGGGTGCGGGGCGTCCGGTGGCGAGGTGGCGGATGAGGTAGCCCGCCGCGGTGGCGAGCGGGGCATCGGCCGGGTTGCGGATCTGGCCGTAGCCCTTGCGCTCGGCCTCGGCCGCGATCCTCGCGTCGATGTTGCCGTGCGTGCCGGGCATGTCGCGGGCGCCCACCGCTTCGCAGCGGGCGGTCTCCATCGCCTCGTAGAGGTCGCGCGCCATCTGGCCCTGCGGCATGTAGCGGCCGAAGGTCTTGGCGTCGTGGAACTTGCGGCGGAGCGCAAAGCTGTCGGCGGTGCCGCGGGCGAGCAGGACCTCGTCCTTCGTGAGGCGGCGGCTGACCTGCGGCAGGCGGACCGAATCCGCCGTCATTCCCGGGGGATCGACCGAGTAGCTGACCGTCAGGTCAGGGTCGTCCGCCATCACGCGGGTGGCTTCGGCCAAGGCCTTCTTGAAGGGATCGGCGGGATTTTCGGGCGACGGGCTCATTCGGAATACATCAGCCCGACGGCGGGGAAAGGCAAGGGCGGAGGCGCCGGTCAGGCGCCGAGCAGCCAGGCCCCGCAGGTGCCGATCCGGCGCTCTGCCGCCGCCTGCGCCGCGTCGGCCGCCAGAGGATCGACGTGGAAGGCTGCGCGCTGGAGAAGGGCGGCCTGCGCGGCCTTCTCCTCGATCCGGGTGGCCATGAGGAGGTGCGGGGGGAGGCCGTCATCGAACGCGTCGGGCGAGATGGCGTCGAGAAGGGCCAGGAAGGCATCGCGCCGCGCCTCGACGGCGGGGCTTTCGGCGGGGCGGAGGAGCCAGCGATGCTCGACCTCGGCCGAATACCTCCCGGCGCAGGCGGCGAAGGCGAGCGCGCGTTCGGTGGCCGAAAGGGGGAGGGCGCTGCCCGGGGCGGCGGCGAGGGTCGCGGCCAGTGCGACCGTTATCGTTCGCAAGACGCTCATGAAGACAACATTGCATGAGAAATCCTGCCGAAAACTTGATCACTTTGCGAAAAGTTCCGGGCGTGGCGGGGCGGTCACGGCCGGGGATGGCTTGGCGGGCCCTCAGGTTTGCGGTGCGGGTGGCGCGGGACTTCCCGGCGGGGGCGCAGGCGCGTGACGACGGCAGGGGGGCTCCGCCCCCGCCGCTTCGCGGCTCCCCCGAGATATTTGTGGGTCGATGGAAGCAGCTGCGGTGCGCGGGGCGGGTGACGAAGCGGCCGGAGCAGGGATCGGTCTAGCCCCCTCCGGGTGCGGGGTCAGCGGATCGCGCTGCTCGCCGCGCTTTCGGGCAGTTCCTCGTCGAAGCAGCGCTGGTAGAACTCGGCCACCGTCTGGCGTTCCAGCTCGTCGCACTTGTTGAGGAAGGTGAGCCGGAAGGCGTAGCCGAGAGAGCGGAAGATCTCGGCGTTCTGGGCCCAGGTGATGACCGTGCGCGGGCTCATCACCGTGGAAAGGTCGCCGTTCATGAAGGCCGTGCGCGTGAGGTCCGCGACGGTGACCATCTGGCTCACCGTGCGGCGGCCCTTCTCGGTGTTGTAGTGCGGGCATTTCGCGAGCACGATCGCCGCTTCGGCGTCGTGAGAGAGATAGTTGAGCGTGGCGACGAGGCTCCAGCGGTCCATCTGCGCCTGGTTGATCTGCTGGACGCCGGTGTAGAGGCCGGTGGTGTCGCCCAGACCCACGGTGTTCGCCGTGGCGAAGAGGCGGAAGTACTTGTGCGGGGTGATGATCTCGTTCTGGTCGAGAAGCGTGAGCTTGCCGTCATGCTCCAGCACGCGCTGAATCACGAACATCACGTCGGGGCGGCCGGCGTCGTATTCGTCGAAGACGATCGCGGTCGGGTTGCGGAGCGCCCAGGGGAGAATTCCCTCCTGGAACTCGGTGACCTGCACGCCGCCGCGGAGCTTGATGGCGTCCTTGCCGATCAGGTCGATGCGGCTGATGTGGCTGTCGAGGTTCACGCGCACGCAGGACCAGTTGAGCCGCGCGGCCACCTGTTCGATATGGGTCGACTTGCCGGTTCCATGGTAGCCCTGGATCATCACCCGGCGGTTGTGGGAGAAGCCGGCGAGGATGGCGAGCGTCGTGTCTGGGTCGAACTTGTAGGTCGGGTCGAACTCCGGCACCCGCTCCGTGCGTTCGGGGAATCCGCGCACCACCATGTCGGTGTCGATCCCGAAGACCTCGCGGACCGAGATGTCCTCGGTCGGTTTCGCGTTCGGATCGAGCGTGCCGTCGGCCATGGTGCTTCCTTCCCTTCCACACGCCCCCGGCGCGCCGGGGTGTGGTGCAACATATCCCGGACAAGGGCAAGGGGAAGGCGGGGACGCCGGGGTGGACTGGCCGGGATGCTCCCGGCCCTGTTCCGGGGGGCGTCAGGCGGCCTGCCAGTCGTCCTCGAGCCGCGGTGCGGGGCCGCCCGGCGTTGCGCTGCGTCCGCTTCCCGTGCGGAAGGTCGCCACGAGACCCTCCATCGCCTCGGCGCGGGACTTCAGGTCGCCCGCGAGGTCGCGGCTCCGGTCGGCGAGGGCGGCGTTCTTCTGGGTGATGACGTCGAGTTGCGAGATCGCCGTCGTCACTTCCTGCACCCCCACGGCCTGCTCCTGACCCGCCGTCACGAGGTCGCCAAGCGATCCGGCCATCTGGCGCACACCCTCCACGATCTCCTTCAGCGTCGTCCCGGTCTCCTCCACGAGCGTGACGCCGCGATTCACCTGCGCGGCGCTTTCGTCGATGAGCGTCTTGATGTCCTGGCTCGCCGCGCTCGACCTCTGGGCAAGGGCGCGCACCTCGGTCGCCACGACCGCGAAGCCCTTGCCGGCCGACCCGGCACGTGCCGCCTCGACCGAGGCGTTGAGCGCCAGCAGGTTAGTCTGGAACGCGATCCCCTCGATCACCGACACGATCTCGCCGATGCGGGTGGAGGCGGCGCGGATGTCGCTCATCGCGCCGACGGCGGAGGCCACGACGCGGCCCGCCTCGTCCACGCGGCCCGTGGCCCTCGTGGCGAATTCGTTGGCGTGGGCCGCGCCCTCCGCCGAGGAGCGGGCGGTGGCGGAGATCTCCTCCATCGCCGCGGAGGTTTCCTCGAGCGAGGCGGCCTGCTGTTCGGCCCGCCGCGCGAGTTCGACCGACTGCTCCGTCATCTGACCGGCCTGGCGAGTCACGGCCTCACAGCCCGCGGCGATGTCGTCGACGACGCGGGTGAGCGTGCCCAGCGTCTCGTTCACGCTGGCCTGGAGTTCCGCGAAGAGCCCGGCGTAGGTGCCGGTCATGCGTTCGGTAAGGTCGCCCGCGGCGACCTTCGACATCACCCGCGCCACCTCCTTCACGCCGGCCTCGACGTTCGACATGAGCAGGTTCACGCCGTTGGCCATCCGGTTGAACTCCTCCTCAGCGAAGCGGGTGGTGATGCGGCGCGAGAAGTCGCCCGACGCCGCGCCGTCCACGACCGCGCCGAGCGAGTCGCGCAGTTCGGCCACCATGCGGGCCCGTGCCTCGGCGGCCTGACGGCGGCTCTCCTCCTCGGCCGCGGCGCGGTCGCGGGCCTGTTCTTCCTCACGCCGGCGCGCGGCGCGCTCCTGTTCGGCCTGCTGCGCCTCGAGCGCCCTGGCGGCCTTCGCGTTGTCGCGGAACACGACGAGCGCCTTCGCAAGCTGGCCGAGTTCGTGATCCTGATCGGCACCCGTGATCGTGGCGTCGAGGTTGCCGCTGGCGAGGTCCTGCGTTTCGTCGACGGTGCGGACAAGCGCGGCGCGGATGGCGCGGGCCGAGCGCGTGGCGAAGATCGCGCTGCCGGCCACGGCGACAGCCGAGATCGCCGTCACCACGATCAGCGATAGTGTGACGGCTCGCTCAATCGCGTCGGAAATGACCGCGGTGTCCGCAAGGTCGGCGGCCACTGCGTCGTCGAGGCGGGCGAGGAAATCCTTCGACAGGGCGTCGAGTTCGGCGGTGAGATCGTTGCGGGCAAGAAGCGCCGCCGCGGTGTCGGCGAGCGCGGTCCCATGGACGTCGAGCGCAGCGAGGACCGACGCCGTGCCCGAGGGGGCGAGGGGGTCGGTGGCAAGGCGACGGAGCGCGCTGCGCGCCTCCTCCGCCGTCCGGACGGCTGCGTCGTAGTCCGCCTCGTCGTTGCTGGCGAGGAACCGCTCCTTCGCGAGGCTCGAATCGAGCACGCTGCGCTGGATCACGGCAAGCGCCGGCAGGATCGCGAGAGTCTGCGCGACGCGCGCTTCTTCGAGCATCGCCGTCACCTGATCCTTGAGCGCCCCGTCAGTGGCGCGCGACGCCTCCACGAGAGTGTCGCGGTCGCCGTTGAGCGTGACGGTCCGGTGGAAACCGTCGTGGTAGGCCGACAGACGCTCCTCGACGCCGACAAGGTCGGCGTTGCCGGACGGATCCTCCGCGATCAGGGCCCGCAGGCGGGGCAGCTTGGCGTCGATCTCCTCCAGCACGCCGTCGGCCGCTTCGGCGGTCGCCGGAGAGCGGTCGAATCGGTATCGCAGCACGAGTCCCTCGGCTTCGAGCGCGCGTTCGCGGAGCGCGCTCACGAAGAATGCGCCGTCCGTCACGGACCTGTAGCGGTCGAACTTCTGGCCGAAGAGCCAGTTGGAGACCGTGCCCACCGTGGCGACGATCAGCAGCCCGCCGATCAGCGCACCCGCAAGAGAGGCGATGCGCCTGGAGATGCTCCATTCCGACATGACGAGACCCTCGGATTTCCCTTCAGGCCTCGTCTACGCCCCGTTCCTCGCGATTTCGTTAAATCGCGGCGAGACATCTCAATTCTGGAAGTTGCGGCTGTCCTTGATCTGGTCCCAGGCCCAGACGACCTCCTGCAGGCGGTCTTCGTCCGCGCGGTTGCCGCCGTTCATGTCGGGGTGAAGGTCCTTCACGAGGCTCTTGTACTGTTTGCGGATCTCGGTCCGGGTCCACGTATCCCGCGCCTCGAGGATCTCGAGCGCGCGGCGTTCGGTGGGCGGCAGCTTCCGGCCTCCGGCTGCAGCCTTGCCCGGGTTGCGCGTGGCGTTGCCGCCGAGGATCTGGTGCGGGTCGTCTACGCCCAGCCGCGACCAGGCGCGCTCTTCCTCGCCCCGAGGGGCGAAGGGCCGGGTCGGGCGATCCCAGACGCGGTCGCGGTCGAGTTGCGCCTCGAACTCCTCGTCGGTGGCGGTGCCGAAGAAGTTCCACTTGAGGTTGTACTCGCGGACGTGGTCGCGGCAGAACCAGTAGTAATCCTCGAGCGAATCGGGGGACTTCGGCGCACGGTACTGTCCGGCCTCCTGGCAGCCGGGGTGCTCGCAGGCGCGCGTCGATGTCTCGAAGGCGCCGGACATGCCGCGGCGTCCGCGCTGACGCTTCTTCTTGTCTGCGGAGACGCGGAGGTCGAATCCGAAGGGATCGCTTTTCGACATGGACGGCACCTTTTCGACTCGGACCGCCGAGTTTAGTGCTTTGGGCGTCGGATTGAAGGGGCGAGATGCAAAATGGCGGTGACCGAGGAGATCAGGACCCGGCTGGAGGCGGCGTTCCGCCCGACCCGGCTCGACGTCGTGGACGAGAGCGAGACGCATCGTGGCCACGCCGGCTGGCGCGAGGGCGGAGAGAGCCATTTCCGCGTCACGATCGCCGCGCCCGCCTTCGGGGCCATGTCGCGGATCGAGAGGCACCGCGCCGTGCATGAGGCGCTGGGGCGCGACCTCGTCGGCCGAATCCATGCGCTCGCTCTGAAGATCGAGGGCTGAGGCTCAGTCCCGCTTGGTGTGGTCGAGCACGAGCCGCGGCGTCGCCTCGAGGCGAGGAGCGGGCGTGGCCGACCCGAGCGCGGGGGTGCGGAGCGCCGGTGCCGCGAGATCCTTCTCGCGGCGGAAGACGAGCACGTGCTGCGTCGTCTCCACCCGGCCGGTCAGGCCGCGCCGTTCGTCGCAGGGAAGCGTCTCGGCCCGCTGATACTCCCACCCGTCCGCGCCGAGGTCGTTCATGAGCCGCGTGAGGGTGGCGGCAAATCGGGCGTCTGTGGTCTTGGCGCCCTTCTCCTTGGCGGCAACACGGGGCGCCGGGACGACCCGGTATTCGTAGACTGGCATATCGCGGTCTCTTCCTTGCAGCGGCGGCAGGGAAGGTAGCAGCCGCGGGGGGCGGGTCCAAGGGGCAAGTGCCGCGAAGGAAACCCTCGCCCACAGGCCGAAGCCTCGTCTCGCCGCGTCGTTGTGTGTTCTCTGCTGTTCAACAGTCGCTGGCTTCCACCCGAATTGTCCCCGTTTAGGGAAAGTAAGGCTCGAATGCGGTTTTTCTTCAGCTGAAAGATGAACTGGGGCTTTTCCCGGGAACAAATTCAGAGTAGCTTAAGGGCGTGTGTAGTAACGGTCCGAGGGGGCTAGAATGATCATGAAGAATTTTGGGTTGGCGGCGGTTGCCGTGGTCGGCATGTCCGGGATGGCGTCGGCGACGACGCTGAACATTGTTGGCGGTGATCCGGTCAGCTTCGGAACGGGCAACTTCAGCACCTGCCTGCCCGGAGCGAAGACCACGACCTGCTACGATCCGTCGGGCCCGGCGCTCGGCGTCGTGGGCGCTGGCGACAGCATCCTGACGTTCTTTTCGGCGGACGACTATCCTGGCCTGACCCTTGCGGCTGATGCCCTGCTGAAGATCACCTTCCTTGGCAAGGAAGCGGACGCTCTGAACAAGGTCTTCTCCATCGGCGGCGAGGTCCTGAACAACGCCATGTCGACGGGCACGTCGATGTTCGTGTCGATGGCGGCCGGCACCGTGGACTTCACGTTCACCGGGAAGCTTATCCGGAACGGCAACCTGCTCGTGGACAGCAAGGCGGGATCCGACGGCTTCGCGGGCGGCGGCGGCATCGCCTTCCGTCAGGTCAGCCCTGGCGTCGTCTATGCCTTCTTCGACGACTCGGGCGCGGAGTTCGATCGCGACTGGGACGACATGGTCGTGAAGATCGAGGTGGTTCCGCTGCCGGCGTCGGCGCTTCTGCTGCTCGGCGGTCTCGGGGGTCTCGCGGCCATTCGCCGCCGCAAGGCCGCCGCCTGATCGACGGCACCGACTCATGATTTCGGCGGCCCTTGGGCCGCCGTTTTCGTTTGGAACAACATGCCGGGCAGTAGCGGGTCCCTCTTGGACCCGACTCAGAGCCCCAGCCGCGCCATCACGAGGTCGTTGACCGCCTTCGGATTGGCCTTTCCCCCCGTCGCCTTCATCACCTGGCCCACGAACCAGCCGGCGAGCTTCGGGTTGGCCTTCGCCTTCTCCACCTGGTCGGGGTTCGCGGCGATCACCTCGTCCACCGCCGCCTCGATGGCGCCCGTGTCCGTGACCTGCCGCATCCCGCGCGCCTCCACGATCTGCGCCGGGTCGCCGCCTTCGGCATAGACGATCTCGAAGAGGTCCTTGGCGATCTTGCCCGAGATGTCGCCCGCGGCGATCAGGTCGAGGATGCCGCCCAGTTGCGCCGGGGATACCGGACTGTCACCGATCTCGCGGTCGTCCTTCTTCAGGCGTCCGAAGAGCTCGTTGATGACCCAGTTGGCGGCCTGCTTGCCGTCGCGCCCCGCGGCCACGGCCTCGAAATAGGCCGCGGGTTCGGTTTCGGCGGTGAGTACGGAAGCGTCGTATTCCGTCAACCCGAACTCTCCGACGTACCGCGCCTTGCGCGCGTCCGGCAGTTCGGGGAGCGAGGCCGCGATGCCGTCGACCCAGGCCTGCTCGATCTCCAGCGGGAGGAGGTCGGGGTCGGGGAAGTAGCGGTAGTCGTGCGCCTCCTCCTTCGACCGCATCGACCGCGTCTCGCCCTTGTCGGGGTCGTAGAGCCGCGTCTCCTGGTCCACCTTGCCCCCGCCCTCCACGATGCGGATCTGGCGGCGGGCTTCATACTCAATGGCTTGCTGGATGAACCTCATGGAGTTCATGTTCTTGATCTCGCACCGGGTTCCCAGATGCGAGGCATCGCCCGTCTCGATGAAGCGCTCGTAGGCTCCCGGGCGGCAGATCGAGACGTTGACATCGGCGCGAAGGTTGCCGTTCTGCATGTTGCCGTCGCAGGTGCCGAGGTAGCGCAGGATCTGGCGCAGCTTGGCGATGTAGGCCGCCGCCTCCTCCGGTCCCCGGATGTCCGGGCGGGAGACGATCTCCATCAGCGCGACGCCCGTGCGGTTGAGGTCCACGAAGGACATCGCGGGGTCCATGTCGTGGATGCTCTTCCCCGCGTCCTGCTCGAGGTGGATGCGCTCGATCCGGACGCGGCGGGCGACGCCCGGTCCCATGTCCACGATCACCTCGCCCTCTCCCACGATGGGGTGGTAGAGCTGGCTGATCTGGTAGCCCTGCGGGAGGTCGGGGTAGAAGTAGTTCTTGCGGTCGAAGGCCGACCAGAGGTTGATCTTCGCCTTCAGCCCGAGCCCCGTGCGCACCGCCTGTTCGACGCAGAATTCGTTGATGACCGGCAGCATCCCGGGCATGGCCGCATCGACGAAGGAGACGTTCGAATTGGGCTCGGCCCCGAAGGCCGTCGAGGCGCCCGAGAACAGCTTGGCGCGGGAGGCGACCTGGGCATGGACCTCCATGCCGATCACGAGCTCCCAGTCGTGGGCGGCGCCGGAGATGACCTTGGGTTTCGGCGCCTCGAAGGCGAGATCGAGCATGGCTCTCTCCTTGTCTGGATTGCGTGGTTCTTAGGCGAGCCGAGGGGTCCGGGCAAGGGGAGCGCGGGACTCAGCGCCCCGCGCCCTCGGCCGTCCAGTGCGTGTAGCCGTCCACATCCGAAATCCGCACGAGACCGGTGAGCTCTCCGGCCATCTCGTCGAGTTGCGCGGTCGGGCAGACGCCCCGGAACGGGCCGGCCAGCTCGCCCGCGCCGACGCGCTCCGCGATCTCGTCGGGGGAGAGCGGCATTTCGAACGTGTGGCCGCCCGAGGCGAAGTAGGTGACCATGCCCGAGGGGATCAGGCGGGGCCGCCAGTTGCAGACGACAAGCGTTTCCTCCGGACGAAGCGCAGCACCCGCCTCGCGCAGCGCGACGATGGCGGCCGCCTGTGCCGCGGGCTGGTCGAGGCGCAGCTCGCCCGCCGGTTTCAGCGGGCCAAGGCTCAGCGCCGACACGCCGAGGATCGCCGCTGCGCGGGCGAGCGCGGGCAGCGGCAGGGACAGGATCACCGCGGCGAGCGCCACCGAGAGGAGCGGAACGAAGACGACGGTGTAGCGCCCCGAGACGTTCCCGACCGCCAGGTACATCAGCAGCACGAACAGCCCGAAAAGGACGGGCAGCGGCAGGAGGTCCATGCGGCGGAGCCGCCAGGGGAGCCAGACCAGTGCGGCGATACCAAGGCCGCGCAGGATCGGCTCGGTCCCGAGGATCATCCCGAAGAGGCCCGACAGGTCGGCGAGGTCCTCGTCGAGCCCAAGGGGCGCGAAGCGGCCGACCGTCTGGCCCAGAAGATCCTCGACCACTTCCACGCCCGGATGGCGGACGAACTGCAGGACATACCAGCCCAGCGTCCCGACAAGCGCGATGGCGGCACCGTGGCGGAAGGGCGCCGACCGGCGGATCGCTCGCACGTCGATGCCATGGGCGCTGCGGGTGCGGGCGAGCACGAGCAGGTAGCCCAGGACGAGGAACAGGCCGATCGGCGCCTTCTGCATCGCCCCCAGCGCCACGGCGGCGCCCGCGACGTACCACCACTCCGGGCGATCGAGCGCCCGGATCGTCGCGGCGAGCGCCAGCGTCGCGAAGAAGACCGAACCGGTGTCGAGCAGGGCGGAGGTGGACAGCACCCAGAACTGGACCGAGCCCGCGCAGAGGAGCATGGCGGCCGGAGCGCACCAGGGATGCCCGGGAAGCACCACGCGGGCCAGGAAGCCCGTCGCCGCGAGGCACGCCAGCGCGAAGAGGAGCGAGGGCAGGCGCAGCGCCGTCGTCAGCTCCACGCCGCGGTCCATCAGGGCGGCGGTCATCCAGTACTGGACCGGTGGCTTCTTGAAGATGGGGCTGTTGCGCGAATGGACGGTCCACCAGTCCCCCGTCGTCAGCATGGAACTCGAGCGGTCGAGGGTGGAGTATTCGTCAGTGTGCGAGATGAATCCGGCACCGATCATCGGCGCGTACCACAGCGCGAAAAGCCCGAGAAGCAGCCCCGCGGCAAGTGCGGGGAAGTGGGATCGCAGGGCGGGCATCGGGTCGGTGGGACCTTTCGGAATGGCGCGGGACAGGTCCCGTCCCGCCTCGGTCGGGCCACAGTAGACCATGCGGTGGCGCGCGGCCAGACGGGCGGCGGAGATGAGCTTCTGTGGATAAAGCTTTCCCCTACCGGCAGGATTCTGCCGAGCGGAAAGTGACCCCGTTGTCACTCCCGGCGGGACCGGGCAATCAGGCGGGGCCGGGCCGGACCCGGTGCCGCCGTCAGATGGTCCGATGAAGTTCCCTTCCCTCCGCGTCGCCGCGTTTCTCGCGCTGATCCTTCCCGCCGCCTGCACCGCAACGGAGGCGAGGAACCGGACGCCAGAGGCACCCGTGACGCGCTGGGACTTCCGTCCCGAAGGGCGGCAGTGGACCGAGGCCTCCTTCGCTGCGCTCACTACCTACGGGCGGCCGCTCGTCGACATCGTGCCGCGCGACATCGATTCCTGGTGCCCCGGCTACCACGATGCCACCGAAGAGGAGCGCAAGGCGTTCTGGGTGGGCCTGCTTTCGGCGCTGGCCAAGCATGAAAGCACCTGGCGTCCCGAGGCCGCGGGCGGCGGCGGGCGCTGGTTCGGACTTCTCCAGATTTCGCCCGCGACGGCGCGGCACTATGGCTGTTCGGCGCATACCGCCGATGCGCTGAAGAACGGCGCCGCGAACCTCGCCTGTGCGATACGTATCCTGTCGGTGACGGTGCCACGCGACGGTGTCGTCGCGGCGAACGGGCGCGGGATCGCGGCCGATTGGGGGCCGTTCAAGCAGTCCGCCAAGCGCGAGGAAATGCGCACATGGGTGCGCAGCCAGGACTACTGCGCGCCGGCGCAGCCCTCGCGCCGGACCTGACCCCCGATCAGAACCCCATCAGCCCGTAGCGCGTGAGCGACGGGCGGCGCGTGCTGTCCACGAGGCTGACCGTCGGGGCGTGCTCGCCGCCAAGCGCCAGCGTCGCCCGGCGCAGCACGTCGATGGCGTCCTCCGACGTCGGCGGCAGCGCCTTAGCCGAGATCGGCTCGCCCACCGCGATCCGGTAGGGCTGGCGGTCCTTGTTCAGCGTCTCGTGGAACAGCGTGATGTCCCTCAGCGTCGGGTGGATCAGGTCGAAGAGGTAGAACAGGACCGAGTTCCGCGCCTGGATGTTGAGCGGGATCACCGGCACGTCGAACTTCCGCGCGATCATGGCGGCCGAGGGCATCCACGGACGTTCGAAGAGTCTCAGCCCCCGCCGCTTGGCGAGCCGTCCGGACGGGAAGATCACCCCCACGCGGCCGCTTTCCATCGCGCGGCGAGTATAGGCCATCGTCTCGCGCGTCTTGGCATGGGTACGCTTGTCGAGCCGCCATTCGACCGGGGCAATCATGTCCTCCATCTGCGGAAGGACGCGCAGGATGTCGGAATTGGCGTAGAAGAACAGGTCGGGGCGCAGCGGCGCGATGAGGTGGTGGAGGATGATTCCGTCCGCGATCCCGGTGGGATGGTTCGCGACGATCATCGCCGGCCCGTGGCGCGGGATATGGTCGAGCCCCGATACCTTCACGTCCCGCGCGAGCAGGGCGCCCATCGTCCCCATGATCTCGGCGGTGGAGCGGTCGCGGAAGTGGTCGGCCAGCGCGACGGTGCGTTCGTAGCCGAGAAGGCGGGTCAGCGCGGCGCGGGCGGGTTTCGCGACGCGCGTGTCGGCAAAAAGCCACGGCGCGCGTTCGGCGATCAGCGGATCGAGTCGGTCCCTCATGAGGAACAGTCTTTCAGGTTCAAGCGGCAGCTGGATGACAGATTAGCACGGTCGCCGCGGGGACTGTAAGCGGGTCCCCGGAGCTGTGGCCGGGTTCCGCCGAAGAAGCTCGGAATCAATGCCTTGTCCTCCGTTCCGCAGCCGGGGTATTGCAGGCTCGTCTTCGGAAATGCGCGGCGGCGCCTGTCGGTTCCCCCGCGTCCCGGCTGGACGCCGGGGCGGGGGACGGTATCCTTCGCCGGCCAAGGGAGACCACGCATGGACGCCTTCATCTGCGACGGGATGCGCACCCCCATCGGGCGATATGGCGGCGCGCTGTCCGCCGTCCGCGCCGACGATCTTGCCGCGATCCCGATCCGGGCTCTGATGGCGCGGCATCCGGACGTGGACTGGTCCGCGCTGGACGACGTGGTGCTGGGCTGCGCGAACCAGGCGGGTGAGGACAACCGCAACGTCGCGCGCATGGCCGCGCTGCTCTCGGGGCTTCCGGTCGAGGTGCCGGGGATGACGGTCAACCGTCTCTGCGCGTCCGGCATGGATGCGGTGGTCCTCGCCGCGCGGGCGATCGGGTCGGGCGACGCGGAGTTCCTGATCGCGGGCGGGGTGGAGAGCATGAGCCGCGCCCCCTTCGTCATTCCGAAGGCGGGCGCCGCGTTCTCGCGACAGGCCGAGATCCACGACACCACGATCGGCTGGCGCTTCGTGAACCCCGAGATGCGGCGGCGCCATGGGACCCATTCGATGCCCGAGACGGCGGACGAGGTGGCGCGCGACTGGGGCGTCTCGCGCGCGGATCAGGACGCCTTCGCACTCCGCTCGCAGGAGCGGTGGGCGGCGGCGCAGGCGGCCGGCGTCTTCGCGGAGGAGATCACGCCGGTGGAGATCCCGCGCCGGAGGGACGGGCCGCTGGTGGTGGACCGCGACGAGCACCCCCGGGCGACGACGCTTGAAGCGCTGGCGGCGCTGCGCGGGATCAACGCGCCGGAGCTGACGGTGACGGCGGGCAATGCCTCGGGCGTGAACGACGGCGCCTGCGCAATGGTCGTGGCGAGCCGCGCGGCCGCGGCGCGGCACGGTTTCGCGCCGCTCGCCCGTGTCGTGGGGGCGGCGCATTCGGGCGTGGAACCGCGCGTGATGGGCATCGGACCGGTTCCGGCGGTGCGCAAGCTGCTCGCGCGGGCCGGACTCGGCGTCGGCGATCTGGACGTGGTCGAGCTGAACGAGGCCTTCGCCGCGCAGGCGCTCGCCGTCCTGCGCGAGCTGGGCCTGCCCGATGACGCGGGCCATGTGAACCCGAACGGCGGGGCCATCGCGATGGGCCACCCGCTGGGCATGTCGGGCGCCCGGATCGTCATCGCGGCCGCACGGGAGCTCAGGCGACGCGGCGGGCGCTACGCGCTTGCCACGATGTGCGTGGGCGTGGGGCAGGGGGCGGCCGTCCTGCTCGAGGCGGTGCCGGGAGAGCGGCCGGCTCCGTAGGGAGGGAGGCGCGTCAGCCCTCCCCCTCCGCCGACAGGCGCCGCGGTCAGCCGGATGCTGCCCTGCTTTCGCGCTCCGATCCGTTCCGCGCACGCCTGCGAATCGCGACTGCGCATTTCCTTGCGCGGCCTTTCCCCCTAGATATCAGTCTCATGGACATCGTCCTCCTGACCTCATTCGTGGCCTTCCTCTTCCTCGTCATAGGCGCGGCGGAGCCGCTGGCCGCGCGCCTGCGGCTGCCCTACAGCGTGATCCTTGCCGCGCTCGGTATCCTGATCGCGGCGGGCGCGACGTTCCTCCTGCGCACCAACTACACCGACGCACTCAATCCCGTCGCCGAGGCGATCCTCGCGCTGCCGATCCGGTCCAACGTCTTCCTCTACGTCTTCCTGCCCACGCTGATCTTCCAGGCGACGCTGGGGATGAACCTGCGCCGGATGCTGGACGACTGGGTGCCCATCCTCGTCCTTGCCGTCGTCGCGGTCTTCGTGGCGACCCTCTCGGTGGGCTATGCTCTCTCGTGGACGAGCGCGCTGCCCATCGCCGCCTGCCTTCTCATCGGCGCCATCGTCTCCACCACCGACCCTTCGGCGGTGGTGGGCATCTTCCGCTCCATCTCGGCCCCGCGCCGCCTCGCCCGGATCATCGAGGGCGAGAGCCTCTTGAACGACGCCGCCGCCATCGCGCTGTTCGGGCTGTTCATGGGATTCGTCGCCCTCGGCGTGCCCGACCCCGACCCGCGGGAAGCCTTCGCCCGGTTTCCCATGCTGATGATCGGGGGCGCGCTCACGGGCTGGATCATCGCGCGCGTCGCCGTCTGGATCATGGCCGTGTTCGAGCGGCACGAGAGGGCGCAGATCTCGGTCTCGGTCGCGCTGCCCTACCTCGCCTTCATCGGGGCCGAGCAGCTCGTGGGCGCGTCGGGGGTCATCGCGGTGGTCGCGGCGGGGCTGACGCTGAACCTCACCGGGCCGGGGCGGCTGACCCCGCAGGCCTGGGGCAACCTGCGCGAGGTCTGGGACCTGCTCGCCCACTGGGCGGGGGCGCTGATCTTCATCCTCGCCGCGCTCCTGATCCCCCGCATCCTCGAGGAGGTGCGGCCGTCGGACTTCCTGCTCATCCTCGTGGTGATCGCGGCGGCGATCGTGGCGCGGGTGATCGTGCTCTTCGGGCTCCTGCCGCTCCTGACGGTGCTGCGCGTCTCTCCTGTGGTGGAGCGTCCCTACCGCGTCGCGATTCTGTGGGGCGGGCTTCGGGGCGCGGTCACGCTCGCGCTCGCGCTGGCGGTGACCGAAAGCTTCCGCGTTCCGGTCGAGACGAAGCGGGTGGTGGCGATCCTCGCCACGGGCTTCACGCTCTTCACGCTGATCGTTCAGGGGACGACGCTGCGCTGGGTCATCTCGCGGCTCGGGCTCGACCGGCTGTCGCCGCTCGACCAGGCGCTTTCGAACCAGGTGATCGCGGTGGCGCTCCAGACCGTGCGGGAGGACGTGGCGAAGACGAACGAGAACTACGACCTCACGCGCGAGATCGTCCGCGGCGAGGCCAAGCGGTTCGCCGAACGGCTCGACCGCGCGGTCGAGGCGGCGGAGGAGAATGGCGACATCCAGGACCGCGACCGGATCACGCTGGGCCTGATCGCGCTGGCCGGCGCGGAGCGCGACATGGTGCTTGAGCAAAGCCGGGACCGGACAATCTCGACCACGCTGGCCGAACAGCTTCTCGCCGATGCGGATCGGCTGATCGAGGGCACGCGGACGAACGGCCGGGTGGGCTATTCCCGCGCCGCGCGGGCGAGCGTCAGCTACGGCCGCGGCTTCCGCGCCGCGGCCTTCCTGCACAACCGGCTGCGCATCTCGGCCCCTCTCGCGCGGATGACCGCCAACCGGTTCGAGCTGCTGCTCGCCCAGCGGCTCATCCTGCGCGATCTCGACGGGTTCATCGACCGGCGCATCCGGCGCATTCACGGCCGCCGGGTGGCGGACCTGCTCCACGAGCTTCTGGCTCGGCGCGGGGAGGGCGTCGAGACGGCGCTGGAGGGGCTGAGGCTCCAGTACCCCGGCTACGCCGAGGAGATCGAACGGCGCTTCATCCGCCGCACGGCTCTCCGCCTCGAGGAACGGGAGTATGCCACGATGCGGGGCGACGGGCTCATCGGTGCCGAGCTCTACGCCGCGCTCGTCCAGGATATCGCGGCGCGTCGGGTGGAGGCGGAGGGGCGGCCCCGGCTCGACGTCGCCGTGCAGAAGGCCGAGCTGGTGCGCCAGTTCCCTCTGTTCGAAGGCATGGAGGACGCCAACCTTCGTCAGCTGGGCCGGGCGCTCCGGACCCGCTACGTGAACGCGGGCGACGTGATCATGCGCAAGGACGGCGCGGTGCGCAGCGTCTTCTTCCTCGCCTCGGGCGCGGTGGAGCTCGAGGCTGCGGGGCAGACGTGGCGGCTGGGACGGGGCGAGATGTTCGGGCAGATGGCGATCCTGACCTCCCGCAGCCGCAGGACCGAGGCCAGGGCGATGACGCCGTCGATCCTCCTCGTCCTCGACGAGGTGCGTTTCCGGCGCCTCCTGAAGCGTAGCGAAGGGCTCAGGGCCGCCGTGCTCGAGACGGCGCGTCGGCGGGGGATGGCCGAGGATCTGGCGAAGCTGCCGGAGTTCGCGGGGTCCGAGGGGCCGCGAGAGGCGGCCTGACCGATCACCGGCGCGGCGTCGTCTCGAATCCCGACCGCAGGAGCCGCACGAGGCGCCGGTGCGTCGGCCGGTGCCGGTTTCTCAGGTGCACGGCGGCGAAGACCGTCTGGGTGATCGGCGCGGCGCCCCGGACCTCCCTTGCCTGTCCCGCCGCGGCCATCGCGCGGGCCGTCTCCTCGAGTACGTAGCCCGCGCCGCCGAGGCGGAGCAGGAGACCCGTCACGGCGGCATTCTGCCCGCTGCCCACCTGCGCCGTGGCAAGGCCCGGGTGGAGGATGGCGTGGGTCTGGGCGAAGGCCGGAGAGTAGTTGGCGAGGATGTACCGGTCGGCCCGCACCTCGTCGAGGTGGTCGCCCTCGGTCGAGACCATCCGATAGACGATCTCTCCCACCGTCTCGAAGTGCAGGTCGGGAAGCGGCCTCGGCGTGAAGAGCAGCGCGAGGTCGAGGTTGCCGCCCGCAAGTTCCCCGCACATGTTCGCCGAATAGTCGGGCTCGACGTAGAAGGAGACGCCCGGAAAGGCGGCCTTCAACGCATTCACCCAGTCGCCGATGTGGTTCGCGGCGAGGTCGTTCTGAAGCCCGATGCGGAGCGTCAGGGCCGAATCGCCCGCCTGCCGCGTGGCGCTGACGGCCTCGGCCCAGCCCAGACGGAGGTTCCGGGCGTGGGGGGCGAACTTCAGCCCCTCGGTCGTCAGCTCCGTGCCTGCGCGGCCGCGCGTGAACAGCCTGCGGTCGAGCTCGCGCTCCAGCGCGCGAAGGCGGCCCGACACGGTCGACTGGGTGACGCCCATCCGGTCCGCCGTGCGGTGGAAGCTGCGGGTTTCGCAGAGGTCGAGGAAGGTGTCGAGGAGTTCGATCTGCATGGGCGGCCTGATCGGCTTTGCCGATCAATAGCGGGCCGCCGTGCGAATTGAAAGCGCCACGCTGGGCGGGGATACTATGCCCAAGAGCAGGGAAGGAGCCCATGGAGACCGCGCGCGTCGTCATCATCGGAGGCGGGGCCGTCGGTGTCTCGTCGCTCTACCACCTCGCGAAGGCGGGGTGGACGGACTGCGTGCTGCTGGAGAAGAACGAACTCACCGCCGGGTCGACCTGGCACGCGGCGGGGAACTGCCCGACCTTCTCGACCTCCTGGGCGATCATGAACATGCAGCGGTATTCGACCGAGCTCTACCGGGGCCTCGGCGCGGCGGTCGATTACCCGATGAACTACAACGTCACGGGGTCGATCCGGCTCGCCCATTCGAAGGAGCGGATGCAGGAGTTCCAGCGCGCCTGCGGGATGGGGCGGTATCAGGGGATGGCGCTCGACATCCTCGGGCCGGAGGAGATCTCGGCGAAGTATCCGTTCATCGAGACTCACGACATCATCGGCGCGCTCTACGACCCGGCGGACGGTGACATCGACCCGGCGCAGCTCACGCAAGGACTCGCGCGCGGGGCGCGGACGTTAGGTGCGCGGATCGAGCGGTTCCGCCCCGCGACGGGCGTGTCGCGGGAGGGGGGCGAGTGGATCGTCCACACCGGGAAGGGCGACATCCGCTGCGAGATCGTGGTGAACGCGGGCGGCTACTATGCCCAGCGGGTGGGCGAGTGGTTCCGGCCCTTCGGCGGGCGCACGGTGCCGATGGCGGTGATGAGCCACCAGTACCTCGTCTTCGAGGAGGTGCCGGAAGTGCGGGCGTGGTCGGAAGGCGCAGACCACAAGCTCCCGCTCCTGCGCGACGTGGACGTCTCCTACTACCTCCGGCAGGAGAAGTACGGCTTCAACCTCGGCCCCTACGAGCGCGCGTGCCGCGCCCACTGGGTGACGCCCGACGATCCGTTCCCGGAGGATTTCAGCTTCCAGCTCTATCCCGACGATCTGGAACGCTTGGAGCCCTACATCGCCGATGCCATGGCGCGCGTGCCCGTGCTGGGCGAAGCGGGGCTTGCGAAGGTCATCAACGGGCCGATCCCCTATGCCCCCGACGGCAATCCGCTGATCGGGCCGATGCCGGGAGTGACGAATGCCTTCGAGGCCTGCGTCTTCACCTTCGGCATCGCACAGGCGGGCGGTGCGGGGAAGGTGCTGGCCGAGTGGGTGACGGAAGGGGCGACGGAGTGGGACATGTGGTCCTGCGACCCGCGCCGGTTCACGGACTTCACGGACGTCGCCTACTGCGTTGAAAAGGCGAAGGAAGTCTACGGCCACGAGTATGCCATGCACTTCCCTTGGCACCGCTGGCCCGCCGCGCCGGACCGGAAGGTGTCGCCCGTCCACGACCGCGTCGTGGCGCTCGGCGGCCAGATGGGCGCCTATGGCGGGTGGGAGCGGGCGAACTGGTTCGCTGGGCCGGGCGACGACACCACGGAGGCCGCGACCCAGACATGGGGCCGGGCGGGACCGTGGGATCCGCGCATCCGGGAGGAGTGCCTTGCGGTGCGGGATGGCGTGGGGGTTCTCGACCTGCCGGGTTTTTCGCGGTTCCACCTGAGCGGGGCGGGCGCGGGGGAGTGGCTGCTCGGCCTGATCGCGGGCGGCTTGCCGAAGCCGGGGCGGATGAGCCTCGCCTACTTCCCCGACCACCGGGGGCGGATCGTCACCGAGATGATGGTCGCCTGCAACGGGGAAGACGACTTCACTCTGATAACGGCCGCCGTCGCGCAGTGGCACGACCGGGAGTGGTTGGAGCGGTGGCTGCCGAAGGGCCTGACGGTCAGGGACCGGACGCGGGAGCTGTCGACGCTGATCGTCACGGGGCCTGCGTCGCGCGACCTCTTCGCGGCCATCTCGGACGCCGACCTGACACGGCCGTGGCTGTCTCACGAGATGTGGATGGTTGCGGGGCGGAAGGCGGTGCTGGCGCGGGTGTCGTTTGCCGGGGAACTGGGGTGGGAGGTGCATGCACCGGTGGAGAGCATCCCCGCGATCTACGACGCCGTTCTGGAGGCGGGAGCGAAGCCGTTCGGGATGTGGGCGCTGAACAGCCTGCGGCTTGAGAAGGCCTACCGGACGTGGAAGGGGGACCTTTCGACGGATTACTCGCTGCTGGAGGGTGGACTCGACCGCTTCGTGAGACTCGACAAGCCGCAGGACTTCCCCGGCAAGGCGGCGCTCCTGTCGGAGCGGCAGCGGGGGAGCGCCAAGCGCTTCGCCGTGCTGACGGTGGACGCGGGCGAGGCGGACGCGCCGCCCATGTCGACGATCTGGCACGAGGGCCGCGTGGTGGGCGAGGCGACGAGCGGCGGGTGGGGGTATCGCGTGGGCGCCTCCATCGCGCTCGCCATGCTGCGGGCTGACCTCGCGGTTCCGGGAACGGCGGTGGAGGTGGAGATCTACGGGGAGCGGCGTCCGGCCATCGTGCGGGGCGACGGGCCGCTCTGGGATCCCGAGAACGCGAGGCTGAGGGCGTGATGGCGAAGGTGGTGCTTCTTGACGGCGGGATGGGTCAGGAGCTGATCCACCGGGCGGGGGACCGGCCGACGCCGCTCTGGTCCACCACCGTGATGATGGAGCATCCGGGGCTCGTGCGCGCGGTGCATGACGATTACTTCGCGGCGGGCGCGACGGTCGCCACGACAAACACCTACGCGATCCACCGGGACCGGCTGGACGGGACGGGGTTCGAGGACCGCTTCGATGCGCTCCATGCCGAAGCGCTGTCCGAGGCGGCGGCGTCGCGGGAGGCGGCAGGGCGGGGGCGGATCGCGGGGAGCATCGGACCCTTGGTGGCGAGCTACCGGCCCGAGGTGCATCCGCCGCATGCGGAGGCGGTCGCGAAGTATGCGGAAGTGGCGCGAGTTCTCGGGCCTCATGTCGACCTGATCCTCTGCGAAACGGTGGCCTCCATCGCCCATGCGCGGGCGGTGCTCGAGGGGGCGCGGGTGGCGGGCAAGCCCGTCTGGGTCTCCTTCACGGTCGACGACGAGGATGGTTCGCGTCTGCGCTCGGGCGAGCCGGTCGCCGAGGCGGCGGAGGTGGCGCGGGCGGGCGGCGCGGAGGTGGTGCTCGCCAACTGCTCGGCGCCGGAGGCGATGGCGGCGGCGCTGTCAGCGCTCGCGGGGGCGGGGCTGCCGTATGGAGCCTATGCGAACGGGTTCACGCGGATCACGAAGGAGTTTCTGACGGACAAGCCGACGGTGGATGCGCTCCATGCCCGCGAGGACCTGACGCCCGAGGCCTACGCGCGACACGTCATGGCGTGGGTGGAGCGGGGCGCGACCATCGTGGGCGGCTGCTGCGAGACGGGGCCTGCTCATATCGCGGCGCTGCGGCGGGCGCTTGAATCCGCCGGGCATGAGGTGGTGTGAGGGATGGTCTGCAAGTCACTGACATGTTGGTATTTCAGGGTGGTTGACTGATGGCGCAGGTCCCCCCCAACGCCCGAGTCGTCATCATCGGCGGCGGAGTCTCGGGCTGCTCGGTCGCCTACCATCTCGCCAAGGCGGGCTGGACGGACATCGTTCTCCTCGAACGCCGACAGCTCACCTGCGGGACAACCTGGCATGCGGCGGGGCTGATCGGGCAGCTCCGCGGCAGCCAGAACATGACGCGGCTCGCCAAGTATTCGGCGGACCTCTACGTCCGGCTCGAAGCGGAAACCGGGATCGCCACGGGGATGCGGCAGGTGGGCTCCATCTCGGTCGCACTGACCGAGGCGCGGCGGGAGGAACTGCTGCGGCAGGCGACGCTCGCCCGCGCCTTCGGGGTCGACGTGCACGAGATCGGGCCGGATGACGTCAAGCGGATGTATCCGCACCTGAACGTCGAAGGGGTCACCGGGGCCGTGCACCTGCCGCTCGACGGTCAGTGCGATCCGGCGAACATCGCCATGGCGCTCGCCAAGGGCGCGCGGATGAACGGCGTCACGATCCTCGAAGGCGTGAAGGTCGAGGCGGTGACGGACGACGGGCGTCGCGTGACGGGGGTCGACTGGGCCTCGGGCGAGGCGGAGGGGCATATCGCGGCGGACGTGGTCATCAACTGCGGCGGCATGTGGGGGCGGGATCTCGCCGCGCGGTCGGGGGTGACGCTGCCGCTCCACGCCTGCGAGCATTTCTACCTCGTGACCGAACCCATTGAGGGGCTTGGGCATCTGCCCGTCCTGCGCGTCCCCGACGAATGCGCCTACTACAAGTCCGACGCCGGCAAGATGATGATCGGCGCGTTCGAGCCGGTGGCGAAGCCGTGGGGGATGGCGGGCATCCCGGAGGACTTCTGCTTCGACGCGCTGCCCGAGGACTTCGACCACTTCGCGCCGATCCTCGAGATGGCGACGCGGCGGATGCCGCTCTTTGAGACGGCAGGCATCCACACCTTCTTCAATGGTCCCGAGAGCTTTACCCCCGACGACCGCTACTACCTCGGCGAAGCACCGGAACTCGGCGGCTACTGGATCGCCGCTGGCTACAATTCCATCGGGATCGTGTCGTCAGGGGGCGCGGGCATGGCGCTTGCCCACTGGATCACGGAAGGCGAGCCGCCCTTCGACCTCTGGGAGGTCGACATCCGGCGCGCGCAGCCGTTCCAGCGGAACCGGCGGTATCTGCGGGAGCGGGTGACGGAGACGCTGGGGCTCCTCTACGCCGACCACTTCCCCTACCGGCAGGTCGTCACCGCGCGGGGCGTGCGGCGGAGCCCGGTGCACGAGCACCTCGAACGGCGCGGCGCGGTGTTCGGCGAAGTCGCCGGGTGGGAGCGGGCGAACTGGTTCGCCGAACCGGGCGAGGCGCGCGAATACCGCTACGCTTGGGGCCGCCAGAACTGGTTCGCGAACCAACGGGCCGAGCACATGGCGGTGCGGGAGGGCGTCGGGCTTTTCGACATGACCTCCTTCGGCAAGATCCGGGTCGAGGGGCGGGACGCCTTCGCGCTCCTCCAGCGGCTCTGTGCGAACGACGTGGACGTGCCCGCGGGACGGATCGTCTACACGCAGATGCTGAACGCGCGGGGCGGGATCGAGAGCGACCTGACCGTGACGCGGCTGTCTGAGACCGCGTTCCTGCTCGTCGTGCCGGGGGCGACGCTGCAGCGCGACCTCGCCTGGGTCCGGCGTCATGCGGGCGACGCCTTCGCGGTCGTCACGGACGTGACGGCGGGGGAGGCGGTGTTCTGCGTGATGGGGCCGAAGTCGCGGGCGCTGATGCAGGCGGTGAGCCCGGACGACTTCGGGAACGCGACGCATCCCTTTGGCGTCGCCCGGGAAATCGAGGTCGGCATGGGCCTCGCCCGGGCGCACCGGATCAGCTACGTGGGCGAGCTCGGCTGGGAGCTTTACGTGAGCGCCGATCAGGCGGCGCATGTGTTCGAGGCGCTGGTGGAGGCGGGGGAGCCGATGGGCTTGAAGCTCTGCGGCATCCATGCGCTCGACTCGTGCCGGATCGAGAAGGCGTTCCGCCACTTCGGCCACGACATCACCGACGAGGACCATGTGCTGGAGGCGGGCCTCGGCTTCGCGGTCAAGACGGGCAAGGGCGAGTTCATCGGCCGCGAGGCGGTACTGAGGAAGCGTGAGGAGGGGCTGTCGCGCCGCCTACTCCAGTTCCGGCTGGAGGACCCCGAGCCCATGCTCTTCCACAACGAGGCGGTGGTGCGGGACGGAAGGATCGTCTCCATCGTCACCTCGGGCAACTACGGGCACGCGCTCGGCGGTGCGATCGGGCTCGGCTACGTGCCGTGCAAGGGCCAGAGCGCCGAGGACGTGCTTGGGTCCACCTACGAGATCGAGATCGCGGGGCGGCGGCATCGGGCGGTGGCGAGCCTGAAGCCGATGTATGACCCTGAAGCGCGGAGGGTGCAGGGATGAGCGAGACGGCGGAACGGACCCGGCCACGCCGGACTGGCGGGCGCGCGGCGCAGATCGCCGCGCGGGCGGCGGCGAAGGAGGGCGGCCTTCCGGTTGTCAGGGGGGGCATGGAGGGCGGCCAGTACCGGCCGCTCAAGGAGACGGACGTGCTCCGCATCCACGAGGCGGCGCTTCAGGCGCTCGAGGTCGTGGGCCTCGCCAACGCGCCCGCCTCGGGGGTGGAGATCCTGACCGGCGCGGGGGCGATCCAGGGCGACGACGGCCGCATCCGGTTTCCGCGCGCGCTCGTCGAGGACATGCTGGCCGTGGCGGCGCGGAACATCACGCTCCACGGGCGCGACCCGGCGCATGACCTGCACCTGTCGGGCAAGCGGGTGCACTTCGGGACAGCGGGGGCGGCGGTCCATGTGGTCGACGCGCTGACGGGCGACTATCGGGAGTCCACCGCGCGCGACCTCTACGACGCGGCGCGGCTCGCGCAGAACCTCGAGAACATCCACTTCTTCCAGCGGACCATGGTGTGCCGGGACGTCCTCGACAACTACGAGATGGACGTGAACACGCTTTACGCCTGCCTCGCGGGCACGACGAAGCATGTGGGCACGTCCTTCTCGGAACCTCATCACGTCGCGGGGTGCATGGAGCTGATCCACACCGTCGCAGGGGGCGAGGCGGCCTGGCGCGAGAGGCCCTTCGTGTCGAACTCCAACTGCTTCGTCGTCCCGCCCATGAAGTTCGCCGAGGAAAGCTGCATCACCATGGAGCATTGCGTGCGGGCGGGGATGCCCGTGCTGCTCCTGTCGGCGGGGCAGGCGGGGGCGACGGCGCCCGCGCCGCTCGCGCTGACGATCGTGCAGGCGGTGGCGGAGTGCCTGTCAGGCGTGGTCTACGTCAACGCGATGCGGCCGGGGCACCCGGCGATCTTCGGGACGTGGCCCTTCGTCTGCGACCTCCGCACCGGCGCCATGTCGGGCGGATCGGCGGAACAGGCCCTGCTGACCGCGGGCTGCGCGCAGATGCACCAGTTCTACGGGCTCCCGGGCGGGGCGGCGGGGGGCATATCGGACAGCAAGGTGCTCGACATGCAGGCGGGCTGGGAGCAGGCGATCACCAACCTGCTCGCGGGGCTGTCGGGGCTGAACCTCGTCTACGAAGCGGCAGGGATGCACGCCTCGCTCCTCGGCTTCTGCCCGGAAAGCCTGATCCTCGGCGACGACATCATCGGGCAGGTGCTGCGCTGCGTGCGGGGGATCGAGGTGACGGAGGACAGCGTCTCGATCGACGTGCTGAAGGACGTCTGCCTCGGCGGGCCGGGCCACTACCTGGGCGCCGCGCAGACGCTGGGACTGATGGAAACGGAGTACCTTTACCCCAAGCTCGGCAACCGGATGAGCCCGAAGGAGTGGGAGGAGTCGGGGCGGCCCGGTCTTCTGGAGCGGGCCGTGGTGCGGAAAGAGGAGATCCTCGCCCGCGCGCCCTGCATGGTGCCGCCCGACGTCGACCTCGCCGTGCGGCGGGGCTGGCGCATCCATTTCTGAGGAGGCGCCATGCGCTACGGCTTCATCGGGCTCGGCAATTTGGGCGGGCATCTGGCCGCGAGCCTCCTGCGCGAGGGGTTCGCTGTCACGGTCCATGACCGCGACCCGGCACTCGCCGAGCGGCACCTCGCCGCCGGGGCCACATGGGCCGCCACGCCCGAGGAGGTGGCCGCGGCGTCGGACGCCGTCATCACCTGCCTGCCGTCTCCCGCCGTGTCCGAAGCGGTGCTGACGCGGATGCTCCCCGCGCTCGAGGGGCGCGACTGGATCGAGATGTCGACGCTGGGGCGCAACGAGATCCTGCGGCTCGGCGCCCTGGCCGAGGCGGCAGGCGCGGGCTGCCTCGAATGCCCGGTGACGGGGGGCGTGCATCTGGCGAAGCAGGGAAAGATCACCGTCCTCGTGGGCGGCGATCCGGCGCTTTACGCCCGCCACCAGCCGGCGCTTGCCGCCATGGGCGACCGCATCTTCCACATGGGGCCGCTGGGCTCCGCCGCCGTCATCAAGGTCATCACCAACATGCTGGCCTTCATCCACCTCGTGGCCGATGGTGAGGCGCTGATGCTGGCGAAACGCGGCGGGCTCGACCTTGCCACCGCGTGGGAGGCCATCCGGGCCTCCTCCGGCACATCCTTCGTGCACGAGACGGAAGGCCAGCTGATCCTGAACGGCAGCTACGACATCGCCTTCACGATGGACCTGGCACTCAAGGACCTCGGCTTCGCCATGGACTACGGGCGGGAGTTCGGCGTGCCGCTCGACCTCGCCGGGCTCACCAACCAGACCTTCGTGCGGGGCAGGGCGGCCTATGGCGGGGAGGCGCAGTCGACCCAGATCGTCAAGCTGCTGGAGGATGCACTTGGAACCGATCTCCGGGCGCCGGGCTTTCCCTCCCGGCTCGAGTGACCGGCGTCACTTCGGGGAGAAGACGCTGTTCCAGTCGGTGTCCCAGTTCAGGCTGACGACCGCCGTGGGCTCGATGTAGCTGGCGTCGTAATAGCGCACGTCGGCCCAGATCGTGTCGGTGAGGTAGCGGGAGATGCCGATGTCCCACAGCTCGTCCGTCCCGTCGGTCTTGTAGAGGCCTGACAGCTCGAACTCGCCCGGAAGCGCGATGCCAAGTCCGGCCGAGACGGCATAGGTGCCGTTCAGGTACGAATAGTAGGCCGCGCTGCCCTCCACCGGTCCGTAGATCGGAAATTCGACCAGCGCCACGAACTCCCCGCAGCAGTAGCCCGTTTCGTTGTAGTAGTAGCGGTAGAGCTTGAGGTCGTAGTCGAAATACGGTGTCTCTCCCCGAAGTCCGACATAAAGGTCGGTCTCGATCGAATCCGTGCCGTCGCCGAAGTCGACGTTCGACATCCAGGCGCCGACGTAGAACCCGGGTGAGAACTCGACTTCGAGGTAGGGCTGGAAGGCGGGCCCGTCCTGAGTCTGTGTGACGCCGTTGTAGAGGTAGTTCGAGGTCAGGGTGGCGCCGACATACGCCCGCGCCTCCTCGGCATCGACCTGCCCGGCCGCGGCCAATGCCGCTCCGAGGATCAGCGCCAGTCTCATGTGTGTGTCCCGCTCTTCGTCCGTCCTGAGGGCCGACTTTCCGTGCGTTGCGTCGAAAGGTCAACCACCCTGCCATGCAAGGGCGCAGCCGGCGACATTCGGCCGATCAGGCGCCGGGAGTTGCCCCGCATCGTGAGGGTGCCGCAGCGGGTAGGCGCCGAGGGCTGGGAGACAGGTTTGGCCATGATGGCGGAGACGATGGGATTCGAACCCACGAGACGGTTTCCCGTCTACTCCCTTAGCAGGGGAGCGCCTTCGACCACTCGGCCACGTCTCCGCCGCCGGGTATAGCTGCGTAAGCATAGGAAACACAAGGTGGAATTGTCCGGGCGGCTCTCCTTGCCCGGTCATGTGCCAAGGCGTTGAAATGGCACCCGAAAGGCGCCGGGGTTGAGGGAAATGTCGCGTCCGCGGGGCGGGAGCGGCCGAGCGGGCTGCGCCGTGCGGATGAAGGACCAGCAGGCTTTGTTCATGGCCCTCGCGGATCCTCGACGCCGGGGAGCGACATGGTCGGCTTCCTCCTGTCTCAGGTTGGGCGCGTCAGCGCGCGGGTGTGGCGGGCGATCATCGCCTCCTCGTCGGTCGGGAGGACGAGAAGCGCGGGCGAGCCTCCGGGGGCCGAGATGACGGTGTCGCCGCGCGCGTTTGCGGCCTCGTCGAGCCGCGCGCCGAGCCAGCCGAGG